>TARA_B110000503_G_scaffold58266_1_pt1 | contig 22187 bp, 20 predicted proteins | sample TARA_B110000503 | Tara Oceans TARA_B110000503 (sample SAMEA4397472) | marine metagenome | biome: Polar Biome; feature: [SRF] surface water layer (ENVO:00010504); material: water (ENVO:00002006), including particulate matter (ENVO:01000060) such as... | depth 5 m | reverse complement strand
ACCTCCACCTTGGCAAGGTGATGCTCTACCCCTGAGCTACTTTCGCAGTTGTTAATGAACGAACACCTAATTGGTGCGGGTGCAAATTTAATACAATTCTTATAATAGCAAAGTGTTTTTTTAAAAAATAAGCACTTATTAATTATCTATCTTTTTTTTAAGTTCGCTGAGCTTAAGTAATGCCTCCACCGGAGTTAAAGAATTGATGTCAATATTTAAAATTTCTTCTTTTAATTCTTCTAAAATTGGATTATCTAAGTTAAAAAACTGAAGCTGATAGTCCTCTTTAATTGACTTCACTTTCCCTGTTAATTCCTCATTAGAATGGGATTTTTCTAATTTTTTTAAAATCATGTGAGCTTTTTTTAATACTTGATTAGGCATTCCTGCCATTTTTGCAACATGTATTCCAAAGCTATGCTCACTACCCCCAGGAACTAATTTTCTTAAAAAAAGTACATCGTTTTTTTCTTCCTTAACCGATACATTGAAGTTTTTTATTCGCTTAAAAGAGGATGTCATTTCATTTAATTCATGATAATGAGTTGCAAAAAGGGTTTTTGGCTTAGAGATATTGTCATGTAAAAACTCACTAATAGCCCAGGCAATGGATATACCATCATAGGTACTAGTACCTCTACCAATTTCATCTAACAATATTAGACTTCTCCCTGATATATTGTTTAATATGGAGGCTGTTTCGTTCATTTCTACCATAAAAGTAGATTCCCCCATGGAAATATTATCACTCGCTCCTACTCTTGTAAATATTTTATCAAACCAGCCCATTCTTACCGATTTTGCTGGCACGAAGCTACCCATTTGAGCCATTAAGACAATTATTGCTGTTTGTCGTAAAATTGCAGACTTACCAGACATGTTAGGTCCAGTAATCATTATAATTTGCTGTTTATCACTATCTAAAAAGACATCATTAGAGATGTAAGATTCGTGTGCCTTTAATTGTTTTTCAATAACAGGATGTCTTCCTTCTTTAATATCCAGCTCGTAAGAATCATCAATCAATGGCATACAATAATTGTTTTCAATTGCTAATTGACTAAATCCTGAAAGGCAATCAAGTTTTGCTATTAAAAATGAATTGTTTTGAACTTCCTTTATAAACCTCCCCATCCATTGAACTAGATTATTGAAAATTTCAATTTCTAAAGCCATTATTTTTTCTTCAGCTCCAAGAATCTTTGATTCATACTCTTTTAATTCCTCGGTAATATATCTTTCTGCATTAACTAATGTTTGCTTTCTAATCCAGTGCTCAGGCACCTTATCTTTATGTGTATTTCTTACCTCTATATAATAACCAAAGACATTGTTAGAGGCTATTTTAAGCGACGTAATTCCTGTTGCTTCACTTTCTCTAGTAAGCATTTTATCTAGCACTTCCTTGCCTGAAAAGGCAATACTTCTTAATTCTTTTAACTCATCAGAATAGTCAGAGGAAATGGAGTTTCCTTTTAAAATATTAACTGGTGAATCCTCTAAAAGAGTTTCCTTTATTCTTTTTCTCAACTCATCGCAATTGCTTAAGTTTAATCCGATTTCTTTTACTGAAGTATTAATAGATTTTTTAGCTATGGATTTAATTGGAATAATTGCTTCAAGAGAATTTTTTAAATGAATAACTTCTCTAGGGCTAATTTTAAAAGTAGCCACTTTAGAAATTAATCTTTCTATATCTCCAATTAGCTTAACATGAAGTTGTATTTGATTTAATGAGTTTAAATCTTCCATTAAAAACTTAACAACCTCATGACGTTTACTTATTTCATTAATGTCTTTTAAAGGAAGGGCTAACCATCTTTTAAGTAGCCTTCCTCCCATCGGAGAGATTGTTTTATCTATTACGTCAATTAGCGTAACTGCATTTAAATTATTCGAATAAAAAAGTTCTAAATTTCTTGTTGTAAATCTATCCATCCATACATAGTCTTCTTTTGGTATTCGCTTTAAAGAAGTTATATGATTGATTTTTTGATGTTGTGTTTCGCTTAAATAATGCATTATAGCACCAGCTGCGATTACTCCATCATTAAGGTTTTCAATTCCAAAACCTTTAAGGTTTTTTGTTTTAAAATGATTACAAAGTGATTCTATCGCAAAATCATGTTGAAATACCCAATCTTCCAAATAAAATAATTGATATGGGTAACTAAATTGAGATGAAAAACTCTCTTTTTTCTGCTTTGAAACTAATATTTCACTAGGATTGAAATTTTGAAGTAGCTTATCTACTTCTTCTTTCGTTCCTTGAGAAACTAAAAATTCTCCAGTAGAAACGTCTAAAAAAGAAATACCAATTTGTTTACCTAGACTTATAGCTGCTAAAAAATTATTAGTCTTGGGAGACAATACTTCATCAATAATAGCCAGGCCTGGTGTTATTAGCTCTGTCACTCCTCTTTTAACAATATTCTTAGTAAGTTTAGGGTCTTCTAATTGATCACATATAGCGACTCTTAAACCAGATTTAACAAGTTTAGGCAAGTATGTATTTAACGAATGATGTGGAAAACCTGCAAGTTCAGTTTCACTAGAACTACCAGCACCTCTTTTGGTCAAAATTATCCCTAATATTTTAGCCGTTTTAATTGCATCTTGTCCAAAGGTTTCATAAAAGTCCCCCACTCTAAATAATAATAATGCGTCAGGGTATTTTACCTTGATTGCATTATATTGCTTCATTAATGGAGTTATTTTTTTTACTGTTTTAGACAACGTAGAATAGTTTTAAATATTTATTTTTACTGAGATATAATCACGCAATGCTAATGTAACTAATATTTATTTTTTTAAAAAGACATTAAAAAGAAGATATTCTAAATTATTTTTCTAAAATGAGAAAATTAAAAAATAGTGAGCTAAATAGAATTAGTCCTAAAGAGTTTAAAGAGACTAATAAAAGTCCTGTAATTGTAATTCTGGATAATATTAGAAGCTTAAATAATATTGGAAGTGTTTTTAGAACAAGTGACGCATTTCTAGTTGAGAAGATATATCTATGTGGAATTACTGCAATACCCCCAAATAAGGATATAAATAAGACTGCTCTGGGTAGTACAGAAACCGTAGAGTGGGAATACAAAGCAAGTACTATAGAATTAGTAAATCAGTTGAAAGAAGATGGTGTTACGGTTTTGTCTATCGAACAATGTGAGGGTTCTACCAGCCTAGATGAATATACATTTACTAAAGATAAAAAGTATGCGTTAGTTTTTGGAAACGAAATTAAAGGCGTATCACAAAAGGTTATTGATAAAAGTCATAATGTTATTGAAATACCTCAGCTAGGAACTAAGCATTCATTAAATATTTCTGTTAGTGTAGGAATCCTACTATGGAATTCTGTTTACAAATAGGGTTAATTATTCACAAATGGAACTTAGTATAGATAAATAATCTATTCTATTATTTACAAAATCTAAATCATTTATATCGATTATTTTAATATTCAAATCAGTTTGAGATTTGTGAAAATCTAAATAACCTGAATTGATATTATTTAAATACTTTTTATCGATATTTTGCTCGTAATCTCTGCCTCGTTTTTTTATATTTTCCTTTAATCTATCCACATTTTGATTCAAATAAATATATAAATCTGGCTTGAGTATATCTTTATACATAGAGAAAAATAGCTTTCTATATAAAGCAAACTCATCATCACTTAGGGTTATTTTAGAAAAAATTAATGATTTAAAAATATCATAATCACTTATAATAGAATCATTGAAAATATTTAACTGTGATAAATCATCGGTTATTTGTTGGTATCTCTCTGCGAGAAAAGACATCTCTAAAGTAAAAGCATATCTATCAGGTTCCTCATAGAATTTTGGCAAGAAAGGATTGTCGGCAAATCTTTCTAGAATCAATTTAGAATTAAAATCAACAGAAATCATTTTAGCTAATGAAGATTTACCAGCGCCTATATTACCCTCTATTGCGATATATTTAAATTTAGAAATATTGAATTTATCTTTTGGGTTTGATAGCTTATCATTTATTTTCTCCACTTTATTATTACCTTCACATAACTTAAATAATTCAATTGAATTTTTATTAAAAATGGGGTGATTTATATTTGGGTCGATATCATTTAATGGGATTAAAACAAATTCTCTTAAATGCATAGAAGGATGCGGGATAGTTAATAGATTATTATTTACTATATCATCTTCAATTAAAAGCATGTCAAGATCAATAACCCTAGACTCATACACGTTATTTGAACCTCTTGTCCTACCTAATTTTTTTTCAATATCAAGCAGGCTATTCATTACATTATTATGGTCGTCATTTGAAAAAAATGAAATACATATATTGTAGAAATAATCTCCTTTAAAACCAACTGCATTTGTTCGGTAAACAGAAGAAATAGAAGAAACTATAGATATTTCCAAGTGTATTAAATCGATTGCATTTTGAAGGTTTTGCAATCTATCTCCAATATTGGATCCGATAGAAATATGATATTTTTTAAAAGGTTTCATTAGCACAAATTAAACAAAAAGAAATTCAAAATGTTATATTTACTTCAATTAATATATTGATATAAATTAATTGACTAAAAGGAGATTTCTACAACAAAACCTTCATGAGATCTAACATTAAAAACTTTGTTTTCTTCAAATAGCAAGTATTGGCCTTTGATTCCTTTAAGAGTTCCTTTAATTTCTTTTGTTTTAATAAGTTTTTGAGTGAGTGGTTTAATTGGGTATTCATTAACCGGGAAATCTATATCTATCATACTGTTACTTTCAATAAAGTATTGTAAAGTTTCCTTGGGGATATGCTTCTTCATATCTTCTTTACAAGACATTAAATCCAGATCATTATTATCACTAGTAAGCATTTTTCTCCAATTAGTCTTGTCACTTATAAACTCCTTTATAGCAACTTCAGTTATCCCAGCTAAATATCTGTTCGGAACTTCTACTAACTCGATAGCTTGATGAGCACCTTGGTCAATCCACCTATATGGGACTTGAGCTTTTCTTGTTACACCCACTTTAAGTTGTCCGGTGTTCGCTAGGTAAACAATGTGGGGTTGTAATTGGACTCTCTTTTCATAATCTAAATCACGATCCTCTATATTTAAATGAGCTGTACTTAACTCTGGTTTAATAATCCAATCTCCAGCTTGAGCTTGCTCAAAAAAGCAGTTTTTACAATAACCTTGTCGAAAAATTTCTTTTTCCTTTTCACAACTTAAACAAAAATAATGGAGGAACTTTATAGAGACCTCTTTATCAAGTAAATCATTCAAGCAAATAAAATCATCTTTAAATTCTAGATAATATTTTATAGGGCTTTTGAACTCGCTCTGCATTTTTCTAATTACACCTTGAAATTTCATGAAAAAAATTACTAATTTTAGTATTCTATAAATATATGAAAAAATGGTAAATCCTTTTATTAATTCTGTAACCTCTTGGTTTTTAAAAAAAAGGATTCATCAAATAGAATTGTTCTTGAAATACCCAAATGAAGTTCAAAACGAACTACTATTAAAACTTCTAAATTCTGCTAAAAACACTTCAATTGGAAAGCGCTACGGGTTTGAATCGATTAAAAGTTATAAAGATTACTCTGAAAGAGTTCCTGTTTCTACCTATGAAGATATATCAGAAATGATTGAAAGATCTAGAAAAGGTGAAAAAAATATTTTTTGGAGTTCAGAAATAAAATGGTTTGCCAAATCCAGTGGGACCACAAATTCAAAAAGTAAATTTATTCCTATTAGTCAAGAGTCTTTAGAAGATTGTCATTATGCAGGAAATAAAGATTTATTATGCTTATATCTTTCTAACAATGAAAATTCAAAACTATTTGAGGGGAAAAACCTTAGGCTCGGTGGGAGTAAATCCACTTATTTTGAAAATGGTAGTATGTACGGGGATCTTTCTGCAATATTAATTGAGAATATGCCACTCTGGGCTGAATTTATTAGTACTCCAAGTAAAAAAGTCTCTCTGATGAGTGATTGGGAATATAAAATGACTGCTATAATTGAAGAAACCATAAAAGAGAATGTAACAAGTTTAGGAGGAGTTCCTTCATGGATGTTAACTCTTTTAAATAAGACTTTAGATATCACAGGGAAGAAATCAATTAATGAAATTTGGCCGAATTTAGAAGTATATTTTCATGGAGGAGTTAGCTTTAATCCATATTTAAATCAGTACAATTCTATATTTAATTCAGACAAGATTAAATATTATGAGATTTATAATGCATCTGAAGGCTTTTTTGCTGTTCAAGATTCCAACAATTCAAAAGAGCTTCTGCTAATGTTAGATTATGGTATTTATTATGAATTCATACCAATGGACAATTATCAAAGTAAAAATCAGACTATAATTAATCTAAGTCAGGTAGAGCTAAACACAAACTATGCAATTGTTATTACAACCAATGCGGGTCTTTGGAGATATAAAATTGGGGATACAGTTAGATTTACATCGTTAAATCCATATAGAATTCTTATTACAGGTAGAACAAAGCATTTTATTAATGTGTTTGGAGAGGAAGTAATAATTGAAAATAGTGATAATGCAATTAAGAATTTATGTAAAAAAAGGAACCTGGAGGTTGTTGATTATACGGTAGCTCCAGTATTTATGGATGGTAAGAAAAAAGGAAGGCACCAATGGTTAATCGAATTTAATAAAATACCTGCCAATACAACAGAGATTGCTAATCAAATTGATGAGTTATTAAAGTCTGAAAATTCTGATTATGAGGCAAAGAGATATAATAATATTTCACTTGATAAGCCGGAAGTTATAATTGCACAAAAGGGACTCTTTTATAAATGGATGAAAAAGAGAAACAAGTTAGGTGGGCAAAATAAGATACCTAGATTATCAAATTCCAGAAAATATATTGAAGAATTATTAGAAATTAATAGTTAAGAGACTGCTTTTAATTTTTTCAAAACAATCCTAGACAATTGCTTTTCTGCGTAAGGTTTAGTCACAATAAGCTTCTTGTTAGCTCCACCTGGCATACTAAACATTGCGTCGTTTAGAATCTCTTCACACAACGATCTTAGACCTCTAGCTCCTAAATTATAATCCAGTGCATTTTCTACGATATAATCTAAGGCTGGTTCTTTAAATTGAAGATCAATACCATCCATTTCAAACAATTTTACAAATTGCTTAATTATTGCATTTTTTGGAGTTGTTAGAATCGCTCTAAGTGCTTTTGCATCTAGTGGATTCATGTACGTAACTACAGGTAGCCTACCTATTATTTCAGGGATTAAACCGAAGTCTTTTAAATCTTTAGGGTTTATGTATTGGAGCAAGTTTTCCTTTAAAATAATTTCTTCTTTAGAGGACTTATAGCCGATTGCAGCCATATTTAATCGTTTAGAAATAAACCTTTCTATACCATCAAATGCACCTCCTGCAATAAATAAAATATTTTCAGTATTTACTTCGATAAATTTTTGATCAGGATGTTTCCTTCCTCCTTTAGGTGGTACATTCACTATCGTGCCTTCTAGTAATTTAAGTAAAGCTTGTTGAACACCTTCACCGGAAACATCTCGTGTTATTGAGGGGTTGTCACTTTTTCTAGCAATTTTATCAATTTCATCAATAAAAACTATACCCCTTTCCGCTTTCTCTAAATTATAATCTGCAGCCTGTAATAATCTAGTTAAAATACTTTCAACGTCTTCACCTACATAGCCAGCCTCTGTTAAAACTGTTGCGTCAACAATTGCTAAGGGAACATCTAACATTTTAGCAATACTTTTTGCCATTAATGTTTTGCCTGTCCCAGTCTTACCGACCATTATTATATTACTTTTCTGTATTTCAACGTCATCCTCTTCAATTTTCTGGCTTAATCTTTTATAGTGGTTATACACAGAAACTGAAAGAATTTTTTTGGTAAAATCTTGACCTATTACATACTGGTCTAGAAATGATTTAATTTCTTGAGGTTTCAGCAGTTTAGTAGGTGATAGTTCATTGTTAGAGATCTCAGAATTAGCTTCTTGGATAACTATACCATTTGCCTGTTCAATACACTGATCACAAATATGCGCATCAATTCCAGCAATTAACAATTCTGTTTCTGCTTTTTTCTTTCCACAAAAAGAACACTGTAGTTCAGATGATTTGCCCATAGATAAATAAATTTAAGATCTTGTAAGAATTTCATCAATCATACCATACTCCAGGGCTTTGTCAGACTTCATCCAGTAATCTCTATCACTATCTTTGTAAACCTTGTCGTATTCTTGACCAGAATGTTTGCTTATAATATTGTATAATTCTTCTTTAAGTATCATTATCTCTCTAGCAGTTATTTCTATATCACTAGCTTGACCTTGAGCACCACCTAATGGTTGATGAATCATTACTCTAGAATGAGTTAATCCACTTCTTTTTCCTTTCTCTCCAGCACATAATAAAACAGCTCCCATAGAGGCTGCCATACCAGTGCATATAGTTGCGACATCCGGTTTTATTAATTGCATTGTATCATAAATACCAAGACCAGCGTAAACGCTTCCCCCTGGTGAGTTTATGTAAATTTGAATGTCTTTTGATGAATCTGTACTTTCAAGAAATAATAATTGAGCCTGAATAATATTTGCTACTTGGTCATTTATTGCTGTACCCATAAAAATTATTCTATCCATCATAAGTCTAGAAAAAACATCAAGAACTGTAGCGTTCAATTGTCTCTCTTCTATGATGTTAGGAGTTAAAGAACTTGGGTACATACTACTAATAATCTTATTGTAGTAAGTACTATTTATACCTTGATCTTTAATAGCAAACTTTTCAAATTCTTTTGAATAATCCATATGATTTAATTTTTATACTTTTTAATTATTGCTGGTAAATTAGCAATGATGATGATTAATAACCCTGCAATTAACCCTGTATTTCCCATGCTTATAATTGATTAAATATAATGATTTTAAAAATTACGCTCCATAAACTTCTTTGATGAATTTCTCATAAGAAAGTTTGTTAGCTTTTAAATTCACGTTTTCTTTATAAAAAGATAATATCTTTTGGCTTGTTAGCTGTTCTGATATTCTTTTCACTTCTTCTTGATTTGTAAGGACTCTATTTATAATTTCATCCAGTTCTTTATCTCCGGGGTTAGATTGTCCATACTGTAGCATTTGATTAATAATCATCTCTTTAGTGTAGGCTTTAATTTCTTCCATATTAACCTGGAGATTATTATCAGTGATGATTTTACCTTCAATTAATTGATACCTCATGCTTTTTTCAGACTTCATATACTCTAGCTTAGCTTCTTCTAAAGAAAGTTCTTTTTCACCAGCAGTCTGCATCCATTTATGTAAAAATTCAGATGGTAAATCGAATTTAGTATTATCAATAAGATGTTCTGTTACATCATTTAATAACTTTTGATCAGATTGTTGAACAAATTGTTTCTCAGCATCTTCTGCGATTTTTTCTTTTAACTCAGTAGTTGTTTTAACAACCCCTTGACCAAATAATTTATCGAATAATTCCGTATTTAAATCTGCAGGCTCTCTAAAATTAATTTCTTCAACCGTAAACTCAATATCTATTTTTAAGTTCTCTGCTTTTTCTGTTGTTATTTTTAATGCACTGACTAAATCAGCTTGATTTTCAAATAACTTATCAGTATTAATTGTGACTTTATCACCAACTTTAAGGCCAGTAATAGATTTTGCAACGGACTTACTTTTAAATTTATCTAATTTAAGAGTGAATTTATTATTTATTTCTTCCGTCTCGTTAATAAATGATGCTGTTATCTCATCGTCTTTAGTGACCTCTTTCTTGCTAATTAACTTTCCATACTGATTTTGAATATTGGTGATTTGCTCATTAATCATTTTATCACCGGCAGTAATAGTATAGCTAGTAACAGGCTTCTTAAATTTTAAATTAATGTCAAAAACAGGAGTTAATCCAATTTCAAAATCAAAATTAAACTCTCCAGAATTCCAATCAATTTCATCACTAGATACAGGTAATGGATTCCCTAAAATATCTAATTTTTCAGAAACTAAGTATTTCCTTAACTCTTCTTGAATGATTTTACTTACCTCTTCTCGAATCGCATCTTTTCCGTATTGTTTTTTTACAAGACCTAATGGAATATGCCCTTTTCTAAAGCCTGGCATATTTGCAGTTTTAGAATAATTAACTAATACTTCATTTACTTTCTTAGAGTAATCATTTTCTAATACTTGAACAGTAATTAGCAAATGTTGTTTACCTAAACTTTTTTTTGAAATTTTCATTTTTTGAATTAAAAATTGGGTGGCAAAAATACAATAATTTTTACTTTAGCACAAGACTATAATTACAGATTTACTTTTTTAAAATTTCAATTAATTTTGAATAAAAATAATCAGGATTTTCAGCATGGACCCAATGCCCGGAATTTACTATTGGAATAATTTCTGAATTTGGAAATTTATCTTTAATTAGAACCGCATCAATTTCATTAATATAATCTGATTTATCACCCTTTATAAATGTTGTGTGAACAAAAATATTTTCTTTAATAGTAATCTTATCCATAAGTGTGAGTAAATTTTGATGAAGCACATTTACGTTAGCTTTAAAAACAAAATTATTATTCTCATTTCTTCCTATGTTTTTTAATAGAAATAAAACTAAAGATTGTTCCTTAATTTTATCTAACAACGCAATTTCAATTTCACTTCTTGTTTTGATGTTTTCTATATCTAATGTGTTTAGAGCCTCAAATAAATAATTAAATTTAGCTTCATATTTTTTTGGAGCTATATCAACTATAATTAATTTTTTAAGATATTGAGAATGTAATAGACTGAATTTAATAGCAACTTTACCACCCATGGAGTGACCCATTAAAATACAATTTCCTACATCATGAAAGTTTAGATAGCTGTAGATGTCTTCAACCATTAAATCATAATTCATCTCATTAGAATGAAAGCTCTTCCCATGATTTCTTTGGTCAATTAAATGAACACAATATGCTTCAGAAGATAATTTGTTTGCTATGGATTTCCAATTATCACCCATACCAAGTAGACCGTGTAAAATTATTACATGATTGTTTCCAGATCCAATTATTTTTGAATGAAGAATGTTCATGATAATTTTTGTAGATATAATTTAATTACTGTTTCTAATCCTTGAAATAGGCTCTCGGTAATTAATGCATGTCCTATTGACACTTCTAATAAATTGTTAATTTTTTGTTTAAAAAAGGAAATATTATTTAGGGACAAATCATGCCCTGCATTTACTCCAATATTTAATTGATTTAACATCCTAGCGCATTCAATATATGGTGTAATTGCTAATGGATTTCCTTTCTCATAATTAATAGCATAATCTTCTGTGTAGAGCTCTACTCTATCTGTTCCTATCTTATTTAAATTTTCTAAAAATTTAAGTTCAGGGTTTATAAATACAGATGTCCTTATATTATTTTTCTTAAACTCTCCAATAATTTCTGTTAAAAAACTTTCATTTTTAATAGTATCCCATCCTGAAGATGAAGTAATATCATTTACTCCGTCAGGGACTAAGGTTACTTGTGTTGGCTTCACCTCTAAAACCATTTTTATAAACTTATCATTTGGGTTCCCTTCAATATTAAACTCTGTGTTTACTACTGACTTTAGTTCATAAACATCAGAATATCTTACATGTCTCTCATCAGGTCTTGGATGCACGGTAATTCCTTGCGCACCAAATAATTGTATTTTTTTTGCAAATTCTAATAAATCAGGATTATTACCTCCTCTAGCATTTCTTAATGTTGCTATTTTATTAATATTAACACTTAATTTTGTCATTTTTAAAATTTAATGTAAAAATACAAACTACTTTAAGTAAATTATGTAATTTGGTTTAAAATTTATTAGAATATGATTGCAGGAAATCTTGTTGAAAACGAAGTCTTAATAAAAGTATTAAAAAATGCTAGTGCTTTCTCTTTTTCTGAAATATGTCAAATACTAGAAGTTAATAATGTTAAACTATTTAGTGTTGCATTAAGTAATTCTAGCAATAAAGACATTGAAGCGGTAGTAAAGGTTGGTACTGAGGATTTAACTACTGCGTTAAGACTCTTGAGAGAGTTTGAATATGAAGTGCTTTCAAACCATGAAGAAGATGACTTCTTCGACGAGTTAAGAGATAGATCAAAATATCTGGATAAATATTTAAATATTTAAGTTAAATGAAAGTAGCTATTCTCGGCAAATTTATTAACTCTGATCCTACTGAATATATTACTAAGTTAATTTCTTTATTAGAAAAAAGAGATGTATCCATACACCTCGAATTGGAATATTATAATCAATTAAAAAAATCACTTCCAAAAAACATCAATTCATTTATAAAATTGGATAAATCCTTTCATCTATTAATTTCTATTGGAGGGGATGGGACAATTTTAAAAGCGATAACTTTTGTTCAACATTTATCAATCCCAATTGTTGGATTAAACTCAGGGAGATTAGGTTTTTTAGCCAAGATTAAACTTGAAAAATTAGAAGAGGCTATTGAAGAAATTATTTCTGGTAATTACTCTATTTCTGAAAGATCATTAATTGAAGTAACTACCTCAGAAAAAAATGAGGAACTTTCTATCTTAAATTTTGCGCTTAATGAAATAGCGGTGAGTAGAAAAAATACTACTTCGATGATTTCAATTGAAACTAAATTGGACAATAAGTATTTGAATTCATACTGGGCTGACGGATTAATAATATCTACTCCAACGGGATCAACAGGGTACTCTTTAAGTTGTGGTGGGCCAATTATAATGCCAGAGGCAGAAAATTTAGTTATTACACCAATTGCCCCACATAACTTAAATGCTAGACCATTAATTATTGCAGACAACACGGAAATTACCTTAAAAGTAGATGGCAGAGAAAATGAGTTTTTAATTTCTCTAGATTCTAGAATTACAACTTTAAGCAATGCCAATGTTGTAGTTATAAAAAAATCTCCATTTAAAATAAAAATGATTGAATTAGAAAATGAAAGCTTCTTAGTTACTTTGAGAGAAAAGTTAATGTGGGGACAGGATAAAAGAAATTTACAATAATTTAAATCTTAAACAGTTCTTTATCTAGTAACAATTAGATAAAAATAATTGTATTATTTATATTTACACGATTTTATAATTATGAGATTAATTATTGTTTTTCTATTAACAACACAGGTTTCTTTTACTCAAATATACGAAGTGGGCTTATCCTTAGGCGGTAGTAATTTTATAGGAGATGTAGGTAAAACTTCCTTTATTTCACCAAATGAAATTTTGAACGAAGAAGGAGAAGTTAATGGTCTAATGACCTACGGGCTACTTTTGAAATGGAATAGAAGTCCCAGACATTCCTATAGATTTTCAGTTCTATCTTCACATCTAAGCGGAAATGATTTAGATTCTAAAGACCCAAGAAGGGTAGAAAGGGGTTTAATGTTTGAAACCAATTTATTTGAAATATCTGGCGGAATGGAGTTTACTTTTTTAGATTTCAATCTTCACGAGACTGGATTAAAATATACTCCATATATATTTACAGGGTTAGTTTATACTAAGTTCGATAAACTAGCTTATCAGAATAATAACATTTTAAAACTTGGAAAAAAGTCAAGTTCTTATGGAATTCCATTTGTACTGGGCTTTAAATACAGAATATTAGAGCAGTTCATAATATCAGCAGAAGTTGGATCAAGATTTATGTTTACAGACAATATCGACGGCAGCCTTTCTAATCAAGAGAATTACACAAATTTTGGAAATATTAACAACAAAGATTGGTACATGTTTTCATTAATTAATTTATCTTACACATTTGGCAGAAAACCTTGCTACTGTAACTATTAAATATGAAAATAGAAAAAAAAATACCTAAACATATAGCAATCATCATGGATGGTAATGGAAGATGGGCAAAAAACAAAGGACTTTCCCGTGATCTCGGGCACAAAGAAGGAAAAGAATCAGCCAAGGAAATGGTTAGGACTTGTGCAAAGTTAGGGGTTAAAAATATAACCTTATTCGCTTTTTCCAGTGAAAATTGGAAAAGACCTAAACTTGAAGTTGAATTACTGATGCGACTACTACATAACTCACTAAGAACAGAATTAAAAGAGCTTAAGAAAAACAATATTAAATTAGAAACAATTGGAGATTTATCAAAAATTCCATTATTAGTGAGAAAGTTTTTGAAAAAGGTCTGTGAAGAAACCAAAGATAACGACTTAATGACTTTAACGCTTGCACTAAGCTACGGATCTAGAGATGAAATCATAAATTCTGTTAAAGAAATAGCTGATAAAGTTAAAAATAATATAATTTCTGCAGAAAAAATTGATGAATCGCTAATAAATCAGCATCTTTACACACGAAATTTACCAGATGTAGATTTAATGATTAGAACGAGTGGAGAAAAAAGAATAAGCAACTTTTTATTATGGCAATCTGCATATGCTGAATTATATTTTAGCGATGAATTATGGCCGGATTTTAAAAGTGAACATTTAATAGAAGCTATAAGTGATTATCAAAATAGAGAAAGAAGGTTCGGAAGAACTAGTGAACAAATTATCTAAAAAAAAAAGGTTTGAAAATAGATTTTAAAAAATTTACTTATGTTTTTTTACTTTTCTCAGTATCTGTTTTTTCTCAATTAACAGAAAAAAAACAAGCTTACGTAATTGGGGAAGTTTCAATATCAGGGAATACAACATTCAGTCCGCAAACAATCGTAACTTATTCCGGGCTTATTGAAGGTGATAAAATAACAATACCGGGGGAAAAAATAAGTAGTGCGATTAAAAAATTATGGAGCTCAAATTTATTTAGTTCTATTGAAGTTTACGAAACCAAAAAAATTAATGATACAGTTTTCTTAGAAATAGCCTTAGTTGATCTTCCAGAGCTTACAAATTTAACTATAACAGGAATAAAGAAAAATAAAACTGAAGATATTATTAAGGAAAACAAACTTCAAAATGGAGTTAAAGTAACTGAAAATTTAATAACAACAACAAAAAATTATTTAGAAAGTACTTACAGAAAAAAAGGGTTTTTAAATGCGAAAGTTTCTATAAGAACTGAAGATATAATTGACACTATTAATAAATCTAGAGTTAATATGTTTTTAGATATTAATAAAGGTAGTAAAGTTAAAATTGAAGAGATTACGTTTATTGGTAACGAAAAAATTAAATCTAAGACATTGCTTAAAGCAATGAAAAGTACAAAGATAAAAAATATCTTTAGGGTTTTAAAAAGATCTAAGTACATAAAAGCTGATTTTAAAGAAGACTTGGTTGGTGTTGTAGATAAGTATAAAGAAAATGGATATAGGGACGCAAGAATTATTGTAGATACACTTACCTATGATAATGAAACCAATATGGCTAAAATTTCTATTAATCTAGAAGAAGGTGATAAATATACTTATGGCGTAATAAATTACCTTGGAAACACTGTTTACTCAGACTCTCAATTAAATCAGATTCTAAAGATTAATGAAGGGGACACTTACAATGGTGTTGAACTTGAAAAAAGAATTGCAGATAGCTCTGATCCTGACGCGAATGATTTATCAAACTTATATCAGAATAATGGGTATTTATTTTCTTCAGTTACACCTGTAGAAGTTAGTGCAGATGGTAACGTAATTGACTTAGAAATAAGAGTTAATGAAGGAAAACCAGCTTACTTTAACAATATATCTGTTGTAGGTAATGAAAAAACAAATGACCATGTAATTTATAGAGAAATCAGAACTAGACCTGGACAATTATACAGCAAGGCTAATGTAATGAGAACTCTTCGTGAATTAGGCCAATTAGGGTATTTTGATGCGCAGCAAATTTCTCCAGATTTTAAAAATGTTAATCCAGGTGATGGAACATTAGATATGGAGTATTCAGTTGTAGAAAGCGGTTCAAGTCAAATAGAATTACAAGGTGGTTATGGAGGTGGTGGATTTATTGGAACTCTAGGGTTATCCTTTAACAACTTCGCTATTAAGGATATTTTTAAAAAAGAAGCGTACAAACCAGTACCTATGGGAGATGGTCAAAAACTTGCTCTAAGACTACAATCAAGTAGGTTTTATACAATGAACAGTTTTTCATTTACAGAACCATGGTTGGGTGGTAAGAAACCAGTACAATTTAATGTTCAATTATCTCAGACTAAACAATTCCTTTACAATCCCGTAACTAGAAATGCGGATAAGTCAAGGTCATTTAATATTAGTGGTCTTTCAGTTGGTCTTGCTAAAAGACTTTCTGTACCAGACGATTATTTCACTCTGTCACAAGCTGTAAGTTTTCAATATTATGATTTGAACAATTACAATACAGGTCTTTTTACTTTTGGTAATGGATCATCAAATAATCTAGCGTACACAGTAGGTTTGAGTAGAAACAACACTTTTACTGATCCGATTTATCCAACAGGGGGTTCTAATTTTAGTTTTTCTGCTAAATTCACACTTCCTTATTCATCAGTAAACAATGTTGATTATTCAGGTTTAAAAACGGAAAGAGAAGGGTTAGTTGATGACTTGACAATTGATCCATCTAATACAACAGCTTCAGATAGAATAGCACAAATTGATCAATTAAAATTTCAGTGGCTTGAATATTACAAATTTAAATTTAAAGGGGAGTGGTTCACAGCACTTACTAAAAAATTAGTATTAAAACCATCAGTTGAGTTTGGGTTCTTGGGAGCTTATGACAACGACAGAGGTGTAGTTCCTTTTGAAAGATTTTTTCTAGGTGGAGATGGCCTAGGTACATACAGTTTAGATGGTAGAGAAACTATTGCACTTAGAGGGTACCCAAATCAATCTCTATCATCTCAAGATGGAGGCTCAATATATAATAAATATTCGTTAGAACTTAGGTACCCAATTAGTCTAGGGCAAACAGCAAAAGTTTATGCTTTGGCATTTATGGAGGGTGGATCATCATTTAACAATTTTAAAGATTACAATCCATTTGAATTAAAAAGATCAGCCGGGCTTGGAGTAAGATTATTTATGCCTGCATTCGGATTACTAGGTATAGATTTCGGTCACGGATTTGACCCACTAATAGGTGAGACAGACAAACATGGTTGGGAAACACACTTTATTATTGGGCAAAATTTCTAAAAATATACTATTGAAGTAAATTAGACGTTAATTAATAAAACTTAACAATCATTAAAGATTTAAAACACATATTATTATTCTTTGTTCTAGTTTATAGTATGCTTGCATATTCACAAAAAAGTGTAAGAATTGGTTATATAGATACAGATTACATACTAGAAAATATTCCTCAATACCAAGAAATAAACCAACAGCTAAATTCTAATGTTGGTGACTGGAAAAAAGAGATTGATAAAAGAGAAAGTGCTGTTAAAAATAAAAGAGAGGTATTAAACAAAGAAAGAATCTTACTGACTGTTGAATTAATACAAGAAAGAGAAGAGGATTTAGAATTAGAAGAAGAAGAAATATATCAATACAAACAAGATAGATTTGGTCCAAACGGGGACTTTATTTTACAGAAAAAACAATTAATACAGCCAATACAAGACCAAATATTCTTAGCAATACGAGAAATAGCAAAAACTAAAAAATACGATTTTATATTTGATAAATCAGCTGACATAGTGATGCTTTATTCAGATAAAAGATTTGATATTAGTGAACAAATACTTAGAACAATTCTAAGATCTAATAATCAAGACCAGGTCGAATCAAGAAGAGAAAAAAAGAAACTTGAACAAGAGTCAATTATTTCTAAGTCTGATTTAGAGGATCCAAGAAAAGTAGAAATAGAAAAAAAGAAGAAAGAAGCAGAAGCAAGAAGAAATGAAATTACAGCAATCAAAGAAGCTAAAATAAGTGAGTCTGAAGAAAAAAGAAAAAAATTAATTGCAGAAAAAGAAATTAAGAAAACTGAAGCAGAAGAAAAAATAAAAAAGCTTATTGCAGATAGAGAAGCTAATAAAATTAAAGTAAACGAAGAGAGAAAAAAAATAGTTGAGGAAAGAGAGCTTAAAAAAATTCAGATTGAAGAAGTAAGAAGAGAGTTGTTAAAGAAAAAAAAAGAAATCGATAATACCTCAGATGGTAGCGCAAGAGAAAGATTATTATTAGATAGAAAAAAGGAAGAAGAAAAATTTTCAAAATCTAATAATCCGAAACAAACAATTAATGAGAAAAAAATAAACCCCACAGTTGAAGATAGAAGAAGGTTACTGGAAGAAAAAAAGAAAAGAATACTGGAGGGTAGAAAAGCTAAATTAGATTATAAAAAGATCTCAAAAGATAGTACCTTTACAAAGAATTAATAATTAATAGATAAATTTTAAACATGAAAAATTTTAAAAACATATTACTTACTGCTATAATTGCTTTAAGCTCATTAACATTCGCATTTGCTCAAAGCAAAGTTGCTCACATTAATACACAAGAATTAGTTGGTTCAATGCCAGAAATGAATACTGCTAAAGCTGAATTAGAAAAATTAGCTAAAACGTATGAATCTGACATCCAAACAATGGCTGCTGAACTTCAAAGTAAAGTAAAACAATATGATTCTGAAGCTGCTAATCAAACAGATGAAGAAAATCAACAAAGATTACAAGAAGTTCAAGGTATGGAGCAAAGTATAAGACAATATCAACAACAAGCTCAATCTGATTTACAAAAAAAAGAATTTGATTTATTAAAGCCTATTTCAGAAAAAGCTCAAGCTGCTATTGTGAAGGTTGCGAATGGTCAAGGATTTGATTATGTACTTGATTCTACTCAAGGGCAAGGAGTTATTTTAGCGAATGGAAAAGATTTAATGGCTGATGTAAAAACTGAGTTAGGTTTCTAATAACATTAATTCAATCAATAAAATTTAATAAAAAGCTATCTTAATAAGATAGCTTTTTTATTTTTACACTATGGCTAATAATTATCCTATAGGTTTATTTGATTCTGGTATTGGTGGTATTTCAATTTATAATGAAATAAAAAAAACACTACCTAATGAGAGTACAATATATTTAGCAGATAATTTGAATGCACCCTATGGTAAAAAGACGAATGAGGAAATAATACACTTAAGCTTAAAAAATACACAGAAACTCATTGATTTAAATTGTAAACTAATAGTTGTCGCTTGTAATACAGCAACAACAAATGCAATTACAATCCTTAGGGAGAACTTTGATACTCCAATAATAGGAATAGAGCCCTCTATAAAGCCAGCTATTCTAAATACAAAGACTAAAAACATCGGAATCTTAGCAACAGAAAAAACACTTTCAAGTAATTTATTTCAACAAACTAGTAATAAGTTTTCTGACGGAATAAACATTCATGAGCAAATTGGTTATGATTTAGTTAGTGTTATAGAAAAAAGTGGGGTTAATGAGGAGTTATTGATAGGTAAGTTAAAAGACTACATTGAACCTATGTTAGAGAAAAATATAGACAATTTAGTTCTAGGATGCACTCATTATTATTTTTTAATGGATATTTTAAAAAAAATATTACCTAGTGGTGTTAGAGTCTTAGACTCCTCTAGCGCAGTATCTAAAAGAGTTAAGCAAGTATTAGAAGTTAATAACATTATGTCAAGAACAAAGGATTGTAAAAACGAATTCTACTGCAATGGTAATGAATCAGTAATTAAAAAATTTTTGAGGCAGGATGAACAAATAAATAAAATGATTTTTTAATTTACACTAGGGCAGTTACAGTCATACTTTTGCTTCTTACATCCAAGGTTAATACCTAAGGTTATCTGATGGTAGCCACCATTATCAAATACTATAGAGTTTGATTGATAAGAGTACGTATAAGCAAATACAAAATTCTCAAAATCAACGCCTACTATAGGGGTAATATATTGAAGGTCTTGGTTATTAACTTGTCCATTTGATGATAAATATTCAGCACCTTGAAAACTTCTTCTGTAAGATAAGCCACCCCATACTTTTCCGAAATCAGTATCTCTATAAAGTTTAATATTTAAGTCTACAAAAGATTCTTTTGTAGATTCTTTGTAGGCAAATAAAAGAGAAGGTTCATAACTCCAAGGACTACCTAAGTTTCCGAAAACATTCCCTGTTGAAAGTAAATAAGTTCTTGAATTATCATAAGCATATATCCCTAACTCGTTAGAATTAATACCCTCATTTTTCAAGAAATTTTTAAAGGTAGCATGTGCATAAAAGTCCATGTAGTGATATGAAAAGCCAAAATCTAAATTAAAATCTGTAGAACTTTGTGTTATCCCTGCAACTAAAGGGTCAAAACCATCAAATAAAAATGATGACTCATCAAGTTTATACTGTATCATTCCTGCACTAATTCCAAATGACAACATGTTTAAATCAACTCTATTTCTAGAAAAAAGTAAGTGATGTGCGTATGTAAAATAGGCACCCGTTTGTGAATGATAACCATTTTTGTCATTAAAAACAATTGCTCCAATACCTGATTTAGAATCTCCAATTCTGCCGTTAATACTAAGGGTTTGAAGGTTTGGTGATTCACTTTGATCAAGCCATTGTTTTCGACTGGTTAATCTGACTTTATTACAGTTAGCCACACCAGCCATTGACGGATGCAACAAATAATAATTATCAGTTAAATAATCAGAATATATCGGAAGTCCTTCTTGTGAGTTTATAAATTGCGTACTAAATATAAAAAGAACGGTATATAGTAAATGTTTTTTTAATGTCATTTTTAGAAATTAATCTGACCAAATATATAAATTTTTAATGAATTTATATGTTTGATCATTCTTTTATCTTCAGCGAGGATTCATTATTTTTGTAAAAAATTAATAATGAAAAAGTATAAAGTTTCTATCAATGAAACCAGTAATAAGTTTATAGTGAAATTTGAAACAAATTTCTTCCTGACTAATCATCAAAATTATGAATACAACAACATTGATGAGGCATCAAAATCTCCACTAGCACAACAGCTCTTTTATTTACCCTTTGTTAAAAAAGTGTATATATCCTCTAATTTCATTGCTATTGAGAGATATAATATAATAGAATGGAAAGAAGTTCAAGATGAAGTGGCTGAACAAATAGAAAAATATTTAAATGAAGGGAATGTTATAGTCTCAGAAGTTGATAATGTTAAAAAAACAGCAATAACTGTTTATGCAGAGAGCACACCAAATCCATCTGCGATGAAATTTGTTTCTAATAAAAATCTTGTTAATTCTTTATTTGAATACACATCAATTGATCAGACTGCAAATAGCCCGTTAGCAAATGCTTTATTTCATTTTCCATATGTAAAAAATGTATTTTTTGATAAAAACTATATCTCAATTACAAAGTATGAATTAGCGACATGGGAAGAAATAACAATGGAATTAAGAGAGTTTATCAGATCTCATATTGAAGATGGTAAGAAAATTGTTGAATTAGACTCAAGTGATATAATCACTAATTCTGAAGAGGAGAAAAATAAAGAATTTGAAAAACTTGATGAAACCTCTCAAGAAATTATTAATATTTTAGAAGAGTATGTTAAGCCTGCTGTAGCTGCAGATGGTGGAAATATTCAATTCAAATCCTATAACCCAGAAACTAAAAAGGTTTCCGTAATTCTTCAGGGCGCATGTAGTGGATGCCCATCTTCAACTTTCACACTTAAGAACGGAATCGAAAATATGTTGAAAGAAATGTTAGCAGGTAAAGTAGATTCCGTTGAAGCTATAAACGGTTAAAACATAAACTTAAATTAAGTTTTGTATTTTTAAATAAATGAAAACAAAATTATTTTACTTTTTTTATTTTCTGTTAGTTATAACAGCATGTAAAAACAAAGAATCCAGCGAAATGAGCAATAATTTAATTAATGAGACCAGCCCATACTTATTGCAGCATGCATATAACCCTGTAGATTGGAATCCTTGGAATTCAAAATATTTAGAAAAGGCAAAGAAAGAAAATAAGCTTGTGGTAATTAGTGTTGGTTATTCCGCATGTCATTGGTGCCATGTAATGGAAAGAGAAAGTTTTGAGGATACTGTTGTGGCAAAATTAATGAATGAAAAGTATATATCTATAAAGGTTGATCGTGAAGAACGACCAGATGTGGATAATGTTTACATGAATGCCGT
>TARA_B110000503_G_scaffold121788_1_pt1 | contig 22199 bp, 31 predicted proteins | sample TARA_B110000503 | Tara Oceans TARA_B110000503 (sample SAMEA4397472) | marine metagenome | biome: Polar Biome; feature: [SRF] surface water layer (ENVO:00010504); material: water (ENVO:00002006), including particulate matter (ENVO:01000060) such as... | depth 5 m | reverse complement strand
AGGAGTAATAAATATGAGTATGTATAATGTAAGTGCTGTTAGCTATGCAAAAGCTTTAAGTAATTTAAACAAACGTAAAAAGAGTACGGCTACCCCTGAGAAAAAAGGTGGCCTACTCTCACGGGCAATGTCACTTAGCCCTCGTTCTAAAGAGCCAGAGAGTAAAGAACCTTCAGATATTGCACTAGATATCATGGAAGAAATTCGTAAATATAGGAACCTATAACAATGTCACAAGACTATAGATCAAGCTTCAGTGCTCCTATACCGGGGCAAAGTTTAACTGCAGAGTTAGGCGCAAGACCTTGGCAACATCCCCCGCAATACCCAACAGTAGAACGTGCTGCAGAATACTATGCTGAACGTATCCTAAACATGTCAGCACGAGATCAGCTAGTAGATGTTATGGAGTCTGGCATTCCCTTGACTACTATAGCCAACGCCTTACAAGGAGGCTCTGTGATGGAGGGTAAGCACACAATTGATGTTGGTATCCTTGTGATGCCTATCATCGTTGAGATGCTCTCCTACGTGGCTGACGAAGAAGAAGCAGATTATGTGGTAGGTATTGAGCCTGAGAAGAGAGACACTGATAAGTTCAGTAGTTCAGCTATCAATAAAGTACTACGTGAAATGAAAGATGATCTGGAAGAAGAAGATGACACAGAAGAAATGCCTGTGCAGTTAGAAGAAGAAGTAGAACCTGCATCTGCAGGATTGATGGCAAGGAGATAACAATGGCGTTTAATTTTGGGGCATTCATAGGCGGGGCATCTGAGAACTTGGTTGATATGATCAAGACTAAAGAAGCACAGATGTACAAAGAAGATCAGGATGAAAAAGAGACTAAACGTAGGGCACGTGTAGCTGCGGTTACTCAACGTAGGGCAGATGAAAAAGAAGCTAAACAAGCTGCACAGAAGTTAAAGCTTGCAGGGTTTGACCCAGAAAGAATATCTTATGCTCTGTCTCAAGGCTCCACGTATGCCAGTGGGTTGGCGGAGTACGGGGGTATTGCTATAACTAATGGTAAAGACCCTAATACTCTACTAAGGTATTCAGAGAATATAGACGAATTTAAAACACTCTCTGGTCACAGGGCGTCTGATGGGGAAATGAAACTACCCGAAGGTTTCTCTCTCCCAGAAGATGCAGATGCATCAAAGTATTTTGAGCAAGACAGAGAAGTGTTTACTACACTCTCTCAACCTGCATCAAAACCTGTTACAAGTTTGGGGATGGTACGTGCTAATACCGTTAATAAAATGCTGTCAACAGATCCAAATAGCCCAGAGTATTTGGAACTTTCAAAAAGAAATGATATGTTGCTTGCTGAGATAAAACGTGAGCATCAAAAGGATGATGATGAAGAAAACACAGACCCGTTTACCAATGCGGATGTCCGACTTGATTGGGCACGTTTTTTACAAGATGCGGCAACCCCTCTAGGTATGGAAACACTTGAAGGTAGTATCGTAAATGTACAGGCGGGTAATCAGGGTAAGGCTTATATTGCTAGTATAGATGCTGGTCTTGCTATGAAAGCTCGTATAAAGTCTGCTGAACTTACTTCTCCAAATGTGACTAGCTATGCTGACGTAAAAATAAGTACAGCTTTGTCAGATTTAAAAAATAGGGGTGCTCGTATTGCATACGCAGCAAGCTCTATAAATGATGCCACTAGAGAATCCTTAGCTGCGGCAGAACCAGATCGTGATTTAGGGTTACTGGAAAAATACAAGATGCCATACAACCCTGAGACTAATGAATACAGATCTAGCTATACTGGAACAGAGGCACTAGCCTTAGCCGACAGAGGTGCTTTTAATGTTGGTGATGTTATTGTGATAGATAACATGCCAGTTCTTTTCACAGGTAATATTAAACTTTCTTATGGTGGATTGAGTGAAGAAGGCAGTCAAGTTAATCTTCCATTTTTGTATATAGGTGGCGGTGACAAGTATGATGTCACGGACGTAGGGCGGTATTAAGGAAAAAACTTATGGGTGTATATGACTCCGCAGTATTTCCATCCTTTTCTGTAGAGGATGAAGAAGAAGAAGAACAGTCTGAAGAGCTAGTAGTTGAAGATGATCCTGTAGCTCCCGCAGTACAAGACGAACAAGAGACCACAAGTAGTGGTTCCTATAAGGGTGCTATTTTACCACCAACAAACATGAATAATGTTTTAAACACAATACAAAGTACTACTGAAGCACAACCATCAGATGCTACACCATCTGCTAAAGGTGCTGTACTTCCTAATGTAAAGTTTATACCAAATGAATCCACACTAAATGAAGTACAGAATCCAGATGAGATTCCTGATGAAGACACATATGGAAACGAAGACTTTCCAAATATGCTGTTTGCACCACTCGTCCCTGAATTCTTAGAAGAAGAAGTTGTACCGACAATTAAAAACAACTTCATTAAAAGTATAAGAGAACAATTAAAGGATGATCCAACTAGCCCATACTTACAAGGACTTTTGGATAAAGAAATTAAAGTAGATGCTCGTGCAAAACAAACGTATCAAGCTAATATGGATTCCTTATACTCAAAAGAAAGTTTAAATATCCTTAGAGAAAAAGCAGTTGCTACTTTAGATAGAAGAAATGCTAGACTTGAGGAATTTAAAGAGGTTGCGAAAGAGGCTGGGTTTGATTCTCCACTAGAGTATCTAAGGAGTAAAGCTAAGTCTGACCCACAGTCAGATTATGGAACACTGTATGAAGAGTTTGATATTCAAAGGGCTGGGATTTCTATTGCTGAATACGTAAGCCAATTTGATGGACCACAAACTGTGCAAGACTTCTTTAACGAAGAAGTGTATGCAGCAGAAGTTAATATAGAAGATGATCTCACTACTGTATATGGATACTTGAACGGGGAAAACGAACACCATAAAAAGAAGGTCTCTTCTATGCTGGGACAAGGCAAGTCTTTAAACTACATTACTAATATTTCGGAATTTAAAAATTGGGTTGACCCCCGTGTAGCATGGGGTGAGTTTATTGTAGGGTCGAATAGAGCACAACGTGAATGGGATGAGATTTGGGGGGGTGTAATTCCTACGCAAGAAGACCATAACAGATTGGTCTATGCATTTAAGAGTGGCAATGCATTGGATTTTGCTGGAGCTTCTGTGATGGCAGCTTTAAATGTGGGGATGATTGGTACTGGAGTAAAGACTGCCAAAAAGCTTTATAAAAAAGGTAAAGGCTGGATTGAAAATCCCTCTGTTGTTATGGGTGCTCGTACTGCTGGTGGTCTACGTGAACAGAAACTACGGGATGCCGTAAAAGCTAAGGTAGCAAAAGATGACTCCTTAAAAGAAGAGTTGCTGCTACAGTTTGAAAGTAAATTTGATGTTACTATTACTAAGATAGTAGATGGTAAACGTGTAATTGACAGAGATGCAGTTAAGATTTTGGGAGAAAGAAAAACTCTTGACTTAATGCAGTCAGAAACAGGTGCCATAATAAATCTTCCTTCCGATGCGTTGACTGCTCCCATGCTAAATGCAGAAACAATGGACAGTTTAGTTGGGACTTTGATTGATCTAAAAAAGATTGCACCTGAAGAGTTTGGAAAAAGTAAAACACTCATAGATGACATGCTACGCATTACTATTGAGGGCAAGGTAAAGCCTGAAAAGATGATGGACATTCTGGCAGAAAATGGTATGCAACTAGAAGAGTTTGTTCTTGCTACGTATGGCTCTGTGTCTAAGGCCGGGGAAGTACTAGGTAGATTTAGCCATCTCATGAGAGTAAAGCCTAAAGGTATCCTAGAAGATTTAGATAGTCGAATATCACAAAAAGCAGACAGTAAAATAAGGGATTATTATAACCGTTACTTCCTGCGTACTGAGGGTTTACGAAAAGGTATACTAGTATCACCCCTAGGTGTTGCTATGCGTAACATGCAAAGTAACTTTGTAAGAGCACCAATGGAATCTTTAAATGCAGTTATTTCTAATGTTGTGTGGAAGTTTTCTAATGAAGGTGCTATACCCGCACTTAAATCTTTAAATCCCTATAGCCCAGAAAGTTCTTTCAAAGGCGGTATGGATAATCTTAAATTAATGTTTAGTAATGTGAGAGAAGCTAAACATTTTTCTGAGTACGTGCTTGAGCATAGCCCAGATCATGCACGTATGATGTACAATACCCTAAATGAAATGCAGTTAAACATGGGCAGAGGGCAAGCAACGAGTGCGCCGGGGCGGGTTGCAGATGAAATGTACTCTATGTTGGAAGATTTTTCAGGAGCACTCAATACCCCAAACCGGATACAAGAACTAAACATTCGTAATGCTACATTCTGGTCTGAGTTAAAGAGGCTGGTTAAGAATGAATACAAAATAGATTTAAAGGATTCCTTAGATGGTGGAATGCTTATGGATTTTGTACGTGATTCTTCTACAGTTAAACCTGCAGGGGCTAGGTCTTTTGTTGCTTTAATGGACGATGCCACACGAAAAGCAATGCGAGTAACTTACTCTGCGACACCTGAGAATTATATACTCAGGAAGGCTGCAAACTTTATTAGTAAAAGCCCACTGTCTGTAGTAATTCCCTTTCCTAAGTTTATTGCAAATGGCATTGAGTACTTTGCTGAAGGAACTATGGGTGCGGCTGGCCCAATAAAAAGAAAAATACAAGCTCAATTCTTTGACCGTAGTTTGAAAGGGCCATTGACAGCAAGAGAATCTGAGAAAATTGCAAACAATATAATTGGATTGGGAATTTTCACAGGTTTATATCAATGGCAGAAGGATGAAAACAGGGGCAAGGATTATCAGAATATTGGTATACCCCTAACTGAACTAGATGCTAACATTCTGGGTACATATCCTATGGCGCAAATGAACTGGATTGTTCGTGCTGCCGTAGAACGTGAGAATGGAACCTTTGATATGTGGGATGCCAAGGATGAATGGATGGAGTTATTCTTTGGTATGCAGCAACGTGCAGGTGTTAGCAACGTTATCACAGAAGAGTTAACGTCTATGCTTAGTGGTGCTGCGAATGAGGCTGACGCAGCTAAGAGAGACAAAATTTTCGGTAGAGTATTTGGTCAGTATACATCTGGGTTCCTTAACCCGTATTTCCAAGTCATAGAATTAGAACGGGATATGGGTTCACGTACTACTGAACGTAAGGAAGCAGGTAAAGATTTTATAATTACGGATAATCAATTCTTGAATGAGACTAAACGTTCTTTGATGCAACGTGGTGGATTAGACCCCAAAGAGGAAGCATTGCTACCCAAAAGAGAAACTGTCACAGACACTAATGAGAAGAGACAGTACATCAAGTCTCGTATATTTGCTGGTATAAATGTTAAAGAAAGAGATGATACTTTAAAATATCTACAAGAGATAGGTATCACTGATCCTAACTTTACACTTGGCAGTAAACACAAGATGAAAACTGTACAGAATTATCAGAATGAAAAGGTTAGTGCATACTGGCCTAGTCTTGTGGCTCAGGGTAGACGTACTGGCGAACGTGCAGAGATGCGATGGCAGAAAAGCAAAGAGCTTCAGGATAAGTATACACTATCTGCTTACATGCGGATGTATGAACGTGGGTATATTCAAGAGCAAGTGCGAGATATTAGAAAATCTGTAGGCGAAGGTAGGGCATTGATTGACACACCCGTTGCAAAAAGAACAGATCAGTTTATCAGACTGCCTAAAGATGTACGGCGGATAGCAGAAGCTGAGTGGGTCAGACTCTACTCAAGGAAATCTAAGGATGGTGTCATAGATTTTTCTAATCTGAAACACCTAACTCAGTTACTAGCCTTAGCAGGAGTTAATCTAAAACCTAAATAAGAAAAGGGGGCAATTAAGCCCCCTCTTTTTTTACCTAGTGTCTCCACTCCCACCGATTGTACCTGCTTCTTTTCTAGCTGTTAGCTTCTTCTCATTCTGTGCTGCTATCATACCTAGTGTTAGGTTTAGATCGGTGGCTAGTGCAGCACAGTACCAGAGTACATCACCTATCTCACTAGCAATGTCCTCTCGCCAAGTCTCTGGCCTATTATCTGGGCCATCTCGTACAAGCTTCTTCACTTTGTTTGCTACCTCACCTGCCTCACCTGCCAGACCAAGTGCAGGATATAATATCTTGTGTTGGGCTGGGTATATTGCAGTAGTTGCAGCTATACGTTGGTACGAATTAAAATCAGACATGGTATACTTCTCCTTTAGAAATTTCTCTGCCTCTTCCTTTAGTTTGTTCATTAGCTACTACCCGTTTTAGCTGCTCGAAGTAGGCTCTATTAAACCCACGTAACCATTCCCTATATTGCATTGTGTTGAGGGGAAAGGGACTTCCCACTTTACCTTTCTGAAAATCTTTGTAACCCTTATCGTGTTGAAATTTTAAGGGTGCATCGAACTTGCCAAGGCCACGTTCTTTACGTGTTAACTTTTTATTCTCCATCATAAATTCTCCTTCATAAAAACTTTTACCCATTCGGCACAGATGTCACTACGAATAATATCATCCACTGTAAACTCAACTATAGGAACAGGGAGCATATACTTCTTGGCTAAGTGTACTACTCTACTTAATCCATCAGCTTCCTTTAAGTCACTCTGCTGTACGTCCCCATTAAGAACAATATTACTACCTTCACCAACACGTGTCAATAACATTTTCAATTCGTGAAGTGTAATGTTCTGTGTTTCATCTACGATTATGAAGGAACTGTCAAAGCTTCTTCCTCTCATTAATGCAAGGGGTGCCATCTCAATGTTGCCATTCTTGATAGCCGTTTCTACTGTACCTTTACCTAAGTGTTTCTCCAATACATCTAGTACAGGCAATGCCCAAGGCATGGTCTTCTCTTGAAGATCACCCTTGAGGAAGCCTAGCTCTCTGCCTACAGCAACGTGAGGCCGTGTGATAACGATCTTGTCTATCTCCTTCAGAGTGTACAGATCGGCAGCATAGGTTGCTGTAACGTATGTCTTACCAGTACCCGCAGGGCCAAGTACAAACACTTGGTCATGCGACTTCATATTGTCCCACAGAGCACGTTGATTGTCTGTCTTCGGTGTGAAGCCAGATGTTTTCTTAGATGTTGCCCCTTTGTAATTAGTTTTACGTCTAGATTTAACTGGCTTTTGTGGTGGCTCTAGATCATCTTTGTGTATCATAGTGTAATCAATTCAGCCTCTGTGTAAGGAATGTGAAAGAACTTCTCACCAGCACGAATGTATCGTCCCTTTGCTTCTCTGAGTCGATCATCCGTAAGTGATGTATCTTTAATGCGGAACACTTGTTTAAGATCATTACGAAAAATGTAAAAGTTTAGTACGCCGTTTTCTTTTTTGTACATTTCGACTAGTCGTTTCTTACGTTCTGGGATACGTATCTCTGACCAATCGGTAGGCCAATCACCTTTCCATGCACGTTTAACTTCTGCCTCATTGAAGTATGTGTAGTCATCTTTAGTGGATACTACATCTACATTGTAGTCTTCCTTAACGTCACCTACATCATGACCTTTATTTAGCAAGTGTTTGGCTAATGTTTTCTTAGCTACTCCATCGAATTGATCGTACCAAGTTTTATTGAAAGGATGCTTAATCATTTTACTCTCCTAATTATGAATAATATTTAACTACGTATTCTTTTAATTCTTTATAGCCACCTATCAGTGTGCCATCTGATTCAAATATCAGAGGTACTGATGTTATGTTTCCTTTTTTTAGTAGGGTTAGAACCCACTTGCTACTAGCCGATTGAACGTTGTACTCAGTGTAATTTATTTTGCAACCTTTTAACATTGCCTTAGCTTGATCACAGAAATTGCATTGATCTCTACTTATTACCGTCCACACTATGCCTCTCCTTTACTTCTATTAATAATTTCTTTTGTTTAACCTCCGACATGATAGGCCATTCTCTTATCTCATCAATGGTACGCATACACCCTGTGCAGTACCTATCGTCATTAATACGACAGACCTTTACACAGGGTGAAGCTACAGTGCCTATGCTCCGATGTCCACGATTTCGCATGAGTCACCAGTACATGCAAACGACTGACTAGAGTTTGTGCTATCTTGTTTTTCGTAGTCACTTAACTTAGACCAATCAATCTTCTTAGGCATCTCCTTTAGTAATGCCTTATATTCATCCTTAGTGCAATCCTGATACGGTGCTTGCTGATAAGTATGATCTGAGTGTGGCAAGAAAGACACACCTGACATCTCATCAAAGTGTTTGTACACAAATGCACCAACTTCTAACCACTCGTCTTCCCTTACTGTGCAGGTAACAGATGGTTTGTGTTCACACCAATGCCGTTGGTAAGCAAGCCATGTCTCTAGTTGTTCGATTGCTGACATGTCATTACGTGTGACTGCATTCGATGGTGACTGCACAGGGAAGCTGAACACCGTAGTGGTCTCAGGGTTGAACACACAAGGTTCAGCAGGGATGCCTTGATCTTTCATCATCTCTGTTAGGGGATCGTTGTTGTCTCCTCTAACGGTTCGGACGTAATAATCGTTGTGTCTGGCGTGTATGCCGGAGGCTGAGTCCACCAGTTGTGATACAGTACCTGAAGGTTTATTACAACTAATAGCAGTACTAACATTAATACCAAGGCGGTTAGCCCACTCATTATTAGTAGCAACAGCCACCTTACGAAGGTATGAAAGTGTTTCATCTAATCCTTTGTTCTTTAGTGTCATAAGGGGATTGTCCATCACCCCTGTGAGTGACACACCCAACAGGCGTTCTTCTTCTGTATTTCGTTGCCACATCTTTCGCAGGTAGGGGAACTTGGTGTAGGTAGATTGTATCGTACCCAGAATGGTTGCGAGTCGTACCTTTTCCGCCAGAGTTTCGATGGTATCTGTAGCACGTACAACAACTTCTGTAAGGTTGCACACCTGACCAGATCGAAGGATAATTTCAGAACAAGGATTTGTTCCAAAGTCATAGTTCGGATCACGCCGACCATACTTTTCAGCTTGCTTTTTACTTGCCTGACGATTGAATACACCACGTTCTCCTGATTTACTTTCTACTAATGACAGCCACTCACGCATGAATGTTTCCATGTCCGGCTTCTCTGTGTACGAGACACTGTTATTTGCTAGTGCCCGGTATGATGCTTCGTTCCACCACTGCCCAGATTTAGCATGTCGCATACGATCATCACTAAGATTACTCAATGAAATCATAGCACTACGGCGTACACCACCGACCACAACTATCTGACCAATGAAACACATCAAGTCATGGCACTCAATAGAGGACAGCTTACGTCCTTGTGCTGACTTGAATGTCTGTACAGTAAAGTTAAACAGATCAACTAGAGGACCGGGACCACTGGCTCTACCACCAAATGTAGTTAGTCGAGCACCTGCAGGGCGTACTTTACTTATGTCCCACTTAGGAATTTCTCCAGCCCATAGTAAGGCAAGTAGTTGACGGTAGGATTTAGCCCAACCTTCTTTACTATCTTTCACAACAATGGTTGTCTCACTCTCAAACAGAGGAGGGACTTCCTGTAGCTTGGACACAAACTGACGTTCAACACTGAAGCCAACACCTGTACCACACAATAGGATGAACATTGCTTCATCAAAAGCATACGGGTGATCTACGTGTAAGTATGAGCAGTTATACATGCATGTGTTATCACGTGCTGCTGCTGCACCTGCGGTCATCATAGCCCTCATAGAAGGCATGATCTGCAAAGAGGTGATAGCATTTTGAATATCTTTGTAGACTTTCCCACCCTTTGCATCTGTAAGTAGTGGTGCTACAATGTTATCCATGTAACGGTTTACTGTCTCCCCCCAACCCTCTCTTCGGTTCTCTGTTTCTAGCCAACGTGCATACCGTGAGGTATGGATGAAGGCTTGGTAGTCTGTTGGTAAATAATTATTCATTGTCACTCCTGTGTTAGTATCTTTATACTTTTAATATCTATGCCATCCACATCATGGATGTAATCCTGTAGTCTATCTTCTATCTCTGAGTCAATGAATCCATCTACAGGGATAGGATACTCATCCTCTTTTACTTCTAGTGTTAAAAATACTTTAACTAGCATCTGTCACCTCTATTAGTTTATTTAAATACCACTGAGCTTTCTTTAAATCTTCTGCACCATTCTTGTAACGATAACGCCAAAGGTATTTAAGTATGTTACCCTGTAAGTAACTTTCAAAACCATCTCCAGTTGCGGCACGAATGGCGTCAATGCATTCAATGCCTGCTTGGTTGTAGTGCTTAGGATTATTTACATTGTCTGCCATTCGTGTTCTCCCTTTAGTGGAACTTTACTTTTACTACGTTATCATCTAGTGATATATACTTATCACATACTGTTGTTGTTTCTGTTGGTGTGTCATTCATACTCTCACTAACTAACTGAAACAATTTACTTCGGAAAGCTGCGTCTGTTTCCATCAATGGTATGGCTGCTATTAGCATGTCGGTTAACATGGCTAGATGTTCATAGTCTTCTTTGTTTAAAGTGTTATCATCTGTGGTCAGCATACCCACATCAATATCCCCAGACCATTCGTTGTTGTCTAGCATATGAGGTGAGATACGGATCACAAAGTCATTTGCTTCAATATTTATATATGTTGTATCTTCAGTCATGTTAACTCCTTTTTATTTTCTCTTTAGGGAATACCACCAATGAGGGGTGGGTGTCAATCCCTTTTTCTTTTAACCAATCTTCTGGAACAACTCTATCGGCGTACAGAAATTTATTCTTTTCACACCACATAGCATAAGAACTCTTTGCACCCTTACTTAGCTTACGTTTACTGCTTTCAAACACGAACCGTATATCTAAGTTAGGGTGTTGCTTTTTAATAGCAAGGTGTTTACGTCTATCGTCTGATGTAAATAGTCCCTTTACTTCTATGATTAAACCATTGGGTAGTATAAAGTCTGGGGTATAGGTGCGGTACATCAAGTCTTCCCATTCAATCTTTATGGCTTCATACTTGAACTTTACTTTGTGCTCATTCAAGTAATCTTTGACTTTGATTTCTAACCCACTCCTATACCCATGCTTTTGTGCAGCACGAAACTGCTTGCCATTCATGAGAAGCCCCAAATACCTTTGAAGTTTTTAATACCTAGCTTTGCTAACTCCTCAAATACTTCTGCTTCTGCATCCTTACGGGCTTGTACTGCGGATCGTAACCCAGCATACCGTGCCTCATATAGCTCACGTCTGCGTTCTTTTAGTTGGGCATCAAGAAGATCAATCTCTTCTTGCATTGCTTTGATCTCATCATTTAGTTGGGCATCAAGAAGATCAATCTCTTCTTGCATTGCTTTGATCTCATCATTACCTAGCATGTTTACTCCTCTATATATGACACCATCTTAGGGTCTTTAGCTTTAGACATTCGTGATGGTTCCTCTACCATAGTGGGCCAACACGCCTGTCTGTAATCACAGAATCGACATCCATCATTTAGTACTGTGTTGCCAGTTGGCTTACCCCTGAAGTACTCAGGAACCGGGGCGAAGCAACGTTTAAATACATTTGCATTAACTGTCTCAACAGTATTCTTAATCTTGCCTAGCTCTTCGTCCAGATCAAGATTGTCGGCAGGTACATACTTGAACTCACCGTTAGCTTTGTTTACTACCCACCAACCTCCAACACGTTTGCCAGATGCCTTAGCATACCCAGCAAGCTGACCTACATAACCAAACCCATCACCCTTTGCAAGTGTGTCATAGGAATCAAACTTGTTACGATAAGACCAATCAGAGGCTGACTTAACGTCATCGACAGCACCATTAACGATAAGATCATAGCTGCCATGTACTTTAGTTTCGGCAATGTCTCCGACCTCCAAAGTAACATGATCAGTATCTTCAAACTTAACACCAGCTTCAGTGAGTAGTCCTTTAAATACGGCTTCAACTATATCACCTAACATCATATTCATAATGAACGTTGTAGGCTTTGGTAGTGCAGTCTCAGGGCGATTCTTTTCAAACCATAGCTGGCAAGTAGGACGCCCAATGTTGGACATCCTCATTCTGAATGCACCACGAGACTTACCACTACCAAACTGACGTTTCAATGCATCTGCAATTTCGGTAGCCACCTGCTGGATTGTTTCATCCTGCATAGTGGACTTACCATTAACTGCGTCTGTCATATACTGGTGTAGTGCCAGTTCACCGGGATGATTCATTATACGAAGTCCTCCTCATCAATATCCACAAATGATTCTACCATATCTGTGTCTGTGTCATCGTTCTTGTAAGCCTTCTCTTGCCATGCACCCTTGATGTACTCGTTGTAGTTCTCTACCCAAGCCAAGAAGTTTGCAAATGTCTCTTGGTTTAAATCTGTAACATCTAATGTTTCACTTAGGTCAAGGTCCATAGTAGGTAGGTAGAACACATTACCGTTAGGCAATGCACGTTCCTCTGTGCCAGACTTGATGTTGTGCTGCACTGGCAACCTCCGCATACGTCCCAGCTTAGTGAATATAGCACCTGCTGTTTTGAATGCGTCACGGTTCTCAATCTCCCAGATGAATGCCTGTGGCTCAAGGTCTACAGTATTACCTTGTGCATCTGTAACATCATGCATTTCAACTGTTCCAAACATAACACGAACACGTTTGATCTGACGGATCAGTTCTTGTGTCTTCTCAGGTAGGGCTTTGAAGTCTTCGATCCACCCTGCAGGCTTACCACAGTTAAACCCACCGTCATTGTCTTTCAGATCACTGTTCAAATCGTTAGCCATAAGTGTTTTAACATAACGGTTAGGTGTATCACCTGATGCCATGATAAAACGTTTGTACATAAACCGTTGTAAGTAAGGGCGGATACTGATATTCGTTGCATAGTATGTTGGGCCATCTGGGATTTCCAATTTGTATGTACCCCCAGATACAACTTCCATCTTTACTTTCTTACCATTGATTGTGTCTTCACCCATAATGGCTGAGTGGTTAATACGTAACCGTGCCAGTGTACTGGACTGGGATTTCTTTGATCCAGCATCAGCCCCCATACCCATTGCTTCAGCCATTGCTGAGAAGTTATCTGTGTTAATTGTTGCTACTTGTGTCATTTATAATCTCCTATGATTTTCAAGAATTATAGTTATATCATGCTACATCTTTTGTGTCAAGCCAATTCGGCCCAATCTTTGCCTCAAGTAGTAGGGGTACATTGAAGTCTAAGCCCCACTTCTTATTGACAATTCCTAGTAGCCTGTCGTTGGCTGCAGTTATTACTCGTAATACTCTTTCCTCTTCATCAGGGTGTACGTCAATCACAAGGGAGTCATGTACTGTGTTGACAATACAACTGCTTAATTTGTTAGCCTCTAATAACTTATCAATGTATATCAGAGATATGGGTACGATGTCTGCTGTTGCGAATGATTGCACAGGAAAGTTTTTGATCTGTGTGAAAAATGTAACAGTGCCGTTAGCCTTACGTGCTACATCTGGAAAGGAAAACTCCCGACCAGAAGGTGTACGTATCTTACCAGTACTGAGAGCCTCACTGGCTAACTCTTTGTGCCATCTGGCAATGCCACTGTACTTCTTAGTGAACTGTACGTAGTACGCAGCCTCTGCCTCTGTACGACCAAACCCACTGGCCCCATACAGGGGTGCAAATGTATGTGCCTTGGCTTCTTGACGTGAGATGGGTTGGCCTGCATCAGAAATAACCTGTGCGGTGTAATTATGTACATCAAAGCCTGTAGCTACCTCATCAATTGCGGTCATGTCTTGGGATAGGTATGCTGCAACACGGAACTCTAGCTGGGCGAAGTCGGCCTCCATTATTTTACCATTTGCCCAACGAGACTTGAATACTTTTTTTACAGGGAACGTACCACCACGTGGCATGTTCTGCATGTTGGGGTCTGCACCAGACAACCTGCCAGTTGCAGTGCGGTGTTGTAGTAGTCGTACATGTAACTTACCGTCAGGTTTTACGTGAGTACGGATGCCCTCTAGAAAACTTGAGAGGTAAGTATCAACAGCAGAAAGCCTACGTACTCGTTGTAGGAATAATACTGCATCCGCCATGCCACGTTGCCTAGCCACACCCTCAAGGTATTCCAGTTTGTCTTTACCTGTTGCAAAACCATTAGCTGATACCCACTTCTTTGTTGGTGCTTGGAACTTCAATCCCCCAACCACTTTATTATCATCCATAAAAAGATAACCTGTATTGTCACACGAACTGCATCTGCTAGTTCTGGCGTAGGATGTTCCATCTTTCTTTACCTTTCGTACTTGGCCCGTTCCACTGCAGGTTGTGCACTGCTTTGCTTTCTGGCGGTACAAGACTGTACTATTAAAACGTACTGTGCTTCTATACTTTGTGTCTGACATCTTGTAGTCATCAAAGATGCCTGCCCAAACTTTCTTATCATTAGGCTTACGGCTGTAGATGACCCAAGACAATTGCTCTGGGCTGTTTAGGTTGATGGTACGATCACCCATCAAGTCACGTACTTGTTCGTCTAGGTCACGTACCAACTGGTCACGTTCTTGTTGATACTCCTTACGTACATCCTCAAGGGCTGCTAGGTCTACTGTAAATCCCCGTTGGTATATACGGGCAAGGTGTATAGCTAGTTGGTTGGTTAGCTTGATTGTGTCTGCAAGAGATGTCTCCTGTGTGTACTTGTAGTCTAGCTTCTTGTACAACTGCTGTGTAGCATGAAGGTCATGGGAAAGATACTCAGACAACTCTGCATGAGGGATGTCACGAACTGAGTATCCTTGTTTGAAGTACTCCTTGAGTGTGTCTTGCTTTTGTGTGACAAGGTTGTACCGTTCTGCACAAGCCTCAAGTGATAGGGGTTGCTTCTGTCCACACTGTAGTACGTACTCACCTAGCATGGTATCAAAGATAGGCCCATCGTATACGAAACCTGACTCCCATAACCACAGCAAATCGTGTGCTGCATTGTGCATGATTAGAAGTTCTGTAGTATTGAGTTTCAGTTGAACGATCAAGCTACCTTCTAGTGTGGGTTGTTGCTCAGAGTGATCAAATGTAATGATGTCTTCGTTGCCAAGATCGTCTAGCATACCTACCATAACTAATGCATTCTCCGGCTCAAAGGGGTCAAGGTGCATCTTCCCATTGCGTTTCACTACAGTGTTTTCTACGTCAAGGGTAAGGTGTTTCATAAGTTCTCCTATATCTCATCCAAGGGATACCAGTCATCCCAGTCATCTACTACTACTTCATTGTTGTATACTCTGTCAAGTTCTTCTTGAAATCTTTTATCGTCAGCAAACATTTGCATTGCTTTGGTTGCTTCTCTGATAGAAAGATCGTACTTCTTCATTGCGGATACTAGTTTAATCTCTGCGTTAAGGTTTGCTGTTGGCATGGTATGTCTCCTCTGTAAGCTTGGCGTAAAAGGCACCTTCTGGACTTTGTAATGAACTGAATAAGTCCAGCAGTTGCTGATAAGAAATGTACACCATCTGATATTGAGCTAGTTCTGTATCGAATTGTCGTATGTAAACTGTATCATCTTCAGCAACAACCATCTCAACATCATCATATTTATACTGCTCATCTAATGATGTAACTATTGCTGCATCTTTCTCAAACTCTACTGTATACATATCAATCATCTCCAACGTAAATGTTAATGTGTGCTATGCCACCTTCAACACGGCTGATAACAAACTCTAAGCTAGACTCACGTAGTATCTTCTTTAGTACACTCATCTTGTATTTATAGTCTATTGGTGTATCTTTATTATCACACATACTCATTTTACTTCTCCTTGTCTGCTAGTTTTCTTATGTTTAAAGAAGGTGATAGTATTTAAAACGGTATTAACAGTCACCATTAGTATTAACCACCATTGCCACCACGTTAAACCTCCTACTTCTAACATGTTATTCCTCTCCCATACAGAAGTGACACCAAACATCTTTGGCAGGGTTACCGCAACTAACACAGGACTTTATATTATTGTTAGCTTTTTCTTTTTCTCTAGCCCTCTGCCTTTCTTCATGTGTCATTGGTCTAATGTCTGTGAAGTCTGCCTCCATAGGCCACTCATTGTCTGTCATGGAGTACCTCCTCATACTTGTTGAACAACTGTTCGAACTTCCACTGGTATAGCTGCTGCATACCCATCAGTACATTCATCATTTCATCTTCTGTAGGCTCACGATCACCCTCACCTACCTGCTTGAACACTATCTCAAGGTCATTGCATACTGACCAGCAGTCCATGATGTGTGGTTCTAGTTCATAAAATTTACTCATTCGTTAGTGCCCTCCATGATATAGGAAATAAATCCTTCATACTACTATCTATACTAGTAGCTACTAAACGTGTTTCGTATTGTGTATCAGCCTTCAGCCGAAGATGACACATGTCAGAGAAGGCGTCAAGACTACCTGACCAGTACCATTCTGTCATGGTGCTTTGTGGCAACACCATCCTTGCTTGCTCAGGTGCTACCCCATGCTGTAGTAAATCATTATAGGCAGTGAGACAGGCCCAGTTTGGGTCACCCCAGTCACCAACATCAACGACACCCTCACTACCCTGCTTCTTATCCTCACTACGTCCTCGCCACACATCAGGCTCATAGAACTCAGGCTCATCATCTACATACCTACGACTGATCTCATTCCAACGTAGGAACTTATGCTTGACTAGCTGTCGTGCCACAAATATAGGAGCCTTGACATGGAAGCTGGCAAAGCAGTGACCGAATGGACTGATGTGCTTGTGCTTGGCTAGGTATTTGATTAGCTTGGTATCACCTGCTTGCATCTCTTTGTGGTTCTTACCAAAGCTAACCCTTGCTGCGTTAACTACAGATAAATCACTACCCATGTGGTCAATGTATGTTGCTCTTATCATTTAGTTTCTCCATCTTGAATAGATACAATTCTTTCAATCTCTTGACCAATTACTTCCTCGAAAGTCACAAAGTCTTCCGCCAATCTGTTGTGCTTATCTATCACAGTATCTTGTAACCCTTTGATGTTGTTTACTTCATAGATAAGGTAGGCAATTAATATAATCATAGCAAATAATACTACATCTATAATTGCTATCATACAACGTACCTCGCAGTCTTGTACTGTAAGTCACAGTGTACAACGCCATGCCAACCTGACAGTTTATTCTTAACAACATTCAAGTGCCGTTGTGTGTCTTCTTCATCTTGTCCATCTACTACTGGGTTCTTAGCAATCAATAGCATGAGGTCTGCTTCAGCAGCTTTACCTGTCTTAGAGCCTTCCATCATGCTTTGGTTCAGTAGTACCTTACCCTCTGCATCAGCAGATAGCTGAGACATGTAGAAGATAGCACAGTTATGTGACTTGGCAATCTGACGGGCATAAATAGCATTAGCCTTCAGTGCCTCATCAGGACGAGAGAAACCACCTGTCCTAGCAAACTTGTCCCCCATATCTAAGATTACAATGTCAGGCTTGTATGACTTACACACCGACTCAACCCATGACATGTCTCGTTCACTAGCATCTTTGATCTTGATGTTATCCTTGATGACAGAATACAGATCACGAGCACGAGATGGGTTCTCTTTTACTTGCTGCATTGTCATACCTGTAGCTGCTGTGAGGTAACGTGCACCAACACGGTGCGATGCTTCCTCATTACAGAGGACGATACACTTAGCACCTTGATGGGCGAAGCCGTTGGGGCCAGCAATCAATGAAGCATGGAAGGATGTCTTACCTGTATTAGGACGAGCACCTACCTCAATGAGGTGTCCTGCATTAACACCCTCAACCTTACGAGTAAGTGTGGCAATATTAAATGACCACTGTGACTCAAGATCGTTCTTCTCTAGTAAAGTATCTACGTCTATGTCATCCCATTGGATGTTTAGGTCAGGTGTGAAGTCATCAGCATAACGTTCAAGGATGTCACGCAGTGGCTCAAGGCTACCCTTTGTACCATTCACGTAATCAAATCCAAGGTTGGCAATGTCTTCTCCAACAATCTGCTGAAACAATTTAGATAACACCTCTTGTGCTACGTCACTGCCAAGGGGTGATTCCCTTTTGATCTGGCTAAACAATGAACTGAATGCACCCTTCTGTGCTGTAGTAAGTGAAGCATTGTCTGACATGAACAGTGCTTCAATCTCGTTTGGTGTAACAGTACGTTCGTAACGATCCATAGCTCTGTCGATAGCCTTCTTGATCTTACGAATGTCTTTACTGAATAGTCTGTCTGGGCATTTAGCACCACGATGGTTGTCGTAGAACTCCTTGTCCATTAAACTACGTACAAGTGTTAGTTCCATTGGTAGTCTCCTAGTGTTTGTAAATTATAAATGTCGGTAGGGTTACGATATTTCAAGTCATCTGTCAAACGTAATACCTTTACGTCATCTACATGACTTCTTAATTCTTTGGCGAATTGCAATGTCTTGGGTAGGGCGTCAGGGTCTAGTGCAATTATAACCGTTGAGAACTGTGATAGATACTGCTTATGTGCCTCTGAAAGTGATGTGCCCAACACTGCTACCCCGACATACACACCACCTTCTGAGCATCCAGAAACATTAGTAGCACCCACAATGGCTGCACTAACACAGTCCTCAACGACTACTCCAGTTTTACCATAGCCAAACACATAGGGCAAGGGATTTTTTCCATATCGTTTCCACTTAGGTATCTTTTTTCCTAGTGATCTTCCAGTTGCATCAACCATAATGTTGTGGTGTACCACTGGAAATACGACACGGTGTTCACGTACATCATACAACAATCCCAATTCAATTGGATCAATCTCCCATGTGTCACAGAAATCTTGTATCGAATCATAATCTCTGACAACCCACTCAGGTTTGTGGAATACGACTACTTCTGTTTCTTCTACGACAAGACCAAGGGACTTACGTATGTCTGTACTACTAAGCTGGGTACGAGTACCACCAGATACACTGCACTCATTCTTATAACAGTTCCACACAAGTTGACCCATGTTATTGGTACAGGTGAATGTCTTTAGACCATTGCATACTGGACAATTAGTACGTCTACTTTCACCACTAACTAATTCCATATCACTTACATGTTGTTTTATATTAATCATAAGATACTCTTTCTGTGTTACTCGTTACACTCGATTGTACACTTACGTTTCTACGTGTCAATGCATTATTTGCACTTTCATATGTATTCTTCATGTAGGGTCTCACAGATGCAACATGTGTATGCCCTGTAACTGACATGATTTGTGGTAGTGGGACACCCTTGTCCACCATTTGTGTTACACCAGTCCTACGAATGTCCATCATACGTAACTCATCTGGTAGCTCTGCCACTCGCATTACCTTTCGTCCAACCTTGGACAGTCTCTCCATAGCATACGGGTTGTATACACCATCTACAGGCTGGGGGTGGGGTGCTACCCACTGCTGGAAGCCAAAGTCCTTATGTTGTTGCTGTAGCATGTACACAAGGCTGTCACTTATAGGTAGGTATACCTCTGCCCTACGTTTACTCTGCTTCAAGTATAGTTGTTGGTTGTCAAAGTCTATACTATCCCACTGCAGATTACGCATGTCTCCCAGACGTTGACACCACTCATAGGCCATATGAACAATCAACCCTACGTTACGGTAGGCAAACTTTGAATACGACACATCAAGAAAGTTACTGACTTCATCGTGTGTCCACACCACCTTACGTTGTACAACTTGCTTACGTTTGATCTTTGTGAATGGGTTCTGCTCAACCTGTTCCATTTGTATACCATAGTTGAACACTCTACTGGCTGCAGTTGCTACATGATTAGCAAAGCTAACACCACTGCTTACCCATTCTTCATACACCCTCTTGGCAACCTTAGCTGTTACATCTTTGTACTTGTAATGACCTATCGCCCTGCTTAAAACGTCTAAGCAATACTTGTAATCCTGCTTAGTTGTATCTCGTAACATGTTGAAATCATTTGACTTGTAGTAGTATTCAATTAAGTCTTTCAGTTTACTATTAGGTTTTATCACAAGTATATTTGCTTGCTCTGCACGGTACACATCAATCATCTCATTTAATTTACGTGAAAGGAATTTAACTTCCTTCGTGTCATTACCTAACTCTACACGTTCCACAACACCTACATCTATTAGGGGCTGGGGTGGGTTGAAACGATATGAGATGCCACCCGAAGGTGACACTCGTTTTTGTACGTACCTTGGTAGCTTAGGCATATACTACTCCTTCAAAATCTTTTGCCAACATGTCTGTGCTAGAACTCCAATAATATATTTTCCCTTCCCATATGGTCATGCAAATTACACCCGCAGCTATTTGGGATTCCGTTAATTTACTTTGCTTACCCTTTAGTGTGCCATCCGTGGCAATTATAGGACTTTTGCAGTCTATGAAAAGAGTTTGCATACTGTTCCTATCCACTACAACTATATCAATTGGGCCATCAGAACCCACGTTTCTAAAAACTTCATACCCCCCCTTAATTAAGAGGGTACAAAGTAATAGCTCCATAAGGTCTCCCTTCCTACTGAAACTGAGTTTCACTACGCAGCTTCCAACAAGAGGAACTTGTCATCACTAACCCACTTGCTCACCTCTTGCTCACGTGACCACATACTGATGGCCTGTGTGTCCTTACCAGTGGACTTGAGGTTGAACCCATTACGTTCATCTGCATAGGTAGCATAGTTAGTCATAGCACTATATAGTGAGAACTTATTGTGTCCCCGTGTTGATACTTCGTGCATGTAAAGTCCATACATTTTCTCTGCCTTGCGTTTAGAACCAAGCATGTCATCCAACAAGGAACGTACATCTACAAACTTGAGGCTAGTCTTTGCCCATACCTGCATCTGTTGTGCCTGTTGGTAGAAGTCAGTACGAGCACGGTTAAGCTCATAGATGAAGCTCTCCATAGAGAAGTTGGCAGTATTCTTCTTACGTACCTTATCGTGATCCCCTGTGATCATGCCGTTGGTACAAAAGAAATCAATTGCACCAAAGAATACTTGGTTACTACATGACCCATCAATACCATGTAGGCTGATGATACGATTGCCTATGGATGTCTCAAACTTATCTGTCTGAATAGTTGACGTAACATTTGGCAGGGTGATGTCAAGCATAGCCCATGCACCATTACGTGCAGATCGAAACGTGTACTTGGCATCCCTCATGTCATCGTTGGTCAGTGTCTCAGTTGCAGTGTCAACTACACCACGAAAGAAATCTCCATGTGATGCACACTGGAAAGATTTACCAACAATACCAAGAGGTTGGCCTGTTGTTTGGTTGATAACATACTTCTTATCATGTACACGGGTGTCTTCAAAGTCTACTGCGAAGTCTAGAAATTCTGGAATATCGAATGGCATTTTTATTCTCCTTGGGTTGGTGATGTGGCAACTGTGCCATAGTTGTATAGTACTAGTCTACCCCTATACTGGGAACGGTAAGCTATTTATAAAATATGTGTGACCCAATAGCCACAGTTTTTGTGAATGACTTAGCCCAGTACGGGTTCACATACTTAGCATGGTAGTGTGTAGCACCTTCTGTTATGTCAGGAATGTACCCCATCATAACATCATTTGCAACCAACACAGCCCTAGCCCATGACACACTGTTGGTGGGTGTATCCGACTTACCATCACAGTACCATGAGAACTGGCACTTGTGTTTACCTTTACTGTATCCCTGCTCAACGACAGAGCAAACATCATTGGGCCACTTACCATCTGCGACCCTATTAAGGGTGACATTGGCTACTGCCACCTGACCCTTTAGGTTTTCACTACGGGATTCATGGTACACATTCAAAGCCATGCACATCAATGCTGCACTAATCATTTGTTATCTTCCTTCTGTGGTTTGGGGATTGGATGACCCGACCAATCGTCACACGGGTCATCCTCTGTACCTTTACTGCACGGCGATGGGGGTTTGATGTATGTATCCATAGCTTGTGTACTCCTTGTGGACATACTCTGCACAGTCTATAAAATCAATACGACAACCGGGGTGGTCATGCATTGCCATGTGTATTGCAAACTCTGTGGCAGACTTCCAATCGTTTACCGCAGGATATGTACCGTCTAACTTAACGATAGACTTAACATTATTAATCTCAAGTGTTACATCGTATGCCATAACAGCCATGTGTGTTT
>TARA_B110000503_G_scaffold29000_1_pt1 | contig 22203 bp, 11 predicted proteins | sample TARA_B110000503 | Tara Oceans TARA_B110000503 (sample SAMEA4397472) | marine metagenome | biome: Polar Biome; feature: [SRF] surface water layer (ENVO:00010504); material: water (ENVO:00002006), including particulate matter (ENVO:01000060) such as... | depth 5 m | reverse complement strand
AGTCAGGATTATGCACAAGACACGTCGGGCGCCAGCCTTGATGCAAGTTGGGTAGTACAGTTTGTCACAGATGGCGAGTCGTACACAGTGACAACACGAGCACTGAACTACTACTTTGGCAGTGTTCTTGAAACACGCTTTTTCTTCTACGGTGACGAGCAGGTGTACGACAGTCGCACAGGAACAGTTATTCGTGATTTTGTAAGAGTGTTGAAAACAAATAGTCGCCCTGACTCAAACTTGCCGCTTGACAGTGATATCACAATGCGTATTATTGCACAGCCGGTGCAACCTGATGGTTATGTTGATGATTACCAGGTGTTGGTATCTTGGCAAGACAAAGATGCAGACGGCGTTCCAGATAATCCAGATTTCTTTGACGAAATTGTTGCCCCAGATGTGGCTGCAACTACCAAATTGGTATTCTTTCAGAAGATTGTAGACTTTGATGACCTCGAACGTTATGTTTTGGTTGCATCAGGCATTGTCAATGACCAGTATGCAACATTCAATGACATCACATTAGAAAAAGCTCAATACGTTGTTGGACAAGTGTTTTATGCTTACACAGACAAACTATTTTATATTTTAAGTTCAACCACTTCTGGTACAACAGCGTTGGTGGCAACAACAGAATATCAAACTCGCGTTGGCCGACAAGATTTATACTATCAGTATCGTCACAACAGTGCATTGACCAATCGTATTGACCCAGGCTCAACAAACATTATTGATTTGTATGTTGTAACGCAGGCCTATTATACTGCTTATAGAAATTATATTCAAGACTCTACCAACACAGTTGCAGAGCCAATACCCCCAACAATTGATGCGCTAAGTACAGAGTATGCAGGATTACAAGATTATAAAATGATTTCTGACAACATGATTGTTAATCCTGTGAAGTTTAAACCATTGTTTGGTGCCAAGGCAGCTGAGCAATTACGAGCAACTATCAAAGTTATTCGTGCTAGTAATTCAACTGCATCTATTAGTGAAATTAAGAGCACTGTAGTAGCCAACTTGGATGCGTATTTTGCAATTGAAAATTGGGATTTTGGCGATGTATTTTACTTCTCAGAACTGTCGGCATACTTGCACCAACGGATGGGCTCCATTGTGAGTTCTGTTGTGTTGGTTCCGATCAACCTACAAAAGAGTTTTGGTGATCTATATGAAATTAGATCAGCTCCCAACGAGATATTTGTCAACGCTGCCACAGTGGTTGACATTCAAGTTATTGAAGCATTGACAAGTACAAACCTTAGAACTGCCCCAGGCAGCGGAGTAATTTAATGGCAAAAGTGAGAACGGTAGATTTCTTACCTGAAATATTTCAAACATCTACAAACAAACAGTTTTTAGCTGCTACATTAGATCAACTGGTTCAAGAACCTCAGTTTAAAAAGACACAAGGTTTTGTTGGCCGTCGTGTTGGTCCAGGAGTCAATGCCAACAGCCAATATGTAGTTGAACCTACTGTAGCCCGGACAAACTACCAATTAGAACCTGGTGTTGTTATGCTAAAGACCGACAGCGACACAGTTGAAGATGCTATTACATATCCCGGCATTGGTGATGCGTTGGCCACTCAAGGTGCATTTACCAACAACAGCAACCGACTTTATACCAGCGAATATTATACATGGAATCCACAAGTTGATTTTGACAAGTTTGTAAACTTTAGTCAATATTATTGGTTACCGTCGGGTCCGTTGTCTGTTGATGTTGGCGCAACTGCTGTTCCACTAACAGCCAATTACACTGTCACAAGAGCAAATGGCGTATACACTTTTTCTAATTATACCACAAACAATCCTGCTGTTACTCTTGTTCGTGGCGGCAATTATACATTTAATGTAGCACAAAATAGCAAAGAAACAGAAAACTTTCGTGTTACGTCAACTGGCATATCTGCATACGTGATTGACTATGTGCCAAACCCGGCACTGACATTGGTTCGCGGCAACACTTATGTGTTTAATTTAAATCTTGATGTAGCATCGCCATTATGGATCAAGACTGCTGCCAGCCAAGGCACAGGTGATCAATACAACACAGGCGTACGTCGCAATGGTTCGCAAACTGGAAATATTACATTTACTGTTCCGCAGGATGCACCGGATAATTTATACTATGCTAGCGAAACGCAATTCAACATGCAAGGAACATTTACAATTGTAGATGCAACACCCGGTACCGGTCCGGGTTTTTGGATTCAAGCAGAGCCTGGCGTAGATGGAACATTACCGTATGCACCCAACATCGGCAGTAGAGATGTATTGGGTGTAACCAACAACGGCGAAGATCTCGGATCAGTCACATTTAATGTTCCGCTATCAACTGCACAAAGTTTTTATTATTCACTGCCTAGTGTTGGCTCAGTCGATTTAATAACTAATTTAAAATTTGAACAAATCAATAATCAATTTTTAACCGAGTTCTTTGCACAAAATCCAAGTGGGATAGACGGCATTACCAATTTGGATGGCCGCACTGTTGCATTTGTCAGCAATGCCAATGCTGACCAAGGCGGATGGGACGTTGCTACACAATTTGATCCGTTGATCAACACAGGCGGCCTTGGCGGCAACGGATCTTTTGACAGTATTCCGTTCTCGCAAGCAACACCGTTGACTCAATCACAACGTTATAGTGTATGGAAAATTGAATATGTTACCACAACAGGTGGCCAACAATACATTAGATTGAACAGTGTATTACTTGTTGATAATTTGTACAAATTTAACACATTGTTTGGAACTGAATATTCAAACACCAACTGGTATAAAAATGCCACGGGTGTGTTTGAACAAATTCCTTTGTTAACAGCAATCAAAGATGTGTTGTATTACCAAGACGGCACTGACCCGGAAATATTTGGCCAGTTGCGTATCATTGACCAGGATCAAGCTGATACAATTTTTATCGACGATATCATTGGACAATCAACATATACCAGTCCAACTGGGGTAAAGTTTACCAACGGTCTTAAAGTACAATTCCGTGGAACAACATTTCCTGCTAGTTACGAGAATCAGCAATACTATATTGAAGGTGTAGGAACTGCAATTAAATTATTGCCAGTTGCTGATTTTGTTACTCCTGAAACATATACACAAAGTGCAAGTGTTCCTTACGATAGTACTGGCTACGACGTTGGCAATTTTGATGCCACAGACAATGCTCCGCTAATTCCGGACTACCTAACAATCAATCGTGCCAGTGCTGATTTAAATGCCTGGACACGGTCTAACCGTTGGTTCCATATCGAAGTCATCAATGCCAGCGCTGCATACAACAATACTGTGGCAGTGTTGAACAATGAATTTAGAGCCAAACGGCCAGTTTTAGAATTTAATTCTGGAACAAAATTATTTGGGTTTGGCACACAAGGCAAACAACCGGTCAACATTGTTGATTTTAATTCAACTGATGCATTCAGCGATATCAACGGCTCAATTGGTTATAGCACTGACGGGTACACACTTATCACCGGCAGCCGCATTATTTTTGCCAATGACTCAGATTTACAAGTTCGTAATAAAATATACACTGTAACATTTATTGAACCCGACACAGTTAATCCATTGATTAACCAACCTATTATAAATTTAACACCTGCGTATGATTCCGCAGTGTTGGTTGATCAAACTGTAGTTGCATTAAGTGGGCTAACACAACAAGGCCTAAGTTATTACTTTGATGGGGTCGATTGGACATTGGCACAAGAAAAAACTTCTGCTAATCAAGCACCTTTGTTTGATGTGTTTGATTCTGCTGGTGTAAGTTTTAGCAACCAAACATCATACCCCAGTAGTACTTTTGTCGGCAGTAAACTATTCAGCTATGCAACAGGCACAGGAACAGCAGACCCTGTATTGGCATTTCCGATTCGTTACTTGAGTCTTGCCAACATTGGCGATATTGTGTTTGATAACAATTTATACACTGATACATTTAATTATGTAACCGGTACCACTGGCGTTGTTGGCAATGTCAGTGATGGTTTTGTATACCAATATGCCGACCGTGTTTTATATTCACGCAAAATTGGCTGGGAAGTTGCAGCCACACCGAGTCAAATTCGTCAGCAGTTCCAATTTACATATGACGGTCGTCCTTTGCAATTGGACATTGTTGTTCCTGAAAACAATGCGGTTCCACCAATTTTGTTGTACGTGGCCAATGAGTTTGTGTTGCCCGAAGATTACACAGTCACAAGAAACGCAGCCACAACTGTAATTGCGCTCAGTAAAATTTACGTTCCCGACTCAGTGATCGAAGTACAAGTACTAAGCAATCAAGTCAGTAAAACAGGATTCTACAAGGTTCCTGTTAACTTAGAAAACAATCCGTTCAACGCAAATACTCCTTCGTTTACACTTGGCACAGTCCGAACAAATTACGAAAGTATTGCAGAAAATCTAATAGATTTTTCAGGTAAAATCAACGGTTCCAACAATACTCGCGACTTGGGCAATATCAGCCGATACGGCACAACAATATTACAACAAAGTTCTCCAATGACGCTGGCCGGCTTCTTTATGAGAGAACCCGAGTATAATATCTTTAAATCATTGGAGTTTAACGACAGAGAATACAATAAATTCAAGAATAGAATGTTAGAAAATTCTATTCTAAGTGAATGGGGCACATACACAACAAGTCAGATTCTTGATTCTATCATTACAGATATGAGTCTAGGCAAATCAAATATAAACAGTTTCTTCTACAGCGACATGATTCCAAGTGGAAGTGTTTATACAGAAGTTGACCATACCGTGACTCCAATTACCACAGGTGTGTTTGATACTGTTCAAACATACACGTTTACATCTGCCAACTTCTTGGGTGTGTTGGTTTATCTAAATGGCAACTTGCTAACATTAAACTACGATTACACAGTGGCCACTGATGGCCCACGTATTGATGTTTCTGCAACATTGGTTGTTGGAGACATAGTCACAATTCGTGAATACACCACAACCACTGGCAGTTTTGTTCCTAATACTCCTACCAAGTTGGGATTGTACGGAGCTTATAAACCTGAAATGTTTTTGGATACAAGCTATGTCAATCCTACAATGGTCATTCGTGGACACGATGGCAGTATCACTGCTGCATTTGGTGACCTGCGTGACGATGTATTGGTGGAATTCGAACGTAGAGTTTTCAACAACTTAAAAACTCAAAACAATCCAGTTCCGCTTGTTGCTGATGATGTAATACCTGGATACTTCCGTACTACAGATTATACTGCTGCTGAAATTACAAATATACTTGGTGAAAGTTTCTTGACATGGATTGGCCAAAACAAGATTGACTATAAAACTCAACAATATATCAGCAGTAACGAGTTTACATACAACTATAGCCAAGCAGGCGACAAACAAAAAAATGAGCCATTGCTGGGAGCATGGCGCGGAATTTACAGAGACTTTTATGATACATTGAGTCCTGCAACTACACCTTGGGAAATGCTTGGGTTTAGTCAACAGCCCACATGGTGGACCGGCCGGTACGGCCCTGTTCCTTACACAAGTGATAACTTGGTATTATGGGATGACATCCAAGCTGGGTATGTTGCTGACCCTGCAGGACCTTATGTAATTGAAAAATACAAGCGTCCAAACTTGTCAACATATTTTATTCCTTCAGGATCAGAAGGTGCATTGCTGGCACCACTGCAAAGCGTAGTTGGATCATATGATCCCAATGCTTTCCGTAAGAGTTGGATAGTTGGTGATGGCGGTCCTGCCGAAGCTGCATGGTGGACAAGCAGTAGCTATCCATTTGCAGTTATGCGTTTACTGGCACTGACCCGCCCTGCTGAATTCTTCAGCTTGTTTGCTGACCGAGATCTTTACAAGTACGATGCTGAACTTGAGCAATATCTATACAACGGACGTTATAGATTAGATGCCAACGGTGTCCAAGTTTATGGCGGCCACATCTCCAATGCTGCAAATGGAACTATAACTCCTGTTAGCAAAGCAAGTTACATCAACTGGATTGTTGATTATAATCAACAGTTGGGTATCAACTCAACCAACGCATTAGAAGATGCGATGGCAAGTCTTGATGTTCGCCTATGCTGGAGAACAGCCAGTTTTACCGACAAACAATATCTCAAAGTATACACCGAGCGTTCTAGTCCCGACAGTCAAAACTCAAGTTTGTTATTGCCAGACGAAAGTTACAACTTGTTGCTGTACAAGAACGTGCCGTTCAGTTCAATTGCGTACAGCGCTGTTATTGTGCAAGCAGTTGAAAATGGATATGCTGTGCTTGGATACAGCAGCACTGACGCATATTTTAATATACTGGCCAGCCGTGCCAATGGTCAATTGCAAACAGTTGCATCAGGCGGCAGTGTTGTTCGTGTACCAAAGCAATACACAACAGATGTAGTGCAAGTGCCGTATGGATTTGTATTCACAAATCAATCGTCAATGGTGGACTTTTTGTTGAGTTACGGTCAATACTTGACCAGCCAAGGATTGATATTTGGCGAAGACAGAGAAAATGGATATCCGCTTGACTGGCCACAGATGGCAAGAGAATTTTTATACTGGGCCAACCAGGGATGGGGTGTTAATAGTTTAATCAATTTAAACCCAGCAGCAAATCAATTGATTGCTGAAAAGCCAGGCGCAGTCATTGACAATGTTATGATGCAAAACATTGAAAATATAATGTTGGATCAAAACCGCTTGCCGTTTGATGCCAGAAATTTAATCATTGAACGTTTAGAAAACAGATTCAGTGTAACCAGCACCAATGGCCAGGCAATTGCATATGCTAACTTGCGTTATACAAGTTACGAAAATCTTGTAATTCTTGACAATGTCAGTATTTTTAACGACTTGATCTATAACCCAACAACTGCTGCAAGACAAAATCGTATCAACGTGGTGGCAATGACCACCACTGAGTGGGAAGGAACATTGAATGCACAAGGCTTTATTCTTAACCAAGACAACGTTCCGAGTTGGATACCAAATCGCAAGTACGCCAAAGGCGAAATTGTAAATTTTAAAAACAATTACTGGTCTGCACAAACAATTGTACAACCCAAGAGAGATTTTGTTTACTCCGATTGGATCAAGAGCGATTATACAAAAATACAAAAAGGTCTATTGCCCAACATTGCCAACAAAGCAGATCAATTGGCCAACAGTTACAATACACAAACAGCCAACTTAGAGGGCGACAATGATTTATTAAGTTACGGATTGATTGGATTCCAGCCACGTGACTATATGGTTGCGTTGAATCTTGACGATACTAGCCAAGTTAATTTATATCAACAATTCATCGGAACCAAAGGCACAACGCTTGCTACTGAAATATTTACAGGTGCAAACCTTGGCAAGGAAGTTGCTGATTATCAAATTTACGAAAACTGGGCTATCCGTCGCGGCACATATGGCGCCAATGCAAACCGTAGCTATTTTGAATTGCAACTGAACGAAGCGTTGTTACAAAGTGATCCATCAACAATTCAAGTTATCAATGTTGGCGAGACAAGTGTAGCAAATCAAACTGTATTCTTGAATGACGTATGGAATCAAAGCTATAAACTAACATCGCCAAACATCCTTCCTACAACAACATCTACCATCACAGACACAGCCTTGCCCAGTGCCGGTTATGTCAATATTGATGATGTTGACATCACAGTATTTTCGTTGGACAATCCAAGTGCTATTGCAGCTGATCTTGACAACGTTGGTGATGGCACACGTATCTGGGTAGCCAAAACAAACAGCTTTGACTGGAATGTATATCGTGCAACACAAACACCGGGAAAAATTACCCGAGTCAGTGATAATCTTGACGGAACAAGTTTGGTCACATTCTCGGCAATACATAATTTAACTCGCGGCGACTTGCTGATTGTACGTTTCTTCAACGAATCGTTTAACGGGATATACCGTGTGTTGACAACACCAAAACCGACAACATTGACAGTGGCATATGCTTTCCCCAACGGTAATCAAACCACTGCCACTGGATCTGGGTTGGCGTTTTATCTTGACACAATGCGTGTATCGCAAGCAAGTGATATTGGCTCGTTATCATACGCCAATGACTTGGTGCCTGGCGCATTGGCCTGGGTTGACAACAACGGCACTGGATTATGGGAAGTATTAGAAAAACAAGATGTTTTCACTGACAACTATTCTTTAACACAACATTTACCTGTAGAAAATACCGGTTATGGTACAAGTGTTGCACAAACGTACAACAATCTTGGTGCGTTGGTCGGAGCACCTGCATATTTCAATGATTCAACCAGCACAGCAACAGGTGCAGTGTATCCTTACCAACGCGGATTAGGCGGGACATACATTGAAGATAATTTATTGTTCTTGACTGCATTCGGAACGTTGGGTTATGGAAACGATATTAATTTTGGTAATCAAACCTGGGCAGTAGTTGGTGCAAGTTTGAGTGCCAGTGGTGTTGGGTATGCATCAATTATTAATAGAAGCGAGTCAGGTGTTTTTACACAGCCTCAATTGTTGGTTGCACCAGACTATGCTGCCAGTGCAGGAAGTTTTGGTACGTCGGTTGCAATAAGCAAAGACGAACGTATTGTTTATGTTGGTGCACCTGCTGAAAATGCAGTCTATGCATACGGGCGTGTTGATTCGTCATCACAGTCAGTTACATACACAGCAAATGGTGTAACACAACAATTTGCATACGCAGACGATATTATTATTGATTATACGCAGCCGGATCAATTGGTAGTTGTTGTTAATAATACTGCACAAATAGAAGGTACTGATTATACATTAAGTGCAAATGCAGTGCTGTTTACTACTGCTCCGGATTCTGGATTAACAATTGTAATTGCACGTCGCGAATCAGCTCAACTTGATCATCGAGTTTATTACGGTGTAACGCAAGATTCAACTGATGGGGCAGGTTCACAAGCAAAATTCACAGTTGACCGCACACGCGGAACGTATGTTGTATATTTAACTGCTCCAGGTTTAGATTATTCCATCGGCGATACTCTTACAATCAATGCTGCCACCATCGGCGGCGGCTCATCTCCAACAAATGATTTGGTTATCACAGTTGACACTGTGACTGTTGGTGGCATTGTTACATTTACTCCTGTTGGCTCTGGCGTCGACAACACACTTAACTTTGATTTAGCAGAGTATTTGTATACTGCAACAACCACCAACTCGTTTACACTAACAGTCAATGGCGCAGTACAGCGTCCTTACATTGATTATACATTTACAGGAACAACAGTCACATTTGAAGCTGGGTCAAATCCGGATCCTGATGCTGTCATTATGGCATCGGCCAAAACATATTTCAGATACATTGATAAAATTGCCGGTCCAGCAGGCAGTGCCAACTTTGGTTATAGTGTTGCTGCTTCAACCGACGGACGTCAAGTTGTAATTGGTGCTCCGACAACCACTGTCAGTACGTTGGAGTCAGGCAGCACATATGTTTACGATCGTAGCGTATTAAGATATCAAATTGGCACAAACGAAACTGCCACAACAACTTTTGCATTGCCATCAGGGTGGACAGCACCTGTCAGCGTATTGATCAATAATGTATTCTTGACCAATGGCGAACAATACATCAACGGTGGGTTTGACATAGTTGGCAATGATGTTGTTTTGACCAGTGCTGTTGCATTGGCAGTTGGCGACATTGTTGAAATTGAAAGCAACATATTCAATCAAGTGCAACAAATTGTAACTACATCAAATTGGGACACTGTAAATCAAACAGCAGACAACACGCCAATATATCAAGCACAATTTGGATGGGATGTAGATTTATGTCCAACAAACTGTAGCATTTATTCGGGTGCACCGCAGAATGTCAACAATGACTCCGGTGCAGTACAGCGCAACGTTAATCAAGCTCGTGTGTATGGAATAATTTCATCACCTGTTGCAAATCCAAGTTTAACAGCAGGGGATACAATTCGTGTCAACAATTATCAAGTTGCTGTACCGGCAAGTCCCAACAACAATGTTGCAGGATTGGTTGCAGCAATTGCTGCTTTGAATAACGGAATTGGTATTCCAAACGTTACAGCCGTGGCAAGCGACGACTTGTACTTTACCGCCAACGGACTTGTAAAAACGTTTGACATTGGTGTGACATATTCACAGTACGACAGTTACACGCCGGTGGTATACGCTGATACTGTGTTGCAAACAATAAATGTCAATTACACTTACAATAATACAACTGGCATTGTTACATTTGTTAGTGTACCAGCTAGCGGAACTATAATTCGTGTGGTATCTGGCATATTGACTATCAGTGTTATAAACTCTGCTGCTGCCTTGCCGGGAACAAAATTAAATGTGTTGCCTGGATTAACTGGAACAGCCTTTGCTGCCATCGGCTTTGTGAACTATTCATACACACAAACTATAACAAGTCCAAATCCAAGCCAATTTGCTCGCTTTGGTGCTAGTTTAACTGTTGACTCGACTGCATCAACTTTGGTTGTGGGCGCACCCAGTGGCGACATGTATCAGCCAGTCACATTTGATACTGATACAACTTACTTTGATGATCGTAGCACAATATTCTCAACCACAATTGTACAAAGTGGTGTAGCGTACACATTTGATTATTTGCCCAGTGCAACAGACACAGTCACCGACCCTGGCAAGTTTGTATTTGGCCAACAATTGTACAACAACAAAACCAACGAACTTGACAACTACGGAACAGGCCTCAGTTACGTCACAGGCAAGCTGTTGGTTGGCGCACCAGGCAACGAGTTAGACGCTAGTCAATCTGCTAACTTTGGTCAAATTGTTGTATTTGACAATCCCAACCGCACACAAGCATGGGCAGTAAAACATCAGCAAACACCAGTTGTAGATGTTGCTTTGTTGAACTCTGTTTACATGTATGATAAATTAGAATCACAAGTTACTAGTTATTTGGATTTCTTTGATCCATTGCAAGGCAAGATACTTGGTGTTGCCCGTGCAAACATTGATTATATTGGTGCGGTGGATCCTGCAAATTACAGCAATGGTCCAGTTCATAATGTTGGCAATCCGTGGAGTGCTTTAAGAGTTGGTGAAATTTGGTGGGACACCAACTCAGTTCGTTTCATTGATCCAAATCAAGACGATATTGTTTACGCAAGCCGTCGTTGGGGACAAACATTCCCGGGCAGCCGCATTGACATTTATCAATGGGTAGAAAGTGCAGTGACACCCGCCAACTATGCAGGTCCCGGAACTCCATTGAGCTTCTTGAGTTATACCACTCGTGCTGAATTAAATTCTGAAAATATTTTTGCTACTCGTTATTATTTCTGGGTAAGAAATATTTCTACAGTCAACACTGCGGCAGGTAAAAAACTCAGCACCACTGCCATTGCCAACTATATTGAATATCCGCGTGCCAGTGGCATTGCATATCTTGCGCCATTGGATGCAAGCACAGTTGCAATATACAATGTGCTTGATTTGGTAAGTGCTCAAGACACAATTTTGCATATTGAATATGATCGTTTGGTAAATGACGACAACGTACACCAAGAGTATGAATTAATTGCAGCTGGGCGTCGAAACAGTTTCCTAAGCGATAGCTTGTACTTGAAACTACAAGACAGTTTCTCTGGTATTAATCTGTTGGGTGCCAGCGTTCCAGATTCTGGATTGAGTCCAGCAATGCGATACGGTGTTGAATTCCGTCCACGACAGAGCATGTTTGTTGATCGTTTCTCGGCATTGGAAAATTATCTTGGCCGTGCCAACACTGTGTTGGCACAGTATCCCATCAGCGAAACAAAGAGCTTTACTATACTCAACAGCAGAGAGCCAGAGCCGTCGGCAAGCTCGGGTGCTTGGAACAAGCGTGTTGCTGACCTAGATGAATTAAGTTATCAGAATCTAAGTATTGTGCCTTATGGATACAAATATTTGGTAGTGTCTGATTCAACCAATTCTGGTTTTTGGACAATATACGAAGTTGTTGCAGGATCACTATTTGGATCAAGAACGTTAACGTTGATTCGTGTGCAAAACTACGATACACGTCGTTACTGGAGTTACATTGACTGGTACATGCCGGGTTATAATAAAAATCTGAATCCGGTGGCCACAGTGCCAAACTACGCTGGGCTATCAGCATTGACGTTAAACACAGCACCAGTGGGTGCCAGCGTTAAAATAACCAATGCATCGGGAACAGGCAAGTTTGAAATTTATCAACGCACTGATCTTGGCTGGGATCGTGTGGGATTAGAAGATGGCACAATTGAATTCAGCAAGTCATTATGGAGTTATGCTGCTGGCAATTTTGGCTTTGATGTAGAAGTGTTTGACGCACAATATTTTGACCAAGAGCCGGTGATTGAAACTCGTAAGATTATTCAAGCAATCAACGAACAGTTGTTTGTTGATGAGTTGTTGATTGAACGCAACCGTGCATTGACACTGGTGTTTGATTATGTAATGAGCGAATTTGCAGCACCCGAATGGTTAATCAAAACCAGTCTGATTGATGTAGATCACAAGATCCGTGATTTGTTACCGTACCAGTTTTACAATCAAGACAATCAAGATTTTGTGTTGAACTACATACAAGAAGTCAAGCCGTACCATACACAAATTCGCGAGTTCAACTTGTCTTACAACGGCAACGATGCTTACCCGGGATCAGTAACTGACTTTGATATACCGGCATATTGGAATTCGACATTGACTGTTCCGGAATTCGTCAGTCCGGTTCTGTTGCCATACACACAATCAACGGCTGTCAGCAATACAAACTTCAATGCTGACACTGTTTCCAATTCAACATTGTGGGCACAATCGCCCTGGGACGAATGGTATGCAAATTACACATTGAGTATTCAAGGTGTTGTGATCACCAGCGGTGGTGTTGGTTACACAGTTGCACCAACAATCACAGTAACTGGCAACAGTGTCGAACAAGCAGAAATGACTGCCATAATCAACGGAGCAGGTCAAGTAACTGGCGTTACAATTGACAATTATGGCAGCGGCTATACAACCACAGCCATAATAACATTCACCGGTGGCAACGGAACCGGTGCTGCTGCCGCAGCAACAATGGGCAATGAGTTGGTTCGCCAAGTCACCACCAGAATCAAGTACGACAGATATGAATACTCATCTGACATTGTTGAATGGCAAGCCAATGTAAATTACGACAATGGCACTCAGGTGCGTTATTTGAATCGCGTGTGGGAAGCCAATGCTGATATTAACAGTAGTACCTTTGATCCAGATCAATGGACAATAGTTAATCCTGCTTTGTTAAGTGGTGTTGATCGCACAATGGGATTTTATACTCCTACTGTCAACGAACCTGGATTAAGTTTACCATTGTTGATTGACGGAGTTGAATACCCAGGCGTACAAATGTTTGGCGTAGGATACGACCAATACCCTGGCTTTGACCTGGCACCGTTTGACACAGCACCTTTTGACAACTTGACATACGGTCCAGAAGGACGACCCACTTACGATCAAACTATATTGGATGCCATTTACGAAAGCCCATACAACGATCCGTATTTGGGCACATTGGCCACCAGTATCAATGCCGAGGGCGGAGAATACATTGACACATATTCAAGTCATGCTCCGGAAGAACTAGTTCCTGGCAGCGAGTTTGATACACTTGATATGCGTGTTTACACAACACCCGGTGCAGACTGGGCCCGTGATGGTCACGGTTTCCGCACTACAATACAAAAATACAATGTAGCAACACTTCCGGAAACATTTAGTTTTGCTGGAGTAGCAACAACTCCTGCTACAATGTTTGTAGTAAATCAAACCACTGGGTTGACGTTGCATCGTGACATAGATTACACAGCTGATTGGGCAAATCAAAGTATCACGGTAAACAACAGCGAAACAAATGTAGGCCAAGTGATAGCACTTTCACTGTATGAAATTGGTGGCGGTAACCAGTTGCTCAAGCGTTCGTACAAAGGCAACGAAGTTGGAAACTCATTGGTAGTCCCTGTTCAGTATTCATTGATTGATGAGTTTGTTATATTTGTCAATGGTAATTTGATTACCAATTACACATATGCTCAGAATGGCACAAACACATTGTTGACATTTGCGACCACTTATACCGCAGATGATTATTTGATGATTGCGGCCATCGGAGCAACAACTGTTGATAACACCACAGTAGATTACAGTTGGTCAGTTCCGGTTACTCAAAATATTGCCGGTGTCACAGGCCAATACAGTTACACATTGACCAACAGCATGGAGTACACCAATCCAGACAACGTGTATGTCACTGTTGGCGGTCGCCGTGTTAGAACTGCTGCTGGCGCACAATACTTGGCTGATGGCACAAGTGAATATCTGTTGCCGCAACGGTTGGGAGTTAGTCAAGCATTGATTGCTGATAACGAAGTTCGTGTGTACATGAATGATGTTGCGTTGATTCTCAATATTGATTACCTGGTGGAGCCGTATGATACCGAAACGCCGCGTTCTGTAATATTTGCTACCACTCCATCAGATGGCGAAAAGATTTTAATTTGTGTAACAACCAATGCACAAGCTGTAGTAACTGGCAACCAACTGTTGTTCAATCAGTATGGCGGACTTGTACCAGCCACTGGTGAAACAGTATCTGTAACAAGTTGGAATGACACTCGCCAACAAGATTTGTTAACACAAGTGTATGTTGGTCCTGTTGGCGGCACGCAAACGCTAACAGAGCCGTTTGATAGTTTAAACTTTGATGTTGGCACAGTAATCAACGGAGCCGGCACATTTGATTATAGTGCAACACAAGCAGTGTCACTCAACAACTTGTTCTTGGATCATACAAACACAGATCCAGATCGATTGTTTGTCACCTTGAATGGTCGGTTGATATTCAACAATGTTGATTACACAATTGCCAACAACGAAATTGTACTAGCAGGTGGATACACATTGTCGGCCACTGATACTGTGATGATTACAGAGTTTACAGCAAGTATTGCTCCGGCTGCAATGGCATTCCGCATATTCCAAGACATGCGCAAAGTTCAAGCAACGTATCGTATCACTCCAGCAACCACAACATACTTGACTCAAGCCTTGAGTGCTACTGACGATACAATTCATGTGTACAACGCTGCTGCGCTTAACCAACCAAATTTAACTAGCAATATTTGGGGATTGTTGACTATAAATGGCGAAAGAATTATGTATCGGACTCGTGACATTGTTGCTAACACTGTCAGTGGACTACGTCGCGGCACAGCAGGAACAGGTGCCGCCAGTCATGCAATAAACACAGACGTTTATAACATTGGTCGTGGTAATTTATTAGGATCACACTATCAAAACTACATTGTGTCTAACGTAACTTATCCATTGGTATCGGGCGTAAACCTCGGCGATGGTGTGACAATATCATTTGTTGCTGCACTAATAGATGTGTCAGCTGCTGATCCTGCGGTTGATATTGAAGCAATTGAAGTGTACGTAGGCGGTACATTGCAAACAGCCGGATACACAGTTACCGACGAAAATCCTGTAACTGTATTGTTTGATACTGCACCAGCAGACGGTTCCGAGATTACTATTTTGGTTCGTCGTGGTGCAACATGGTATGCTCCTGGTGTTGGAACACCAAGCAACGGCGTTGCATTGCAAGATACCAACACAGATGCCGCAAGGTTTTTACGGGGCGAATAATCAAGGTAAATAAAGTATGAATCAAAATACAACACCGCAACAGCCAGCAGTACCGGCCAAAAAACCCCAGGAAACTGGGACTATCTCTGTTGAAGGACATATTCGTATTTTTGACCCAAAAACCCAGGAAGTTATAGTGGAGAAGCGAGCATGATAATTCAGCCAGGACTGGCCAAAATTGAAGGATTTGTCAAAATCCATGTCCCTGCTACCGGCGAAGTATTAGTGGACAAAAAGAACGCAATCCATTACGAAAATATATCGTATGCAATGGCCCAAACACTCAGCAACAGAACATCTGCACAAGGTGGTGGATTTATCTATTCAATGGCGTTTGGCAACGGTGGATCAAGTGTAGATCCCACTGGTATTATTACATATTTGCCCCCAAACACAGTGGGACAAAATGCCAATTTATACAACGAAACTTATTCAAAAATAGTAGATGATAATTCTGCTGCCAACACTGATACTGCCAATAACAAAATGCAAGTATTACATACATCTGGCAAGGTATACACGGATATTTTAGTAACATGTTTGTTGGACTACGGCGAGCCGAATGGACAACAAGCGTTTGATAACAGCACAAATTTCAATGGTGAATATGTGTTTGACGAGTTAGGGCTCAAAACATGGAACGGCAGTGCTACAGATTTGCGCTTGATCACCCATGTAATTTTTCACCCAGTGCAAAAGAGTTTGAACAGACAGATACAGATTGATTATACGATTCGTATCCAAACTTTAACCAACCTTAGTGCGGCATAAATACAATTAACGGAGTAAGCTACAAATGGCATATACAATTAACTTAACTGACGGTACAATATTTGCTACAGTTGCAGATGGAACCATCAACACTTCCAGTTCAATGATACTGGTTGGTAAAAACTACGCTGGTTACGGTGAATTCTTAAACGAAAACGTGATCCACTTGTTGGAAAATTCTTCCAACCCATCAGCGCCAGGAGCACCATTAACTGGTCAGCTTTGGTGGGACAGTGGCAACGGGCTAATGAAAGCATATAACGGAGCGCAGTGGAAAACGATTTCGTCTACTACTGCACAAGCAAGTGCTCCGAGCAATAATGTAACAGGCGATTTATGGTACGATACTGTCAATGCTCAGTTAAAAGTGTGGACAGGTAGTGCGTGGTTATTAGTTGGGCCAGCATTTACATCTGGACAAGGCACAACCGGCGCCATTGCTGATTCTATTACTGACAACGTAGCAGTAGCACACGTTGTAATTAAATTGTATGTAGAAGATGATATAGTCGGAATTGTCAGTAAAGATGCTGCATTTACTCCAGCAAGTGGTATTTCGGGTTACACAACAATCCGTCCAGGTATTACACTAAGCACATTAGTTGGTGCACAAGTTCCGTTGTTCCAAGGCACAGCAAGTGTTGCACAAACACTTGAAGGATATGATCCAACTGACTTCTTGTTAAAGAACGTTGCAGAAACAACAACAGGTACATTGGCCATTTTGAACGACACTGGTTTATCAGTTGGTTCTAATCAGTCTGCCCGAATTGGGGTTGCAGGAACAGCAGTAACACTGTATAATCAAACCAGCAACGGCAACATAACATTTAATGTCAACAAAGGTGGTGTACCAACCACTGCCATGACAATCAATGGAGCCACTGGCAGTATCAGTGGCACAAATATCAGCGCTCAGTACGCTGACGTTGCAGAACGTTTTGCAGCAGATGATTTACTGGAAGCAGGCACTGTTGTTGAACTTGGCGGTATCAATGAAATTACTCGAGTTACAGACGAACTAAGCGAAAAAGTGTTTGGTGTCATAAGTACACGAGCTGCTTACTTGATGAACAGTCTTGCTGGATCTGACACAACTCACCCTGCTGTTGCAATGACAGGTCGTGTTCCAGTCAACACTGTAGGGTTAGTGCGCAAAGGCGATAGACTTGTTTCGGCCGGAAATGGATTGGCAAGAGCCGCCCAACCAGGTGAAGCAACAGCGTTTAATGTGATTGGTCGTTCGTTGAACGATAAATTAACACAAGAACAAGGAATTGTAGAAGCAATTGTTAAAATCAATTGATTCTCCAAGATTAAAATCACCCAGCGAGAAGTTTTCGCGTTGATGTTGATCAACTAATACAAAGGGATTAAAATAAAATGGCATATACATCAGGTAGTACAATCGCCGCAGCAGACTATAACGGTTTTGTTGCCAACAACGCAGACAACGTAAACAAAATTTGGTCAACAGGTTCAGGCACAGATGGCTACGGAGAAACAGCACTGACCACAGTGTCTGCCGCAGCAACTATTACGGCAACACAGTGGGCAACACTAAACAGTAAAATTTCAGCAATGGCAAGCCATCAAGGCACTGCTATTACCAGTAGAGCAAACCCAACTGCTGGAACTACTATTGCAATTTTAACAGCTTTAGGTACAGACATCACTAGTCTTGATGCCAACCGTGGCGATGCAGTTGCAAGTGGTGCTCAAACTACCACGTTCAGTGGCGCATCAAGCAAAACAACAAACACTGGATCTGCCGATGCAGCTTGGACAATCACATTTACTCATACAGTGAACTTTGGTGGTGCTGATGCTGCACGTTATTTCTTCAACGCAGGCGGACGCATCAAATGGGTATCAAACAAATCTTCAACTGGTCAAGACGGTGATGCAGAGTGGAATGACCTGGCAACAACATTGGTCGGCGATATTTATATCACCGGCGGCTCAGATTTAAATCCACAAAGTATTGCAGCAACAAATTATACAGGAACTACCAAAGTTGGTGGCACTGGTTCACCAAACACATTGGCCACTGGCACAGGATGGTTCAATTTGACAACCAGCAATACACAATTGTATCGTCAATATGCTGATACTGCTCCATATACAGGACAATATATTAGTATAAATGCCAAAACAGCCGGCAGCGGAACACAATTGGTGTTGACCACAACTTGGGTTGACCCAGGTGGTTCGGCAACACCAGGCGGAACTAACATTATCACAGGCGGCACTGCTACAGGTTCACCATTCTCATCGTTTGGTACAGCACCTGCATCGGTGGTTACATTATATGTACCAAGTAGCACTTACTTAACAAGTGCGTCTTGGGGCGCACCAACTATTGCAGCATCAGTTGCTTAATTAAACTGTAATTTTTTACCAAAAGGGCCTTCGGGCCCTTTACTTTTGTCTATCTTTGCTGTATAATAATCTATATGAACACTGACCAATTGATTGAAACTAGCCGTGCTCGGTTTGACCATGTGGCCGCACGTCGCTTGCTCAAAGAAAAATATCAAGCCAAGATGCTTTTTGCACACGGCGGAGGAATGTGGACTGCTGGTCCAACATTGTTGGTGTTGCTTGCCACTGTGCCACCTGGTGATGCAGTGCTGTTGGACTTGTACGAAACTCCTGTTCGAGTCAACCCAGAAGAACTACAGGGTATTGCAATGCAACGATGGCAAGAACAAATGAACGCATGGCTAGTTGAACACGAAGAAACAAACAAAAAACGATGACTGTTGGTGCATTAATATTTGCGTTCAATAACCAGCATACTGATTATGTTGCAATGGCCAACTGGTCTGCCAAAAATATACAACGGCATTTGAATATTCCTGTTTGTGTTGTCACGCGAGAAGAACCTGCTGTCGGCCATTCGTTTGACAAAGTAATACTTGCTGATCCAGCACCGGGTGGAGCCAGATACTTTTCTGATTACGACTCAAATGTGACATGGCATAATACAAATCGTATGGATGCTTATCGATTAAGTCCCTGGGATCAAACACTGGTATTGGATGCAGATTATGTTGTTGCCAGCAATCAATTATCAACTGTGATACAAACCAACAAAGACTTTTTATGTTACCGGTGGGCAACTGATGTAACAGGGTTACGGACATTCGATGATTTAAACTATTTTGGAAGTCATCGTATGCCTATGTGGTGGGCCACTGTTATGATGTTCCAGCGTAGCAGTAAAGTAGAACTATTATTTGATTCAATGCAAATGATACGCGACAATTGGACTCACTACAGAAACTTGTATAAAAATAACACACCCACGTACAGGAATGATCATGCTCTTAGTATTGCGTTAAATACTCTAAACGGACACACATTACAAGTCAACGAGATCGCCGGCACGTTGGCAAGCATAGTACCAGAACACAAATTGACACAACTATCACCGGACTCGTATAGAGTAGACTTTTTGACCCCTGACAAAAAACCACGGTGGATCACATTGAACCAAGACTTTCATGCCATGGGCAAACAACAACTGGGAGCAATCGTTGCCAATCCTTGCTGAACGTGGGTATTTGATCCCGGCCATCAACACCAACACAGTGGACTATGTGGCCTGTGCAGAACAGTTGGCCGCAAGCATACGAGCATGGCATCCTGATGCCAACATAACTGTTCTAACAAAAGAGATGTTGCCGTATGGCGACAAAGGCAGCTTTGCAAATGACTGGCAAGTGTTTGCTGCAAGTCCTTATAGGCAAACTCTTAAACTAGAAGCAGACATGATTGTTGCCAGCCCTATTGACCACTTGTGGACAGTGTTTGAACATCGTGATGTGGTTATCAGCCAAGGATGCAGAGACTTTTATGACCAGCCCAGCACACATCGTCGTTATCGCAAACTGTTTGACGCCAACAACTTGCCAGATGTGTACAATGCTATAACGTATTGGCGGGTCAGTAAAACAGCACAAGAGTTTTTTCGATGGATAAGAGATATATTTGAAAATTGGGCAGACTTTAAAACACTATTAAAGTTTGCCGAAGAAGAGCCGTCGACTGATGTTGTGTATGCAATGGCTGCGGACATAATGGGCAGAGAACAAGTGACACTACCAATTGGATATGGTCCTACTATGGTTCACATGAAACCAGGTATTGTTGCAACACACACTAACAATTGGACAAAAGAGTTGGTATGGGAAAATACCAATCCCGGACTACGAATACAAACAGTGGCACAATGGGGATTTGTGCATTATCATAACAAAGACTGGAGGCTAGTATGAGTACAGAACAAGACAAATTTAAACACAGCAAGCGTTTACAAAAACAAGAAAATGCTATTCATCGACAACAAGCAATTGCACTACAACACGGTGTTGATAAAAATTTAGTTGAAGATGAACCACATCGTTTTGCCAAGCATCATGTGATGGACGAAAATATTCCGCACAAAACCAATAAAGATTTAACTACACAAGAAAAAAGAATGTATCAAGAGTTAGATACACCCAACGATCGACACAGCAACGGCATACCGCCAACCGATGTTTAATTACAATTACACATGGAGTGACTTGGTTGGCAACATTGGGGTTGTTATTTTGCTCACCACCTATTACTTAAATGTAGCAGGCAAAGTAGACAGCAAAGGCTGGCAATACAACTTGGCCAACCTAATTGTTGCTGTACTTTTGGGCATTAACTTGTACTACAAACCCAATATCAGTAGTATAATTATTGAAATTGTATGGTTTGTTATTGCCGCATACGGACTGATTAATTATCGCAGGAATAGTGTTGTCAAGCAATGAACGAAACTACTGAGAATTTTTGGAAAGCCTGGGCAGAGCCTGTACCAGAGCCAGCACCTATATTTTTTAGATTGTATTATGATGACCAAGGTGAACCATTATCTTACAGTATGGAACACTTGCCAGGTAATTACATAGACATAGACGCTATAGCATATCAACTCAGCTCACGTAATGTGCGTGTGGTCGAAGGCAAACTAGTACATATAAAACCAAAGAAAACAGTTACCAAATTAGTTCCGGGCATTGCCGGAACACCTTGTTTGCCCAGCAACATCAGTATTGTTGTTGACCAGCAACAACCAAATATTAAATGGAGCATAAAATCACATGAATCGGATTGATATTGCAGACCTTGACTGCATTTACTTGACATACGACGAACCACAGAAGGAAGAATTCTGGGTGAAGATTCGCAACATGGTTCCGTGGGCCAAACGTGTTGACGGAGTCAAAGGCAGCGACGCTGCACACAAAGCAGCGGCGGCTGCAAGCGAAACAGAACGCTTTGTATTGATCGACGGCGACAATATGCCGGACCCAGAGTTCTTTAACTTGACACTTGAACTGCCAGATGCACAGTGGGAATCAGCAGTGTTTCGTTGGCGTGCCCGCAATCATGTCAACGGATTGATGTACGGCAATGGTGGATTGAGTAGTTGGACAAGAAAATTTGTCAATGAAATGCAGACACACGAAGCCACAGATGGACGAACAGAAACAGAAGTAGAGTTTTGTTTTGACCCGTTGTATTGGGCCATGCATGATTGTTATTCAACAACATTTCCCAATGGATCTGCTTTTCATGCATGGCGTGCAGGATTCCGCGAAGGTGTCAAGATGTGTTTGAATGTGGGCAAGAAACCCACAGTGGCTGAGTTTCGAGATCGTGTACATCAACGCAA
>TARA_B110000503_G_scaffold111286_1_pt1 | contig 22261 bp, 18 predicted proteins | sample TARA_B110000503 | Tara Oceans TARA_B110000503 (sample SAMEA4397472) | marine metagenome | biome: Polar Biome; feature: [SRF] surface water layer (ENVO:00010504); material: water (ENVO:00002006), including particulate matter (ENVO:01000060) such as... | depth 5 m | reverse complement strand
TGATCTTGACCCATAATATCGGACAGACGGCTTGGGCGCATACGTTCGGCAAGGGGAGCTGTATTCTGAAACATGGTTTAAAAATAAGCATTGCCATCCGAGAAACGTGATGAATCCTAGAATTTGTACCTTGTATAAGTTTAAGGAAAAAAATAAGATAAATTAGTCCCAATGCACTTGATTAATTTAAAAGATAGATTAGTTTTGCGATCCAATTTTTACGACCAAAATACACAGAGGAGTGGCAGAGTGGTCGATCGCACCGGTCTTGAAAACCGGCGTACCGAGAGGTACCGGGGGTTCGAATCCCTCCTCCTCTGCTCAAAAGCACTTTTACCATTGGTAAGAGTGCTTTTTTATTATGAAGCACCAACATAGATACCAACATTTCGTTTTCGGATTGAATTTGTAAGCGGTTGTTTTATTTTAAAGACATCAAATTACCTAAACCTTCTTTTTGTCAATAAATCTACTGGTCTGGGGTAAGCTACTCACTACAATCTGACAACTTCTATCTAAAGGTGTTCATTATCATTCTTTTAATGAGTAATATAGAAGATGGATACATCTCTTTGATGTGCATAATTCAAAAATTCTAGCACTCCTGAGATTGGAGTTGCTCCTTCCAACTCAACCCATGCCCGCCAGCTCGACAAATCCGATTCGGCATGATAAATGATGCGCTGCCCATAATAATTCGCATTGCTTAGTGCTGTTTCCACCAGATCAGTGATGATTGCATAAGGGCCTGGCATCGATGCGAATGCTAGAAATTCATTCAATTAAATTTTGCTAAACTAAATGATTGGTAACAAAGTGCCTTATATTCTCCCGCATTATGGGTCCAAAGCGTGGCTTGCATTCCAAGGGAAATCGATGCTTTCGACTGTTTTATTAACCTCAAAAAATCAATTAAAAAACTAATTATCATCCTATATTTCTATTTCCTGAACTAGGATAAGTGATATCCAATCCTAAAATAAATATCCCAATGATTGATGAATTTCACATCTTCCAAAAATTAAGCTTAAGTTATCTTTAGGTGATCCCTCGGAATAAGAAAAATAATTTTAAACAAATGACTATCAATTTAACCCTTGGTTCATAGGATTTAATCTATGAATTGGATAAACTTGAATTAATGTAAGGTTGGTGTGGCAAAAGGACTTCTCTTTCTATGCTACTTAGCCATTAATTATTGTAGATTAATTGTCATCAAAATCAGCGTATTTGGCTATAACTTCTATGTTAAAATATATATTTTTATTAGTTCTTTTGATAGGAATAGGAGGTTGCAGCGACCCCACCCATAGTCCATTTTCAGGAAGTAAATTACCCCGTATTGCTATTGCCGGACTCGCCATCGAGTCCAGTACCTTTAGTCCAGCCCTCACCGTAGAAGAGGCGTTTCATGCTAAAATAGGTCCGGCTATTCTTGATCAATATCCTTTTTTATCTTCGGATTCAATCGAGCGAACAAGTGCCGAATGGCTCCCCATATTGCAAGGTCACGCACTTCCGGGAGGTATCGTTACCAAGCAGGCTTATGAGTCCTTAGTCAATCAAACCCTAACGCTTTTAAAAGAAAACGGACCCTATGATGGGTTGTTTTTCGATATTCATGGAGCGATGAGTGTCGTAGGTCTTGATGATCCAGAAGGAGATTTCATTGCTAGGATTAGAAAGGTTATTGGTACTGAAACTATTATCTCTACTTCCATGGATTTACATGGAAATGTCTCTTGGCAACTAGCCAAACATAGCGATTTGATCACCTGTTATAGAATGGCTCCTCATCAAGATGCCATGGAAAGTAAAAAGCGTGCCGTTGACTTACTACTCGATCGAATCATCAGTGGCAAAGGGAAACCCGCCTTCAAGGCATGGATACCTGTTCCTATTCTTTTGCCTGGAGAAAAGACCAGTACCCGAATAGAACCAGGTAAAAGTTTATATGCAAAAGTAAGTCCAGCCGCTAGCAAAAAAGGCATTGTTGATGCCGCCATTTGGATTGGTTATGCATGGGCAGATGAGCCGCGGAATCATGCCGTAGTAATGGTAACAGGTGACGATCAGATAGCCGTATCTGACGCCGCTGAAGCACTAGCGCAAAGCTTCTGGGATGTGAGGAATCAATTTGACTTTGTGGCCCCAATAGCAACGCTAGCGCAAAGTTTAAAGTATGCCTTGGCGAGCCAACTACATCCTTATATTATCAGTGATATGGGTGACAATCCTACCGCTGGAGGAGCTGGCGACGTCACTTGGACACTTCGTGAAATCTTGGCACATCCGGCCTTTCAATCCAAAACAGGACCTGAATTAATTTACGCATCTATTCCTGGCCCTGCATTAATTAAAGCAGCAATTGCTGTAGGTGTTGGTGGCCAAGTAAATGCACTAGTAGGGGCTGAAATTGATGACCGTTTTGCTCCGCCAATTAAACTAAAGGGAACTGTGGAAGCTATTAAAAAAGGTGATATTCATGCAGAAACAGAAGTAGTAGTGAAAGTGGGTAGCGTTAAGGTCATCGTCACCAACAAACGAAAACCCTATCACTATGAACATGACTTTACTGACTTGGGCTTAGCTCCTAGAAATGCAGCTATTTTGGTTGTCAAGATAGGCTACCTTGTTCCTGAACTTTACGATATGCGTGGGGATTGGGTGATGGCGCTGACCCCTGGGGGTGTCGATCAAGATCTGGAACGACTCGGTTATAAGAACATCAAAAGACCTATATTTCCTTTGGACAAAGACATGAGTGATCCGGATCTTACTACACAATGGGTACCCCTTTCGGATCAGTGAGCCATACTACAAACTCCCTTGAATAAAATAAATTACTACTTTAGTGATTCGAATGGTTAAAGTTTATATTTAAAAAAAGTTTCAGACTATTGACCGTTTGATTAAACTATTAAAAACTATTCTTTTCTAAGCAAAACTATTTAATGCGAACATTCAATCTTTTTATTATAATCTGTGCCAGCCATTTCATCTCCTCGTGCAATGAGGAAAATGAAATTATTATTGAGCAACGTGTCGAAGAGCTAAGCCTTTTTGATGTCGCTAATAGTGGGGACTACCAAGACTTTAGAATCTCTTTTATACTATCAAATATTGGTAGCATTTCATCTTATCGAATTATTTTAATCCCCGAAGACAAAATAAACACCATCGATAAATTGCAGGCTTTTTTATTGTCCCCGGAAAGATACACGGAGCGACCAATTAATACCGAAGAATATTATTTAAGTGATATAACCCATGAATTAGATTCAGAGGGAAATCCCATTATCCCTGATAAAAATTATATAGCCAAAATACTGCTAATTGGAGAAAACTTCAATCAACTTTCTATCTCGAATTCCAATACAGTTTCCCTAAGTGATCAAGGTGTTTTAATTGGTTATTACAAAGGTATTTTGAGACAGAATATTACCTCAAACGGATTTGGTCAAATGAGACTCCTCATGGTGTCGGGTACGATCAAAGAAAATAATGAAATTGGTTCCTACAATGGTAGTTTCGCACTAGAAAGCCCAAGTACGAGTAATTTTAATAATCCGACTATATCTACTGGTTCTTTGAGATTTTATTATTCCGATTCCAAAATCTCAGAACTTGAAGGCAGCGGAGGTTTCTCCGATTATATGATCGGTTATCAAAATTGCAAAGACCAAAATTCAGGAACTTTTAAGGGCGAATTAACTACTGATTTAAAAATAGAAATCACCGGCATAAATTGTGATGATGGCATTTTTGAGCTCGTACTCAACAGAGCTATTGAATGAACATGGGTCAATAAAGTGCTGTTCGCTTAACTAAATATTCGTATTTGGACCCACCAATCGGTCTTTTGAAAAGAAAATAAGCCACATCATTTTTAATATCTTGGGAAATTAAATCGAATCGCTCCCACAATAAACTAGTCCCTTTGTAATCATTACCTTGAAGAACTACCTTTCGATTACTCAATTCCCAATTCTCACCAATGGTCAATACAGATACGAATGAGGTTACTTCCGTCAAGACATCATCCGAAGATGATTCTGCCTTAGACTCACCCACAACGACATACATGTCTTGTGAATCTATAAAAATTTTCAAAATAGTCGTTTTGTAATCTGACAATGAAACCATTGCTGAAAGTGATACAGACTCTTGTAATCCCAATGATTTATCGTAAATCTTAAGTTCATTAGACTTTGGCTGAAGGATTAATTGATCATTTAAAAAATAAAGTCCAATCGCTACCTCTCCGGTATCACGCTCCTTTATCTCTCCAGTAACAGCATCCCATAAAAACAAACGTTGTTGAAATACAAAAAATACTTGGTCTCCACTTTTTACAGCATAGAGATCAATTGCTAAAGTTGGATCAACATTGGTGATCTCAAAATTTTGTGTCGACAAGGTATCAAAAAGGTCTTGTGCATAAGTGTAGCTACAAAGCGTGGCATTAACTGTTGGCTCACTCTTTGTATTGAGGTAAAGAGGTGAGGTCAAAAGTGAATGAAACTGTAATGAACTGCCAGCAAAAAAAACACCTTGAGCGACATTCTCATGAAAAAATAACTTTGAATCAAATTCATCATTCATTAATTTGATTCCATATATAGGGCTCAAGTTAGTGTGATCTACACCCCCGAAAACAAAATTGTTTTCATACTTAAGTGAGGTACTAGTGGCTAGTTCGAATTCATTAAATTCATAAATATCTTCTTTGGGAGTCTCTGTCAAAAATGCATCTGCCCCACTGATCTTGTAAAAATTACTACTAAAGGCAAGAACAGGATAAACCGAAGTAGACGCTTCTATAATTCCCAATGATGAAGTTTCATAAATTATTTTTGTCCAATTATCTTCAGATTTATTAACCTCATCGTACTGACAGGAAAAAATAAAAATAGCGCAGACCAACAGTAAAAATCTCATCAAAATCGTTGCTTTAAAAAAGTAATAGAAAAAGTGACATAGTTGAAATGGGTATTGTAATTGAGAAATGAGGGCTCATTGTACACAAGACTGGCATTTTCACTATCAGATAAGGTTTTGGAGCGGGGAGTCATACCTAAAGAATATTGTACATTGGGTCTTATCACCAAATTTCCAACCTTCCCATTAAAATAAAGTCCCACGGCATAATTAAAACTGAAAGGAGTACGTAGTTCAGTACTACTAAAATCAGTATCCGTTCCCAACATAGCACCATGACGCCAATCTCTCAAAAAAGACAAATTGAGTCCCGTTTGGAGACCTACCACATTGTCATTGAGCAAAAAAGGAAACTGATAGTTTATCAATAAAGGCACTTGATAGTCTTCTACCATCGTCTGAAGCGTTCCTTCATGATAGGTATCATACAGTCGGTAACGGGTAATTTGATAGCCAATACCCGTTTCAATGGCCAATGTCGAAGTTAATTTTTTAATTAAAATCAACGATAGCATAGGCCCTACTTGAGCATTAATTTCGGTTACTAGATGATTGATATCTAAACCATATATTTTTTTTAGATTATCTGGATCAAAAAGTCCACTATACACATCATCAATCTTAACCATAGAAAAGTTCATACCGACCTGAAATCCGATCTGAAGATTGGGTGATCGCCGTATTTGGGTTAATCCCTCACGGAATTTATATATATCTCGGTCCGATGACTGAAAACTTAAATCTTTATTGAGGAGTTTTTCAACAAATACTTGTCCCTGTGATACTGAATCTAATAAATACGCCGTATTTGCCATTATCCGGAATGCTTCAATCAGATTGTCTCGATCCATTGTTGGGTCTTGAATGCAGGGTTCCAATAGATTCAAAATCAAATCAACCTTTCCTTCCCGATAGTATTGTTGTGCCAACCTGAGTTGTTGCTCACAACTTTGCCCCTTACTTTGAGCTAAAAAAGTTAGTGCAAACATGACGCACAAACCAGATCTTAAAATTACTTTATTCATTTAATTATCGGAAGTTGATTGACATTCAAATGGCTCATAAGGAAGTTGATCCCCTACATATTGAATCCATTCAACTTCAGTCAATGGACTTACCCCTGCTTCACACAAAAGGTCAACCAACTTTTCAGGCCGTAATTCATAATACTTAAGGGTACCATCTATTTCACCAACAACTAATCTTTGAGATTCTTCATGTACAAATAAGGAAGTAATGAAAGTTTGATGATCAATCAGTTGCAGAGGTAGTTCGTTTTCGTTAGTGACATTCCATACATTGACGACTCGATCAAGCCCAGCGGTATATAATCGATTTTTTAGTCCAAATTCTAGCGCCGATATCCTGGAATTATGACCAATAAAATTGGATAAAACTTCATTATTGGACAAATCATGAACACCGACTTCTCCAGATGCATAGCCCACGGCTAATTTTTTCGCTTGTTTATCTACCGCGATCTTTACAGGACTCATCTTTAAAGACAAATCAATTATATCAATTTCACCCGTTTGGTCATCAAACTGATAAATCTGTTTTCCGTCTAAAAAAAAATAACCTGCTTGCGATTTAATGGCCTCTACGATTTTAATTCCTAATGGCCAATGCGTCCAAGTGATTTTTTCGGGATCTCTAGCTATTAAATGAAAAAACCCAGTCTTTGTGATGATATCCCAACCCTCATTGGAGGCAAATATTTTTATTATTGGCAGGTCTATATCAAGATTTTCTATCTCAACATATTGATCCGTCTTAGGATTTATTTGGAGAAAATTACCATCCTTGAGTAGCGACAAACTATTATATGCTTCATTAAAAGTAATTTGGGAAATTTCATGACTGACCAACGAAGATTCTATAATATTCATTTTATCACCCTTCCACAAATAAATAAATCGCTCCGAAACTTCCTTCGGAATATACGTCCGATCTAATGGTTCCCAAATGATTAATCGGCCGTCTTCCGCTAAAGAATGATATTGATCATACACCCGAGTAAACGTTTTAATATCAACTCCCTTATGACCGATGAATTCATTGAAATCATCCCCTAAAATTGCCTTTGCCGCTTGATAGAGCGACTGATAAACAGGGGAACCTATTACACCTCCCGCACCCAATTTAAATTGATGGAAGGCCTCTAAAGCTAACTTAGATTTAATAGGATTGTTCCTTTCAAATAAGGATTTACTGGCCAAAGCACTGGCTTGAAGATCTGAATCAATCACAATAAAGGCATCCGATCTCCTATCAATGCCCTTAACTGATCGTTGACGATAGAGCTTGGCGTCAGACTCCAATTCATTATTTGGAAACGATGGCATTCCTATCCCTACTTGTGGAACACAGATTGAGCATATTAACATAAACGCCATAGTCAGAAACTTAATCATCGAAATAAAATAATTAAGTACCTTGGAAATTACATCACTTAACATGTGAAAAATAAGATTGAAACTGATCACCGAATTTACCTTTTTTAGACTTATATTTTCCTGCCTCCATATTGAAACCCAATAATAATGATTTTTTACTTTAACTAAGAACTTCTACAAAAGAGATAGCTTATTAGAACTCAGACGAAACTAGAAAAAAAAACCGTAGACGAGATAATAAATAGAATAATTTATTTGCCCTAGAGACATAATCCCCATCCCCCAAAACTTAATTTTTTTTTGCCTTAACCTCCGCTGCTGACATCACAACTAATGGCTGTGGTATCAGCGCAACTTCCCGTAGCCATCGTCTGAGAAAAATCTTGAGCTGACGCCAAAGACATGGCAATATCACTAAGTTTAACCTCCATGATGGTGTCACTGGCGATAATTAATATTCCATAAGTCTTGGTTTTTAGAGCCCCTACATCAACATAACCGTTGGTGTTACTCAAGCTCTTAAACATTTCAAAACTTTGATAAACAATACCTTCCTCGTCAATCCACAGACCAAGGTTCGCTCCTTCCCTGAGCCCCCCCGCGCCGTTAGACACCTCACAGCTATTTTCGTCAATTGCGCACGTACCATTAAGATAATCACAAGCATACAACAAACCCTGTGTATTTCCATCAACCTCGGCCCACATTACAAATTGAGTCTTGTTTTCACAATTATCTTCTAGACTAATAAATGCGGATATCCTGTCTCCAGAGGTGACTTCACCAACTGAAAAAGTAAACCCATCCAACGTATCAGCCATTTCAGCACGGAGTAATACCTGTCCATCTGTGCTTACCCAAAGGCTGGATCCGTCGCTTAGAATTGTGGTAGTCCCTGAGACCTCTTCGACACTAAATGATAAATCGTTCAGCGCTATGATCCCGTCAGTAGCATCATCTAGCACTACGATATCATCATCCGATACGATATCATCATCCAATACAATGTCGTCATCCGCTACAGTGTCATCCTTAATTTCAGTCATAAGGGAAACATTGTCATCTGTAATAGGATAGTTATCACAACTAATCAAAAGACTAAGTGTGTAACTGATGAACATGGATAAAATCAGGTTTTTCATTGATGCTTTAATTGAAAATAGAGGATGAAAAAAGCTAAGTTAACTACTCTCCAATTCCATTAATGGAAATATAATAAAAAAAAATATTTTAGAGAAAACAAGTTTGCGATTGCACTAACAACCCAGCTATCACTCCCTATATTTGACCTTCTTTTCATTAGGCTCATTTGGGACCTTAAGCTGACGGATAGATTCAATATTGTTAAAGTCTCGTAAAAAATTAAATGACAATTAAAACATCGACTTTATGAGATTAATAGTTGTCAAGAAAACCATATAGTCCTTTATAATTTAAGCTAAAATAACCGGATCTTAATCCTTTGATAGCTTGATGAGAATTTTACACCTAGCGATAAAAAGAACAAAAAAAACCCTCAGATTATTCCACTTTTTTTTATTGCAAAAAAACCCTTCAAAATTTGAAGGGTTTTAATGAGATTATTGTGAAACTGTTCCGGGTGTCCCCCAGTATCCATCCCCGTTAATCCATGGCGCATCACTTGTCGCATGATAATGGTAAATGCCATCTGGATATTCTGCGGTGGCGGCTGTATGTCCGTGATAATCGTCTAAATCAGCTGTAAAAAGTTCCACTCCTTCTTCTACCGGTCCGTATATCGGAAAGCCATCTAATAAAAATCCAATTAACGCACCTGGATCATTTCTTGTCAGCCAGGTAGGTTCGATATGGTAGTGATATCCTCCTGTATTAGGTGTTGGGTGACCATTGTATTGATCGGTATTGTTAAATTCCAAATCATCCAACACTGTTCCTGCCCCGTTATATTGATTGTAAATAACCACCCCATTGAGCGCGACTCCAATAGGTCCGCCTGAGGTAGACTGATGACTTGTATTCACTACCGGATTTATCGGAATCTTAAAGGTATAATTTTGAGCCGCAATTTCAGGATCAAAGGTTTGACCGCCAGCGGTAATTGTCGTGCTGAAATTACCGTTATCACCATCATACGCTGCATATAACGAATCATCCTCTGGGTAAAAGGCACTCACATGATCTGGTAAATCAAACGTATTGATATAAACATAGTCGCCTTGAATATAAATATTTTCAACATTGTAGAAAGCATCCCAAACGCTTTCAATAGCGTCATCATCCTCGGTTTCAGTATCTTCATCAGTAGCGCCATCATCCACAGTTTCTGTTTGATCAAAATCATCAGTGATTTCATCATCATTATTGCAATTGGCAAGAAAAAGAAGTGACCATGCGATACAAATCACAAAAATTACATTTTTTTTCATGGGTTTCTTTTGGTTAGGTAAGGTTAGTATAACATATAATGGTTTAAAGATAAATCTTTCAATAATAAAAAAAAAGAAATATCTTGATTTTTGTCATTCGCCACTATCAGCAGGGTGATTTATAATTATTAAATTTGTGCATACACCTCATTTGAATTTAATCAAAAATCAAGCCAAAAGTGACCTTCATGGAAACTCCAGAACTCAATCAACATCGACTTACCATTTCAAAAATTCGACAAGCGGTAACACTGATCGATCCCGTCTTTCTGCAAACTCCACAATTTATTTCCAAAGGCCTCAGTGATGCCTTAAACTGTGAGTTGACCGTGAAAATTGAAACCCTCAATCCCATCAAATGTTTTAAGGGGCGTGGGGCTGAAGTCCTTGTGTCAAACGTCAAAAATAATCAACCTATTGTTTGTGCCAGCGCCGGTAACTTCGGCCAAGCGATGGCTTACGCTTGTCTTAAAAAAGGAATTGATCTTACCGTATTTGCAAGTACCAACGCCAACCCTTACAAAATCGATAGAATGCAACACTTTGGGGCCAAGGTGATAATTGAGGGGCACGATTTTGATGCTGCCAAAATTTTGGCTCGAGCGTTCGCAGCTACTCACGGATTGAGATTTATAGAAGACGGAGAAGTCATTGAAACGTTGCAGGGAGCTGCAACCATCGGGTTAGAACTTATGAAACTTCCCTCATCCCTTGACACCCTCTTGATCCCTTTGGGTAACGGGGCTCTTTTTAGTGGCATCGCCCGGGTCTTTAAAGAATTGAGTCCAGGTACCTCTCTGGTCGCTGTTCAAGCCAAAGGAGCGCCCGCCATGTTGGACTCCCTCCGCTCAAAGAAATACATCAGTCATCCAACAGTGGCTACCATCGCAGACGGCATAGCCGTCCGATTACCAGTAGCACAAGCGCTGATTGACTTAGCAAGTTTAGTGGATGAGACACAACTAGTATCCGATCCTTCGATCATCGAAGCCATGAAGCTTATTCATCATCATTTGGGACTTGTTGTAGAACCATCCGCAGCCGTAGGTGTGGCCGCTATACTAGCGCATCCATATAAATGGAAAAATCTGCGTGTAGGCACCATTATTTGCGGCGCAAATCTAACCCCTGAACAAACTAAAGATTGGATTTTAGGCTAATCGAATTCTTGTGTTTTAACTCCCCCAATATTTAGTTGATCATCCTATTTGGTCGCAATACCTAAAAATAGTAATTCTCATAGAAGAGGTAATAACACGAAATTCTTTGACCATATGGTGCTTAATTTTATCATATGGCCATAAATAGGAACTAAACTTAAACCTATTTAAGAGCTGGCGCTTGGGGTTACCACCACATCGCAGGCACAAACGACACAAACTATTATTTATAAAAAGTTCGTAAAACATATCTCATGATTTTTTCGACGCATAGATGAACTTCTTACGGTTATAAATAGTTTTGTCAAAGAATTCGCACGACTCACTATCCCTTATAAATAGGTTAAAAACCATATAAACGATCAAATGGAGCCATTAAGACAAATTGAAATAGAGCTAAGCGATTTGAGAAATCAACTCCGCAAGCACCGCATGTACCAGTCCCTGAAAACAGTTAATGACGTCAAGCTATTTATGGAACAACATGTCTTTGCTGTTTGGGATTTTATGTCGCTGCTCAAAGCCACACAAATCCATCTTACCAATACTACGACCCCCTGGGTTCCTAGAAAAAATGCCGCTTTGGCCCGTTTTATTAATGAAATTGTTTTGGGAGAAGAAAGTGACCTTAATGAATTAAATGAGCCAAAAAGTCATTTCGAAATGTACTTGGACGCGATGCAGCAAATAGAAGCCAACACGGATCAAATTGACAAACTCGTCAATGCCATCGAAGTTGGCCATGAGCTTAATGCTGCTTTGGACAAAATCATTATTGACCCTAGGGTGAGAAATTTTGTTCGGTTTACCTTCGATATCATTGCGACCAACGAAAGCCATCAAATCGCGGCTGCTTTTACCTTTGGACGAGAGGATATCATCCCCGATATGTTTCATGCGATTCTAGCATCCGCCAACGATGGTAATCTCCGCTACAGCAAAATGATCTATTATCTGAATCGACACATTGAATTGGACGGTGATGAACACGGCCCCCTCTCTCTGCAAATGATCACTAATCTCTGTGGAAATGACCAGCAGAAGTGGGATGAAACCTTAGCTGTGGCTAAACGTTCCTTAGTTCAAAGAATCGAACTTTGGGATGCGGTGGCCGATTTAATCAACACCAAAAATTGATCCCATTTTACTACAAATCAGTATCTGTTAGATGAAATCATACGAAGAACCATTATTTTGGCCCCGGGTGATACGATGACTGTGCCCTCGCTTCCACGTCTTCAAGATAGAAAGCCACCTCTTTAAATTGACGATCAGCATATCGAAGCCCTTGGTCATCGAAATGGGGTGAATCAGGATTCCCACTCTGACCTCCTGCAAGCATGGACTTTGCTTTCAATTTTTCTCCAAATTCTACCACTGCCACAAAACTATTTCCCCGTGTTCCGTAAATTTTTTTGGTGTTGTTGTGGTATCTAGCCCCATAAGCAGCCAACGCACCCCAATTTCCTGGCGCCATCCCAATGGGAATACTAGGTTGCTGGTCATCAAAAGCTTGTTGAATAGCCCCATCTATTCGCTGATATCGATTGATTTCTCCCCATGGAGTATCCCATGTTCCAAAATCAGCTATTAGCCTTGCTACTGCCTTTTTCAATAACGCCAATTTTTCTATATCTGGGGCATTTTCAGCCCAGTACGCAATCATTTGCATAAACTTCATCTCGGTGGGCGTCCCTGCGTTTTGGCAAGCCACGCCATAAAAATGCGCCAAAGACATGGCTACTGATTCTTTGGCTACTGCATAATCCCAATTGCGTAATACCTCTATGGGTCCTTGCAATAACGGATCTCGATCAGAACGATCATAAGTCTCGACAAGGCCTGGAATCAAAACTTCAAAAGCGGGAAGATAAGGATCATAAGCCAATTCTATGAGCTTATCCAAATCAATTTTACTAGCATGCTCAAGCAGTCTTATTGCATGAACACCTCGGTAATTTTCCTCATTCACTGACATATAATAGGGGTAATCCTGAACCTTGGGACTGTATGCCCCTGCAGCTGTAAATGGGGTGGAATTACAATTTTGTATCCATCCGTTGGGCGGATTAAGCAATGTAATGGATTCTGCCATCGCATGCAATCCCTTCCAATCTGTCGCTGGATCGCTCCCTGCTACAGGTCTTTTATAATCAAATCGCACATCTCTTTTCGGAATAAAATTGCCATGATAATAAGCGATATTACCATCCGCATCGGCATAAACAGTATTGTTTGACGAATTGGTTTGCTGGGCCATCATCTGGTTAAATTCTTCATGATTTTGGTTCTTGGTGCGTATATATGACTGTGCCAAAGCCTGTGCCGGATGCCACATCATCGCAGTAGCCGTCCATTGATCCCCTATCATATGAGTGATCGGTCCATGGTGCGTTCGATGAATAGGAAATGTCTTGGCTACTAGTCGATCTCCATCTTTGTACTTTAGTATTACTTCTTGGGTTGAAACGGGTCTTATTTCTTCTCCATATTGATAATGATAACCACTCGAATCTTGAGAGACCTGCTCGACAAATTCATCCATCACGTCGGTGTAGGTGCTGGTATGCATCCAACCCGTTTTTTCGTTGAACCCCTGATAAACAAAAAACTGCCCCCAGGTCACTGCCCCGTAAGCATTTAATCCCTCCTCGCTAACCACATGTACCTCTCCTCGAAAGTAAAAAGAAGTATGGGGATTGATCAACAACATGGCATTGCCTGAGGCGGTCAATTGACCCGAAAGGGCGATCCCATTTGAGCCTTGTGGCTCCTCATAAAATATCGGCGTTGAGGACTCTTGTTTTGGTGCAGTGGTCACCAAGGATTTTCCGTCTTCATAAAAGGCACGGATTTTATCGGTGGATATTTGTTCTATATCACCTCCAATCGATCCTTCACTAAAATAAAAAGGCATCCAAGGTTCAAAGTGCGTCAAAAGTTCAGGGGTGACTTCGGGATGTACGTATAAGTAATAGTTGATCCCATCCGCAAACGCATCACAAAGGTCTTTTAGCCATTGAGGGCTGCTTTGATAGGCTTCCTTGGCTTCGGCTTCCGTCATGAAAAGGTGGGCTCTTAAGTCGCTATACAGCTCCTGCTTCCCCTCCACTTCTGCCAATCTTCCAATGGCCCAGATATAGTTCCGCTCCACTCGGTGAAAATCATCTTCGCACTGTGCGTATAAAAGTCCAAAAACAGCATCCGCATCCGACTTACCATAAATATGGGGAACACCAAAATCATCTCGAATGATATTCACGCGATTCGCTTGGGCCTCCCAACGCGACGATTCCGAAGCGTTTTCGGTCGTACTGCAAGCAACCAATCCCAACACCCACCAGAAATACAAATAGTTTTTCAAACACATAATGCTATTCATTTAGTCAAGGAAGTTATTCAAAAAGTTTGTGGAATAAGTCAACCATTCAATGAACGGCGCTAAATTTTTATTAAATAGCTGATAAATGATCGATTCGAAACCTCCGTTCTGAATAAAAGCCAAATACTTTTGCAAAAGAGCTCTTCAAAAGAGGATCCCAAGCTCAAATGGCAGACAATCAACTCATTTTCATTAATCTTGTAGCTAAGAGATATCTTGACCATGAAACATTTATTTAAAGAAAACTTCCCAATCACCATGACAGGCTTGGTGCTTACTCAATTTGACCATCCTATGGAGATTCAAACGGTCAATGTACCTATTCCAGGCAAGGGACAAGTACTCGTGAAAATTGATAGTGCACCCATCAATCCCTCGGACTGGGCTTTTGTGAGGGGCCTCTATTCTTCTCCGAAAAAACCACCCGTCATTGCCGGATTTGAAGGCAGTGGCATCGTTATGGCGACAGGAAACGATTTTCTATCGCGCAGATTATTGGGAAAAAAAGTCGCCTGCTTTGCACCTCCCAATGGCAATGGCACCTGGGCTTCTTACTGTTTGACCCATTATACAACGGCTATTCCACTGCGCAAAGACCTCAATTTGGAGCAAGGGTCTATGCTATTGGTAAATCCCCTGTCTGTGATGGCCATGATTCAAATCTCACAGCAAAGAAAAATAAAAGCCATTGCCAATACTGCGGCGGCAAGTGCTCTAGGGCAATTACTTGACAAATTATGTACCACCAATGGCATGGCATGTGTCAATATTGTACGCAGACCTGAACAGGTGGAACAACTCAAAAAAAACGGTGCCACTTATGTGATCGATAGCTCTTCAGCGCATTTTAAAATGGAAATGCGTGATTTGTTTCATCAATTAAATGTGCAACTGGCATTTGATGCGGTAGGAGGTCCTATGGCAACTGATTTATTAGAGGCTTTGCCCAAAGGAGCAGAAGTCATGAGCTACGGTGCACTTTCGGAGGCTGCTATGAGCGTCCACCCTGGTAAATTAATATTCGAAAACAAAAAGGTGAGTGGGTTTTGGTTGTCACAGTGGATTACTCAACAGTCCATGTTCAATTTGCTTCGTTCTTTTAAAAAAATTCAGCGGTTTTTAAGTGTCGAACACCCTATAAACATACAAAAAAGAATGTCTCTAGCAGAGACGATTGCATTCATACAAACCTATCCAGACTCGATGTCAGCTGGAAAAATGCTTGTAAAGCCATGGCAAGAATAGCGACAATATAAAACAGATTCTTGCCAAGAATCTGAGCAAATACCTTTCTGATAAAAAATAAAATAGTTTGAATTTATTGCCTTTTGAAAATGATTGAAATAGATCTAGCAACCACAAAGCATAGCCTCAAGCAGCTACTCATAAATCTTGGATGGATTTCGGCGAATACCCAAATACGCCATCTTGAAAAGCCTGGGGAAGGGAATATGAATGTCGTGATGCGCGTACAAACTGATCAAGGGAGCTTCATTCTTAAACAATCCCGTCAGTATGTTCAAAAGTATCCGCAAATCGCTGCACCTATCGATCGCATCGCGGTTGAACATCAATTTTATCAACTCGTCCAAGAAACCTCATGCGGTGCTTGGCTACCCAAAATGATCGCCTTTAATTCCGAGCATCACCTGATGCAATTAGAAGATTTGGGGGTCGCCAAAGATTACACTGGACTCTATCAACAAGGTAGCGTATTGTCCCCCTCAGATTTGACCCGTTCTCTTCATTTTTTGAATCAACTACATAACCTGCCCTTTTCGGGAACCCAGTTGCGTGCCTTTCCTGATAATTTGGTTTTAAGAAAGCTTAATTACGAACATCTCTTTGTTTATCCCTATTTAAAAGAAAATGGATTGGATTTGGATACCATCATCCCAGGTCTACAAAGCATTGGCAATGATTACCAATCGGATACCCTTTTGAAGAAAAATATTTTGAAGCTTGGGGCAAAATATCTAGGTAGTGGGACAAATTTGCTACATGGAGATTATTACCCCGGCAGCTGGTTAAAATCCGCAAAAGGCTTTAGGGTAATCGATCCGGAATTTTGTTTTTTCGGACCCAAAGAGTATGATCTGGGCATTATGCGCGCCCATTTAAAAATGGCGCAACAACCTGCTCAGGCTTTTACAGACTTTTGGGAACATTATCCTATCAGTGGGATCAACCTTGAGCTCGTAGCCAAATTTGAGGGCATGGAAATCTTGCGTAGAATTTTGGGTTTGGCACAATTACCCTTAACACTAAGTTTAGAAGAACGTTCTCTTTTGCTTAGATCAGCGCGCGAACAGCTCAATGGCTAAGAATTTGAAACCTTACGAAAGGCACTAGTGGCGAACATACCCACTAGCGCAAACAAGGAAAGTAGCCCAAATACTTCCCTATGTCCCTGCTCTCCAGGTGATCGGTCCAACAAAAAACCAATAAGAGGGCCTGAGAATATATCAGGTGTGTAACCAATGAAGCTAACCACACCAACCGCTGTACCAGTCAAGATCACGGGAATACTACCTTCCTGCAAAATAGCAAAATAAACTGCACGGGCGGCATAAGTACCAATAGCTGATAACCCAATTCCAATGAAAAATAGTGGTTTCAATCCCGGATCAATGACGCCTGTTGCAAACACCAATGACCCAATTAGCATTAGAAAAAATCCCCAAAAAATCATCAAAGATCCGCGCGTTTTGTCAGCCATAAAGCCTATCAAAATACCTACTACAGGACGTAGGTACAAAAGTAAAGATCCAATTCCTGCCGCCTGGACTTCATCATATTTCATCACCTCTTTGGCGTAGAGTGAAAAGATATCGCTGACTTTGTAGCCCATATAGGCACATAAAATCACCAAAGACAGCCACCAAATAGACGGGATTTTCAATACTTTTTTGAAATGACCCCAAACAAAAATGGTATTCATCGGAACCTTTTTGATTGGATGGATCGGTTTATCCAAAAAAAGAAATACCAATACTCCTACCAACGCAACAATGGCTGAAGTGATTAAAATAACAGCACCAAATGCCTGTTGACGATCTGCCAGACTGATTTCCATTTGCTTTGAAACATATCCTGCATAAATCCAGACCCCGAGTGAACTTAAAATAGCCGCAACCAAACCCCTACCCCCATCCAAAAATCCAAAAGCAATTCCCTGATTATCCAAACCTCCCCAGATTCTGGTTTGCTTAATAATGGCTCCCCAAAACATAAATACAGTAGTAAATCCCCAATAACCGTAGAGCCATTGCATCCCCAAATATCCTGGATAAAAAGTCATCCAAACGCCACCAAATGCTGTGAGGATAAGTGCCGAGGACATCAATATTCTGGGTGAAAAGCGATCGGCCAAAGTGCCTCCAAAAAAATAAGAAAACAAAGCAACCAAGCCATATACTGAAAAACAAATGCCCAGCTGGTAATTGGTTAATCCAAAAACGTCCAAAAACGTAGGGCGGAATACCCGTTGAATTACAAAAGGTAAAAAGAAAGCTGCTTCACCCGCCAAAATGAGCAAAATAATCCCATAAATAGATTTTTTTTGAGTCATTGGATGACTCATGAATCTAGCGATAAATCAAAGGGTATTATTGAACGGGGATCCAAAAAAGACAATTACTTCTTAGTTTGTTGGCCAAGATAAACATCTTTAATTGATATGTCAAACGGTACTTCTACCGATCCTTGCTGAAGGTATCTTTTAAAAAACACATAATAATGGCTTAATAATACCCCATTTTTTAATGCCCCTAAACTATTTGGCCTTTGGCTTGCTCCGATGTTTGGACTTAAAGCTCCCTTTTTGATGCGTCTGGCGTGGCTTTTTTTGAGCCACCACCGCTGAGGAATTAAGCAATCTTTCAACCAAATCTTCTCGGCCTTTGCTGATCAAATTATCTTTTATTTTCTGGCGATATTCCTTTTTGTGCCAGAAAAAGAACATATGCTGGTTTTGTTTCTCTGCTGGTGTTTTTGCAGTAAACATCTCCTGCATGGTATAGGGGTGATATCCCGAATAATAGATCACCGTTGCTACCGTCATAGGTGTCGGGGTAAAATCTTGTACTTGCTCGAGTCTGAATCCCATGTCCTTGGTCTCAGCTGCCAAATTGGCCATATCTTCTTCCTTACAATTGGGTGTACTAGAAATAAAATAAGGGATCAATTCTTGGTTGAGACCATGTTTTTTATTGATCTCATCGTACTTCTTCTTGAAATTGTGGAAATGCTTAAAAGAAGGCTTGCGCATGATCTTGAGGGTATCATCTGAAGTATGTTCTGGGGCCACTTTCAGCCTACCTGAAATATGCCGCGTGACCACCTGTTCCATGTATTCATCGATGCTTTCGTTGGCGAGTTTATTGTAGCTTTTGACCAACAGGTCATAGCGTATCCCACTACCCACAAACGCTTTTTTGACCTTGGGATGTGCATCAACCTCCTTATAAATTTGGGTCATGGCACTGTGATCGGTATCTAAGTTATGACAAATTACGGGATGAATACAAGAAGGGCTAACGCATCTATCGCAGATAGATTGCACCTTACCTTTGAGGCCATACATATTGGCTGAGGGGCCTCCCAAGTCAGAGATGTAGCCCTTGAAATCTGGCATTTCTGTGACTTTATCTACCTCTTTCATTATTGACTCCTTGGAGCGACTGGCAATAAACTTGCCTTGATGCGCGCTGATGGTACAAAAACTACAACCTCCAAAACAACCTCGGTGCATGTTGATCGAAAACTTGATCATCTCATAGGCGGGTATAGGTCCTCTCTTTTTGTATTTGGGGTGCGGCAACCGGGTATAAGGCAAATCAAAAGATTGATCTATTTCCTTTTCGGTCATGGTATAAAACGGCGGATTGATCACGGCCTGCCATTCGCCAACGGCCTGAACAATACGGTCTGCACGTAATTTATTGGACTCTTGCTCCACATATTTAAAGTTGGCGGCATAGGCCTTCTTATCTTGAAGGCATACCTCATGTGAGCTGAGGGTAATGGTCTTATTCCAGTTCTTGTTTTTCGGGATTTCTTGCGCTATTGGCAATAAATAGCTCGTTTGTGCGATGGTTTTAAGGGATTCAAAAGGCACTCCCTTTTTGAGTAGTCCGATCATTTCGCGCAGTGGCTGCTCGCCCATACCATAGACCAAAAGATCCGCTTTGCTGTCTGCCAAAATAGTGGGCTTCAATTGATCTGACCAATAGTCGTAATGGGTGACCCGGCGCAAACTGGCCTCCACACCACCGATGACAATGGGCACATCGGGATAGAGGTCTTTGAGGATGTTTGAGTAAACTACCGTGGCATAGTCTGGCCGATAACCTGCTTCTCCTCCAGGGGTATAGGCGTCGTTGGAACGCCGGCGTTTGTTGGCCGTATAGTGATTGACCATGGTATCCATGCAGCCAGAAGTCACACCAAAAAACATCGTCGGTTTCCCGAATTTTTTAAAATCTCGCAGATCATCCCGCCAATTGGGTTGTGGAATGATGCCTACCCTCAAACCCTCACTTTCAATGATGCGAGCGATCACGGCAGTACCAAAAGCAGGATGATCCACATAGGCATCTCCCGAAATGATGATCACGTCGAGCTCGGTCCATCCGCGATCTTCAACTTCTTTTTTTGTAATAGGTAACCAATCTGAGAGTGGGCGATCTAGCATCATGCTGCAAATTTAGCAGGATTCTCGTCAGGTTATGATTTTGGTCATAAATATTCTGCTATTCTGTTTTTCCCATCAAGACATTGACCTTTGGATTCATAGGATTACCAGAAGTACGGCGAAACGAAACGATCTGACCCGTGTGGTAGACGGCGTCTTCAAGGGGTCCATTAAGCACGTTCCAAAAGGGAAAAGATCGTCCTCCATCGGATCCATCATAACGAATATTGTGCTGGCCCAAATCCTCAACAGCTAGCATCAATTGGCTAGCTTGATGGAGCTGGTTGAGGGTTGCCGCACGTAGCGCTTCCCCGTCGAGCTGGGAAGCATCGCGCTTTTCATTAACTTGGTTTTTGGCCGCATTGAGGATCATCAGCGAGAGCGTATAAATATGTTCTAGGGTTTCGCGCGATGAGCGTGCCTCCAATTGCGGCTTGAAAGCCAAATCTATAGGTCTTAACCCTTCAGTCGCCCAGTAATAGCGATACCCTAAGCCATCAATGAGGCGCGCCGCTACACTACCAAGCGTGTACTCCATCGGATAATTTGGAATTTGCCTATAAGGTAATTCGGGCTGTGCTTGGGCCAAAAATAGCGATAAGCAGAGTACCATGAACGTCGCATGCTTGATAAAAATCATAGTGGCAAATTGTATAATCTTCGTCAAAATTACAAAAATTGACCTTTCGAATCGGCAAACGTATAGGCGCCTATACCGTGCAAAAAAAAATAATTACTATAAAAATTTGAATGCAAAAAGCACTACCATTTAATTGATAGAGCCCCCTATCACTTCTGCCAACCACCTCAACCGCTTTATACAAAAAAATAATTGGAACTATCTACTTCATTGGAATATATTTGTTTTTTTAATTCTAAAATTCTAAGGTTGACGCTTGTAATTTCTCACTTAATTCTTATTGGCATAAGTCTGGCATTGGTTTGGATATCTTATAATTACAAACTCCTTCAGCCAGAAAATAATACAAATATCAAGTTACTGATTGCTCATATATCTCTTGGTATAATCAATCTATCAATCCTCTTTTGGGATCTCTATAGCCATTATAAGATCAATCCTAGCTGGCAAATAAGTCTGAGTGCCGTCAGCTTTTTTTTCTATTCCTCTTACTTAAGGGTATTCTTAAAAAATGAAAAATGGACCTTAAAAAATTTCAAACTAGATGGGGTGATCTTAAGCTGCCTCTTATTGAGCTATTGGTTCGTTTTTATATTTATACACCAAGGCAATTTCATTATTGACGATACCAAAATCATTTTTTCAACTAGACTTGATAGCCCTTCCTTATACCTTAAATTTTACATAGCTATTGGCTATTTATATTTTTTAGTTAAATCCTGTTATACAGCCATCACCTTTTTTAGCACGCATCAGAGTACTACCAAACAATTTAAATTATTGCGTACTGGCATTTTGACCTATTTGGGATTAAGGGTATTTCTTACTTTGATGATCATTCCTTTAAAGACCAACGCTTCTATCTTTTTTACCTCTCAGTCACTAGCAGAGACGCTCATGGTATTTTCTGTAGGCCTGATGACATTAACGACTGCATTTATGATTGCTTATCCCATTACATTATCCAAAATACCCAAAAGATTTTACCTGGAAAACTATAGAGATCCGAGTGAAGTTGAAGACGATATTGAGCAGCTATATAACCAACTAAATGTCTGCATGATTCAGGATAAACTATACTTAGATAGGGGAATGAAAATAAATACTCTTTGTCAAAGAAGTAAAATTAAACTTTCAGAAATACGCGTGATCTTGAACCAAAAGGGTTTCGATAATTTCAATGATTATTGCAACCATTTTCGATTAATAGCAGCGGAAGAACAAATCAAGAATGGCGTATTAGAGCGTTTAAGTATGGAGCAAATCTATGAATCCGCTGGCTTCAACTCACATCAGACATTTGCCAGATCATTTCGCAAAAAACATGGCTTAACTGCCAGTGACTATTGGCATAAAATAAAAGCTCGAAATAGTTAGCTTTATGATCGTGAGCAAAGTGTGAAACTGACTGTTTCCGATTTTTCAACCCATCAGTTCAAACTGCTGTTTAAATGAAAAAAATCTACTTTTTTGCTTACAAGTTTTGCCGATGAATTGCCCAATTACCACACATTGGCTAGTCAATCCCAGAGATGGGCTTGGGATTGGACGATAACCCATCTGCCTGATAAGGATAAACTTCTACCTAATTTGTCTTGACAATTGATGATATTTCAAAAGGCACCAACATGGCATTGAG
>TARA_B110000503_G_scaffold139713_1_pt1 | contig 22339 bp, 16 predicted proteins | sample TARA_B110000503 | Tara Oceans TARA_B110000503 (sample SAMEA4397472) | marine metagenome | biome: Polar Biome; feature: [SRF] surface water layer (ENVO:00010504); material: water (ENVO:00002006), including particulate matter (ENVO:01000060) such as... | depth 5 m | reverse complement strand
TGGCAGTTGCAGATTTGGGTTATTTTGATTCCAACTTTGGTTTATGCCTATCTGTTTTTTGGTCAAGCTTGGCCGGAAGCAAAAGTTAAAGATGCAGCACGAATTTCCGGTAACTTATCTGCAATGATTTCGCCATTATTTATTTTTATGATGCTTTGTATGTCCTTGACAGCAATCTCTGAATTTGGACCGCAGCAATGGGTAGGATTGATTCTTGCCAAAAGTGGTGCACAACCCATGTTGATTTTGGCACTTGTAACTGGATTAATGGCAGTAGCTCGATATTTTGGTGGAGAAGTCGTTCATAAATTTGATCAAACGGGAGTGCTGTTGGGATCCTCTGTTTTAACGACCATAGGTATTTATCTTTTTAGCACGCAGACAGGATCGATGGCTTATGTGGCAGCGATATTTTTCGCACTTGGCGTGGCGTATTTTTGGCCTAATATGATTGGGTTTGTGGCAGATAAAATCCCGAAGAGTGGTGCGTTGGGTATGTCCATTATTGGTGCAGTAGGTATGTTTTCAACTTCTATTTTTCAACCCATTATAGGTAGTTGGATTGATGCAGATAAGGTCGAAGCGGCGGCGTCTGGATTGATAGGAGACGAGTTGGAATTAGTGGCGGGTCAAGCTACCTTAGGTACTATGGTAATACTGCCTGCATTGCTCATTGTATTATTCACTTTGTTGCTGTTTTGGGTGCGTAGAATGAAAGTAGCCACGGCTTGATTTAGTCTCAATCTTCCGATATCTTTTTATAAAAGTACGCCTTATTTTCGGGGTGCTTTTATCTTTTCTCAAATAACCATTAAGGCTTGTTCCCAATCTGAGATTAAGTCTGCTATATTTTCAATACCTATCGATATTCTAAGCAAATTTGCAGGCGTCTGACTACTAGGCCCCTCTACTGATTTTCTGTGCTCAATAAGGCTTTCTACACCACCCAAACTGGTTGCGGTGGTGAACAGTTGAAGTTGTGTGCTGACCTTGACCGTTTGCGTTTCATCGCCATCAATAAGAACAGAGAGCATCGCTCCAAATCCGCCATGCATTTGTTGAGCTGCGATTTGATGATTGGGGTGGTATTTTAAGCCGGGATACAGTACCCGATGGATTCTTGGATGTTCTACCAACCAATCAGCCAATTTCTGGGCATTTTCCGTTTGTTTGGTGACCCTGAGGTGCAATGTTTGAATGCCTCGTGCGATAAGCCAGCAATCAAAAGGTGCAGGGATTCCTCCCCCATGCGTTTGAATAAGTTTTATACGCTCAGCGTGTTCGTCCTTTTCCTTGAACACGACACAGCCTCCCAAGACATCACTGTGACCCCCGAAGTACTTGGTAGTAGAATGTACCACGATATTTGCACCTAGATTCAGCGGGGTTTGAAGTATTGGTGTTGGCCAAGTGTTGTCTACGGCTACCAGAATATTCTTAGCTTTTGCTAGAGTAGAGAGGGCCCTGATGTCTGAAATCTTAAGTTGTGGGTTAGAGGGAGTTTCAATCCAAATCAGCGCAGTATTGGATTGGATGGCCGACGATACCGCTTGTAAGTCAGACATATTTACTTTGGTATGTTCAAGACCCCAACGACGGAAGACCCCTTCTATCAAAGTTTGAATATTGAAATAAACATCATCTGGGAGTAGCACATGATCCCCCATTTTAAGGCTTTGAAATACAGCACTTACCGCGGCCATGCCAGAGCCAAAAGAGTGGCAAACAGCTCCGTTTTCTAATGTAGCGATGTTTTTTTCTAACATCCTTCTATTGGGATTGTCGTGCCGACCATAAACAAATCCTTCTGCATAACTGCCGTCTTCACTGCGTTCATAGGTTGAAGAGAGATAAATTGGGGCGCTCACAGGATGTAATTTATTATATTGGTCTTTTGCGTTCTTTATGGCAAGGGTTTCCAATTTTAATGACTTTTTTTCTGGATTTTTCACACTGTAATTTATAGGTAATTTCATATAATTTCATACGTGTCGTCTCTTGACTGTATTCGATTGTTTCTTTTCATAAAAAAAGAGGTTTACGATTGACTAGGTCTTCCGTCTAGTGCTTGTCGGTGGTAGTCCTAAAGCTACTCGTCTATGAGTTGACTCTTTCAATGTGCTATAAAAAGGAGTCAGAAATCTATTTTGGCTTCAGCACAGCTCGAATATTCCAATTGACACTTAGTTGATTATTGGTTCGGTTCCTTAACGAGCGCCAATTATTATCATATTGATTAAAGGCCCAATCGCCATTGATAAATGCGGGACCCCTATCACAACCTATTACCCTTTGGGTTTCATTGAGGGAAAACCTTAAGCTGATCCATAGCCCATCGTTACCAATAATAAGACCGCTTGTTAATTCAATGACGTTCCATTGGTTCGATTTGACACCAACCAACGCTGCTTCGTACAGAAGATTTCCTGGGGTATTGCTTCTGCCGTCTGTATAAATTCTTAAGGTTAAGTCAGTAGGTACATGTGCTATAAAGATCTTGACAGCAGATAGTGTACGACTTTGATAAGGTAGTAGGTCTCGGGATTCAAATCTTATAGCGGATTCATGAACGCCTTCAAGCAGGTCAGGTGCTGAATTATTATTAGTATCATAATGGAGCTCGTTATTTAGATCAATATTGGGATCTTCCTCATCATTACACGATTGGATGCCAATCAGGTAAATAAAAAAAAAACTCAAAATAAAGGGAACAAAAAAAACCGCAATTGTATTTAGTTTGATGTCCCTTATCGTTTTTAATGCATTGTTCGGCATAAGCGTATCTTTAACTCTTAATGCAAGACACCTAGTGCTGCTTAAATTTCTTTTTCATCGTGTGGGTCAAAGGATGTCGATTTAGACAACTGCGCCATATGGAGGGTCTGGGTGGGATAGGCGAAATTGACGCCTAGCGTTTGGCCTAATTTTAAAATTGCCAGCAGTACCTCATGCCGTGCCTTTAATTCCAGAGACCATTCAGGGACTTCAAAAAATATATAAAACATCACCCCAAGAGAATAAGGACCCATTTCATTTAAGTAGATATTGTAATTGTCTTTGGCAGTGTAAGGGTGGTCTTGAACGATTTTTTCTAGACCATTTACAAAAAGCTGTATCTTATCCGGGGCAGTTTCATAAGTCAGGCCAATGTTGGTATAAAATCTTCTGTACACCCTAAGTCCGTGATTGTTAATCGTGGCATCTGCCAATTTTCCGTTTGGAATATACATTACAGAGTTTGTGAAGGTCCTGATTCTAGTAGATCGAAAGCCTACTTCTTCGATGGTTCCATCAATTTCACCTGAGGTAATCCAATGACCAACTTGAAAGGGTTTGTCAACAAAAATCATTACCGAGCCAAAGAAGTTCTTGATCGTATCTTGAGCAGCTAAAGCAAACGCCAAGCCTCCTATTGAAAGTCCAGTAAGCAGTGGAATGATTGATATATCAAACGACTGAAGGATGGCTAGGGTGCCAACAAGTACGACAAATACCCTTAATGACTTCCTGACGATAGGTACCAATTGATCGTCTAAAGTGCTTTCAGTTTTTTTGGCTTGTTTTTCAAGATAAAGTCCTAATATTTTTATTAATCGGAAGGAAATAATGGTTAATAGCAGGGGTGCAGACGCCCTTATTATTGAAACTACATAGACAGAAATATAGGCGGGCAGTTGTAGGATTGGATAAAAAAATGAGATTAATAGAATGACAATCAGGGAGCTTAAAGGCTTTGTGACGGGCAAGAGCCCTTCCTTGGCGATATTATTGAGTCCCATTCTTAGTGCGGCCTTCATTCCCATTTTGGCGATGACGTAATTAAGTAGCTTCTGGCTTGAAAACGCAGTCACCAAAAAAAGCAAAATAAATAAATATTGTTGGGCGGTAATTCCTAGATACCTCTTTGAGTTTGAGGTAATCATCAGGTCAAGTAATGAATTGTTTCCAAAGGAAAAGACTTTGTCATGAAGCGCCAATATTTTGACTTTACTTCCGCGAGGAATTACCCAATTTTTTCCAATTTTTTCAAGATACAATTGAGGGTATTTATTACTTAATACCAATACATTGCGGTTGGTCAGACTGTCGATATAATCAGGATTTTTTGAGATTTCATTGAGATTGATTGAAATTCCTTCGCCTCGAATCAGTTGGATCAATTTTAACGAAAAATTACTCGAATCAGTTGGATCAAGCTGAGTGCAAAGATTCAATAATTCTTCATTGAAATGACTAGGTTGTGAATAGAAAACAAATGACTTGGCGGTATTATAAGGCGTACTCAAATCAAAAATCACGGAATCTTCCAAAAATTGTTGAGCGCTCAGATTTGAGAGCATACCAATCATAAAAAGGGCTGATAGGTATATTTTTTTCATAAAACTGGAATTTAAGTGAAGCTAATGATCTTAGGCATTTAAATTTGCTACAAACTTACAAAAAATGAGCCATCAAAATCCTTTTTTTCACGCATTTAACACCCCATTTGAAATGGTGCCTTTTGACAAAATAGTCACTGAGGACTTCATGCCGGCTATTCAAAAGGGAATAGAAGAGGCAAGGGAGGAGATATTGGCGATTTCAAGTAGCATCGATCCAGCGACGTTTGAAAATACAATTGAACGATTGGAGGCATCTGGAGAGCTTTTGGATCGAGTGTCTAATGTATTATTTAATCTAAATTCTGCAGAAACATCTGATGCCCTTCAGCAAGTAGCACAGCAGGCGTCCGCTGTCTTAACGGCTTTTCAAAATGAGATTAATTTAAACAAGGATTTGTTTCAGCGGGTGAATGCCGTCTATCAATTGCCAGGTATTTTGAATGAAGAACAACAAATGTTGTTGGAAAAAACGTACAAATCATTTGTTAGGAGTGGTGCAGCATTAAACGAAAAGGTCCAAATTAGGTTTAAGGAGATTACGGTTGCATTAGCTAGTTTAAGTTTAAAATTCGGTGAAAATGTATTGGCAGAAACGAATCGTTATGAGCTGATTATTGAACGTGAAGAGGACCTGTCGGGACTCCCTGAAGACCTTATTGCTAGAGCGAAATCCTTGGCCGTGTCAAAAGAGGCTAAGGCGCATTGGGTATTTAATCTACAAGCACCTTCTTACATTCCTTTCATGGAAAATGCTGAAAACAGAAATTTAAGGAAGCGGTTATATACGGCATTTATGCAGAAGGCATTAACACCAGGCCCATATGACAATCGTAAGTTAGTTCATGAGCTGGTCAAATTGAGAGCAGAATTGGCTGAACTGTTAGGTTATAAAACTTATGCCGCTTATGTCTTAGAAGAACGAATGGCCGTAAGCCCGCTGAGTGTTTCAATATTTTTAGAGGATTTATTAATCAAATCAAAGAACAAAGCAGCGGATGAGGTCAATGAATTGAATGTATTCATGAAATCGTGCGGAGCAGATCACGAGCTTCAGCGATGGGATTGGTCTTATTATGCGGAAAAATTGAGAAAAAAGAAATTTGATTTCGACGACGAATTGATTAAGCCTTACTTCAAACTTGAAAATGTAGTAGCAGGCGTCTTTAAGACTACTGAAAAGCTTTTTGGATTGACGTTTAAGGAAAATGATGCGATACCTGTCTATCATCCTGATGTCAAAGCATTTGAAGTGTGGGAAGGAGATGAACTAAAAGCATTGTTGTTAGCAGACTATTTTCCAAGATCAGGCAAACGTCCGGGTGCATGGATGACTTCCTATCGGGATCAAAAAAAAAGGGGAACACAACGAGTGATTCCACACATAAGTATTGTTTGTAATTTCACACCTTCTAGTGAAGGCAGTCCGTCGCTATTAAAATTTGACGAGGTGACCACCTTATTCCATGAATTTGGCCATGCCCTGCACGGTATGCTAGCCAACACCACATATTCAAGTTTATCAGGAACACATGTTTCTTGGGATTTCGTAGAATTGCCGTCACAAATTCTTGAAAATTGGTGTTATGAGGAGGAATGTTTGGCCCTTTTCGCAAAGCATTATATCACCAATGAACCTATGCCTTTGATTTATATAGAAAGGCTCAAAGCATCCGCTACTTTTCATGAAGCTTATGCTACTTTGAGGCAAATAAGTTTTGCCAGTTTGGATCTTCATCTTCATAACCTTTCTTATCAAGAGGCGCAGTCGATGGATTCCATAGAGCAATTAGAAAAGACGATTTTCAAGCCATTTAACCTTTTTCCTGAAGTTCCGGATACCAATATGAGTGTTCAGTTTTCTCATATTTTTGCAGGAGGGTATGCTGCAGGCTATTACAGCTATAAATGGGCAGAAGTACTTGATGCAGATGCCTTTGAGTTGTTTCAGCAAAACGGGATTTTCGATGAGGAAACAGCGACATCCTTCAAACATCATGTATTGAGTCAAGGAGGCACTCAACTGCCTATGAAATTGTACAAGGCATTTAGAGGTTCAGAGCCGAAAGTAGATGCCCTACTCAAACGAGCAGGGTTACTCGTGACATAAGCCAATCGCTCACATAAATTCTATTGACAAAGATAACTAGTTCCCAAAAGAGGGTGGGTGCTCTTTTTTGACTATTTGGGTGCTCATTTCTTTAGATAAAGGATTAATTTATTCTCCCGAATCAGATAAATTTCGTAAACATTTTCTTTTTTGAAATAGCGTAGACTGATAGGCTGATCACCCATCAGGGGGAGAGTTGTCAGAAGACGCCCATTTAGGTCATAGGGATAAATGAGTTGATTGGCTAGATCACTCAAAATAAAATAGTCATTATCACCACCCATTTTATAATATTGAATTTTTACGTTTTCACTGGAAAGTTGATTTTTCTCAAAGATGATAGCATCATTATTATTTACCACAGCGATACTGTTTTCAAATTGCTTAGAAATAAGATAATTTTTCTCGTCTAAATCGTTATGAATTTGAAATTTGGAATCGGTACGGGGCTTGTACAATTCTTTTCGGTCTATGATAGTGCCTTTCAAATTAACGGATAACAGCGTACCGGACTCTGACAGAACAGTCCATTTTGAAGTTTCAAACTTACTGCCAACTTGCAGGTGGTAATCACTTTGGATGTGCATATTTGTTTGAATCGGAAATCCAGGAAACACTTTTCCGCGGCGACTGATCAGATGCATTTCACCATTGGTTAGCACGATAGCGAAGGCATCGGTTCCCCCAACTCTAAAATGACGGACGGAACCTATAATCGACGCTGAAAAATGATAGGGATCCCAGCCTTCTAGTGGGGTTCCTTGCTGATCTGTAATAAAAAGATCGCCAGAGAGGGTGGTGATAGCAAATCGATAGTTTTTCTTCCCATCATAATCAACAATTGCCAAAGCACTGAGATTAGGGGCTATATATTTTGGATATTCCTCCACGTTTTCTCCGTTTCGATCCACTAAATAAACAGAATCGGCGGTAATGAATAGGTATTGCAATTTGCCATTTTTATAAAAATCGATTTGAGTGAGTTCGCCTACAATAGGTTTGAAAATCGATTTGCTCCAACGTAGCTCAAAATCCTCATTCAATAAATGAAGGATATTAGCCTCATCTTCAACGATGATTTCTATCTTGGCTCCTGGTGCGTCTCGAACCAAGAAAGGTTTTGTGATTAGTGGTTTATTAAATTCGTGAACTTTTGTTTTGATCACATTCGATTCAGGTGCTTTTGGAACGGTTGCTTGCTCAATAAGTAGACTGGTAAAATATTTATCATCCACACTACTGAATTGAAGGGCTATATTTTCAAGGCTTTTAAAAATATAGTCAAATTGATAAAATTCTTTTTTTAATTCAGGTAGAATAGTGGGGTATAGCTGACTCCAAGATTCAGCTGTATTTACAAGTATAGTATAGCTTGCTTCTTGAGTTATCTTTTCCAAGAATCTTTTTTTCTTAAGTGACTTTTCCCAAGTATTTTCATTATTTATGTCATTGATAACATCCTTTAAAAGGGGCAATTTCGAAGCTATAAGTACATAATCTTGGTAAGAAGTGTAATATGCTTCAGGAAAATCCTTAGCGAGATCACCTAAGATCATGACAGGAAAGTCGTCGATGGGCAATTTATTAATGATCTGTTCATTATAAATCTCAATGAAAAATGAATCCGCCGCTACATGGGGCATCTGTTTGCTTATAGCGTCAAAATGGTTCATAAGTTCGATGCTATTGTTGCTTTCAAGGATCATTAATGGCTCCAACTGTCCGTTTCTATATTGAAAAGCGAGGCCTATTTCTTGGTCTAAAAACCGCGTAATATCGTACGGGTCAAACCCTAAATCTTTTATGATGTTTTCTTTTTTTGAACTTACTTCAGTGTTAAATCCTTGTTGACTAATCCATAATTGAGGATCTGAAAAGCTGAAATGATGGAAGATAGAAGTATTGTTGCTGATAATATCTGACATGTCAAAAGGCGCCCCCGTAATGCCCTTGATTCTGTTTAACTGATGAGAACTGTCGGCAAAAGAAAAGCCACTAAGTGAAATTGAATGATCGCTGATTCCCAAATCCAGAAATGCCTTGTTTAAAAAATTAGGGTTAAGTTCATTCTCTGTAAATGCCCTACTGAGTGTGATTAGTTCTGGATAGTTGATGTATAGATTGCCTTCATCTTGTTTTATTTTGGTTACTTTCCTGTGCTCTGGAAATTGAGTTTCAAATGATTCAATAGTTACTTGAGCTCTTATAGCATCTTCCACCAAGTAGGGAGTAAAACTTCCTATGAAATAATTTTCATAGATGAAATAAGTAAAATGATCATTATCTGCTGTTTCGATTTCGTTAACCTCAAAGCCAAAATAGTTACGTTTCGATTTTTGACCATCTGGTTTAATTAATTTTTCCAAAAATTCTTTCGAGCCTTTTCGATCAGTAAATTGGTCGATTTGGGCCAAAAACAAAAAATCAAATTTACTTTTACTCGTATTTTGGATGGTAACTAAAACGGGTAGGTTGTTTGCAAATGCATAGAATGAATTTCCACCTGTAAGGCTGTCTATCTTTTCAATTTCACGGTACATTTTATTGAAAATGGGAACCATAGTCAGGGAGCGGGCCAATTGGGATTCTTTGAGATTGAGAAGTACTGATCCGATCTGATCACTTTCATATACCAGTGCGGCATTCATAGGGACGAAACGCCATAAGCTAAGGTTATGTGAGCGCTGCCACGTATTAAAAAAATAATAGCCTAGCAAAAAGAGCGCTAATAGGAGTGCTGCTATTAAGATTTTTTTGATCATTTTAAAAAGTAGGATAGGTTCTTCATAGCACAACAAAATTGTCTAAATATGATTTAACAAAAAAACCTGATTATTTTAATCAGGTTTTTTATGAGGATCATATTTTTTTATGATTTTAAATTCGCCCCAATATATTCTCGATTCATTCGTGCGATATTGGTTAGGCTGATTCCTTTTGGGCATTCAGCTTCGCAAGCCCCGGTATTCGTACAAGCCCCAAAACCTTCTTCATCCATTTGTGCCACCATGTCCTGTACTCGTTGTTGGCGTTCAATTTGACCCTGAGGCAAAAGGGCATATTGAGAAACTTTGGCAGAGACGAACAGCATGGCGGAAGAATTTTTGCAGGCAGCAACACACGCAGCACACCCAATACAGGCCGCGGCATCAAATGCATGGTCTGCGTCTACTTTATTGATGGGTGTTGTATTGGCATCTTGCGTGTTGCCAGAGGTATTTACAGAAACATAGCCTCCTGCCTGCTGAATGCGGTCAAAGGCGGATCTGTCAATAATTAAATCTTTGATAATCGGAAAGGCTTTGGCTCGAAAAGGCTCAATGACGATGGTCTGTTGATCCTTAAATTTGCGCATATGTAATTGACAAGTTGTGGTTCCCCCATCAGGGCCGTGCGGTTGACCGTTAATTTGAAGTGAACAAGAACCACAGATGCCTTCTCTACAATCATGATCAAAACTTACTGGATCATCTCCTTTTTCGATAAGTTGCGTATTCAAGACATCCAGCATTTCAAGAAATGACATATCAGAGGAGACATCGCTAATGTTATAATCGACAATTTTCCCAGTGTCAGTGGCGTCTTTTTGTCGCCATATTTTTAGTTTTAGGTTCATTTCCTATGAGTTTTTACAAGTAATTACTTATAGCTTCTTTCTTTTACTTCAATGTATTTATACGCAAGCATTTCTTTGTGAAGATTGGCCTCGCTTGGGGTTCCTTTATACTCCCAAGCAGCTACATATTGAAATTCTTTGTTTCTTTTGGCTTCGCCTTCAGGTGTCTGATGCTCTTCTCTAAAGTGGCCTCCACAAGATTCTTCTCTTTCGAGTGCGTCTTTTGCGAAGAGTTCTCCAAGCTCAAGGAAATCAGCCACTCTCCCTGCTTTTGCCAGTTCTTCATTGAATCCAACGACATCACCAGGTACTTTTACGTCTTTATAAAATTCTTCTCTTATGGTTTGAATTTCTTTTATCGCCTCTTTGAGACCTGCTGCGTTACGAGACATCCCGACATTGTTCCACATGACCTTTCCTAATCGCTTATGAAAGTAATCAACAGATTTAGATCCTTTATTATTTATAAAGCGTTCGAGTTGTTCTTTGACCTCTTTTTCTGCTTGTTCAAATTCAGGTGTTTCGGTGGAAATAGGTCCCGTACGAATGTCGTTGGCTAGGTAATTTCCTATGGTATAGGGCAGTACAAAATAACCATCGGCCAATCCTTGCATTAAGGCAGAGGCCCCTAATCTATTGGCTCCGTGCTCTGAAAAATTGGCTTCTCCAATAGCATAGCAACCAGGAACTGTGGTCATTAAGTCATAATCCACCCAAACACCTCCCATGGTATAATGTACCGCAGGATAAATCATCATAGGTGTTTCGTAAGGATTTTGATCAACAATTTTCTCATACATTTGAAAAAGATTACCATACTTATTGGCAATTACTTCTCGTCCTAGTTTTAAAATCAATTCCCTATCATTAGGATCATGATGGGTGATCAAGGCTTTTTCCCTACCATACCGCTCGATGGCGGAGGCAAAATCCAAATAAACTGCTTCTCCAGTCGCGTTGACTCCAAAGCCTGCATCGCACCGCTCTTTCGCTGCTCTAGAGGCAACATCTCGCGGAACTAAATTACCAAAGGCGGGGTATCTGCGTTCAAGAAAATAATCTCGATCCTGTTCAATAATAGCTGTAGGTTTTAGTTTGCCCTCACGAATGGCTTTGGCATCAGCTTCTTTGGCGGGCACCCAGATTCGTCCATCATTTCTAAGCGACTCTGACATCAAGGTTAGTTTAGATTGGTGATCTCCTGAGACAGGAATGCATGTTGGGTGAATTTGCGTAAAGCAGGGATTGGCAAACCAAGCACCTTTTTTGTGAATTTTCCATGCAGCCGAAACATTGCTTCCCATGGCGTTGGTAGAGAGATAAAACACATTCCCATAACCTCCAGAAGCGATTACCACGGCATGTGCGGAATGTCTTTCAAGTTCACCTGTAATCAAATTTTTTGCGATAATACCACGCGCTTTGCCATCAACGATGACCAAATCCATCATTTCATGTCGGTTGTACATCTTTATTTTCCCTCTAGCAATTTGCCTATTCATCGCTGAATAAGCACCCAAAAGAAGCTGCTGGCCGGTTTGTCCTTTGGCATAAAAAGTTCTCGACACCAATACCCCTCCAAATGAGCGATTGTCCAACAATCCCCCATAATCTCGTGCAAATGGTACGCCTTGTGCCACGCATTGATCGATGATATTTCCAGATACTTCCGCTAAACGATAGACGTTCTCCTCTCGGGCCCTATAATCACCACCTTTGACCGTGTCATAAAAAAGGCGATAGTTTGAATCACCATCACCCATGTAGTTTTTTGATGCATTGATACCCCCTTGCGCGGCAATTGAGTGGGCTCTTCGAGGAGAATCTTGGAAACAAAAAGCCTTTACGTTGTAGCCAAGTTCTGAAAGTGTCGCTGCTGCTGAACCGCCCGCTAACCCAGTTCCTACTACAATAATATCCAATAGGCGCTTGTTGGCAGGATTGACTAAATCGATTTTATCCTTGTAAGAAGTCCATTTTTTTTCAAGGGGACCTTCGGGTGTAGCGGCCGGAAAATTTGCACCTATTTTCATGATAGTCTTACTTAAATTTTTGGATCAGTAATGAGTAAAGTGATGGTATAAAGCGATAAAAATAAAAGCCAATGGCACCACATACGAAAAAGTCATTGCTGCTTTCTTGATTATTGGGGAAAACTTATTGTTCACACCCAATGACTGGAACGCAGACTGGAAACCATGCAATAAATGCAGCATAAGCAATACAAATGAAAGGACATAAAAACCCACTCTCAGAGGATCTTTAAATTTCTCCACCAATTCAGAGAAGTATCGCGCTTCATTTGGCACCTGATCAGTCAGATATTTGTAGTTAATTTCGTGTATCCAGAAGTCATAAAAGTGCACGCCCAAAAACGCTAAAATAACTAATCCTGAGTACAACATATTTCTTGAAATCCAACTCGAATTGGCTGCGCTGTTTTTCATTACATAAGGGACGGGTCTCGCTGATTTATTTTGAAATTCTAGCACAAATCCCAAGACGAAATGGAAGATCACTCCCGAAATAAGAATAGGCTGCATTACGAATTGAATGATTGGATTGTAACCCATGAAATGCGATGCTTCATTGTACATATCCTTGCTAATAACCGACAAAAAATTAATGGCTACATGAAGCAGCAGAAAAGAGATAAGAAAAAGGGCTGAAAGAGACATTGCCACTTTTTTACCAACGGAACTCGATATCCAACTCATTGTTAATTTCTGGTAATTATGTTTCGTTCAAAGTTATGCGCTAAGCGGTTATCTTCCAATTATTAATTCTTATTTGAATGGCGAGCGCAAAAAATTATACTTGGCAGGCTCATTTCTAGTTGTAATAACCAAGGAAATTCTATTTTGGCCTTATTCTTGCACTAAATTTGTCTTTCTGCTATTTATCACGTCGAGGAAGTGAAAAAAGTAAATAATTGATCACTTATAGCGCCAATAGCGGTCTAGGTGGTTGGCTTAATGTTATTAAAATGAGAATTGGGAAGTTAGTTATTGTTTTTTTGTTGATTCATGCGATGTGTATTACGCACAGCCTAGCCACACACATCAGGGCGGGTGAAGTGATTGCTCGTAGAACAAGTAACTTGACCTTTACTTATGAGTTTACTTTTATAGGATATCGAGATACTGATTCGGGGATTCAATTTGGTGGAGGTGACTTTGATTTTGGAGATGGCACGATGATTTCAGAGGGGTTTGATGTCTTGGAGACGCAACTTTCCAATAATATCGTCAGGGCTGAATTCAAGTTGGTACATACCTATCAGGCACCTAACAGCTACTTTGTAAGCTATAAGGAGGATAATAGAAATGCAAATATCGCAAACATGGCAAACTCAACAGAGACTGCTTTTTATACAGAGACGCTGATTATTGTCGATCCTTTTTTTGGTGTCAATAACACGCCAATTTTGACTGTACCACCGATCGATGAAGGTATGCCAGGGGTGAGGTTTGTGCATAATGCAGGTGCCTTTGATGTTGACGGAGATAGTTTGGCCTACTATCTAGTCATACCTCGTAGCTCCAAGAACAGTGAGGTCAGCGGCTACAGAGAGCTCAATGATCCGGTATTTTATTCCAATTTCGGACAAGGAAGCGAGCAGGGTGGTTCTGCTTCTTTGGATCTTGATGAAGCCTATGGAGATTTGATCTGGGATGCCCCTGGAAATATTTTCAACCTTGCAGGTGGCCAGTGTCCAGAAGGAATTTCTGAATGTGCTGAGTACAATGTAGCCTTTCGAATTGAAGAATGGAGGCAAATAGCAGGAACTTGGTATCGTTTGGGATACGTTACTAGGGATATGCAAGTGATTATTTATGAAGGGGATAATGAAAAGCCTGAATTGGAAATTCCCGATGCGGTCTGCGTAACGGCAGGAGAGCAGATTAAACAAACAATAATAGCAACTGATCCAGATGGTCACAAGGTAAAAATGGAAGCCTTTGGCGGTCCATTTGAAATCAATCAACCTGCTTCATTTGATCCATCCCCCGCAGTGCTCCAACAAAACCCAGGGTCTTTGGACTTTGAATGGAATACTTTTTGTGGGCATGTGCGCGAACGAGCCTATGAAGTACAGTTTAAGGTTACAGATGAACCGATCGAGAATGGCATCAGAATGGGTCCTTCTTTGACTGAATTTGGTACTTGGGAGGTTACGGTAGTAGGGCCTGCTCCAAAAGGATTGAAAGCAATAGTAAATTCGGGAAGATCTATTGAACTTGCATGGGAGTCCTACTTTTGCACCAATGCGAGTGAGATAGAAGTATGGCGTCGCGTAGGAGATTTTGAAATGGTTATGGATGATTGCGCAGTAGGGATGCCCCCTAATGCTGGTTATACGCTCATCGCCAAGGCCCCAGCTTCGCAGATATCTTTTGTAGATACTGGACTAGCCCCAGGAGCCAATTATTGTTACCGATTAGTTGCGCAATTCCCCAATCCAGGATACGGGACGAGCTACGTGTCCGATGAAGTTTGCTTGACGTTGGAAGCAGATGCGCCCATCATCACCAATGTAGACGTCCAAGAGACATCAGCTGATGGAAGGATTAAGGTTGCTTGGACGCCTCCATATGAGACGAATCCAATACAATTTCCCCCGCCTTATTCTTATTCAGTATATAGATCGGATGGATTTTATTTAATAAATCCGACCTTGATTGCCGACAAACTCAGTGATACTGTTTTTTTTGATCAAACGGGTATCAACACAGTTGAAAATACATATTCATACCGAATAGCCCTCTATGATGGCACAGGCCTCTTTGTAGACTCATCGGCAATTGCTTCTATGGTAGCATTGAATATCAATCCCTTATTGAGTGCTATTGAATTGAGTTGGCAGGCAAACGTACCGTGGTCAAATAATATGCTTGAGCATCCTTATCATTATGTTTATAGAAACAGGGTAAGTAGTGCCGATCCTGACGCCTTTGTACTTATTGACTCAGTAGCAGTTGCAAATAGTGGGTTTAATTATTTGGATGACGGTAGTTTTAACAATATTGCCTTAGATGATGAGCTGATATATTGTTATGTGGTCACCACCTACGGAGGTTATGACAATCCTATTTTACCAGACCCACTCATCAATAATTCTCAGGTGATTTGTGCTCAGCCAAATGACAACATAGCGCCTTGCGCACCGATCGGGCTTTCGATCACCAATCCGTTTAATTGCGCTACCGCTACCGGTATAAGTGGCTGCCTAGAGGTATATTATGAAAATATGATTTCCTGGGAAGAGAATACGGGTACCCAATGCGACGACGACGTTATTTTTTTTCGTGTTTATTTTAGTGCTTCGGGTTCAGAGGAGGCGTTTGTCTTTTTAGACAGCACCAAACAAACCACCTACCTACACAAGCAATTAAACTCGTATAAAGGGTGCTATCGCATTACTGCAGTCGACCGATCGATGAATGAAAGTGAGTATTCAGATGTGGTCTGTATTGACCATTGTCCCCAATTCATTTTACCAAATGCGTTCTCACCCAACGGGGATGATATTAATGACAGGTTTACCCCCCTGTTTGTGAAAGAGGGTTCTATTGGTGATTTTGATGATTCAAGCTGTCCGAGATTTATTCTTGGAGTTAATTTCATGGTTTATGATCCTGCGGGTCAGGAGGTATTTAGTTTTACTTCAGAGCAAGAAAATTCTATTTTCATCAATTGGGATGGTAAAAATAAAGGTGGGGTAGATCTTCCTGCTGGAGTTTACTATTATGTGGCGGAGGTCAATTTTGATGTATTGGACCCCTCCAATCGTTTTAAAATAATTAAAGGTTGGGTACAACTGCTGAAATAATCAACCCAATTGTCTTGTTCGATGGGGAGTGCCGTTTGTGTAATTACGCGGTCAATCTGATTATTTCAGAGGATTCCTATGGATATTATAAGTTTGCTTCTCTGAAAGCAGACGTTGCCCGAGGTTATTTAGCCAAAGAGGACATTGATCCTATCAAAATAGATAGCTTGGTGCTCATCAAAGAGGATCATGTTTTCATCAAAAGTAAGGCTGTCTTTAAGATTCTTGAAACTTTCTCATTAAAGTGGCGTTGGCTCTTAATTTTTAGTTATTTACCCACGTCAATAACAGATTATTTTTATGATATAATCGCTAGAAATCGATATTTTTGGTTTGGTAAAAGTGCCAAATGTGAAATTCCAACCTCAGATTATTTGAGAAGGTTTCTTGATTAAAGGATCCTTGCTAGCTTTGCCACATTAATTACAATTTATTTATGCGAGCTTTTGTATTTCCCGGTCAAGGGGCACAGTATTCAGGAATGGGAAAGGAACTTTTTGAATCGAGCGCCAAAGCCAAGGCTTATTTCTTGGAAGCCAATGACCTTTTGAATTTTGAAATTACAAAAATCATGTTCGAGGGATCAGTTGACGACCTTAAACAAACAAGTGTCACTCAACCTGCAGTTTTCTTGCACAGTGTGATTAATGCTTTGATCAAGGATGATTTTAATCCACAAATGACAGCAGGGCATTCGTTAGGAGAGTTTTCAGCTTTGGTCGCTAATGGCGCACTTGACTTTAGAGATGGCTTAGTGTTAGTTGCTCAAAGAGCCATGGCTATGCAAAAGGCATGTGAGGCAGAGCCCTCTACTATGGCAGCCGTTTTGGGACTTGCAGATGAGGTGGTTGAGGAGGTTTGTGAGAAAATAGAGGGTATTGTGGTTGCCGCTAATTACAACTGTCCTGGCCAATTGGTCATATCAGGTCAAATTCGAGCAGTCCAATTGGCTTGTAAGCGAATGAAGGAGGCGGGTGCGAAGAGAGCGCTGATGCTGCCCGTGGGTGGGGCCTTTCATTCACCCTTAATGGAACCAGCTCGAGAGGAACTTGCAGAAGCCATTAATCAAACTATTTTTAAGCAACCTACCTGTCCGGTATATCAGAATGTAGATGCACAAGGACATATGGATATTGCAGAGATTAAAGCCAATCTTATTTCACAGTTGACAGCGCCTGTGAGATGGACGCAAAGTATCCATCAAATGATTGCAGATGGTGCTACCTCATTTAATGAGTCTGGTCCCGGTAATGTATTACAAGGACTCATTAAAAAAGTAAATCGAGAGATCGAAGTAAAGAGTTTTTGATATGAAACAATTAAAAAGTTACGTTTACCTTTTGACCATGACCGCCTTGCTGTTGATCATAGCCCCTATAGAGAGTTGTAAAAACAATCCGGGACAACAGCGTTACAAAGGAAAAATGAAACCAGGTAAGGTAGACTGTCCTGTAAAAGATTGTTGATGAGAGGAATTATTATTGCTATGGATGGATACGCCGGGACAGGTAAGAGCTCTACGGCTAAAGAGGTAGCTAAGGCTTTGAAATACCGCTATATTGATTCTGGCGCTATGTATAGGTGCGTAACTAGGCATTTCATTGATCATCAGGTTGATTTGGAAAATGAAGGGCAAGTGGAAGTGGCGTTGAATCAATTAGTGATTAAGTTTAATTTTAATGAAGCACTAAATCAATCAGAGATATTGTTGAATGACCGTGTCATGGATAAGGAAATCAGGCTTCCGGAAATTAATGAGGCAGTCAGTAAAATCTCGGCGAATCCTATTGTTAGAAAGAAATTGGTAGTCATGCAGCAGCAGCTCGGTACCCAAAAGGACATCGTAATGGATGGTAGGGATATCTGCACGGTAGTTTTTCCAGAGGCGGAATTAAAGATTTTCATGAGCGCCAATTTAGACATTCGATCACAAAGGAGGTTTGATGAGACGAAGGCCAAAAACATAAAGGTTGATTTTGAGGAAATAAAGCAGAATTTGGCTGATAGAGATCATTTAGACACCACCCGCCAAGACAGTCCCTTAATGAAAGCAAAAGGGGCAATAGAGATCGATACTAGTTATTTGACTTTTCAAGAACAGGTAGATAAAATTATGGAATACGCAAACCAATTGATTTATGCAAGTTGAAATAGATCCTAATTCAGGATACTGCTTTGGTGTTGAATTTGCCATTCAAATGGCCGAAGATGAAATGAATCACGGCAGCGATTTATATTGTCTAGGAGATATTGTGCACAATAGCATGGAAGTCGCGCGACTTGAAAAGAAAGGACTAAAAATAATTGATCATCAGGATTTGGAAAAAATTCATAATGCCAAAGTTTTGATTAGGGCACATGGAGAACCACCAGAAACATATGCATTGGCATTGAAAAATAATATTGAATTGATTGACGCTAGCTGTCCCGTGGTACTTAAACTTCAAAATAGGGTTAAGAACTCGTTTGATTCATTAAATCAAAGAAATGGTCAGATTGTGATCTACGGTAAGCCAGGACATGCGGAAGTCATAGGTTTAATTGGACAGACTCGTAATGAGGCCATCGTAGTAATGGAAGAAAAGGACCTTGATCAGATTGATTGGTCTAGGCCCATTATATTGTACAGTCAAACCACGAAAAGTACCCAAGGATTTTATCATATGAAATCACTAATTCAGGCACGAATAGAAAAAGAAAAAGGCACCCTTATAGACGGAGATTTTAAGGCTAATGATAGTATTTGTCGACAAGTTTCAAATCGCGAGCCACAATTAGAAAAATTCTCCCAATCATATGATGTGATTCTGTTTGTCTCAGGTAAAAAAAGCTCTAATGGCAAAGCGCTGTATCAAGTTTGTCTAAAGCAGAATCCGAGAAGTTATTTTATTGATAATGAATCAGAGATTGATCATGAGTGGTTGAAGACTGGGGATCGAATCGGCATATGCGGCGCAACGTCAACCCCCAACTGGCTGATGCAGCAAGTGGCAGATCATTTAAGCGACGTAGTAAATATTTCTTAAAAAACAGAATCTAAAAACGAGTAAATAATTTTATTTACTTTCTTTCAGGGCAATTAATTTGAACAATTTTTATTAGTTTTGTGACCTAATTTTGAAGTAGACAATCCAGTTAAATTCATGTCTCAAATCATTCAGTTCAGTAAAGGTTTCGATATCGGCATATCGGGGACTGCCAATCAAAAAGTTCACCAAATTGATCAACCCGATACATTTGCGGTGAAGCCATCAGATTTCCGTGGTATTGTTCAACCCAAAATATTGGTTTCAGTTGGAGACAATGTAAAAGCAGGTACTCCGTTGTTTTTTGATAAGGCGATGGAGAAGGTGCTTTTTGTGTCCCCAGTGAGTGGAGAGATCACAGAAATCATAAGAGGTGCGCGAAGAAAACTACTTGAGATCCGAATCTTAGCAGACAAAGAAATTGAGTTCAAGCAATTCAAGCAATTCAGTAAGTCTGATATTGCCAACTGTTCGAGAAAAGAGATTGTTGAGATAATAGCTGAAAGTGGGATTTGGCCTAGCATTATCCAAAGACCTTTTGGCGTATTAGCTAATCCTACAGAAGAGCCTAGTTCTATCCATATTTCTGGGTTTGATTCGCACCCTGGCGCACCAGACATTGCTTTTCTCCTAAAAGAGCAAGGCGAAGAATTTCAAGTTGGTCTCAATATATTAAATAAATTATCTAAAGGGATTGTTCATCTAAATTTAAATGCGGATGAAGAAATAGCTAGCTTTTTCATCAAAACACAAAATGTAAAGATCAGTAAATTTAGTGGACCCCACCCAGCAGGAAATGTGGGTGTTCAAATTCATCATTTGACACCAATTAATAAAAGGGATATCGTTTGGACCATTGATCCAGTTTCTGTAGCTAGGATGGGAAAACTATTTCTTAATGGCCAATACGATGCATCAAAGCTGGTAGCCCTTACAGGATCAAGTGTAGTTGAACCAAGATATGTAAAAACTTATGCAGGCGCATGCTTGAACAAACTATTGGTAGGAAATGTTGCGGGAAACAACAATCGATTTATCTCGGGCAATGTACTGACGGGTGAAAATGTAGGTGAGAATGGTTATTTAGGACATTTTCATAATCAAGTTTCGGTAATTCCTGAGGGTGATACGGAAGAGTTTCTAGGATGGATGTTGCCAAGTTTTAAAAAAGTTAGCTTTCACAAAGCTTTTGGTTTATTGTCTTTTTTATTCTCTAGTAAAGAAAACATTATCGATACGAATACCAACGGCGAACAGCGAAATTTCGCTATTACGGGGGCTTTTGAGAAGGTATTGCCAATGGATATCATGCCCACTTACTTGTTCAAAGCCATTATTGCCAATGATTATGATGCGATGGAGGCACTGGGTATCTTTGAATTGATCGAGGAAGATGTTGCCTTATGCGAGTACATAGATGTTTCCAAAAATGACATCCAAGCAATTTTAAGAAAAGGAATCGAGTTAATTCGAAATAGCTAATTCATGAAGTTAATACAAAACCTATTTGATCGGATTAAGCCACACGTTGAGAAGGGGGCCAAATACGAAAAGTTTCATACATTGTATGAAGGTCATAGAACTATTTTCTTTAAACCCGCACTAACCACTGGGAAAACGGGTGTTCAAGTAAAAGATGCTGCGGATTTAAAGCGCCTAATGTTTACGGTGATTGTTGCATTGATCCCTTGTCTTTTGTTTGGTATGTGGAATGTGGGCCATCAACATTTTTTAGCCACGGGAATAGATGCTTCCAACTGGGATAAATTTTTAGTTGGTTCGATTCAGGTTATGCCTATTTTGATTGTTTCCTATGCGGTAGGCTTGGGTGTCGAATTTACCTTTTGTGTGATCCGAAACCATCCAGTAGAAGAAGGATTCTTAGTTACGGGGATTTTAATTCCACTAGTCATGCCGGCTACCATACCACTATGGCAAGTGGCTATGGCGACTATTTTTGGGGTGATTGTTGCCAAAGAGGTTTTTGGAGGCACAGGTATGAATATTCTTAATGTGGCCTTAACTTCGAGAGCCTTCTTGTACTTTGCTTATCCTTCGCAAATATCTGGAGATACTGTCTGGACATATCTTGGGGACCGAACAGCTGTTGACGGATTTTCTGGTGCGACGATATTATCCTACGGGGCGGCCGCCGCTGCAAACGGTACTGATATGATGGATGACATTGGTGGTCATTGGTATAGCGGGATGTTTGATTTCTGGAATTTATTTTTAGGGATAATCCCTGGAAGTATCGGTGAGACGTCAGTGCTTATGTGTTTGATTGGAGCGGCCATTCTCATATTTACAGGAGTAGGTAGTTGGAAAATTATCGTTTCAGTATTTGGTGGGGCCTGGTTTATGGGATTGATTTACAACTTTGTAGGAGCGAATAGTTTTATGCTAATGCCTGCTCACTACCATCTAGTCATAGGGGGCTTGGCTTTTGGAGCAGTATTCATGGCAACAGATCCGGTCTCTGCAGCTCAAACCGAGACCGGAAAGTGGATTTATGGATTTATGATTGGGGTTTTAACGATAATTATCAGAATTTCAAACCCCGCATATCCGGAAGGAATTATGCTGGCAATACTATTCATGAATGTATTTGCCCCACTGATAGATTATTACGTAGTAGATGCTCACAAAAAAAGAAGATTAAAACGTGCAACGATCTAATATTTACATCCTAGTTTTTTCCGCAATCATGACGGTTTTGATTGGTGGAGCCATGTCTCTGACCTCTGTACTATTAAAGCCTGCTCAAGACAAACAAGTCGAGTTAGATACTAAAAAGAAAATTTTGGGTGCCGTGATGGATATTTCAACTATCAGCACACCTGAAGAGATTCTGAATCTATATAAAGCGCGCGTTAAATCCGTTGTGGTAGATATCAAAGGTGAAATCATGACGACCGATGCCAAAGGTAATCCGTTGATTGCTGAAAAGGTAAATACACAAAAAAATCATAAAATGGCTAGAGAAGAGCGATTGTATCCTATTTATATGATATTAGATGAATTGGATCCCAATGTAGTTGAGGCCTATGTTTTTCCCATGTTTGGATTGGGACTATGGGATTGGATTTCCGGCTATATTGCTTTAGAATCAGACCTCAATACAGTCAAAGGAGTTGCTTTTGACCATAAGCAAGAAACCCCTGGATTAGGTGCAAGGATTACTGATGAAAATGTAACAAAACGTTACAAGGAGAATAAAAAAATATTTAATGAGGCAGGTGATTTAGAATCCATTACTATGGTAAAAGGAGAGGGTAAATCAGGGCTGAGTATGCACGAGGTGGACGGACTGTCAGGGGCGACCATGACAGCTAAAGGGGTCAATAAAATGTTAAAAGAATACTTGGGCTGCTA
>TARA_B110000503_G_scaffold135104_1_pt1 | contig 22418 bp, 22 predicted proteins | sample TARA_B110000503 | Tara Oceans TARA_B110000503 (sample SAMEA4397472) | marine metagenome | biome: Polar Biome; feature: [SRF] surface water layer (ENVO:00010504); material: water (ENVO:00002006), including particulate matter (ENVO:01000060) such as... | depth 5 m | reverse complement strand
CAGAAGATTTTGGGTAGTCATACAATGTAATCAATTGTGTCATATTTTCGCCATATAATAGATAAAGAATAAAACCTATACCTTTTATGCTAACAGACAATGTTACTTATGCAACTAAATAATGAACTACGTATGGATGTGCAGCGTTTTCTCTCTTTTGCAGCTGAAGGGCGATTAATTTGCTTCATCAATATTACAGACCAACGAGACCCATTTAATGAGTATTAAATTTAACGATGAAGAAAAGGCGGATTTAGTCGGTCGTTTACAGGATTATTGTGATACAGAATTAGACCGGGAACTAGGCAGTTTTGAAGCCCAGTTTTTACTGGATTTTATTACTGAAACCATGGGGCCGTTTTATTACAACCGTGGTATCTACGATGCTCAAGCGCTTTTACAAGAACAATTAGAACATGTTGGGGAGTCAATTTACCAGTTAGAACAAGCACCTCCTAAAATAAAGCGTTAGCTGGCCCAGTGCGCACTTATGTCATTAAATAATGGGTCATGGATGTTAAGTTTTTTTAAGTGCGCAGAAGTGTTTTTGAAATAATCCATATTACTACCACGGCCACCGTGGGCTTGGCGTATCATGCTGGCACATTGAGCTGTGTCAAAGTCTACGTATTGCTCGTGTTGTTGGTCTGCCACAAAGGTAATGGCATTAATGATTCCTGTATCAGTGGCCACTTGGCACACATGGGGCTGATAAAATAGAGTAGCCATTTCTCGTAACCACAGATTTTTAAAATCTTCCTGCTTAGATGCTTGGGAAATTCGAAATGCTAGCCCCTCACAATAGCCCCCATCTCGTAGCGATAAAACTAAGCCTGGCAACTCTTGAGTGCCTCGGTGCACTGTAGATAATAAATTGAAACCCCTCTGCCAACCGTGTACTTTTCCTTGATGACTTTCAATAACCTGCATTTCTGGATTCCACATTAAAGAACCATAGGCAAAAACCCAAAGTTCGTCAGGTAAAGGAAACTCTGCAAGGTAGTGATTAAGAGCGTCTAAAATTTGTTCTTCTGGATAGGCTGACATGAATATTCCATATTCGCCGCTGTTTGGCATCCGTACCAATGCGACATACTGTAGTTCCTGCACATAAAAAAAGCCTGCTTCAATTAAGAGGCAGGCCTCATGCTGTCATATCAAAGGCGTGTTGCCAAGCGTTGTGATTACAACCGTTGTTAGTTTCGGGTAACGTCGCCTGTTGCTGCAAAGTCTGCAGCTTTCAATGGGCTATGGCTAGAGATGTAATCTTTAAGAACTTCTGCATCAACAAAACCAGAGTTAACAAAGTTAGCATGGTCAGACAAACGAGGGTAACCGTCACCACCAGAAGCCATGTAAGCGTTAATCGCTAAGCGGTAGGTTTTGTTTGCTTCAACAGATTTCCCCGCAACAGTAGCACTAGTAATGCTGTTCCCATTCATAGTGATCTCTACGCCTGCAAACTGTGCAAAGGCGCCGCTGCCAGCTTCTTTGTTAGCTGCTATTTCTAGGTAAGGCATGAGTTCAGCACCGGTTAAGTCAACGTAGGCCACGGTATTAGCAAAAGGCTGAACAGTAAGTACATCTTTATAGGTGATGTTGCCAGCTGGCATGTCGGCACGGATGCCACCAGAGTTCATGATACCTAGGTCTGCCTGTACACGGGCCATTTGTGCTAGAGCAATTAAGTTACCTAAGTTCGTTTCGATGGTACGAACCTGTTCACGAGCGCCTACAAATACTTCATCAGTGTTACCGACAACCTGCATTAATTGCTCTTGGCCTTGGTTCTGATAAGGCTCTAGCATGGCTTGAAGGGTTTCATCGGCAGCGATTTCTTTATCAATAAAGACACGTACATTCTCTCCGTCTATAACCACTTTCTTCTTCAAGTTAACTGGGATTAGCTCGTAGTTAATCACAGAAACTTCACCGTTACGTACTTGCAAGTCTAACCGACCTACGTACTTGCCCCATTCTTTAGCTTGTATAATTAAGGTATTGTTTTGTACGTCTGGGGTAAATGTTTCTGTTTGACTATGGCCGCCTACAATTACATCTAAACCGTTTACGGCTTTAGCTAGGGCTACGTCACCAGGAGCATTGCCTCCGTTTTCACCAAAACGGTAGTGACCCATGTGGGTTACTGCAACAACTAAGTCGTTGTTAGCTGCTAATTCAGGAACGATTTCCTTAGCCACTTCAATGGGAGAGCGAATCTCTAAGCCACCTAAGAATTCAGGGTTGCCTATGCGTACGGTATCTTCTGTTGTGAAACCTACTACAGCGACCGTAAGACCATCTAAATCAAACATTTCGTGGCTTTTGAACAAAGGCATACCAGTGTCTTTGTCTAAAATGTTAGCCGATAAAAATGGAAAACGAGCCCAGTCATGCTGCTTACGTAAAACAGAAATTGGATTATCGAATTCATGGTTACCTAGGGCCATGGCATCGTAAGACATGTAATTCATACCCTTAAAGTCTGGTTCTGCGTCTTGTAAATCAGATTCGGGTACCCCAGTGTTGATATCACCACCAGACAAAAGTAACGTGTGCCCGCCATTGCCAGCTACTTCATCACGAATACTTTGAATCAACGTAGCACGAGCGGCCATGCCATACTCACCGTTGCGGTTGGGCCAAAATCGACCGTGGTTATCGTTGGTATGTAAAATGGTTAAGTTGTAGGTTTTGTCTACAGTTGAAGCTAAAGTGTTTTGGCCAGCAAAAGCTAAACCGGCAATGCAGCTGAGTAGTACGCCACGTTTGATAGAATTTATCATAAGAGTCTCAATTTTATTTATTAGAATTATGTCTGTTAAAACACACAGAAAGCCATGGGCTGTGATTAATATTACAAGGATTGAAAAAAAACACAATGCATGGGTTTGAATGGCTTAATTAAACCTTAATCTAACCCAACTCTAACCTAGATAATCGGCCTAGTGGCTGCTCTATGTCAACTCTAACGGTACAGACATTCCTGTTTTGGTTCGGCTCATTACTACCGAAGTACGGAAGCGCTTAACGTTGTTATCTTCAAAAAACAAACGATGGGTGAGTCGCTCAAAATCTGCTACATCTTTACCTAACACTACCAAAGCAAAATCGGCTTCCCCAGTAATGTAATAGCATTGTTGAACTTGAGGTTCGGCCTTAACTTTTTTTCGGAAGGCATCGAGTTGATAGGGTTTTTCTTGCTCCATTTCTACAAAAATCAGAAAAGTCATGTTGTATCCCGCAGCTTCTTGAGAAATCAATGCAGTTTCTCGCTCGATGACGCCGGACGTTCTAAAACTCTTTATTCGCCTTTGAACAGTGGCTACTGATAAGCCAGTCTCTGAAGCAATAGACTCAAGTTTTTCACGAGCGTTTTCCTGTAACAAATGTAATATTTTTCGATCACTTTGATCCCAAGTTTTCATCTGATTCCCTTCAACTTATTGTTAATACATTTGAATAAATAAAAATATAAGTATATTGCTCTGATTACGTCATAGTAAAGTGTGTTTTTGGTAAATATGCTCATTTATGGGCAGTTGTTGATCAATACTGGCTATAAAATACTGATAATATATTTGGTAAATATGTTTTAAAAAACAAACTACCTGTCAAAATTTGTTGGCCAAAAGATGTAGGCCGAATATACCTTGTGAAAAAACCACAGCGTGTGACAAGATAGGCGGTCTAAATCGCCAGCCAATTTAATATTATGTCTTTATCATTAAATCACACCTTTGTACGCTTGATGCCATGGATTTTTGTATGGGTATGGAGTACTGGATTTTTGGTGGCTAAATTAGGTAAATCCTATGCTGAGCCTTTTACCTTACTCAGTTATCGTTTTGCCTTTGCTCTTGCGGTATTGTGGGTAATTACTAAGTTATTTAATAGCCGCTGGCCCTCAACATGGCGTTTAGCTGCTCATTGTATGGTGGTTGGATTGTTGCTGCACGGGGTGTACTTGGGTGGCATTTTTAAAGCCATATCTTTAGGTATGCCAGCGGGCTTAAGTGCAATGGTCATTGGTTTACAGCCCTTAACTATGGCCTTGTTTGCAGGCCTTATGTTGGGCGAGCGGGTATCTAAACGCCAATGGTTGGGTTTGTTCATGGGTTTGGTGGGGCTCTACTTGGTGTTAGGTGAGCAGTTTGCCGTAGACGCAAGTACCATTTTTGACGGCTTTTCTGGCTGGTCCCCAGTACTGGTAGGGGCTGCATTGTTGGCGATTTCTTTTGGTACGTTATATCAAAAGAAATATTGTCATGGGGTAGACCACCTCACCTCTATTTGGTTGCAGTACGCCGCAGCGTTGGTATTTAGCTTGATTGTTGCGTTTACCTTTGAAACGCGTGTTGTAGATTGGCAGTGGCAGTTTATCGTGAGCTTATCTTGGCAGGTATTAGCCTTATCTATTGGCGCTGTGTTATTGCTGATGATTATGATGCGTCAAGGTGCTGCGGCCAAAGTAGGTAGTTTGTTTTATTTAGTACCGCCTGCAGTAGCAATACAGGCGTGGTTTTTATTCGGCGAAGCTATGGGCCCTCAAGGGCTAGTGGGTATTGCACTAATTGCTGCCGGTGTGGCCCAAGCCATGTGGCCAAGCCGTAACTAATTTGTTTATTTTTTTGGAGTTGTTTACATGTCATCATCAGTTGCCGATTTACCAGGCCGTTTAAGTTTTTTTCACAATACACAAGCCGATTCAACGCGTGCTTACGGAAAACAACGCCAAGAAATATTGAGTGTAAGTAAAGCCAAAAAGGCTTTAGAAACGATTTCTAGCTGGCCTAATTACCAAGCCACAGATTTACACCACCTTACAGACATGGCAGCACAGGGCAATGTAGGCCAGATTTATTATAAAGATGAAAGTACCCGCTTTGGTTTAAAAAGCTTTAAAGCCTTGGGTGGCGCATATGCGGTGACTCGTTTCTTACAGCAACACTTAGCTGGGTTGAACGGTGAAGAGCCAACTATGGAACAGTTGTTGTCTGGCCAGTATAAAGAACAGCTAAAAGACGTAGTAGTGAGCTGTGCTACAGACGGCAACCATGGTCGATCTGTGGCGTGGGGTGCACAAATGTTTGGTTGCCAATGTATTATTTACATTCATCGTGATGTTTCCGCTGGTCGCCAAAAAGCGATGGAAGCGTATGCTGCGCAAGTGATTCGTATTACCGGTAATTACGACGAGTCTGTACGACAAGCTGCTGTGGATGCAACAGAGCATGGCCGCGTAATCATTTCTGATACTAGCTATGAAGGCTACACAGAAATTCCAGCCAACGTAGCCTTAGGTTATACGGTGATGCTGTCTGAAATAGTTGAGCAACTTAATGGTGAAATACCTACTCATGTATTTATACAGGCTGGAGTAGGTGGTTTGGCAGCTGCGGTGTGTGGTTATTTTTGGGATTTATGGGCAGAACAGCGCCCTCGGTTTGTGGTGGTAGAGCCAGAAGCGGCGAACTGTTTACAAGAAAGTGCAAAAGCTGGCGAGCTAACCGTTGTTGAAGGTGATTTAGACACCCTGATGGCTGGTTTGGCTTGTGGTGAGGTGTCTCAAATCGCTTGGCAAATACTGAATCAAGGGGCAGATGACTTCATTACCTTAAGTGAAGATTCAGTAGCACCATGTATGCAGGCATTGGAACAAAGTAGCCCAAGTATTGAAGCTGGTGAATCTGCTGTTGCTGGTTTAGCTGCATGTTTAGTTGCAGCGCAACAGCCTCAGTGGCGAGACGCTTTAGGGCTTAATGAGCAAAGCCGAATATTGGTATTGGGCACCGAAGGTGCTACAGATCCAGAGTTATATCAACAGCTGGTTTTTGGTGCGTAATACGATTGTTATTAAATCAGGACTAAGCCCAAACCTAAGCCCAAACCTAATCCCAAGAAAGAAAGCAAGAAGGTAAATAGAATGACTCAATATACATTAACGCAAGGGCCGCAGCGGCAGTTTTCCTTAGTTGAGTTTGAACAGCGCATGGCACGTGCACAAGCAGTAATGCGCGAACTTAATTTGGATGGCATGTTACTCACCACCGAAACCAATGTACGGTATTTTTCTGGGTATTTTACCCAGTTTTGGCAGAGCCCTACACGGCCTTGGTTTTTGATTTTACCTGCAGTAGGTAAGCCCATTGCAGTGATTCCTACCATTGGCATTGTTGGTATGAGTGCTACATGGGTAGACGATGTGCGTACTTGGCCATCACCATTTCCAGAAGATGACGGGGTAAGCTTGTTGAGCCAAACCTTAGCCGAGTTACCTAAGCGGTTTGGTCGTTTAGGTATGACTCTTGGCCGCGAAACTCACTTACGTATGCCTCAGCAACAAGTGCAGTCTTTATATACAACCAGCGGCTTTGAGTTGGTGGATGTGAGTCGTGATGTATTACATTTGCGAAGCATTAAGTCGGCAGCAGAAATTGACAGAGTAGCCCATGTGTGTGGCGTTGCTTCTAGGGCATTTGCTCAACTGCCCAACTTTGCTAGTGATGCTGTTAGTAACAGTATGACCGAGCGCGAAGTAGTAGCTGAATTTCGAATGGAATTATTACGCCAAGGGGCAGATCATTCACCCTTTATTGTGTCGTCTTCTGGCCCAGACGGGTACGACGACATTATTATGGGGCCAACAGACCGAGTGATTGAGGAAGGCAACTTATTAATCATTGATACTGGTACTGTGTGGCAAGGCTACTTTTGCGATTTTGACCGTAACTGGTGTTTTGGTGATTGTTCCAAAGAAACTAAAGCAGCTTATGAAACTGTTTACGCTGCTACGAGTGCAGGTTTTGGTGCGGCTAAACCTGGCAATACTACCAGCGACTTATATCGTGCCATGTGGCCTATCATGCAATCTAATGGTGCATTAGGAAATGACGTAGGGCGCTTAGGCCATGGCTTAGGTTCTGATTTAACTGAATGGCCATCTAATACCGAAACTGATGAAACTGTGTTAGAAGTGGGCATGATAATGACCCTAGAACCGGGCATGTCTTACCTAAATGGTGATGGCAAGGTGAAGCAAATGGTACACGAAGAAAATATTGTGATCACTGAAGATGGAGCTCAATGGTTGTCCACTAGAGCTGCAGAAAAACTGCCTTTGCTAGGCTAAGCTAAGTGAAGCAAGGTAAGGTTAGATTTTTAACAATTCCTTGATCCATGCGTCTACGAGATAATTCGTAGGCGCATTTTTTTTGTGAATCACTGCATAATCTGTACTGTAGTGAAAGTGACTGGCACATATGGCTTTCATTTTACCTTGTTGTATCCATTGTTCAGCGTAGTGGGTAGGTAAATAACCGATAAAACAACCCGTCATAATTAAAAAGGCTACGCCTTCTCTATCGGTGGCCGTAGAACTGGTTTTCAGGGCTTGATATTGAATTTTGGTATCAGCGGTTTGGGCATAAGCAGGGGCCACAGCATCATAGTTTGGAACTTTCAGAATCACTTCTTGTTGCTCAGCTATGTCAAATAATGGGTGATGATAACTGCAGTACAGGTGAGACTTCTCTTCATAGAGAGGAATGTATCCTAGTTCTGCAATTTTCCTTAAGCGCGGAATCACGCCCACGTGTAAGCGGACATCTAAAACTGCTTTTTCAATTTCATGAGGCGGCATCATGCTAATGTTGATGCCAATGTCTGACGCTTGTAACTTTAACTGGCGCAGTGAATTGGTGATTTTCATGTGCGGCAAGGTGACAAGGTTGTCGGCAATGCCTATGTTTAAGTCACCTTTAAGTTGGTCATGTAAGGCATTAACTCGCGTACGAAAGCCTTCTATAGAGGTAAATAACTGTAAAATGGCTTCGTACACTTGTTGTCCGGAATCCGTTACCGAAAATCCTGCACGGCCGCGTTGGCAAAGACGAAGCCCTAAACGGGTTTCTAAATCTGCCATGGCCATACTAATGGCTGCTCGGCTAATATTCAGTTCTACTTCTGCTGCTGCAAAGCCGCCAGCTTCAACCACTGCTCTATAAATACGTAGTAGGCGCAAATCAATATCGGATAAGCGACTTAAACCAAGGTGTGTTGACATAGTGGCTGGCCATTTAGTTAATCATTTAGTTATGTTAATGTAATTAACTTAATATTTAACTGTTGTAAGTGCAAGCTTAAACTGTAGTTAATATTAACGATGGAGTTACCCATATGAGTTTTGAATCACTTACTGGTGGTTTGAGCCGCGAACAGCTCGAAGCCCACTGGATGCCGTTTACGGCTAACCGTCAGTTTAAAGAAAAGCCACGTATGATCGTGTCTGCTGAACAAAGCCACTATATCACTGCCGATGGCCGTCGTATTTATGATGGGCTTTCAGGTTTATGGTGTTGTGGTTTTGGTCATAATAGACCAGAAATTACCGAAGCTGTGTATAAGCAAATGAAAACGATGGATTATGCTCCCGCTTTTCAACATGGCCATCCTAAGGCGTTTGAACTAGCTGACCGAATAGCTAAAATGTCACCAGAAGGTTTGGACTATGTGTTTTTTACTAACTCTGGCTCAGAATCTGCTGATACCTCATTAAAAATGGCTCGCGCTTATTGGCGTCAATGTGGCCAGCCTAGCAAAACTAAGTTAATCGGGCGTAGCAAGGGTTATCATGGCGTAAACTATGGTGGCATAAGTGTAGGCGGCATCGCTGCCAACCGTAAGATGTATGGCACAGGTATAGACGCTGATCATTTACCTCATACTTTATTACCTGAAAATGCGTTCAGCAAAGGGATGCCGCCCCATGGTGTAGAACTCGCCGACCATTTGTTAGAACAAATAGCAGTGCATGATGCCTCTAATATTGCTGCTGTAATCGTAGAGCCTTTTGCAGGCTCAGCAGGCGTTGTTGTGCCACCTGAGGGTTATTTACAGCGTTTGCGTAAAATATGTGATGACCATAGTATTCTATTGATATTTGATGAGGTAATTACTGGCTTTGGCCGTGCAGGGGCTGCCTTTGGTGCCGATGCGTTTGGCGTGATTCCTGATATTATGAACCTAGCTAAAGGCATTACTAATGGTGCTATACCAATGGGTGCTGTAGTTGCAAAAAGTGAGATATATCATACCTTTATGGATGCTGGTGGGCCAGAATATATGGTGGAATTCCCTCATGGGTATACTTATTCTGGGCATCCTGTAGCCTGCGCTGCAGGCTTAGCGGCTATGGACATCTTTGAGAATGACCAGTTGGCACAACGTGCTGCAGACCTAGCACCTCATTTTGAAGAGGCTATTCATAGCTTAAAAGGCTTAAAATACGTTAATGACATTCGTAACTATGGTTTAGCAGGAGCTTTAACGATTGAGGCTTATCCTGGCGAACCTGCTCGACGTCCCTATGAAATTGCTATGAAAGCTTGGGATCTTGGTTTTTATGTGCGTTATGGTGGTGATACTATTCAGCTAGGGCCAAACTTTGTAAGTGAAAAAGAAGACATCACTCGTTTAGTTAACGCTTTAGGTGATGCCATTCAGAGTATGGATTAAAATCAGATTAGATATATAGCCAATAGTGCTTTTGTTATTGCAAGAGTACTATTGGAATCAGATGACCAATCAAGTCCTAAAGTGGACAGTGAGGAAGCAAAATGCAAGTAGTAGGACATTTTATCAACGGCGCAATGGTTGCCGACACTCAGCGCGTACAAGACGTATATAACCCAGCCACTGGTGAGGTTGTACGTCAAGTTGCCTTGGCTAGCAAAACCACTGTAGAAGACGCTATTGCTGCAGCACAAGCTGCTTTTCCAGCGTGGCGTAATACGCCGCCGCAAAAGCGTGCCAAGGTGATGTTCCGCTTTAAGCAATTACTTGAAGAGAATTCTGACAAAATTTGTGCTGCCCTTACCAATGAACACGGCAAAGTATTGGACGATGCTGCTGGTGAGCTTATTCGTGGTATTGAAGTAGTGGAATATGCTTGTGGTGCGCCAACTCTATTAAAAGGTGAGCATAGCAAAAACGTAGGTCCGGCCATTGATAGTTGGTCTGAATTCCAACCTTTGGGTGTGGTTGCCGGCATTACGCCGTTTAACTTCCCAGCTATGGTGCCTATGTGGATGTTCCCTATGGCTATAGTTTGCGGTAATACATTTATTCTAAAGCCGTCTGAACGTGATCCAAGTGCACCTTTGTTGATTGGTCAATTGCTTAAAGAAGCCGGTTTGCCAGATGGCGTATTTAACATTGTTAACGGCGACAAAGTTGCGGTAGACACTATTCTTGAAGATTCTCGCGTACAAGCTGTGAGCTTTGTAGGATCTACCCCAATCGCTGAATATATTTATGCCACAGGCACTGCCAATGGCAAACGTGTACAGGCCCTAGGAGGCGCTAAAAACCACGCTATCATTATGCCTGATGCAGACATGGATAATGCTGTAAACGCACTTATGGGCGCTGCTTATGGTTCTTGTGGCGAGCGTTGTATGGCTATTTCTGTTGCTGTTTGTGTAGGTGACGCCGCAGCTGATGAACTGGTAGCTAAATTAAAGCCTCAAGTAGAAGCGCTAAGAGTAGGTAATGGTACCGATGTTAGTAATGAAATGGGCCCATTAATTACTGCCGCCGCTCAAGAACGTGTGCGTAGCTTAGTAAGCCAAGGCGTTGCAGAAGGTGCTGAACTGGTGGTAGATGGCCGTAACTTGGTTGTAGAAGGCCATGAGAAAGGTTTCTTTGTAGGTGGTTGTTTGTTCGACAAAGTAACCAAAGACATGGTGGTATATGAAGAAGAAATCTTCGGCCCAGTGTTGTGTGTAGTGCGTGTTGATACTATGCAAGAAGCTATGAAGCTGATTGATGATCATGAATTTGGTAATGGTACTTGTATCTTTACCCGTGATGGAGAAGCAGCACGCTACTTCTCTGATAATATTAAAGTGGGTATGGTTGGTATTAACGTACCTCTACCTGTGCCAGTGGCTTACCACAGCTTTGGTGGTTGGAAGCGTTCATTGTTTGGTGATTTGGGTGCTCATGGCCCAGATGCTATCCGCTTCTACACTCGTCGTAAGACAGTGACTCAGCGGTGGCCTTCTAGTGGCGTACGTGAAGGCAAGCAGTTCGCCTTTCCTTCTTAATATAAACCATTAAGAAACCAAAAAAAGCCCAGCCCTCGCTGGGCTTTTTTATAGTCAATTTTTACGCAAAGTGGTTTTATTAGTGTTAATACCTTAAATTTTGTTCTGGTATGCATTAAAATCATACGTAATCATTATTATCCTGCAGGCGGTTTACACCATGGGTTTACTATCAAGTATTAAAGATTTTCTATTTCGGCCTATTGAAGAAGGCTCAGACAATAAAGGCGCTAAGAGCAGCCAGCATCACGAACACAAAGGCTTTAGTATTGAAACTCAACCACTAAAAGAAGGTGGTAGTTTTCGAGTACAAGGCTGGATTCGTAAAGATGGCCAAGAGCATCACTTTATTCGTGCAGACCAGTCTCACAGCATGGAAAGCGGTCATGATTTAAGTTTGTTCAAAGCCAAGCAGTGCATTGATCAAATGGGTGACGGTATCTTTAAGTAATAGCTCTAAAGAGGTCTTCTCATGGCTTTTGATGAAGGGTTGGCGCAACGTGTTAGGGAATTACTGGATGACAATCCTTATGCCACGCAGAAGAAAATGTTCGGTGGTCTGTGTTTTATGATCTCCGGCAATGTATGTGTGGCTGTGATGGGTGAGGGCATGGTGGTTAGAGTTGGCCCTCCTAGCTATGCGGATGCGTTAGCTTTTCCACATACGCGCGAATTTAACTTTACTGGTAAGTCAATGAAAGGTTGGGTGATGGTGGATTCTCACGGGCTTGCTGAAGACGAAGACTTGGCTCAATGGCTTGAGCGTGGAGAACAATTTGCTAGTGCCTTGCTACCAAAGAATTAACGTATGGTTACCAAAACACTAGCGTACGTTTGTCAAATTCACTAGAGCATAGCTTACCTAAGCTCTAGTGAATAAGGGCTAACCCTTCCAGTCACCACTACGGATAAGTTGGTTCATTACTTTGTTAACAGCTCGGTGAGCACGATCAACCATACCGTCAACGTCATCTGGTGTGGCGATCAAAGGCGGAGCAAATCCTAAGATGTCTCCATGAGGCATTGCTCTAGCGATCATCCCTTCAGCCATACATGCAGCCGAAACTAGTGGGCCCACTTTTAGATTGGCATCAAACCCTTTACGCTGTTGTTTATCTGCTGCAAACTCTAATGCATGAAGCATACCTACACCGCGGCTTTCTCCTACCATTGGATGGTCTGAAAAAGTTTCGGCCATTCTCTGTTGCAAATAAGCACCAGTGGTTTTGGCATTACCAGTAAGGTTTTCGCGCTCAATTATATTTAAGTTACACAAAGCTGCGGCGGCTCCAATAGGGTGGCCAGAGTAAGTGTAGCCATGGCCTATAGCTCCCCACTGATCGGTGCCTTGCTCTAATACATCCCATACCTTGTCGCCTACAATCACGCCAGAAAGAGGCTGGTAAGCTGATGTAAGTCCTTTAGCTACGGTCATTAGGTCAGGTTTCATATCGTATACAATAGAACCGAAGTTCTCACCTAAACGACCAAAGCCACATACAACCTCGTCGGCAATGAGTAGCACGTCATACTTATCAAGCACTTTGCGAATGGCGCCCCAGTAACCTTCTGGTGGTGGGATAATACCGCCAGTACCTAGAACAGGTTCGGCAATCATGGCTGCAACTGTATCTGGACCTTCTTCTAGAATCATCTTTTCTAATTCATCGGCACAGTGTTGGGAAAATTCCACCTCAGACATGCTGCTGTCTTCACGGCGGTAATAATGAGGAGCTAAAGTGTGTTTTACGCGATCTATAGGAAGATCAAAATGCTTATGAAATAACGGTAAACCAGTGAGCGACCCTGAAGCAATGGTGGATCCATGGTAACCACGATCACGGCTAATGATCTTCTTTTTGTCGGTTAAGCCACGGGCGTTGTTGTAATACCAAACGAGTTTCATCTGAGTTTCGTTAGCATCACTACCAGACATACCGTAGTACACTTTGCTCATGCCAGGAGGACATAATTGAATGATACGGTCTGACAACTCAATAAGGGCTTCGTTGGTGTGGCCTACATACGTATGATAATAAGCTAGTTTTTTGGCTTGCTCATAAATAGCTTCGGCCATTTCTTGACGGCCATAACCGATATTTACGCAATATAAACCTGCAAAGGCATCGATAAGCTCTACGCCCTCAGAATCGCGTATACGAATGCCATCCGCACCGGTAATAATACGGCCAGGTAGGTCTCCATTGGCATATTGCTTAAGGTGGGTTGACGCGTGGAATACGTTTTTACGATCGCTTGCCAGTAGGGCTTGGGTATCGATACTCATGGAAAACTCCTATAGTATTATAGTATTAATGTGGCTCTAAACACTGGTTTGCGTAACACGCAATAGCGGTGTCTTGTACACCTGTGCCAGTGAGGTCACAAAGGCTGATTTGTTGTGGGTTAATTCTGGGGTAATGTTGTTGGGCAATAAGGTTGCCTAACGTTAAAATAGTGAGTGATGCTATGGGGATTTCTTTTAGTTCACCCATAGCTTGGCTTTGAGTTATTTGGTCTACTACTAACAGGTCTACACTGGTTACAAGGTCCTTACCTAGTTCGCGTTTATGGGGGTTGTCGGAACCAATAGCGGTAATGTGTATGCCAGCAGGTAGGTCTTCTAATGTTACTAATGGAGACGTTGATGGAGTAGTTGTAATGAGTATTTGAGCCTTTTTACAGGCTTCTTTTACGCTAGTACAAGCGTTAGTTACTAAACCAAACTCTGCTGCCATTTGTTGGCTGAATAACTGGGCTTTTTGTAAGTCCCTAGCGTACACAGATAAATGTGTAATGGGTCGTACCAGTAGTAATGCTTCTATTTGTAACCGTGCTTGGGCTCCAGCGCCAACCACAGCTGCATGATGAGCATTGGTAACGGCTAAATATTGACTAGCTAACGCACCTGCAAGGGCGGTGCGCACATCAGTGAGATAACCCTCATCAAACAATACTGCATCCACTAAACCAGTGTGTGCACTAAATAACACCATCAAGCCATTAAGACTTGGCAAGCCGATACTAGGGTTATTAAAAAAACCGGGGCTAATTTTAATAGCGAACTGCTTCCAACCTTTAATGTGTGCAGTTTTTACATCTACTTCGCCATTATTTTCCGCAATATCCATGCTTAATATGCCAGGCATGGTTACTTGGTCACGGCCTAAGGCAGCAAAGGCCGATTCAATAATAGCTAATGATTGACTATCTATACCCACTTTTTCGGCTATTTGTTGTTGGGTATAGGTTTTCATCAGTCTAGTATTCCTTAGCAACGAACGTAGCAGCCATGTTGCTGGCCAGTTTAAAACTTGCATCTGATACATTGCAGCCACTTAATACCAACACAATATTTTTGCCAGTAATATCTAGCTTATGTTCGGCGAGGGCTGCAAGGCCTACTACGGCCGCGCCTTCTAAGCGCAAGCCTTCAAGTTGAAAAAAATGTGTCATGGCGCTAGCAATGGCTTGTTCACTAACTAAATAGGCACGGTCCATCACCTGTTGAATCACAGCCATTGAATGCTGGTTCTGCAATCCAATACCACCGCCTAGGCTATCAGCTAATGAGCTATATTCGGGCACTTGTATTGGCTTTTTAGCGGCTAAGCTGGCAATCATGGCAGGGCCTTGGTCCATACTTACACCTATTATTTGGCACTCTGGGAGAACGTCTTTAATGGCTAGGCCTATACCACCTAATAAACCACCACCGGATAAACCTGCCAGAACCATGTCTATTTGTGGTAAGTCTTCTAGAATTTCTAAACCTATTGTGCCTTGGCCCGCAATCACATGGGGGTGATCAAAGGGTGGGATGTAAATCATGCCTTGCTCAGACACTAAGCGCAGAACTTCGGCTTCAGCTTGGTCTTGAGAGTTACCAACGATACACACCGTGGCACCTAAGGCTTTGATAGCCTCTACTTTATTGTCGGGCACTAGATTAGACATACAAATAGTGGCGTGAATACCTAGCTTTTGGGCCGCACAGGCTACGGCGCGGCCATGGTTGCCAGTGGAACAAGTGATAACACCGGCAAGTGCTTGATCTTTATTGAGCTGGCTGACGGCATAACTAGCACCACGAATTTTAAAAGCACCTATGGTTTGCAAGTATTCTGCTTTAAGCCAAATATTAGCCTCATATAAGTCTGATAACGCTTGGCTAAATAGTAGTGGGGTACGGTTAACTAAAGGGGCGATAACCTTTGCAGCGTGCTTAATGTCAGATATACAAACGGGTGTCACGGTTGATAGTCCTTGGCGCCACCCACAACGTTTGCTAGCACCACGATAACGTCACCAATCTCTGTCAGAGGGGCATGTCGACGACCAAGAACTATACCATTCATACCTGCATAATAATGCTTAGCTGGGATTCCTGTGCGTTGACGATTATGTACGCTGGCGATTAAATCGCCACGTTTAACATGATCGCCAATAGCCACCTTAAGTTCTAATAAGCCTTGGTTTTGGCTCACGTGATAACACGAGTCATCTTCCATTTCTAATAGCTGGGTTGCTATGGGCAAGTCAGGGGTGCCTTCAATGATGCCAGTATACTTAAGAAAGTTTTGTAGGCCACGGTCTGCAATCGCCATAGTCGCTGGAGTGCTGGTGCCTCCACCTCTTAACTCTGTGGTAACAAATACCTTGCCCTGGCTTTCTATGGCCGTGTCATAGAGCTGAGTGGCATCCATTTCTACCATCAACAAGGTGTAAGGTGCGCCGAATAATAAAGCACCGTCCACACACCTTTTTTCTTGGGTTTTGTCCTCTAAACGATGTGCGGCTGCAAAGGGGATGATATCCAAGGTTTTTCCTCCCGAGTGGATGTCTAGGGCGTAATCACACAGTGGTACCAAAGTACGATTGAAATAGTCCGCTATACGTTCGGTTAAGGTGCCATAAGGATGGCCAGGAAAAGCTCTGTTCATATTGCCAGCATCAATAGGTGATGTACGAGTACCAGCTTCAAAGGCGGGTTGATTCATCATTGGCACAATAATAACTCGGCCTTGTACCTGTTTCTCGTCAAGGCTGTTAGCTAGTTTTAGTAAGCTAGTTGGGCCCTCATATTCGTCGCCATGGTTGCCGCCAGTAAGTAACGCCGTGGGTCCATTGCCATTTTTTATTTGGCAAATAGGAATCATGATACTGCCCCAAGCTGAGCGATCACTAGAATAGGGCAGCTGCAAGAAACCGTGTTGCACGCCATCGGCATCAAAGTCGATAGTGGCGCTAATGCTACTATTAGGTAATTGCTCAGAACTCATGGCGACTCTCATTATTTAATAAAGGTTTCGCGGCTAACATCAGCCAATGGCTCACATCCTGTCGCCGTAACCAATACTGATTCGGTAGTCTCCATACCCCAAGTATCCATCCAAAGGCCTGGCATAAAGTGAAAGGTCATACCTGGTTCTAATAAGGTGTCATCACTTGGACGAAGGCTATAGGTGCGTTCGCCCCAGTCTGGTGGGTAACTAAGCCCTATAGGGTAACCACAACGAGCATCGCCACGATCGAAGCCATGTAACGACAAAGTTTGGCGTAGGCTAGCGGCTATGTCGCCAAAGCGTACCCCTGGTTTGGCAATGGCAAGGCCATTTTCTAGGCCTTCTAGTACTGCTTCTTCGGCTTTCATATAGGCAGCGTCTGGTGTGCCTAAATAAATTGTTCTAGATAACGGGCAATGATAGCGCTTGTAACAACCTGCGATTTCAAAAAACGTAGCTTGTCCTGACTCTAATGGTCTAGCGTCCCACGTTAAATGGGGGGCAGACGCGTCAACACCAGAAGGTAGTATAGGCACTATGGCAGGGTAATCTCCAGCTAAACCATCTACACCACTAATGCCGGCATGATAAATTTCTGCGGCGAGTAAATGTTTTGGTAAGCCTACGGCAATTTTTTCACGAATGCAGAGGTGCATCTTGCTGACGATACGGCCAGCAATACGCATATATTCAATCTCTTGTGGCGATTTTATTTTACGACACCAATTTACCAACCCGGTGGCATCCACTAATGTGGCTTCTGGTAAACCTTTCATTAAAGCCACATGGCTTTGGGCGCTGTAATAATAGTTGTCCATCTCTACGCCAATAGTACCTGTAGCCCAGCCTCGTTCTGGCAGCACCTTACTACTTAGGTAATCCATAGCGTGGTGAGGTGGATTCATTACATAATGATCGTCAAAGCCACTAATTTGTTCTTCATCCATATATACAGTACGTCGTGCACCGTTGGCATCAATGCCGCGACCATACCAAACAGGTTCACCAATGGGGCCAACAATGACACATTGTGGAGTATAAAATGACCAGCCGTCATAACCTGTAAGCCAAGAAATGTTGGATGGGTCATGGCTTAACAAGGTGTCAATACCCTGCTGTGCCATGCTTTCTCGAACTTTAGCTAAGCGTTGAGCATATTCGTCACGACTAAAATTCAACGTTACGTTTTTCATATCAGAGTCATTGTTCGTCATCTAAAATCACCATGTTTCATTTCAGGTCACCATTATTCATCTAGCATTTTCATTAAATTGGTAGGGCCAGTGGTTTTATCCAGCCCCCAATTGGCTTGGTAAAGTTGTTGAAGTTTTCGATAATTAGCCATTAGGTAGCTTTTTCTAATCGCAAAGTAGACGTCGGTTTGGCCAAGCTTTAAGGCACCAATGAGTTGAGTAAGCTCTGCTTCTAAGCTTTGCTGTTCTGTATCTAACGCATCTTTGCTTGAGTGTAATAACCACCAAAAGCGGGTGGTGTTGAAGTAGAGTTGGCTGGCAAAGTGGGTGAGATAAGGGTCGTCGATTAAGGTGCTACTGAACTCGAATAGATCCATTATGGCTTCAGATAAACTTTGGCTACTCCATTGGCTAGATTCCACGGTGTTTTGAAAAGCATCTAACCACGCAACGTCTTTGTCATTTATGGTGTAGTGGTTTAGTCGTATCACTGTGTCATATAAATCAATACGCAAGTGGTAAATCGAGCGTAGTTCTTGCCAATTAACATCAGTTACGTAGCTGCCTGCACCATGGCGGGTATTCACTAAACCTTCCATTTCTAAGCGATTTAATACCCATCGTATAGGAGTGCGGCTAACATAATAATCTTGAGCTAACTTCACTTCAGACAATTTAGCGCCTGGGGCAAGTTGTAAGGTGCAAATTCGGCGGCGTAAGTGTTGTAGAATTTGTTCGTTAGATAGCCGTTGGTTAGCTTCAATGGAGTTTAGTAAGACTGTTGGTGAGGTTGACGCAGGCATCAATTTATATCAATTAGAAAGTGATGTGTAAGATTATCTAAAAAATTACTTGTATACAAGTATTAATTAATTATCGTTTTTTAGTGATAAATTGTATTAATGTAACTATTCTTGTACACAAGTATGTGGTTTTTTATATTGCTAGATCAGTCAATTAGGTTTGGCGAGCAAAAATAGCCATGTGGAATTGGTGTTGCTCAGCAACATAACCACCTAGAGAACTTACAGGGCAGGCTAAACGGGCATCACAGCCATGTTGAGCGCAAGAAACTTGGGGGTTTTGTTGAACATAAGTGCGACATGTTACAACATCATAACCATTGGAGCTAAAGGCTCCCACAGGGCAAGCTTGCATGCAAGGTTGTATACAGCTTATGCAGGGATGATCAATAGGTTTGGAGTTGTTGAAGTTGTCTCTGGTGGGGTCGTCTTTGGTTAAAGGGCTAGTGGTTAGGTGGATGTTGGCTGGCTTGTTTAGGTCAAGTATGAGGCCAAACCGATATCCGTGCCAAAGGCCATATTGGTGGTGCATGTGTAAACCAAGAGGGCTTTGAAAGCTATCCCCGTTGTCTTTCGCCCAACTTAAAAATGGTTGATAGGGTGGCCCGGTAAAAGGGTAAATAGCATGGCCATCATATTGCCTTGCAAACTGCTCACCTAAACGTAAGCTCCAGCGATCCAATGGATCGCTTTCCCCCGATAGATATTCCTCACTACTGCTAAACGCGGGCCACATGCCTTCGCTGCTGTTGCCTATTAAAACTAAACATTGGCCAGCAGCGAGTATCGAACCCTTTTGAGCAAAACCTGACTCAGTCGCGTCGTGTTGAATAACGCTAAGCAATTTCAATCCATAGGAGTGTAATTGCTCTTCTAGGGTCACGCTTGTCATCACTTAGACATTAACGCTGATGTCTAATAAAGGCTTTCCTGTGGCAATAGCGCTGATTTTGGCTTCTACAAAAAGTTCGCCATCTAGCTCTGAAATAATGTGTTTATTATCGTGACGGATGCGAATGTCCACTTCACCAGCCCCTGCAGACTTAGCCAAAGTGTAGGCTTGTTCTTTAACTATGGCTTCAGCCTGACTAATAGCATCTTCTAAATCAGTAACATCAAAGGGTGCAGCGCCGTGGAAGATGCGATAAATACCTTGAGTAGGTTGTGTAATGATTATTTCTGAACGCTGCACTACGCTTCCCATAACCGCACCAACGGCATTTGCCACGTGGCCGTACTCAGGTAATATAAGGCCTATGTTAAGACTCTTTGCTGCTTGTGGGTAATAGGTTGCAGCAGGTGCTCCTACAGCGACTATCGGATGGCTTTTGCCGAAGTTAATACCAAATAGAGCATCATCATCATCGTTCTCGCCGTTTTTAAGGATTAACTTGCCCAGTAGTTCTGCCAAGTGCTTAGAGCGTGCTTCATTAAGAAGGTTTTCTTGGTGTAAACCAGCCTCTAGTAGGGTTTGGCAAATAGCATCATTCATTAAAGTGAATACCCTACGTGCAGGCTCTTCAGAATTGCCTTTTTCCCAAGAACCCAAACCATAAAGAACACGCATTTGGCGTGCCCAAATTTGTGCTGCAAGCTTGGCACCCTCCACACTCCAGTGACTACTATTACCTAATACATGGGCTGCGTCAGACGGAGTAAAACCAGAGTAAATCACCATGCCTTTACGCTCTAATCGAGCCAGAGCTTTAGCTAATTCTTGGTTTTTAAATACCATGGTTTCCATTTCTACAGGGCCATGCTCAAGTAATTCCCATGCTTGGCTTTCAATAGGCGTGAATTGATTAATGAGGGCTTGGTTACGTTCTAAACGCGTAACAAAGCGGTTGTGCCTTGGGGTAGGTGTGTCGTCTAAATGAGCTTGCATGCGCTTTAGCACATTTGGGTATTGCTGAGCTAATAAACTCATAGGCACTACGCGCCTTGGGCCTAAAGCGATACTGCCGCCATAAAAGCGCACTTCACTGTCTCCACCTAAACCGATGGAGTACACCTTAACGGTTTCTACCATAGGCTGCCAATTACCTACGCGAGCACCTTCACTTGCGAGTTCAGGCTGGCCATCTGTAACAATAGCAATGTCTGTGGTGGTGCCTCCCATGTCAGCAATAATGGCGTTACGACTGCCAGATAAAGCACAGGCCCCAATTACGCTGGCCGCAGGGCCAGACAAAATGGTGGTTACAGGGTGAACAAGGGCTGTCTCGGCGTTAACAATGGAACCGTCGCCTTTAACAATCATTAAAGGGGCTTGAATGTTAAGTTGTTGCAATATGGTTTGTACAGCTTCTATTAAATCCTGAATAAAAGGAATCATGCGCGCGTTTAATGAGGCCGTGAGGGCGCGGCGTGGTGCGCCTAAGCTGGTGGCGAGTTCATGGCCACAGGTGACAGGCATTTGCGTAAGTTGGGTAACTAAATTTTGTAATTTAATTTCGTGGCTTGGGTTACGTACACCAAACTGAGCAGAAACAGAAAAAGCAGACACCTTATCTTTGTTGGCTAGAATAGCCGATGTGGCGGCTTCAATATCTAATGGTGTTACTTGCCTGCCAGAGGCATCATGGCCTCCAGCTATGCGGATAATTAAATTGTCGTCTATAATTTCACCCAGGCCACTCTTCTTTACTTGAGCTTCACTGAGGCCCACCACTAAAGCACAAACAGGAGCTCCATTGCCTTCAACTACCGCATTGGTAGTGAGGGTGGTGGATAAAGATACCATTTCAATGTCGGCTAATAATTCAGTAGGCACTTTACCAATGGACTCACCGATGCCAATGGCTAAGTTATGTCGTGTTGTAAGACTTTTTACGGCCACAAGTACTTGGTTTTGCTCATTGATGATGACAGCATCTGTATAAGTGCCGCCAGTGTCGATGCCTAAGCGTAAGGACATAATAGGTAAACTCTCAAGAAATGGTTATTATTGGCGGCATTTTGCGCCGTGTAAAAGACTAACGCAAGCTCATTTTTAGTGCCCTAAATAGAGCGGCATAGGTGGGTGTAAAAGCGTCATTTTAAAGACTAAAGTGAAGTTGTTTTTTAGGGTTGTTTTAGCGCTCTGTATGGCCTTTAATAGGTGTTGATTATTTTATAATGGGAGCTAGTAATGAGCAAGGTTGCATTTATCGGTTTGGGTGTCATGGGTTATCCCATGGCAGGGCATTTGGCAGCACAGGGCCACCAAGTTTATGTATATAACAGGACGATGGTAAAGGCTGAACAGTGGCAAGATGAGTATGAAGGCCGGTCGGCTATCACTCCATCTGAAGCAGCTCTTGAAGCAGATTTTGTCTTTATATGTGTTGGTAATGACGATGACTTACGCAGTGTTGTTTATGGTGATCAAGGTGTTTTAGCTGGTATGGCAGCAGGTTCTATATTGATAGACCATACTACGGCTTCTGCACAAGTGGCTCGTGAAATTGCAGTCATTGCGGCTCAGCAAGGGGTTGGTTTTGTTGACGCCCCAGTCTCAGGTGGCCAAGCTGGTGCAGAAAATGGTGCTTTGGCTATAATGTGTGGAGGCAATGAGGAAGATTACCTTAGAGCCGAACCTATAATGCAGGCCTATGCAAAAATCACCACTCATTTGGGCCCCGTTGGTAATGGGCAGCTCACTAAAATGGTGAATCAAATTTGTATTGCAGGTCTAGTTCAAGGGCTTGCAGAAGGCGTAGCTTTTGCTATTAACGCTGGCTTAGATGCGAAGCAAGCACTAGGCGCCATAGGTGGCGGTGCCGCAGGCTCATGGCAAATGAATAACCGCGGTGACACTATGGTGGATGATGAGTTTGAATTTGGCTTCGCTGTGGATTGGATGCGTAAGGATTTGGCCATTTGCCTAGCAGAAGCTCAAACCAATGGCTCTGAGTTACCTGTGGCTAAAATAGTTGACGATTTTTATGAGCAAGTGCAAGCCCACGGTGGCAACCGTTGGGATACCTCCAGCTTACTACGTCGTTTACCTCGAAAAGATAAGCTTTAAATCTGCGTGCCTATCTACCT
>TARA_B110000503_G_scaffold6956_1_pt1 | contig 22428 bp, 22 predicted proteins | sample TARA_B110000503 | Tara Oceans TARA_B110000503 (sample SAMEA4397472) | marine metagenome | biome: Polar Biome; feature: [SRF] surface water layer (ENVO:00010504); material: water (ENVO:00002006), including particulate matter (ENVO:01000060) such as... | depth 5 m | reverse complement strand
TCTGAAGCCACCATATACTCAGTGCCTAGTTCAGACTCACGCTTGCCGTAACATAATGGGCGAATGCCGAACGGATCGCGCATACCCACAATGCCAATGCCCGTAATCATAGCAATAACGGCATAACCACCTACACAGCGGCGGTGTACTTGTCTTACAGCGTAGAAGATATCTTCTTCAGTAGGTGTTAGCTGGCCTAAACGCTGTAGTTCGTGAGCAAACACGTTTAGCAACACTTCAGAATCTGAGTTGGTGTTGATGTGACGTAAATCAGCTTTAAAAATGCTTTCTGCAAGTTCTGCAGCATTGGTTAAATTACCGTTATGCGCTAAAGCGATTCCGTACGGCGAGTTAACGTAGAAGGGTTGAGCTTCAGCAGCACTAGAGCTTCCAGCGGTGGGGTAACGTACATGGCCAATGCCCATATTACCCACTAAGCGGCGCATATGACGCGTACGAAAAACGTCTCGTACCAGACCATTATCCTTACGTAAAAAGAACCGGCCATCATGGCAGGTCACCATCCCCGCGGCGTCCTGACCACGGTGCTGTAAAAAAGTCAGGGCATCATAGATTTCCTGATTAACATAAGACTTGGCAACAATACCAACGATACCACACATGCTTAAACCCTCATTACAACGCTACAAGAGCGTTGGCTGCAACATATCTAATAAACCAGAAGCACTACTAGACATTTTATAGGACCACTCATCAACTAAGATGAAGTGAGGAATAATCAATGAACTTTGCCACCATTCGTCATTACTTACCGGCGTTAGCGACAATAAGGAGACCATAACGATAACTAATAATCCGCCACGCACCACACCAAATACCATACCAAATAAACGGTCGGTTCCAGTTAAGCCTGTAGCAGAAACTAAGCGAGAAAAGACATTGTTTATGAGTGCGCCCACCACCAGAGTGGCAGCAAACAAAATTACAAACGCGGCAATCACACGAAACTGAGGTTGATCGATCCAATCCACCATGAAATTGCTAAGCTTAAAAGAAAATAATCGAGCCACAAAAAAGGCCGCAACCCAACTTGCTAAGGACAGTAGCTCTTTAACAAAACCACGCAATAGTCCAAACACGCTAGAGGTTGCGATAATGGCGACTAGTATCCAGTCAAAAACGTTGAGGCTTTCCATACATGGCCTTAATTAACTAACCGATTAAACTACTTGCGCAGGAAGCCTGTTAGGGCTTTTCTACTTCATATAGGATGACCATACCGGTCATTTTAAACTGACTTTGTAGCTTTTTTTGTAAAGCTTCGGTTTTGAGCCTATTGAGCTCTGGGCCCACAAGAACCTTAAATAACGTTCCATTAGGCACCATATAAGCAGCAAACCCTGCTTTAATGACCTGATTTTTTAAACGAATAGCATTGGAGCGATTACCAAAGTTACCTAGCTGTACTACCCAACCATTAGGCAGGCCTTGTTGATTTAGCAAACTGTCACTTGTCTCAAGCTGGACCTTCTTTTTCACTGGTGTAGTATTAAGTGGTTCGTTTACACCTAAAATTGGGCTTATCTCAATCACTTGTTGATCACTTGGATCAACACTTTCCATGGCATTTATACCACCAAGAGATTCTATAACAATAAGCTCCCCAGCTTCAGGCATCGCCGGTTGCTGGTTAGTAGCTTGATATTCTTCTAGGCCAGCACCGTCTAACCAAAATGGTAAAATAATAACGGCCACACTCAACAGTATCAAACTACCTACAATGCGATGTTTCACTGTTGCCTCCATTAATTTTTTTCTTTCATTTCAATAATCTGCCTAGGATTCAATTAAAGCCAGTACTGCACCCACGGTCACAAATGAACCAAAAACGATGACTCTATCTTCTTTTGCAGCCATTTCTACGGCTTGAGTAAAAGCTTGAACTGGAGTGTCATAAGTTGCTACTTGGTGTGCTGCAATACCATTTTTAGCCACTTCAGAGGCAAGTTCAAGGCTGGACAAACCTCGTACGCCATCACTATTAGCTAACATCCAATGATCAAAACTTGAACTTAATGCAGCAATCACTTGTTGGTAGTCTTTGTCACACAACATAGCCATTACAGCTATCGTTTTGCCTTCACAAGCCTCATTGGCTAATGTACTGGCCAAGTTTTGAGCTGCTTGTGGGTTGTGGGCAACGTCTAATATAAGTTTCTTGCCTTGCCACTCTAGCCTTTGGAAGCGTCCTATTAAGCGTGCATTTCTTAACCCACTAACGATGTCAGCAGGTTTTATGTCAAAGGTTAAACAACTAATCGCTTGCACCACAGCTGCCATATTCATAGGCGGCAGTGCAGTTTCAGGCAGATCAATCGTTAGACCAGAGCTATTGCTCCAAGTGTTATTTTCAACTTTAAAATGAACACCATTTTGCAAGCACTGGGCATTAATTTCTTGGGCATATTGGGCTACGGTCGAGGGGCAATCTACAGCACCAACGATAGCTGGCTTATTAGCTCGATAGATACCTGCCTTTTCTCGCCCTATAACATCTACATTATCGCCAAGCCAATCCACATGATCTACCGAAATACTGGTGACAATAGCCACATCAGCATCAATCAGGTTCACTGCGTCTAAACGGCCACCTAAGCCAATTTCTAGCACCACAACATCTAAATCTGCGCGCTGCATAAGATCAAAGGCCAACAGAGCATTAAACTCAAAATAAGTAAGTACTGTAGCTACACTATCATCAGCATCAGAATCGTAGCGGGCTTTATTCACACGTTCAAAACTAGCACATAAAGCGGCATCATCTATAGGCTCGCCTTGAAATTGAATTCGCTCATTAAAGCGTACAAAATGTGGTGATGTTAGGCTGGCATAGGATAATCCAGCTTGCTCTAAAATAGAGGTCAAAAAAGCAACACTAGAGCCCTTACCATTAGTACCTGCTACAGTAATCACTTGTTTAGCGATAGGTGCGTCACGGAGCAAACGTTCAGACACTAAACGAATTCGCGTTAGACCCATGTCAATTTCATGGCTTGGGTGCTGTTGCTCTAACCAAGTCAGCCAATCACTGGCTTGGTCAAAGGATAGTATTTGCGACATAAAGATTAAGTTTCAATAATAGGTGAAGGTTTTTGAGTCATGGCACTTAACAATCGACCCACAGTAGCACGCATATCATGGCGAGAAACGATCATATCAATGGCACCATGATCTAGTAAAAATTCACTCTTTTGAAAGCCTTCAGGTAAAGTTTCACGTACTGTTTGTTCAATAACTCGCGGCCCAGCAAAACCCATACGGGCTCCAGGCTCCGCAAGGTTCACATCACCCAGCATAGCTAAACTAGCAGACACACCTCCATATACAGGGTCTGTAAGCACGGAGACATAAGGAACGCCTTGTTGCTTTAGCTTTTCTATAGCGGCACTTGTTTTGGCCATCTGAAACAAAGACGTTAAGGCTTCTTGCATACGTGCACCACCAGATGCAGAGAAGCACACTAGCGGAATACCCTGTTCCATGCTCACATTGGCTGCTCGCACAAAACGTTCGCCAACAACAGCACCCATGGACCCGCCTAAGAAGTTAAATTCGAAAGCCACTGCAACTACATCTAAGCCTAGTAACTGGCCTTTCATAGCCACTAATGCATCTTTTTCTGAGGTAGCTTTTTGAGCTGCAGATAAACGATCTTTGTACTTCTTTACGTCTTTAAATTTAAGCTTATCAACAGGCTCTATATCTGCTGCTATTTCAGTAGTTGAATGGGCATCTAAGAACATAGTCAAGCGGTCACGGGCAGGTACACGCATGTGATGTTCACATTTAGTACATACCTCAAGATTCTTTTCCAATTCTGGCTTGTACAAAGCGGCCGCACACTTAGGGCATTTTTTCCATACACCATCAGGAATGTTACTACGTCGCTCTTTGTTACCAAGATTGGTCAAAATACCCGCAGGTACAATTTTATCTAGCCAGCTACTCATAGCTTCTCCCACCGTAAACTTTGCTCACGGATTGACGTATTAAATTTATTAAACAGTGGCGTCCATAGCTTGGCGCATTGCGGATAAGGTCGCTGCCACTTGAGCACAGCCTTGTTCAGGGTTACTAGCAACTCCATGCTGGACAGCACCAGTTTCAGCAATAATACGAGCTTTACCCATATGCTTTGCTAACAGCGCTTGGCCTATGGTGTTATTAATCTTGTGGGCGCCTGTATGGTTCAAGTCTTCGCGCTTAAGATAAATTTGCGTGCCATTATAAGTGTCTGACAAACGTTTAGCATGGTACACCCAAGATGGACGGTCCACGTAGTGCGCCATGTCTAGATCAAACTCAGCCTGAAACTCAGGACTTTGCCATAACCGATCGTAAGTCTCAGTTAATTCATCTAAGGCGGCAAACAGAGTTTCTGATACGAATCGTCCACCATATGGACCAAAATGGCCATTGGTGTCTGGCAATGTTGTTGCTTCAGTCACTAGAGGTTCCTTTTATTTCAACATGGTTTGATAAGTGTGGGGGGTAAATATGACAAATAGGGTTTTGCTTGACCCATAAATGCGGTAATTTTAGCACGATCTTTAACACCTTTGTGGCTTTCAACGCCACCACTAACATCAATAGCCCAAGGTTTAACTTGTTGTATCGCTTGTTGCACGTTGTGCTCATGAATGCCACCAGCCAACACCACATCCTTCGCAATATCAGAAGGAATACGATGCCAGTCGAATTGGTCACCAGTACCTCCTGGCACGCCCGGCTTATAAGCATCTAACAATAAACCTTGTGCGCGGCTATAACACTGCCTTTGTTCATGTAAATTGATGTTTGGGCGCATTCTCACGGCTTTAATCCAAGGCAATTGAAACTGTTCACAAAACTGCGCAGATTCTTCACCGTGAAACTGTAGTAAAGAAAGGGGAACTTGAGAAAGGATTTGGTCTATTTCGGCAGCAGTAGCGTCTACAAATAGGCCTACACATGATACAAAAGGAGGTAAAACGCACGCAATCTCTGCGGCAGCTTTAATATCGACAGCCCTAGGGCTTGGTGGGTAAAACACCAAACCTATAGCATCCGCACCAGCTCTTGCTGCAAAAATCGCATCATCTGCCTGGCGAAGGCCACATATTTTTACTCGAGGTTGAGTCACAATGAGTCGCTGTTATTTATCGATAAAATACTAAAAACCAAGGCTTAATGGTAGCAGATAAATACACCTTGTGGAGCACTATCTGGGTTTATTAAGAGACTCTTTTAGCATTAGTTTAAACAGTCGTCTGGGCGTTCATCCAAGGAGACAAAAAATGAGGCCCCATTGGCACCTGCGGCAAACCAAACGAGTCGTCATATTCGGCATTCACAAAGTATAAACCATAAGGCTTTGCCGTAGCTGCACTTACCCGACGGTCCTTAGCCATTAATACTTTCAAGGCCCATTCGGGAGATTCTTCTCTGGCACCAATTTTCATCAATAAGCCCGCAAGATTACGAATCATGTGATGCAAAAACGCATTCGCCCGCACATCTAATACAATGTAATCTCCTGCACAGATGACATTTAAATGATGTATTGTGCGTATAGGGCTATTGGCCTGGCAGGCCGCAGCACGAAACGAACTAAAATCATGAGTGCCCAAAAGATAGTCTGCAGCTTGCTGCATTTTACTGACATCTAAAGGACGAAAGTTCCAAGTCACTTCCTTGTCCATCAATGCAGGTCGCATGGGGTGGTTATAGATCACGTAACGGTATTGGCGAGCTGTGGCACTAAAACGCGCATGAAACTTGTCATCAACCAGATGCGCCCATTGAACAGCCACGTCATCAGGTAAGTTCATGTTACCGCCGTGGGTCCACGCCCGCATTGGCCTTTGCGCGAACGTATCAAAATGTACCACTTGTGCACTGGCGTGAACACCTGAGTCTGTACGCCCAGCACACATCACTTTAATAGGTTCATTGGCCACTGCACTGAGGGCATCTTCGAGCTTTTCTTGCACACTAATATGACCATGAGGCTGACGTTGCCAGCCATGATAATGGCGTCCGTTATAGGCTATACCTAAGGCAATGCGTTGCTGCCCTGTCATCAAAAACTCTGATGCGTCCGCTTTAAATTGAGTGGTCATATAAACTTAAACTTTGTTGATGCTAGATAATAAATCACTGGCTTGTGCTTTTTGTTCGGCATTGCCCTGATTGAGCACTTCATGCAATACGGTTTGGGCCTGAGACACCTCACCCATATCACGATAACTTAGCGCCAAATATAACTTGGTATTCATCTCTTCTTCATGAGACAGATACTCCACAGGCTCATCGGCCTGATTATGCATTTGCCTTTGACCCGTCAACATAGCTTCTATATCAGCCGACAAGTGTACTTGGTCATCCGCAATTTTTGCGTTAAAACCTTGATCCATGGATTGAGTTTCGCCTTGTCCTTGCTGCTGCAATAACTCTTCAATGAAACTACGCTCAGGCATACCGCCTTGCATTTTTTTAGCACCTTGATGTAAATCAGCTACTTTTGCGCTTGGCTTAGTGTTGTAATCGGCCAAAGGGTCTAGGGTGATCGGTTGCTCATCGGAAATTTCTGGCGAGGCTTGCTGCTCTGGAGCGATTTTTCGGCCACGCCCTATGATCCACCAAATAAGCCCAACCACCAGAATGATAGGTACCAACAAAAAAGCCAATATTTGTACAAGGCTTAACCCCTGTGACATTTGCTCATCATTGTCACTGAGCACTTTAGTTTGTGCCGCCAAATCGACACTCTGTTGCATATTAACCAAAGACTTCTGAGCCAACAAGAGGTCTTGTTCGGCTTGATTCAGGTCTGCTTGTGTAGATTCAAATTTTTGATCTAACGTCAGCATATTATTTTCTAGCTGAGCTCTCTCTTCATTTAAGCTTTTAATATCCTGCTTTTGCACGGCCACGCCATAAGCAAGATTCTCAGTCGCTTTGGTAAGTAATTCTTGTTCAGATATCGCTGCAGTGTGGTCAGCTTGCAAACTTTGCACTTCAGCCTGTAGCACTATGGATTGGCTCGTTAAGCCGTTCAGCTTATCCTGCTGGCCCTGCACTTGCTGCTGCAATTGAGCCTGCTGTGCATTGTATTGTTGAATCTTAGCTGCTGCCAGCTGACTCTGTGCTGGTTTTTTTTGTTGTACTTTTACCGGCGCGGGTACTAAAACTTCATACGCAGCCTTAGCTTGCTTTGCAGTAAGCGAATTCAGCTCATCTACCGTAGGCAGTCGCAATCGACTATTAGCTAACACTTGACGGATGTCACTATTCCTATAAGCCGCAGGGTTTGCCTTGTATAAGCTAATTAATGTTTGCCAAGGGCTTATGCCTTTTGGAGTATTATTAACTGCGATACGCCATAAAGTTTGCCCTGGTTTAACAATCACAAAAGCTGCAACTGCCGCCTCAGGCTCTACATTAGTAATGACACTCTTGGATTCTGACAGCAGCGCTAGGGTTTCCTCAAGCCCCACCTCTGCTGCAGGAGTTTTTACCAAAGCTTTGGAAGCTGCAGTAGACTGTAGGTTAGGCTGAATATTAGTGTTTTCATCAAGCTTCTGGGTCTTCACAAAAGCAGGCAACTTCACGGCGTATTCAGCTAGTAGACGACCCCCTAAATAATCCACTTCAAAAATGAAATCAAAAAGCGTCTCTTCAACAACCTCCTGCCCTATAACCTGCACAGCATAGTCACCCTCATTATCTACGATGCTCACATCTAGCTGGGAGTACCAAGGATGATAAACTAAGCCTGCTGCCAAAAATTGTGCAGGACCTGCCACTTTAGCTGCCATGGATCCAGGAAGAACACCTTCTACCTCAATCAAATCCACTTGCAGTTGCAGTGGTTGTAGCAGCGTCGAAGATAGGTGCATTTGTCCTAAGGCAATAGCCTGGGCGTTTGCACTTAAAAAAATGCTTGTGAAGCCAACAATACGTAAAGCCTGCTTCATTTTTGTGGATATCATGTCTACTACTCCGACCATGTGAAGTGCTATTGTCGCAGTCTTGGGGCTGTAAAAAAAGGCGCCTAAGCGCCTTTTTTTACAGCCTGCATTATCTGCGATTTTTCTACACCCTGATAATGCGTACGTTAGATGCAAAACGTCGACGCTTTGGTGGACCATTTTGTTTGACGAAAGATCACCTTTCGACAAAAGCGCGCTCTACAACGTACTCACCCATATGGCCACTTCGAACCTCAGAAAAGCCCCTATCATCTAATATTTTACACATATCTATAAGCATACTGGGACTTCCACAGAGCATAAAGCGATCATCTTCCTTGCTAGGCTGTGGCATATCCAGATCTAAAAACAACTTCCCACAAGAAATTACATCAGTAATACGACCATTATTCTTGAAAGGATTACGCGTAACAAGAGGATAATAAAGGAGTTTTTCTTTTATAAACTGACCTAAATACTCATTTTCAGGTAACTCATTTTGAATGTAATCACTATAAGCCAATTCAGAAGTGTACCGCACCCCATGAACGAGGATAACCCTATCAAACTGTTCGTAAATTTCGGGATCTTTAATAATACTCATAAAGGGAGCTAAACCAGTGCCTGTACCAAGGAGATACAAATGTTTACCAGGCAGCATCTGGTCAGTAATTAAGGTTCCTGTGGGTTTTTTCCCAATAAGAACTTCATCACCTACCTTTAAATGCTGAAGTTTAGAAGTCAGCGGTCCATTCTCAACCTTAATACTGAAGAACTCGAGTTCATCTTCATGATTTGAACTTGCGATGCTATATGCCCGCATCAGGGGCTTAGACTCATGTTCTAAGCCAACCATGACGAAATGACCATTCTTAAACCTAAATCCTGCATCACGGGTAGTTTTGAAACTAAATAGTGTGTCATTCCAATGATGCACATCAGTAACAGTTTCCGTAATGAGTTGAGCCATAATAATATCCTGTTAGACAAAGCCGCATGGTGGATTATATGCGTTTTGCAGTATAGAAAACGTACACACTAGTTATAAAAACTCTGTATGTACACATATAACATTATACATACAGTTGACCACTTTATGCTTCTAGCAGAATTCGCAACATGCGCCGCAAAGGTTCAGCAGCGCCCCACAAAAGCTGGTCGCCTACAGTAAAGGCAGACAAGTATTCAGGACCCATATTAAGCTTACGCAAACGACCAACTGGAACCGTCATAGTACCGGTAATCTTAGCTGGAGTAAGTTCAGCCATAGTTGCATCACGATCATTAGGGATAACTTTAACCCAATCATTCGCCTTAGCAAGCATGTCTTCTATCTCGTCCATCGGCACATTCTGCTTCATTTTGATGGTTAAAGCTTGGCTATGACAGCGCATAGCACCTACACGCACACATAAACCATCTACTGGAATAATGTTACCGCCAGATTCGTGACGGCCTAGAATCTTGTTAGTCTCTGCTTGAGCCTTCCACTCTTCTCTACTTTGCCCATTAGGCAATTGAGAGTCGATCCAAGGAATCAAGCTACCTGCCAACGGGGCACCAAACTGACTGAAGTCGTTGTCACTAGAGTTAATTGCTAAAGACACTTTACGATCAATTTCTAAAATTGCAGAAGCAGGGTCAGCTAGTTCACCAGACACAGACTCGTTGATGTATCCCATTTGCTTCAATAACTCACGCATGTGACGAGCGCCCCCGCCAGAAGCAGATTGATAGGTCATAGCGGACATCCATTCAATCTGGTCGGCAGCAAACAAACCACCCAAGGCCAACATCATCAAACTTACTGTGCAGTTACCACCAATAAAATCAGTCTTACCTTGAGCCAGGGCTTGATCAATAACACTACGGTTAACAGGGTCTAGTACAATTACACTAGTATCTTGCATACGCAGGCTAGATGCAGCATCAATCCAGTAGCCCTTCCAACCAGCGTTACGCAAAGGTCCAAAAACGCGATCGGTGTAGTCACCACCCTGACATGAAATAATAATATCCATGGTTTTAAGGGTGTCAATGTCGTGGGCATCTTGTAATACCGGTGTGTCTACACCAAAATCAGGCGCGGCTTGACCAGCTTGAGAGGTAGTAAAAAACACTGGTTCGATTAGTTTTAAATCATTTTCTTCCTGCATACGTTGCATCAAAACTGATCCAACCATACCCCGCCAACCTACAAGTCCTACGCGCTTCATTTTTTAAACCTTTTTAAAAATAATTATTCATTAACAACCAACAATATTAACCGTTAATTAACGCAGAAACTACCGCATCACCCATGGTTTTTGTATCTACTGTTTGATTGCCGTTTGAGCTGATGTCAGCTGTACGCAAGCCTTGATCCAACACCACACTAACAGCTGCTTCAATGGCATCTGCAGCCGCACCTTGGTTTAAGGTATAACGCAACATCATGGCGGCCGAAAGGATAGTAGCTAATGGATTCGCTTTACCTTGCCCCGCAATGTCTGGTGCAGAACCATGGCAAGGCTCATACATGCCTTTACCAGAATCGTCTAGCGAGGCCGAAGGCAACATACCAATAGAACCCGTAAGCATGGCCGCAGCGTCTGACAATATATCGCCAAACATGTTACCAGTAACCATTACATCAAACTGCTTAGGTGCACGTATCAACTGCATAGCTGCGTTATCTACGTACATATGGCTCAGTTCTACATCTGGGTAATTTTTTGCCATCTCGCTCATAATTTCGCGCCACAGCACCGTTACTTCCAATACGTTGGCTTTATCTACTGAACACAACTTGCCGCCACGAGCACGCGCAGCTTCAAAAGCCACCTTACCAATACGGCGAATTTCTGATTCTGAATAAACGTAAGTGTTGTAACCTTGACGTTCACCGTTGTCTAACACACGAATACCACGAGGCTGACCAAAATAAATGCCGCCCGTTAGCTCACGTACGATAAGAATATCTAAACCCGATACAATTTCAGGCTTTAAGCTAGAAGCATCAGCCAACTGTGGGTATAAAATAGCTGGGCGCAAATTACCAAATAGATTCAAATTAGAACGTAAGCCCAACAAGCCTTTTTCTGGGCGAATGGACATATCTAAACCATCCCACTTAGGCCCGCCAACCGCACCTAATAGAATAGCATCAGCGGCTTTAGCAGCATCTAGTGTGGCTTCTGGCAATGGGCCACCTGTTGCATCAATAGCACAACCCCCCACCAAAGCGTGGGTCATACTCAAACCCAAATTAAACTTTGCATCTGCAGCTTGAAGTACTTTTTCAGCTTCGGCTACAATTTCTGGACCGATGCCATCGCCTGCTAAAACTAAAATATTGTGTGTCACTTAAATTACCCCAATTACCTATTAAAAATTCTATTAGAGACCTTAGTTAAATAACCAAGGAGCCTGTTGTTGACGTTTTTGTTCGTAACGCTTAATACTGTCAGTGTGTTCCAAGGTTAAGCCTATGTCATCCAGACCGTTTAACAAGCAATGACGCCTAAAGCTATCGATAGAAAAAGTGATATCTCCATCACTAGAACCATGGATCACTCCAGCCTCAAGATCTACCGTTAGCTCAAATCCTTCTTTAGTTTGTGTGTCTGCAAACAACTGATCAACCTGCTCATCTAATAGAGTGATTGGCAAGATACCATTCTTAAAGCAGTTGTTATAAAAGATGTCTGCAAAGCTTGGAGCAATAACACAAGAAATACCAAAATCTAACAAAGCCCAAGGCGCATGCTCACGGCTAGAACCACAACCAAAATTGCCTCTAGCTAAGAGTATCTTAGCGCCGTTGTAGCGTGGGAAATTAAGCACAAAGTCAGGGTTTACAGGCCTTTTGCTTGAATCTTGGTCTGGCTGACCCTCATCTAAATAGCGCAGTTGATCAAATAAGTTAGGGCCGAAGCCAGAGCGTTTAATCGACTTTAAAAACTGCTTAGGAATAATCATGTCGGTGTCAACATTGGCTCTATCCAAAGGTGCAGTGATGCCTGTTAACTGTGTAAATGCTTGCATCTTATACTGCTCCCTTAAACTCTCGTACATCTACAAAATGTCCAGCAATTGCTGCTGCTGCAGCCATGGCTGGACTTACTAAATGAGTGCGTCCGCCAAACCCTTGGCGGCCTTCAAAGTTACGGTTAGAGGTGGACGCACAATGCTCACCAGACCCCAACTTATCTGCATTCATTGCTAAACACATAGAACAGCCTGGCTCTCGCCATTCAAGCCCTGCATTAATGAAAATGGTATGTAATCCTTCTGCTTCTGCTTGAGCTTTCACCAAGCCAGAGCCCGGCACAACCAAAGCCTGCTTCAACGTTTTAGCAACTTGATGACCTTCTACTACTGCAGCAGCTGCACGTAAATCTTCAATACGACTGTTAGTACATGAGCCAATAAACACGCGATCTAACTGAATATCAGTAATCAACTGATCTGCATCTAACCCCATGTATTCAAGAGCACGAGCCATGCTAGAGGCTTTAGCACTGTCTTTTTCGTTAGCAGGGTTAGGTACGTTGCCAAATACGGGAAGCACCATCTCAGGCGATGTACCCCAGGTGACTTGAGGCGCAATACTTGCACCATCTAAAACCACTACATGATCAAACTCTGCATCCGCATCAGAATGTAAATCTTGCCATGCAGCAACGGCCAAATCCCAGTTATCGCCTTTTGGAGAAAAAGGACGGCCTTCAACGTAATCAATCGTAGTCTGATCTACACCTACCATACCTACACGAGCACCAGCTTCAATAGCCATGTTACACACGGTCATACGACCTTCCATAGACATGTCTTCAAACACCTTGCCACCAAACTCAATAGCGTAACCAGTGCCGCCTGCAGTGCCAACTACACCGATAATTGCCAGCACTACATCTTTAGAAGTAACGCCTTGCCCTAAATCACCATCGACACGTACTAACATGTTCTGGGATTTTTTTTGAATAAGGCACTGAGTGGCTAATACGTGCTCTACTTCAGAAGTACCAATGCCGTGAGCCAATGCGCCCATAGCACCGTGTGTGGCCGTATGGGAATCTCCACATACCACGGTCATACCGGGTAATGTTGCACCTTGCTCTGGACCAACAACATGCACAATACCTTGGCGCTCATCTTGCATTTTAAATTCGGTAATACCAAATTCATCGCAGTTATCATCCAAGGTAATCACTTGAATCTTAGATACGGCGTCTTCAATACCTTCCACCCCCATAGCACGTTCATCAAATGTAGTAGGAACATTATGATCAGGTGTTGCTAAGTTAGTGTCTATACGCCATGGCTTACGGCCAGCAATACGCAAGCCCTCAAAGGCTTGTGGGGAAGTGACTTCATGCAGAAGGTGACGGTCAATATATATAAGACAACTGCCATCGTCTTGCTGCTTAACAAGATGGGAGTCCCATAGCTTGTCATATAGTGTTTTTCCAGCCATTTCTAGTCCTAAATCTAGGTGAATATAAAGCTAGTATACCTGCACCATATCGATAACTCTAATTCCTATTTATTTATATTTACATTCCATTTGGTTATACAAATAGGTATTATTACCCTATGGATAGTCTTGCTCTAAAAGCCTTTATGGCCGTTGCTGAACAGGGTTCGTTTTCACGGGCTGCGGATGAGCTATTCCTCACCCAACCTGCTGTAAGTAAACGTATTGTTAAGCTTGAGAACCAGCTTAAAACCCAACTATTTGATCGCATTGGACGTAATGTGTACTTAACGGTTGCTGGACAACACTTACTACCAAAAGCTAAGGTCATTCTCGAGGCCATGGCTAATACTGCGGATGAACTCACCAACTTATCTGGCCGCGTTGGCGGGCAGCTGCGCATTGCTACCAGCCATCATATTAGTTTACACCGGTTACCCACACCGCTAAGTAAATTTATAGCACTCTACCCTCATGTGGAGCTTGATATTCAGTTTGCTGAATCTGAGGTTATTTACGAAGGTCTCTTACAAGGTCGGTGGCAGCTGGGTATCATCACCCTTAATCCAGAACCACACGCTCAGCTGCAACAGCAAGCTATCTGGCAAGATAAGATGCAATTTGTGGCCGCACCAGACCACCCCCTTAACCAACAAAGCTTAGTTCAGTTATCTCAATTAAGCAGCTTTCCTGCACTATTGAGCAAAACCAACACCTTTACACGAAGCATTGTAGAACAGGACTTTGCTGCCCAGAATCTTGCACTTAATGTGGCCATGTCTACTAATAACCTAGATACTATTAGAATGATGGTTAGCATTGGTATGGGCTGGAGCATTCTTCCCCAAACACTGATCAATTCTCAGATCAAAGTCATCGATACGTTATCTAAACCTATTGTTAGGCAACTAGGCTGCGTATGGCACCAACAGCGAAGTTTATCTAATGCCGCTAAGGCATTTATAGAGCTGCTACAGAGTTCCAGCAGTCATTAGCTATTTGCAACTCGCGACATATAGGGCATAGCTACTTATCTCTGCGAATATTAGCTATTCGGTGATTATTTTATTCCCAACGGGGCAAACCTAGTTTAAAATGCGACAAATTCTATTATGGATAATAGTCTTACTGTTTTGGCTTTACGTTACCTTACTTGCACATAATAAAGAGACAGCTATGTCCGACAAAAAACCTATTCGCTACGCTTTTTTGCAAGTCCCTAATTACTCTATGGTGACCTTCTCATCCGCTGTGGCCAGCCTTCGCGGCGCCAACTACATCAGCAAACAAGACTTGTATGAGTGGCAAATTGTCACCATGGATGGAGCACCCGTAACAGCCAGTGCTGGTTTAGAAATGTCTCCTACCATCCATATTAACGACCTGAACTTGAATGGCTTAGAAGCACTCATCGTTTGTGGCGGCACCTACGTCGATCGCGCCTATAATAAAGGCACCTTAGCTTTTTTACGCAAGGTAGCTAATTCAAAAATAAATATTGGATCTACCTGCACCGGCAGTTATTTATTAGCCTCCGCCGGCTTGTTAGATGGCTACAAGGCCACTATTCACTGGGAAAACCTAGCCAGTATGCGCGAAGAGTTTCCTAACGTTCTGATGTCATCTAACTTATTTGCCATCGACCGTGATCGTTTTACCTGCTCTGGCGGTAACTCATCTTTAGATATGATGCTGCAGTTTGTTAGCAACCATCATGGCCCAGAGCTGGCCGCAGCCGTTTCTGAAATGTTCATCATGGAGCGCATACGCGACCACCACGACACACAACGCATTCCACTGCGCTTACATCTAGGTAATAGCCAACCTAAGCTGATCGAAGCTGTAGCGCTAATGGAGGCCAACTTAGAAGAAACCATTAGTTTAGACGACTTGGCACAATACGTAGGCGTCTCTCGTCGTCAGCTAGAGCGTTTATTCCAAAAGCACCTGAAGTGTGTACCGTCACGTTACTATTTGGAATTGCGTCTTAACCGTGCGCGTCAGCTTTTATTACAAACCAATTTATCTATTATTGATGTGTCTTTGGCGTGTGGCTTTGTATCTGCACCCCACTTTTCTAAGTGCTACAGAGACTTTTTTGGCATTCCACCAAGAGAAGAGCGCCGCCGCTTTTCACCTGGCCAAAGTGTTCGTGCAGCTGAAGAGAGTGTTAAACAAAGCACTATTGATAGTGCAATTAAAAGCGCAGCTGAAAGCACAGTTGAAAATACAGTTGAAGAAGACCTCAAAGACAACATTTGAGTGTCTTAAACCTCTCTTACACGATTATACGAAAGAAGCCGAAACATTCACATGTTTCGGCTTCTTTGGTTTCGGCCTATTGTTCTGACTGCGACATCAATTAAGCGTTAAGAATAGCTATAGCCAGCTCACTACCTGGCAACTCAAGAGCAGCGATCCACACCATCATGCCTACAAGCGCTGCGGCTGTGAGCAGATACCAGATTAAGCTAAATACAATACCATAGGCATTAAGCTTGAACTTTGGGTCATGGTCGAAACTATTCCAGTCAGCTAACAAATCTACCAACCCCATAATGCCAAAGAAACCTATGAGTGCAAAACCATGGGTAAAGCAGTAACCAATCACCAAACCAGAAATCACCACTAAGCCTACATAGATAAATCGGCTACGGCCTGAATAAACCAAGGCTTTAACGACACGGCCACCATCTAACGGATAGATCGGCAGCAAGTTAAACAGGTTCACCAAAGCACTCACTGATGCCACTAAGCCTACAAAGTGATTGTCTGTGACAAGAAAACCTATAAAAAAGACCACACTCATGGCTAAGCCAAAAATGGGTCCCATCATGGCTATATATAGATCCTGCCAATGGGTTTTTGGGCTGTCGCCCACCGCAACACCGCCAACAAAAGGAATGATGTAGATGCCCTTTGTGGGTATACCAAATTTTTTCATGGCACGAATATGGCCATACTCATGAAACATTAAAATAGCCAGCAAAGTTACTGCAAATTCAAAGCTAAGCATGATGGTCCAGCCAGATAGAGCCATAGCCACTAAAGCCACTTTAAAAACTTTAACGCTTTTAAAGAGCTTTAGAGCGATGCCTATCATCACCCCCATACGTGCACGATTATTGGGTTTATTGGTTTGCATAGTTTTGCTTATTCTCCATCTACAGTCTCGTTACAGTCTAGCTGCGCCCTAGTTAAATTCTAGGACGACGACGCTTTTTGGTACTTTCTTCGGCTTTAGCGTTTGCTGCCTTAACTGGTGGTAAGGTCACTACTTTTGAAAGTTCTGGGAAGGCATCTACCTTGTTAGGAAATGCCATAGCATCAATAAATAACTGCTGGAAATTGGGCTCTACCGCAGTTTCTATTTTTTCAACGTTACGCACAACTTGTTCAATTTCTGCACGGGCTTCTTCATTGAGTAAAGCAATACGAGCTCCAGTGCCCGCTGCGTTACCTGCAGACGAAACATCTTCTAAAATACAATCAGGAATCAAACCCAATACCATAGCGTACTTCACATCAATGTGACTACCAAAAGCACCAGCAAAACGGATACGATCCACCTTGTCTACCTCTTGATACTGCATTAACAGCTTGATACCAGCGTATAGCGCAGCTTTAGCCAACTGGATGGCACGAATATCATTCTGCATGATTTTAACGGCACCACGAGTTTCGGTAGCGGGCATAATTTCGTAAGAAAAAGTGCGGCCGTCTGGCTGAATACGTGGGTTAATGGCTGCTAGGCTGCCATCTACAACACCGTCTTGGTTGATAACACCAGATAAGTACATTTCTGCCACAACTTCAATAATACCAGAACCACAAATACCGGTAATGCCTGTTTTTTCAGTGGCTTCATCAAAGCCTGGCTCGTCTGACCATAATTCACAACCAATGACTTGATAGCGAGGCTCTAAGGTAGCTGCACTAATACGAATACGCTCAATGGCACCTGCTGCTGCACGCTGACCACAACTTATTTGAGCACCCTCAAACGCTGGTCCAGTTGGGCTAGAACAAGCCACTAAGCGATGACGGTTTCCTAGTACGATCTCGGCGTTAGTGCCTACATCTACCAACAAGGTCATTTCATCATGATTGTAAGGCTGCTCTGCCAATACCATACCTGCGGTATCTGCGCCTACGTGACCGGCAATACAAGGCAGTAAATAGGCACGGGCTTGAGGATTAAGATGTATGTCCATATCACGAGCTAACGTATTTACAGCCATGTCTGTGGCTAGGGCAAACGGAGCACCACCTAGCTCTATTGGGTTAATACCCAATAATAAGTGGTGCATGATTGGGTTAGCAACAAAAGTAATCTCTAATAAATCCGTCTTATCGCATTTAGCCTGCTTCACTAGATCTGCCACTAATCCATTAATCGCTTCGCGCACGGCATTAGTCATGTCTACTTCGCCACCCGGATTCATCATCACATACGACACACGACTCATCAGGTCTTCACCAAAACGAATCTGTGGGTTCATCATGCCAGAGGTAGCCACTACTTCACCACTAGACAAGTTACATAAGTGGGCGGCAACGGTAGTAGAACCTACGTCTACAGCTACACCGTAGATATTTTCTTTAAGACCCGGCCAAAGCGCAACAACTTGTTCGCCTTGACGTACGGCAACAGTTACACCCCAATTACCTTTACGTATGATGGGCTGGATAGTAGACAACAACGCTACATCAAAGGAGAGGTTCAATAGTTGCCAATCTGATTCTAGAGCGTTAAGTAAGCGCCTTAAATCACCCGACGGATCGTGCATGTCTGGCTCTTGAACTTCTACGTAATACAGGCGCACTAACGGGTTGATATCAATATCATGGTGCTCTGCGTCTTTGCGCACCATTTGATGGTGCACTTGGCTCTCAGCGGGCACATCCACTACGATGTCATTAAGTACCTTGGTGTGGCAGCTTAAACGACGACCGGGCTTAAGCTCACGGCGTTCAGCGTATTTAAGTTCTGGTGCGGTAATAGGTTCTAAGCTATCTGCACCAGAAGTAATACCAAATTTGGCAAACTCTCCTTCACTCACAAAAATTTGACAGCGGCCACAAATGCCCCTACCACCACATACAGAATCTATATCAACATTAAGATAACGAGCAGCTTGTAACAACGGCGTACCCACGGGGAACCGTCCACGCTTACCGGAGGGGGTAAATACTACTAAAGCATCATCAGTATTAGTTTGATTCATAGCACCATCTCAACGTTTTGTGGTGGGGAGTTAAAATAACCCCACACAATTAATGTTTTTTAAATTTGCACAAAAAAGGGCCCGTAAGGCCCTTTTAGTTATCTATCGTTAGCAAATGCCAACCTATACACGACGACGGCCGCCAGTACGGCCTCCACGAGCAACCATGCCTTCAGCAAGGGGCTCACGGTAGGTTTTGATCCATTCCTTACATTCTGGATCGTGGCCCATCATAAGGTTACCACCACGCACACCGAGCATTATTTCAGCATGCAGTGGGTTGATGATTGCAGAGGTCATGCCAGAGGCAATAGCACATGCAATAAAAGCACAGTTTACGCCGTTACGGTTAGGTAAACCAAAGCTAAAGTTAGAAGCGCCACAAGTAGTGTTCACTTTAAGTTCAGTACGTAGGCGGTGAACAAGCTCCATCACCTGACGGCCAGAAGTGTTGATTGCGCCCACTGGCATTACCAATGGATCTACTACTACGTCGCACGCCGGAATACCGTAATCTGCAGCCCGGTTAACAATTTTTCTAGCTACTTCAAAACGTACGTTGATGTCTTGAGAAATACCAGTTTCATCGTTTGAGATAGCAACAACTGCTGCACCGTACTTCTTAACCAACGGTAATACGCGATCTAAAGACTCGTCTTCACCCGTTACAGAGTTCAACAAAGCTTTACCTTTGTACACAGCAAGGCCAGCTTCAAGAGCTTCAATGATAGATGAGTCGATACATAAAGGCACATCAACCAATTCTTGAACTAACTGAATGGTTTTGGCCAAAATAGCAGGTTCATCCGCTAGCGGGATACCCGCATTGATATCCAAAATAGTGGCACCAGCAGCAACCTGAGCCAAAGCATCAGCGATTACACGGCTATAGTCGCCATTCTTCATCTCTTCTGCCAACAACTTACGGCCTGTAGGGTTAATACGTTCGCCGATTACTGCAAAAGGACGATTAAAACCAATTACAACTTCTTTGGTAGCGGAGCTGATAATAGTATCAGTCATTTAAAATACCTGCTTTAGAGTCTAATAAAGGCCAACCATCTGACCCAAAAATTTAAAAAAATTAAGAATTAACGGTGAAGGTTTTGCCGTTTAATTTAAATTGGCCATCTTGTACTTTGTACATCCATTCTGCAGACTTCTTTAAGCCGCCTAACGGGTACAAATGACACTGAGAAATCAAACAATCTGGATCGTTGTGCATGCCTGTCACCAAATCACGCATAAGCTGACTTGGCTCCGACGAAGGTGCATTAACATACTTACCCAAGAATGAATCTTTAAGGCCAAGCTTCACCATATTCATTGGGTTACGCGTTAAGAAACGTACAGACGCACCCACACCACAATGAGCAGCATGTCGCATAAGCGTGTTAATGGTTGCAAGGCCAGGAACACCAATGTGAATTGGTAATTCGTTACCAGCAGCACGAATCACACGTTCCCACGCAAAGATAGGCTCAGCTTCAAAAGCGAACTGAGTGGCTAAATACAAACTCATATCCGTTTGTTTAGCAAAGTCGTTCTTTTCTTTAATGGCTAAAGCACAATCAGCTGGGCTGATGTCAGGGCTACCTTCTGGGTGGCCAGCTAAACCCATCTTCAACATACCGTACTTTTCAAACAGACCTGTTTGTAGCACTTCAATTGAAGATGCAAAATCACCCACTGGATTGGTTACACCGCCGCCAATCAACAAGCCTTCGGTAACACCTGTTTCACCCTGTAATGAAGCAAGATTTTCTTCCAAAAACTTGGCAGAAGGAATAGATCGAGCAGCAAAGTGTGGTACTGGGTTAAAGCCTTCGTCTTTAAGACGACGTACAGTAGCCACTGTATCTGCAAAGTCTGAACCTGGCAAAAAAGTTACATACACAAGACAACCTGGACGTAACAATTCTTTAAAGTCAGCCACTTTAGCAGCGCCACCTGGGGTCACTTCTACTGTGGTTTTTTGCATCAAATCAATAATGGCTTGTTTTTCTGTAGCGGCATTTAGCGCCATAGGTACTTCTCCAAAAAAAATATAAAAAGCTGGTTTGGCAACCAGTTACTCAGCAACACCGCCAGCAGCTACTAACACAGCTAAACGCTCATCTGTGTATTCAGATTCGATCTTGGCAACAGTGGCTTCTAACACAGCTTCCAAATCGTCACCGCAGGGTGTTGTATCACGACGCCACTCTTGCAAGTAGCCATCACTGCCATAAAGCCCAGCACGCATAGCAGCTTTGTCTACAGCTTTTTCGAAACGTTCTTCTAGGGGGCGCTTGGCGCTGGTGCGTCCCTGTTTAACAATGACTTGGGCGGGAATGTCGCGCCACATAACGATAGTTAACTTGGCCATTTAATTACCTGTTCAGTGTAGTTACTGTAATGAGCGCTCAGTTCTTCAGCCATTTGGCCATAGCCTGTTTCTACTCGTTCATACTTTAAACCCAGTTTTTTGGCAGCGTTTTCAGCAAAATGATCTAATTGCCGATTCGGTTCCTGAACTAGGTAAACTAATTTTGTATAATGAGCAAACATCATCTCAATCAGTTGAGGGTGTTTGTTCAGACCCATGCCTTCCATGATGAGCTGTTCAAAATGCTTGGCAAGGTAGTCTGTAAGGTAAAATGTACCTAACTCTTGCTCTGCCATGGCCACGAAATTTTCGCTACCACTATAAAATTCATAACAGTGAGCACCTGATAAACGTTGAATATTATATTTATCCAACACCTTATCTAGCATTCCTCCAGTACCACAATCACCAAAAGCCGCAAATACATGATCATAATCTGCTGCGTAGGTTGCCAGTTTTTTCTCAACAGCTGCAGGTATTTGATCTGGACGATTATGTAATTCAGCCGGAATCTGTGTCACTTTTAAATTCTGCCAACCACTGCTTTTAGCAACCGCCATTACTTCTCGAGCAATAGCGCCACAGGAAATAATCAGTAGGCTGGCAGGTTGCATGGGTTGCCCCGATACCGTACTAAGCTGCGCGCTTAGCAGCGATAAACTTCTTCGCTGTTTCTACTGCAACAGCAGCATCACGACAATATGCATCTGCGCCAACAGCATCACCAAACTCTTCGTTTAGTGGTGCGCCGCCAACAAGAACGATGAAGTCATCACGGATGCCCTGCTCTTTCATGGTGTCGATAACAACTTTCATGTAAGGCATAGTAGTAGTAAGTAGCGCAGACATACCTAGGATGTCTGGCTTGTGCTCTTCTAAAGCAGCTAGATACTTGTCTACAGGGCAGTTAATGCCGAGGTCGATCACTTCAAAGCCAGCACCTTCCCACATCATGGCAACAAGGTTCTTACCGATGTCGTGGATATCTCCTTTAACTGTACCAATAACCGCTTTACCAACAGGCTCTGCACCTGTTTCAGCTAGTAACGGACGTAGTATCTTCATACCGGCTTTCATAGCGTTAGCAGCCATTAGCACTTCTGGTACAAACAAAATGCCATCACGGAAGTCAACGCCTACAATATTCATGCCACCAACAAGGGCTTCGTTTAGCACCTTGCTAGGAGACCAACCACGGGCTAGTAGGATGGTTGTACCTTGTGAAATTTCGTCTTCCATACCGTCATAGAGGTCGTCATGCATTTGCTCCGTAAGCTCTTCGTCACTAAGACTATTGAGGTCAAGGTCTTCTTCATACTGGTCATCGGACATAGGTTCACTCCTGCAGGAAAGATGGCATTACATTGAGGCTTCAACGAATGGCAATATATGGGCGCTAGA
>TARA_B110000503_G_scaffold40215_2_pt1 | contig 22473 bp, 27 predicted proteins | sample TARA_B110000503 | Tara Oceans TARA_B110000503 (sample SAMEA4397472) | marine metagenome | biome: Polar Biome; feature: [SRF] surface water layer (ENVO:00010504); material: water (ENVO:00002006), including particulate matter (ENVO:01000060) such as... | depth 5 m | reverse complement strand
CTTGGTGAGCCAGCTTCAATTTACAGTGCTAGCGCAAATCAAAAGTGCCTAAAAAACGGTGTCATTTTTGGGTCGCCGCTAACTGTGTGTAACGGCATTGAAAAGTTTACCCGTACTATAGGGGTTATTATTATTGATGAGGCGCACGGAATAACCCCGACGATTATAAAAATAATAGACGGAATTAGGGCGTACAATCCACTTGTCCGAGTTATTGGATTGACCGCAACGCCGTATAGAACTAGTAGTGGATATATCTATGAAATAGGCCCAGATGGAAAATCAATAAGCCCAGAAGAAACGAGTGACCCGTATTTTAAAAAGTTGCTTTATAGCATAAAAACAAACGAGCTAATTAATCAGGGATTTTTAACACCAGCCATTGGCAATATCAGTGAGGGCTATGACACCAGCAACGTCGATTTTAGGGACCAGTCGACAATTGAAAAAGCGTTTGAAGGCCAAGGCAGAAAGACAAGTCAGATTGTTTCACAGGTTGTTAATGCCAGCCATGACAGAATGGGCGTAATGTTTTTTGCTGCAACCGTTCAACATGCCAATGAAATACTTGCAAGCCTGCCAGAAAATAACAGTCGCCTAGTAACTGGCAGCACCCCAACAAAAGAGCGTGAAACGATTATTGAAACGTTTAAAAATAGAGCGTTTAAATACCTTGTTAATGTTTCGGTTTTAACAACTGGCTTTGATGCACCCCATGTCGATGTGGTCGCAATATTGAGAGCCACAGAAAGCCCGGGCTTGCTGCAGCAAATAATAGGTAGGGGGTTAAGGTTGCACCCAGATAAGCAGAATGTACTGGTGATGGATTTTGCGGAAAATATAGAGCGTCATGAATTGAATGACAACTTGTTTGAACCTAAAGTCACTACAAGAGCCAGTAAAAAGACAGGCGGCTCATTGGAGGCTGCGTGCGAATCTTGCAATACAATAAACGAGTTCACAGCAAGGCCAAATCCTGACAACGCTATTATTGACAAGAACGGTTATTTTTGTGACCTTACTGGCGAACGTGTGACAATCGAATTGTCAGACAAAAAGACATATTTTTTACCTGCTCATTACGGTAGACGATGCACCAGTCAGGAACTTGTCAATGGAAAATATGAGAGATGCACTGGCCGCTGGTCTTTGAAAGAGTGCCAAGAATGCGGGGCAGAAAATGACATAGCAGCACGGTATTGTCATGAATGCAAAGCTGAAATTGTTGACCCTAATACTAAGCTTATGTTAGATTTTCAGCGCATAAAAAGCTCCCCAACCAACGCAACATCTGATAAGGTTTTGAGCTGGAACGCTAAAAGATGGATTAGCAAAGCTGGGAATGAGTCAATAAAAATTGATTACAAGACAGAGTTTAGAACTTTTCCAGTGTGGTATTCGCCGGAAAGCAAATCAGGTGTCTCTCGAAGAATGTACAAAGAGTTATGTGCTACGGCGATGCAACCAAGTGAAGACGCTCCAAGCATGGATACATTTGTTAGTATGTACAACAACGGTGCGCTTAAAATGCCAACCACTGTAACCAGTGTTAAGCGAGGTGATTTTTTTACTGTGTTAGCCCATAACCAACCGGAAACAAAACATGATTAAATATTACGGCGAAAAAGTAAAAGGCAAGCAACCAACGGAAAGTGCAGAAATGATTACATTTTTCAATCAGCTAAAGATTTTGCACCCTGATGTTGCCAAGGCTGCAACGCACATCAGAAACGAAGGAAAACGCACGCACGCGCAAACCCAAAGGCAAAAGGCCGAAGGTATGGTTACAGGTGCAAGTGACATATTCATACATGGCAACCCTTCATTTGCTTGTGAGATGAAAAGCCTAAGCAAAACGTCAAAGGTGAGCGACAGTCAAATTGCATTCTTAACAGCTGTCGATTCGCTAAATGGTTTTGCATGTGTCGCTTATGGATACAAAGCGGCATTGCTAGCGGTGGAGGATTGGCTTATTGAACAACGATGAATGGGTCAGTAATCAAATGCGCAGCTTGCAAACTGTGTTATTAAAGCAACGGGCATGCGCTGGGTACAAACTGAAATATCAAGAGGCGTATGACAACGAAAAGATTGAGCATAGAAAAGACAACGCTGGAACAAGAGCGGCCAATTTAGCATTATTAAATTTTATAAAAAGAGTGAAAAAACATGACCAAGAATTTCAGCACAAATCAAGTAAATGATTTAGTACCAATTGTGGTAACAAGAATGAAGCATGAAACATTCCATGATATATGTGATGATTTAGGCTTTAAGTACACAGCAATGCAGCAAGCACTGCGAAGACGGGGATTATTAATATCAGTGATTAAACACAATTATAAAATGGGCCTCTCGAATGATTTTTCTAAGTGGTATCTTGAATCAAAGCTTTGTCAATTTGGATTATAAAATGAAAGAAAACAACCCGGTTGAACCTAATCACTATGTCGATATGAAATTGTCACCGCTCGATTACATCATGATAAACGAGGGTGCATTTACTTGGTGCATTTCCAACGTAATAAAATACGTTTCAAGGTACAAAAACAAAAATGGAATTGAGGATTTAAAAAAAGCCCGCTGGTATTTAGACAGGCAAATTCAACAGTTAGAAAACGAATAAAAATAGGCGGCTATAATGGCCGCCTTTTATTATTTGGAATTAACGCCCTTTTCTTTTTCCCTCATTCGCATCACTCCCAAGCCCAACATGCCAAGCAAAACCTGCATTGTGATGCTAGTATCAATTACAGGAAAAGTACCCGTATAGCCTCTTAGGGTTGCAATAAACCGCATCAACGGCTCTAGTATAGCAGCATATGCCAATCCAAACCCGCAGACCCAACCGACAAACGGACGCCACCCGGAAACAAACCTATCAGAGCTTGACGCCTCAACCTTGTTAATTTCCATCTGACCAGTAAGGAGTTTTACCTTTGCGTTCAATTCTTCTAGGTCGCCGCGCTGTCTCATCTCTTCGAGTTTGCGTATCTCTTCCGCACGCCTCACGGGGTCAGGCCATATTTTTTCAATGGCAACTTTACCTAAATCAAAAAGCGCCGCTAGTGGGTCAAAGCTCATAATAAACCTCCGTTAATTTTTACTGATTATACCTTAATTTAAATTAATTTAATATTTAATACAAAAAGGTGTTGACTGCTAATACGTTTTTGTATTAATATAATCCCACTGAAGCAAAACAACTGAGAAAAAACATGAAAGCAGCAAACACCATACAAGAAAGAGCGGTCACAAGTCTTAGCGCATACGCTGAAATATTAATATCTTTGAATGGCGAGGTTACGCACTCTCAATTAGTTAAGCAATGTTCAACGATGATGGAAGAAGTAAAGCCATCTGAAGTTGGTGAGATATCATTAGATTTTGCAAAGGCTTTATTTATTGTTGAAAACAACTTTGAAATATCAGTTTGGTAAGCCAACCGCCCCTTCGGGGGCAAAGGAATTAAAAATGAAAAATGAAACACCAGAATTTATAACAACTTTTCTTGAATCAAGAATTGCTGCAAAGCAAGAAAAACTTAAACATTTACTTGAAGAATCAGGATTGTTTTTGTATGAAGCAATCGAGCTTAGTTTGGAGTGCCCTGACATGCCTGTTGAAATGACGAGAGAAAATGTCAAGGCTTGGTCTGAGTACTACAACGCGAATGCGCAAGCTATTGCAATCGCCTCACTTGACGAAGAAATTGCAATGAATATGACAAGTTTGGATTTGACGTTGATGCACTGCCCTAAAAAATATGTTGTTGTGTCCGGCAACCTGCAAAGCCCCAGCGGTTTTAATGCTTCGGACCGGGTCTTTGTTCAGACTGATGTTGCAATACACACTGACACTAAACCTAAAAGTAGTAGCTGCAGCACTGACTTGTATGTTGTCGATTTGGAAACGTTGGACGCTGCGTACCTGTAAATCAACCGCCCCTTCGGGGGCACAAAAAAAGGAATTTTTATATGACCAATAAGCAGAAAATACAAAAAATAAAACTTATAACAAAATCAAATGGGCTGATTTTTAAGCGCGAAAACGCCAATCAAAACGGTGCTTATAGATGGCAACTAAAGGACCGCGCAACCGGGAAAAGTCTTATTAATAATTATAAGCTTTTATCAGCTTGGTCGGATTGCATGACTGGTTATATATCATCATACAACGCTGAAAATAAAACTTTTGAAATGACAAGGTAGCAAATTAAAATGAAAGAGCAAATAATCATAAACAACGCCCCGCAAAGTGCCACTCACTTTGATGGAATCTACTTGATGAAGGTTTGCACCGATGCTTTTGACTGCTGGTACAGATACAATCATGAATTAAACACTTGGTGCGAATATCAATATATGTATAGGTTGAACAATATTCGCTCGCTTGATGATGTCAGTAAAATTGCAAAATTAGAGGGACAAGCAATATGAACATATATGAATACATAATTGATAACCACAATAGCAACGTAAGCGACTTTGCTCGATATATGGGTGTGCAACCTAATCAGGCCAACAGATGGATTCAGAGAGGTTGTGAGGTCGTTGACGGTGTCGTATGGTGTCCAGTCTCGAAGCATGAGAAAGATTAAATAAAAAAGCCGCTTATTATAGCGGCTTTTCTTTTAAGGTATTATCACTCCCCGTATGTCGGAGGATGGTATGGCGCTATCATCAAGAGTAAAACCAGCCTTGCTAATTGCTGGCCCTGCTAACCCCCTTGGTCCGAAGCTGGTGGCCTGTCCCGTTCCAACGTCTCCGTCTTGAGCCAAGTCACCACCATCACCGCCTGCATAAAAATCTGGCTCCAAGCCACCCTCAATAACTGCCCCCTTCCTACCCCCTAGTTCCAATGTGCCATTCTGGGCACCGTCACCAACAGCACCCGGTGGAAATACTGTTGGACCTGCAACGCCATAATCAAAACCAGCACCACCGCCACCACCAGCACGGCCCGTGCTAGTAGATGCAAACCCACCACCACCACCACCACCACCGATAACGCCACTATTATTCAAAACTAAATCATAGCTTAGTTGCAACGCTAGTCCGCCGTCACTGCCTTCATCGCCACCACTTCCAACCAAGTATCCATCTGGTTCAATTGACAGCTTGACAATGGCACCTGCTGGCCAGGACCCTGTGTCTAATGATATTCCGGCTGGTGTTGTTCCACCTACAACAACGCCATTATCAATAACAAATAAAGCCTCTGTGGTTGCATCCGGAGCCGGGAATAAACCATCAAAGATATCTCTCATGTTCTGATTGTTTCCGCTGGGAATATATATTAAATTCCCCCCTGCAAAATCCCCCGCCTGAAGTGGCCCGTATGTGTATTCAAGGGCTGTGTACTTATAATTAGCAGATTCCTTGGCCGTCATGATTTGAAAGTTTGTGTCCTTCGGAGACCCGGTTTCATCTGTAATATCAAAATGATTAATGGCCTTGGTTTGACCAACCCAAACATTCGAGTCTTTAGCCTCTAAATCAAAACTTATTTCCCTTGGTATATCAGAGAATCTTCTTCCGTACAGTGTCGCCAAAACTACTGCTTGCGCTTTGTTGTTGTCACTAATCCATCGTGAATTTATGACCCTAACCTCGCTTGACCCGTAAGTCGCTATTGAATGCGCGTCGACTCTTGTGTACGACTGTCTATAATTGTGTGTATCATTCAGTTTTTTGGTTTGGTCAAACATGCCAAAGTTTACAAATATTGTTGACGTCCTCATGTCAGGCCTATCTTTAGTTGTAAAGCTCCCAGCAACAATATTTTTGTCCATATCCAGCGGCGCATTCAATGGGGGTGGCGGCTTTAATGCTGTCAATTCTATTTTCTGGGTCTTTTCATTCCACCATAAATAATGCGGGAATGATTCAGATAATTCTTGCAACAGCTTGAAAACGTCAAAAGGTTTTGTGACTATTCCATCAGCAAGACCACTTAAAAATTCCGCTATTTCCGCCGCCCATTCATTCGTGTTAATAAATGCCGGGTCCACAAATGCAAAGTTGGTCAGCAAATCATTAATTATAAAATCCAGTTTACCTCTAGTTTGGCCGGAATAATCCAAGCATTGCTGCACAGTCTCGCCCGCTTCATGGGTTGTTGCAACTGTGTTCTTTTGTGCCCTTGTTAAGTCGAGCCTGTCCGGATTTGTTCCTGTTCTGGTGAAAGCCAAGACTTCATTACGCAAAGATATAAAACCCTCCGTTGCGTACTCTGCAGCACCTATCCCAGCGGGCAACAATATTAAATGCCCAGCGCCGACACTTAAACTAGTTTCAATAACGCCAGTGTTAGCTTTCGGAGCTAGCGCCTTATTGCTGCTTGCAAGCTTCAACGGGTCTTTAGCAATAATCCTAGCTTTGCCGCCTGATACGTCCATTGAATTTAATACATAGTTTCTAGTTATAAAATTTATAGGGTCGTATTTTCCGTCTATTAAATATCCAGATAGCACCCGCACCGCACCGTTTTGATAGTTTGGATTTCTTGCCCTAAGCTTTGTCCAGAATGAACCACGCTCGGATGCAATGTAAGAGCGTCCAGAAACATATTTGTCAACGCCGATATCAGAAAACGGATGGTCATTAAAAGACAGTGAAACAGACGCCCTAGTTCCTAACCCTCCACTTAGTGCAATCTTGGCAGGTGAAATGTCAATGCTTGTTAATGACGGTATGGCCTGCAATCCTACCGGGTGCGGCGACCTACCCTCACAAAATCTATACGTCTTTATCTCTGGAACAAAGTTTGGCAAATCTTGGCATTTACTAAAAGTGTTATAACATTCAGTGCCAGTCGCCCCGGTTGCCGTGCATGGCGCAACGCCATAATCGTTTTCACAATATTCAAGGTCTATCTCGACAATGTTTATGTGTTCCTTTCCAAACTCTAATTTTTCATTATCATAGCTCATTAGTCAGAATGCCCCTTCATATTTACTTCGACGCTCATTAATCCGCTTCCGCCGCCCATGTTCACTGGCTGAATGTCCTGAGTTGTGAAACCATAAGCGACTTCATTAGGGTATAAGTCCGGCCGCCACTGTATAAAGAACGGTGTTGTGACTGCGCTTTTAACAAACGGTTGAAAATATGTTCTGTACCAATCGGGCGGCAAATGCTGCCAAGCAAACGTACTTTGTGTGCCTTGGCGCTGAACTGTTCTACCTAAAAAGTTTCCTGATACTGACATGACGGATTCATATTTTGTTCGCCCTGACAGCTCCATTGGCGAATGTCCACCGTAAATAGGCTGGCGCATTTCTAGGTACGAACCAGCGTAAAGAACACCTAGCTCCAACCCGACCGTGGTTGTCGTAAAACTTATAATAACGCCCCAACATGCAACCGGGGAAAAGGTTAGCATTATCGGCTGGTCGTCTGTAAAAGTAACTTCTTCAACAAGAGTGCCCCCACCTGAAAAGGTTGGTGTGTATTCAAATCTTATCGTGCATCCGCCGTCGTGCGTCCCAGCATTATGAGCGGCCAAACCTATAAAATCTATAGTTGTTAATTGGTCAAATCTAAATCTTAAGCTCTCTGTTGTTGCCGAAGATACAAACCTTTCATACGTGTTTGCGGTCAACATCGGCAAAGCACTTGCAACAACAGACGTTTTTAAATGGTTTTCATACCCTATCTTTGCGAAGCTTGGGCTGGATGTGACAGGCGGTACGCTCGGTATACTGTTTACACTGTATGGATTGCTAGTAACGCCAGATGGGATTGATTGTGAACCCGCATAAAGCACACCCATTTCCAACCCGACTGTCGCTGTGGTGAAGACTACAATAACGCCCCAGCATTCCACGGGCGGAAAAGTTAGCATCACTGGTTCATTGTCTGTAAAAGTCACCTCTTGAATAAGAGTTCCACCACCTGAAAATCCAACTGTGTATTCAAATCTTATTGTGCTTCCACCGTCATGGGTTCCGGCATTGTGCTCATCCAATGCAACAAAGTCGATGGTTGTTAATTGGTCAAATCTGAAACGCAAGCTTTCTGTTGTTGCCACTGAAACAAATCGCCCGTCATCTTCCGGGGTAATCATTGGTAAAGCTCTTGACACGAGCGATGTATCTAGCTGGTTTTCATACCCTATGTAACCAGTTGCCGGACCTCCTGTAACAACTGGAACGCTTGGAATATCGTTAGGCGCATCCGGGTTGTTAACTGCATCAGCTGGAATATTGTTTGGGGATGATGGCAAGTTTGCGACATTTGACGCAACCGAATTAGGTGAGTCTGAGCCATTAATTACATCTGATTTAATTGACATTTTTAATGCCCTCCAAAGTTGTGTGATTCGGGGCAGTATCTAAACTGCCCCGGCTTCCAAATTAAAGCTATTCTATCACAAAACTTTAACTTCATCTGCAGTAAGCGCATAACCATAGACAGCAATGCTTTTTATGTGTCCACTGCCGATAGCGCCTAGTGGCATAAATTGCATATTTCCATTTGTATTTGACGTCGAAGAATATGATTCACTCGATACCACAAATGTTCCATCAATATAAACGCTGTCGGTATTTTCGCTTATGCCCTCGGTTACTATTGCAAGCTTTGTATCTTGGCCCAATATAGCTATTGGAGCCAAAGCTGTTGTGATGTTAACGTTAACATCGGCGTTATTAATTTTCACAAAAAGAGAATCATCAGGCCCGGTTGTACTGTATTCCAACTGGTGAGTAACACCTGTAACAATCGCACCAGCTAGGTTTGAGGTTTGGTCTTTTAAATTAAAGTCAAGAACAAAGGTCTGTTCTGGAAAATTCAAAAGCGCCCCATCTCTAGTGGATAATTGCTGTTGTACAAGAGTTTCCGTTGATGCCTCATTTGATACATAACTCAATAGCGTATCTTTTGAACCGCCGCCAATTTCCATGTTAGCACCCCAAACAAAAACGCCGCTATGGTTTCTCTGCTGTTGTGTTGGTGTAAATGCTGCATCACCGAGATATAAAGACATGCTGGCCTCGGTTGCAACAAAATTTGTGTACTGAGCATTATCATAAAAGACAACTAAGCCAAGCCTAAACCAGCCGCCTGCATATTCTTCAACAATGAGCTTTGTGATACTAGCATTGGCTGTGTTTGATACTGCAACAAAACTCTTGGTAGAAAAAGTAAATTCTGCAAAAACATTGCTGATATCGCCAGCTGTTATATCTGAATCAAAAACAATTTCTGATTTGAATCTTACCTTGTCAAAATCTCGCTTTTTAACAAAGATAGACGATTTAATTGTCGAACCAAGTGGGCTAATTTGAGCCGCTGCATCTGTTCCGTTGTCACCGTCTGCGCGGCCTTTTATAAAATGCTCCGTCTGAAATTCTGCAGGCCTTACCAGCATTGCACTTTTTGACAAATCAGGTGCAAACGCTTCATTACCTTTAGTGAAGCCCATGTTATTAGTGTCCCAACCTGCAGCCGCGCCACCTGTTGAAAGAGTGTTTGAAAAGGATTCGGTGTTGCGCATCCAGTTTCTTTTCTGTGTTTCAAATAAAATACCTAACGATTCACCAGTTATAGGGTCGAATTCAAAACGAGGTTTTTTAGGATAGTATGGACCCGGTCCGTATGCAGGGTCAATTGCAACTGCTTCCGTTTTGGTATATGGCAATACTTTATTTGTTGTTGTAATCTGTGAACCCCAAAGCAAGAATCCTTTTCTTCCATCGCCCACAGAATAGTCAGCAACAGTAGCAACTAATCTGGGTCCGGTTATACTTGTGTCCATGTTTCCAACTGAAATGCTAATCAAAAACCAGCCGTCGCCAACATGTTTGATAGAGGGAACAAAATCACTGTCTCTAGTGTTTGCCTCGTTATTTGTAACAGTGCCAGTCTGCAGATTAAAGTAATACCCTTTAGTTAAGGTTTCCTCTTGTGGTGCATCATTCCAAAAAAGACCAACAATCCCTGAACCTTCATCTTTTACATACGTGCTGAAAGTTTGGAACCCTTCAGTTTTAAGCGCAAATACCAAAGCCTCTTGATGTATTCTTGCTGCTGAAACGCCTGATTCTGAAATTATCTTACTAGCAGTTTGCGTGCCGTCGGGTGCTAGTGCCACATCAGGTAAAACACTTACGCTCGATTTGGTCCATGCTGCGTTTTCGTAGTCTTCGCTATATGTAAAACCATTTTGAACTTGCGTGTTTTGAGAATAATCATAGTCAATAAAATATTCACAGACGCCGTTTTGATTAACTAGCTTGTTGTTAAAGCTGTTGGCAATTTGCGTAGGTATGCCGCTATACCCATACAGCAACGGAGAATCAAACGAAAAATCATTTTTAACTGCCGCACCGTCAAGCGCGTACATTTGTCTTGATAAATCAAAATCCCACGCCGGGGCTATTGAGCGTTTTACTGCCACCGCTGCTGCAGATTCTAAACTATTTGGCGCTGCAATACCGCCCTGTAAACTGCTTGTTATTGGCATTTTATGTTCCACCTGTTGTTGTTAATTGTACGCCGTCACCGACCTGTTCATTAATTTGCGCCATCAGCTCCCTAACTTGGTCAACCGACAATAGACCAGTGCTGGGTAAACTAATATCAATCGTTCTGTTCATTTGTGGCACGTTTTGCGCCGTCTGCTGTGATGCACTACTTGGCGATGCAGCGCTTGCGCTTGGTGATGCCGTACCTCCACCAGCACTACTCCCACCCCCTTTTATGCCGCTTATCATACTGGCAGTTGTTGCAATGGATGCCGCCGTATAAGCTGCAGCCAGTATTGGCCCGCCTGCCTCCATACCTGATTTCCAAGCTTGAATGGCAGATTCCTTACCAGCTATTAGCGCCTTGTAAATCGCAACAGCTTTATATAATTTCTGCGCTTTTTTACTTCCCTCTGCCAAAATCTTAAAACCATTTTGAACATTAGCAAGTGTCATTTTTCGTTCTGCATCTTCTGTTTTCTGTTTAAGTCCAACCATTGCGTCATCATGTTCTTTTTGTGTGACACGTTTTTCAGCTAGTGCTTGTTTTTGCATTTCCATTTGACGTTGCAAATGTGCAAGCTCTGCCTCTTCCTCTGACAAGTAGCGCAACCCTATAGCTTCCATCAATCCAATTGTTTCGGCCTGATAGTCTGCGGCAACTGATGTTTCTTTTACGCCTACCCCTTCGCCGTTGTCCTTTGCTTTCTTCTTATCTTCAACAATTGCGGCCGCTAGTCCTGCGAATTCCTCGCGTGCTTCCGCAACGAATCTTTTTAGAGTATCGCTTGGCAGCTCTTGCACTGCTAAATCGTGCAACTCGCCCTTAGCCATTGTTAGCGTATCAACCAAAAACTTTGCATCGGCATCAATGTTTTTTATAAAGTCGCTGTTTTGAGTTGCTTGAATTAGCTTAATATCAATTCCGGGCAATTTGTTAAACTGCTTGATTGCCATGTTTGCCATGCCAAGCAAACCGTCAACGGTCAATGATATCCCGTTGGCCATCCCCTTTAAAGCTGTACCTATTGCGGCAACAACACCAAGGGCGATAACCTGAACGCCTTTAAGTATTACTCGCCAGCCATGGATAGCATCGGCAACAAAGCCAACCGCTGAAACAAGTCCATCAATAGCAGTGGTTATGTAAGTTGCTGCCCCGCCACCTTGGTTTGCCATTTCTGTAAAATTCTTTGATACAGCAATCAGGATTGGCGATAACTCAATTGTGATTAATTGGGTGAGTCCTTTAAACTGTGCAGACGTGTCACTTAATTCTTGTGAAGCTAACCCAGCCATGGCAACCTGTGTTTCAGTTAAGCCAATGCCTAAATCTTCCGCACGCTTTGTCATCCTCTGTAGTTCCGCCGCATTATCTTTAAGCAGTGGAATTAATTTTGTGGATTCACTAGACATGGCTTCCATAAAGAAAGTCATCTCTTGTTGAGAAACGCCAGCGTCTTGAAGCGATTTTACATAAAGCGCTAATGATTGCTCGCCAGATAAATCCTTAAACGCCTTGGCAGTTATGCCAACTTTAGGTGCTATCGTTTCGAAAAAGTCGACCATCGGACCAGCGCCAGAAATTAAAAAATCACCAACTCTGTCATTCACATCTTTTAAAATATCACCATATTTTTCCTGAGATACTCCAAACTTATTTGCAGCAAATGCGCCACGCTGAAAAGCTGCAACCGTCATGTCTGCCGATTCCGCTGTGACCCTTAATTCTTTGATGGTGGCAAGGTTCATTTTAACCATGGCTGCAGTGACAGCTGCCGCTGCTGCGACTCCTGCAGCGCCCCATTTTACAAACTTATCTGCAGATTTTCTTATCTGCTTTTCACCAATTTTTAGGGCATCGCCAGCGGCGGCAATACCATCTTTCACGCCGCTGGCATCTGCTGTTATTTTTACGCTAAGAGCGCCAATTACTGTATTAGCCATTAGAGAACATCCACCCCATCATCAATTAATTGTTGTCGTCTTAACATCAGAGACTCGTAATCATCTTCATGTATACCGTCAATGACTCTCGGTCGCTTTGAATCAATAATGGCGTTTACTTCCGCCGGGGTCATTCGCCAATAGTCAGTGGGTGAAATATTAAACTCACCCACTAGCAGTTGGTACAATTCGTCCCACGGGTAATCAGCTATTTTTTCCTGCGCACTGCCGGGGGTCGCTTGGGTGTGTCTTTTTTTTTGGTTTCAGGGAAAAAAGCAGATAGCATATGAGTAAGCAATCCTTGGATTACTTCCATGCTTGTTGCGCCATCAGAAAACATACTTTCATATACACTTTCTTGAGTGGTACTTGCACCCGCTTCATTCAAAACAACCGACACAAATTTTGCAACATGGCTGAATCGTATGTCACCTGAAATTTGACGTGACAATGTTTTACCAATGCTGATTAATTCGTCAACCCGGTCAACGCACTCCATATCAACCATTAGGGTGTAATCGACACCCTCCCAACCCAAAACTAGCTTTTTGCGTAATGCCATAAATCAATTACCCCGCGACAAAAATTACTGGACCAGAGCTAGTAAAGCTAGCTTCAAATGTCATTATTGCATTTGATTCACCAGAAAAACTGGGTGCGCCTGTCATAGCCGCATCAAATGTCAACGTTGAACCATCCGGATACGTTTTAACAACTGAGAATATTTGGCTGGCTTCAAAATAAGACGCCATCAATTCCAAGTTTTTAACTAGACCCGACACTGAAAACTCTGCAGATTTTAATCCTGCCACTGCTACAAACTCAGTCCAACCGCTTGATTGGTCATCTGTAGAATCTAACATTTCATTACTAAAAGCTATACCTTTTGAATTTACGCCGATTACAGCTGAACCGCCCAAAGTAAAAGTTACATCTCGCCCAATCATTCCGATTCCAATACTCATATCATCACCCCTTAAGGTCTTAGTTGTTTGCCTAAATTGGCAGTGGTTCAAACATTATCTCATATTGTTGTACGCTGTTCCGGGTTAAACCATCTGGCTGTACTGCAATACTCCGAAAAGTTTCGCGGATTCCTGATATGCCATAAGTAGCAGTGTCAGGAAAGTTCCATCTGTGAAGTGTATCATAAACACTGTCAGCAAGATTATTTATTTCTTTGACGCCTCTGTACTGGCTAAATCCAACCACCTGTAAAGTTGCGATAAATCCAGTCTCTAAATCTGTTCCGTTGTCGCTCGGCTGAATAGCGTCGATTCTAACAAACGGATAACTTGAATCTGGCAAATCCTGCGGTACTTGGTCATAAACGTTAGCAGTTATTTCGGCGCTTAGTCTTGTGTAGATTGCTGCAAATAATTCATTCATCACTTACGCCTTATCAATTTGCTTTTTAAGAATGTCAGTTAAGTTTTTCTTAAAGAATGCAACCTGCTCTTTTTTAGCTGGCTCTAGCCATGGGCGGTTCATTACAGTTTCCAAGAAAAATCCATAGTCAACATTTGTTCCAACATAAGCAACTTGCTTGCCTTTGTGATGGTCCAGTGCTATCGACCCCATTAATCGGCCCGTGTCATTATTAGGACTCGAACCCGGCTTGGATGCCACATGCTGGTATGGATTCCCGCCTGCAGTGTATCTTGTTACATACGTTCCCATGCTCGGTTCACGTATTGATTTGATGGCGCTTCTTTGTACTTTTATAGCTGTGACCCTGACAGCATCATCAACTGCTTGCTCTGTATTCAACATGAACTTTTTAAACGCAACGTCTAAGTCAGCAAGGCCCGTAATTGTAACACTCATGTTGCAACGGCCTTTTCAGCCATTACATTTATCCAGATTACCGAGTCTTGGGTTGAGTTTATTGATTTGATGTTGTAATAGTCGCCATCGTACAATATGCGCATATCATCCCTTAAACCTGCTACATACTGAAAGCTAAATTTCCTCATGTAGTCAGATTTTATATGGTCATCCAACTGCCCTTTGTTTCCGGTGTCTATTTTTACGAACCCGGTTATATTTGCAAAGGTTGACCAAGTGGCAGTAAACCCGCCCTGTCCATCGTCTGATTTTAATAGTGACTCAAATGTGTACGCCTTCGTAAAATCAGCAAATGTATTATTAACAAATGTATTAGCCAACGCTTGAAACGAGCCAACACTCATGTTCTGACTACTCGGTCAACTGATTTTAACAGTGGCCCTAGCTTGGAATTGACACGCTGTAAATTCACTCGGTTCATGTTGCCGCCGCTAAAATACTCTGCGCTCATGTCGCCTAGCTGCTCGCGTTTTATATTTGTGTTGTTAGAGTTAACAAGAATGCTGGCGCTGGTGGAATAAGCAGCCGCCTCAAATTGAGCCTCTTTTAACTCTTTCGGTATCTTATCAGACGCTAGAAGATAACCATATAAATCTACATTATATCGGGGATACATTAAAGACTGGGTTGAGCTGGCCCTAGTGCCCTTCATGCTTCCTTCATTACCCTGCAAATAGTCCACTGCAGCCAATAAGTCAGCCTCGCGCTGTGGTTGTGTAGCCGATACAGTTAAACCTCTTAAAAGCGCATACGCTTGATATTCAGCATCGGTAACAAATGAGTTAGCATTTGGTACTTGTGAACCATCTTCAATAATTAGCTGGCTACCTACAGCAACAACAATCTTACCACCGCCCAATATTTGCGATGTTATCTCAGTTCCATTAATACTGTTGTCATCAAAATAAGTGACAGTTGGGAATATCTCGCCTACTTCTGAGGTTGATTTTAAATCTACACTCAAAGTAACAGCATCAACAACAACGACCAGATTCGGCTCTAGCAATACGCTGTATGTCTCTGCACCAAATGTAACAACAATGTCAGTAGCCAGCGTTAAATCAACACCAGCGAAAACAAATACAACCTTGTTATCTTTATTTGGAATTACTATATTTTGAGACATTTATCGACCTTATTTTTTAACTTTGCTTGGTGCTTTGACTGGCTTGGACTCTTCAACTAAAACCAGCTTACCCGCATCAACTAATGATTGAACAACACCTTGGTCAGATTCACAAACTCCATCTTGGCCAAAATTCAACCCGTAAACTTTGCAATTTGGCTTTTGACTTGGTAATGATACTTTCATTTTAACACCTCATGGATAAACATTATGAAAGGCACTCCGAAGAATGCCTTTTAAATACTTACTTACTAAGTCAGTGAAGTCAAACGAGCAAGACCACGACGGTTAAAGTTTACGAAGTTAGCGTAAGCCTTTACACGAGTAATTGTGTTGTCTTTCAATTCAGCAACACCAACTTGGTCAATTGCAATACCAGCTGGAACGCCTTCAGGATGAATGAAAGACTGTCCAATTTTCTGAGTACCGTCATCAAAACAACCAGCGTAGATTGAAGTCAAAGCGCCGCCTGCTAATGCTGCACCGTTTGCAGTTTCAGTAGAACCAATCCAATCATTCTGGAAAATTGGAACGTTGTTATAAACGTCGATGTTACGTGAACGGCCATTGCCCATATCAAAAGCTATGGTTTCATTTACGCCGCCTAATTGACGAACCAATGCGCGGTACTTACGTAACTGTGCGCCGTTGGCAACTAGGTAATCAACCTCGCCGTCTTTAGCTTTTACCAAGTCAAGTAACTCGTCTAATAATTCAAAAGACAATGCCTGAGTTGCGGCTGCAGTGGTGTATTGGCTTGCATCACACAAAGAAGGCAAAGAATGCATCTGTGGTGAGGTGCCAGTACCGGAGGCCATACCCTCTTGAATTAAACGACCGACTGATTTAGCTTTGCTAGACACTTCAGCCATCATCTGGTCAACGCCAGCTGATTGTGATTGTGCTTGAACAAGGCCATTCATTTCAGCGTCACCAATTATAGTGATTGCTGTATATGGAGTCTGCACCGAAGTGCTAGCGCCCTTGGCAGTAATTTCGCCACCGATTGCAAGGTTTTGAGCATTACCAAGAGTTTCTTCACGGTTAACTAGGATAGCTTGACCGGAATAACCAGTGAATGGCATAACCTGATAAATGGGGTTAGTAGTAATTATATCTTCAACGATACCTGTCACGATTTCGTCATTGATGAAAAGTTTAGCTTGCGCCAGAGTTTGAGTAGCCATTTTTAAGTGTACCTTTTTTGTTAAGTTAATTTCAAGGCACAAAAAATGCCATGACTTTGTGTAAAATCACAGCACCGCTGTTGGGATAAATTGTTAATAACTCACTGAGTTAATAATTGCATTATACTACCTGTAAAGTATTAATACAAATTTCAGTTTTTACGGCATCATTTTCTGGTATGCTGCGCGTAAACTTGCCTTTTTATCAGCTGGATTTGCTGTCCCGGCTGAACCTGCGCCGCCGCCGCCATTTGATGGAATCTTAAAGTCTTCACCAAGAGAGTCAACAAACTCTGACACAGTTAAGTTGCCATTAGCGCCTGTCAAAATATTGTCACCATCTTTTGCAACAACCTGACCGTTATCAATTGAAAACGTATTTTTAACCAACAGCATTGCTGCACCGGATAATGTGGGTCGAATGCTATGCTTTGAAAATGCTACATTTGCAGCGCCTTCAATTTCTGTTTTTGTGACTAGACCATTATAACGACCATTACTGTCGTTTAACTGTCCTGTCAATGCATCAATCTTGCCTTGCATATCAGATTTTAAACTGTTGGTGCGATGCGCAATCAATCCATCAATGTCTTTTGCGTCAACAAATTCTTTATCTTTTATCTTCCGGGCCTGCTCTTCAAAGTCCCGATATTTGCTAACGTCTATGCCCTTGTATGCCTCTTGCTGTTTTAGCAAGTCAACATTACTTGCTCTGAATTCATCTAGCTTCGCTTTGTCTGTTGCGCCCTCAACCTGTAGTTGATAACCATCGCCTGACTTGGCATAAAAGCTTTGCTCCACTTCGTTCAACGTTCCAAACTTTTCTGCATCCAATTTAAATTTCAACATTTTTATATACCCTCTGGGTTAAGTTCCTGTGCCTGCTTCTTCCCACGCTGTGGGATATTTAGTTTTTAACTGGTCAAGTGTTAAAGTTTGACCAGAGTTGTTAACGAATTTATCAACTGATAAACCGCCATTTCTAAAAAGGTTAGCCTTTTCTTTGCCTAACACTTCCACCTGAAATTTCTTGCTTTGCTTACCAAGCCATGTATTGTAATCTTGCTCGGAGCCTGTCGTGTCCTTCTTAACTGGTTTCTTATTTACTATCCTAACGTCGTCTGCAAGTAATGGCACTTCAATACTGCGGCAATTATAATGATGTGGAGCCAAAGGCCCCTTGCCCACTCTGTATACAGTGCCATCACCTGCTTGGCATATGGGCGACGTTCTACCATCTAAAACTGAAGACCATTCATAGTAAGGTGCGATGTCAATATTATCTTCTAATGTGTAGCTTTTTGCAACAGATGCAGTATGGGCAATTGATGTTCTTACCATTCTTTCTGCACTTGTGCGCGATATATTCAGTATTCCGTTCTTATATCCTAGTGATTTGCTGCCTACAACCTCCCCTATTATCTCGCGGGTCGACTTGCCCTCGAAGAATCCCATGCTAACAGCGTTCCTGACTGCCTTGGCTTGCTCTTTTGAAAAGTCGTTTAAGTAGTCTTTCAAGAGTCGGTTATTAAATGGCCTCGCGTTTATGGCTGCTTTCAATTGGCTGGTGGCAGGTATTGTTGCCGCTGCTAATTCATCAACTTTGTTAAGTGATGCCGCTGTAAATTCTGCCTCTTCTTCCGCAAACAATACTAGCTGCTCGCTCAAGTCATCGGTGTACTGTTTGAACTCGGCATTAATCAAAGCGTCAACAAATGCAAGCTTTGATTCAATACGCTCTTTTGACCTAACGGTGTCGGTTTTTAATAGCTCGGTCCGCATACCTTTTGCAACGCGATTCAAAAACGGCATAAAGTTTTTTACCTCACCGTTTTTGAACTGCTCAATAAAATGAGCATGTCGCGCTGTTATATTGCTAAGATTTGGCACTGGGTGATTTCCCCGTTGTGTTCCCAAAGTAGCGGGCCGCTGATATGGCTCTATCAGCACTTAGCCCACATTGAAGACAGGTAACACTCATAATTTCGTCTTTCACCAACGATTCAAAAGAGTGTTTATTCTGACACTGGAATTGGCGTATCTTCTTCATCTTCCTCAAGTCCCCCATTAAAGCCGACGAAGTCAGTCCCGGTTGTTGTTATTCTGTCAGCTTCATCTAATGCGCTAACATTCTTGGGTAGCAACTCACCCTTTACAAGCAAGCTTAGGAAAGAATCCAAGCTCATACCGCCCGATTGATATACTTGTAAATAAGCTAATAATGCCTGCGGGTCAAGCTTAATATCAATAAAGTCTCTGTTTACTTTAAAATCTGGGGTAGGTGCGCCCATCCATTCCGATAATATTTCCAATAATTCAGCCATGGTATTATCAACAGTGTTTGCAATTGTTGAAAGTGTAGCTGTTTCGCTACTTGCTTCAATGCGCGAAGTCTCTGCACTTTTCACACCGCTTGAACCATTGAACAGCATCTTTGCGCCAATGCTCGCCATGGTCCTAACGTTGTCATCTATGGCAGATTTTAACGCTGATAATCCTGCGCCCGTGAATTCCAATAATTCAACCCGTGCGTCTGAGTCGTCAATGTGGTTAAAACTACCAGCGCCCACTGTAATTTGTTTTTTATTGCCTTGGTCATCCCGTAAATCTCCAAATAAAAATCCAGTTGGTAATGCTGTCCAATGTAAACCCCATCGCTGGTCAGTCGACATTCTATATTGGTCCAAGTTGGTTGTTGCTAAATGTAAAAGCACCGGGTCATTGTCAAGTTCACCAGAAAATACAAATGGTATTTCTGTCAATGCAACGCCCCGGTTTGTTGGTGTAAATGATTCCACGACACCAAAGTTTTTAGCTGAATCTTGACGCCAAATGTTCTGTATATAATTGCCATTTTCGTCATACGTTAATTCAATATATTCGATTTTGGTATGCTGAATAAACTTGTCTTTTTTGTCTGCCTCTTGATATTCTTGAGCCAAAACAATATAGTTTTTTGAATAGTTGATTATTGATTCTTTTGGGTATTGTTTGACAACAGCTTTGTCTGTGTATTCCACCAGATAACCTGCTGAACCACCATACAAAAGTTCCTTAATCATGCTTTCGACAAACATTGTCACGCTGGTTTCTTTGCCGTCAATATCTTCTGACAAGTAGTTGACAGCGCCAAGAGGTTCAAACATTGGCGGCATCCGCATTATTGCACCACAAATGGCCAGTGCTGTTGGCTCGACTGCAGGTATAGCGAACCCACGTAATAAATAATTATCATAGTCTGCCTGATTCTGTCCGCCCAACCTTGGCAAGTAAACCTCACCCCTTGGTTTTATAGCAAATTCACCATGGCCAAAATCTCTGACTAATGTGGTCTTTTGTACGGCCAATTTATAGCCGTCATATTCTGTATTAACTGGCATCGTTTAAAATCCTGTATAGTTTAATTCTGAAATTCTGTTGTCATTGGTCAATGAAACGCTAAGTGACATGATGAATGCATCCGCCTTGTTAGGACTCATTATATCACGTTTTTTTAAATCGTCTTTGCTCTCTACTTTTACGCGCCCAGCTTTGTCAAAATCGCGTCTTGGTGTTGTCAATTCACTTACCAAAGATTCTACATTATTGATATTTGAGCTAATACTAATCAAGTCATCAGGTCGATAGTTGGTATTGCCATTAACCAAGTAATCATGAGTATTTCTTAGCCTGTCCGCAACTAACCACCATGCCTGAGCTTTTACATTGCTGAAATACTCCTTTTGTTTGACGCCGTTATATTTACGGCTTGGACGCTGAACTTTACCACCAGCATTGAACCCAGAAAAATCATTGAACCCGGCGGCCTGCAATGTTGACCCAGTATGCGCACCGACACCAATGGAATCATATATTATGCGCCCACCATGTTTAAGTGCTGCTAGCCTTACCTTGTCCGCACTCTTTTTAAGTTCATTTTCGCCGCCTTGCCATTCATAGCAGTCTGTTACGATTGAGCCATTGCATATTGTTACAGCGTTTTTATCTTCGCCGCTGTCAGCAACATCATAACCAACAACGACTTGGCCCTTCATTTCGCCTTCGTAATTAAGATGGAAATCAATAGCTGCTTCAACCCATGAGCGCTTAATAACCACTTGGTCATCATCAGAAAGAGGCTTGCCCATATACACATGTTCATACCTGTCAAAATCCTTTTCTTTGGCCTCCTGAATGGCATCAATCATTGTCTGTGATAGGTATGGATTTTCATCATAATTAATCTTTCGAATGATTGATTTATTTGGTGGGTTCACTATAAAATTCTGCCAAACAAAATCAGTTATTAGCCTTGGGTTAAAACTAATCCATATCTCAGACCCTTGCTTTCTGATAGTTGGCTCTAGTATTTCCCACTGTTCTTTTGTTAGATTGTGCGCCTCTTCAATCCATAGCACATCAGCATTTTCAAACGATTTTATTTCATCTATGTTTCTTTCTATGCCATAAAATACAAACTCTGAACCATTAACATTGTTTATATTGGACGCCTGAACATCAAAGCCGCCCAACTGTAAATCATCAATCTTGTTTTTTATTACAGTATAAACGGACTCTTTGATTTTGTTCTGGAAACGACGGACACACAAAAAACGGGTCTTATGCTCACTTGCTATCTTGACCGCCGCTGCAGCATATTCATGAGTTTTACTTGACGCCCTGCCACCATATAAAACCCGCAATCTGAAATAATCATATTGCAAAGTGTCCTCAACAAGCTTCCAATTCCAAAAGCTTTTGAGGTTGGGATTGAGTGGGTATTTATTCATCAATAAAGTGGCGGTTGCTTGCTTTTTCACTTTCAAAAGTCTCAACAACTTTCGTTTCTTTCCAGCCTGCCTGTGTCTTCAGATAGAATATTGAGGCTGCAGTATTACCCTGCCTCGCTTGGCCAATTAGGTTTCCAGCAATATCAGCAATAGCTCTAGCCTTGCCCTGTTTATATGCTAGTTCAACCTCCGGCTGTCTCTTTTCGATGGCGTTAAATGTCACATGAGAAACACCAAAATAATCTGCAACTTGGTCTTTACTAAGTACAGAAGATAAAGTCCGCACCTCTAAAATTTGTTCCTCTGACAGTTCAACTGCTGGCCTGCCCACTTTGTTTTTCTTAGTCATTTTATAACCCCGTTATAATTTAATTTACCCATACGCTGCACGGGCTTAGTTTCCAAATCCTGCCTTTACTGTTGTACCCTTGAATGACATTGACACAGTATCATCTTTATACCCTGCCCCATAAAGGTTAGGCGCAAATCCTGAATCAAGCCCCCTAAATAACGTCGGTATCAAAACCCTGTCGTTGAATAGGTAGCCGCTAGACAAATAAGCTAACGGGGCGATAATGCCCCTAGGTAAAAAACCGTCATTAGCTAGACTGAGGGAACTAAGCATTTCTAGTTACCGTCGAAGTGGTTTCACCGTCACCCGTTATAATTAGGCTGATTCCACCCACTGCAATTGACTCAGGCGTGAATGTCGCTGCGCTGCCTAAGGTTAATCCTCTTATTAGGTGCAGCTCATCCACTTTCAAGGTTAAGTCCGTCACGTCTGTTTTAGAAGCTTCCCTTGATGCAGTGTCAGTTATGACCGATTCATTTGCAGCGTTAAATGTACTGATTCCAGCTAGGCTAGTAACAGCGCCATCAGTTCCGCGCATATCAGCGTTCACTGTAACCACATCAACCAACGTGACATTGGCCACGGTATCTGTCGCCGGGTTAAACGTGCTTAGGCTGCTAACATCTGCCTTTGAAGCGTTTCTTGATGCAAGGTCAGTAATCACTTGGTCAGTCGCAACATTGAATGTGCTAAGTCCTGCAGTGCTAGTAATTGCTCCGTCAGTTCCTCTCATGTCAGTGTTGGTTGTAACTGTGTTAACAATGTCAACATTA
>TARA_B110000503_G_scaffold15890_1_pt1 | contig 22491 bp, 18 predicted proteins | sample TARA_B110000503 | Tara Oceans TARA_B110000503 (sample SAMEA4397472) | marine metagenome | biome: Polar Biome; feature: [SRF] surface water layer (ENVO:00010504); material: water (ENVO:00002006), including particulate matter (ENVO:01000060) such as... | depth 5 m | reverse complement strand
AGTCAGTGGAATGCTGAGTGCCAATCTGGAAGTGGCACCACTGGCTATTGCCGAGCTGGAGCAGCGCGGCTATGACGCCGCATTTTCCGCTGAGATCAACAACGATCCTTTTTTCCCCTTGGTGCTGGCAGCTGAGCACAGTGAGAAGATCGCACTGACCACCTCCATCAGTGTGGCGTTCGCGCGCAACCCAATGACCATGGCCAATCTGGCCTGGGACCTGAATCACTACGCCAAAGGGCGCTTTACCCTAGGCATTGGCTCGCAGATCAAACCCCATATCACGCGGCGCTTTTCCATGCCGTGGTCACAACCAGCGGCGCGTATGCGTGAGTTCATCCAGGCCATGCAAGCCATCTGGACTTGCTGGGAAACGGGGGAGAAACTGGCGTTCAACGGTGAGTTCTACCAGCACAATCTAATGACTCCGATGTTTACGCCCACCAACACCCAGTACGCCAGACCGGGGGTACACCTCGCTGCCGTTGGCCCGCTGATGACAGAAGTGGCTGGAGAAGTGGCCGATGGGATGATTGCTCATACCTTCACTACTGAAAAATACCTGCGACAAGTTACACTACCGGCAGTACAGCGCGGATTGGCCAAAGCCGGACGCGCCCGGGAGACGTTTGATATTAGTATTCCCGTCATGGTGGTGACGGGGGCCAGCGAAGAGGCGTTCGAGCAGTCGCGGCTGAGGGTGCAGAACCAACTGGCCTTCTATGCCTCTACCCCGGCCTACCGCCCGGTGCTTGAAATGCACGGCTGGGGCGAGCTGCAGACCGAAGCCCACCAGTTGACACGGGAGGGACGCTGGCCGCACATGGCCAAGCTGATTACAGATGAAATGCTGCACACTTTTGCGATAGTCAGCGAGAGCATTGAACAGGTACCGGCACTGCTCACACAACGCTACGGTGGCCTGGCCGACACTTGGATGTGCACCGTGGAAACCGGGGATAACGAGTTACAGAGGCAATTGGTCGCCACCATCCAACAAGCCTGAGTATTCCTGGCGGCAAAGCCATATAGCGAATAGCGCAACAGCGACCTTTCAGAACAACTGGTAGAGGACCACAGACGTGAACATAGAGTTAACGACACAGCAAAAGGCTCTCCAGCTGGAGGTCCGCGAGTATATGAAGACGGTCATGACGCCAGAACTGTTAGAGGAGATGAAAATTTCCGAGTTTAAAGAGGGAGGCGGCCCCGAATTTCGTAAGCAATACGCCCGCATGGGCGCGGATGGCTGGATCGGCCTGAGCTGGTCGAAGGAGTTGGGCGGTAAAGAACTGTCACACGTCGAGCAGTATATTTTTACTGACGAGGTAGTGCGCTCCGGTTTTGCCTATCCCTTCCTCACCACCGAGGCAGTGACGCCGGTAATTGCCGCCAATGCCAGTGCCGAGGTGCGTGAAGAGGTCGTCGGCGGGGTCAAGCAGGGCAAGGTGACCATCGCAATCGGCTACTCTGAACCCAATGCTGGCACCGATTTGGCAAGCCTCACCACACGCGCAGAACGCGACGGTGACGACTGGATCATCAATGGCCAGAAGATGTGGACCAGCCTCGGTAATTTCGCCGATTACGTCTGGCTGGCGGCGCGCACTGACCCGGATGCAAGCAAAAAGCATAAGGGACTCACAATGTTCCTGGTGCCCACTGACATTGAAGGCTTTGCGCTCACGCCGGTACACACACTGGGCGTGCGTACCAACGCCACTTACTACAGCGATATCCGCCTGCCGGATAAATACCGTGTGGGCGAGGTGAACGGTGGTTGGAAGCTGATCACCGGCCAGCTCAATATCGAGAGGCTGTCGCTGTTTACCCACGGTCAGGTGCAATCGCTCTATGAAGGCGTCTGCGAGTGGGCTGCCGAAACGGATGCACCCTCTGGCGGCAAGCTTATCGAGCAACCCTGGATTCAGCACAATCTAGCCAAGGTTAAAACTGGCCTGGAGGTGGTCAAGCTGATCTGCTGGAAGCAGGTGTGGACGATGGATCAGGGGCCACTCAACATGGCCGACGCCTCAGTGGCAAAAGTCTACAGCAGCGAGTTTTTTGTCGAGCTGTACCGCATGCTGCTGGAGGTCATGGGACAGGCAGGGACGATTGCCGCGCACTCACCTGGCGCCGTACTCAAGGGGAAACTTGAATTTCGATGGCGGGTGGGCGCAGTGCTCACCTTCGGCGGCGGCACCAACGAAGTACAACGCGACATTATCGCCATGGCGGGGCTGTGGATGCCCCGCACACGCTAGGAGAATCAGGCCGTGGATTTCAAAATTTCTGAAGAAGTAAACAGTGCACAACAACTGGCCCAGCAAATACTGGGTGATTTTACCGAGGTCGACAAACTCAAGGTCATTGAGCAACAGGAGGAGCGTGTGGATATCGCACTGTGGCAGGCACTGGCTGAGGCCGGGCTGCTCGGGCTGGACATCTTTGAAGACAACGGCGGTACCGGCTTGGGCTTTTACAGCCTGACCACCCTGTGCGAGGAAGTGGGCCGCACGGTTGCGCCAGTTCCGGTGATTCCGGTACTGGTGTCTGCCGCTGGCACCCTACGGCGCTTCGGTACCGATGCCCAGAAAGAGCAGTGGCTGGGCGGTATCGCCAGTGGCGCGACGCTGGTCACGGCGGCACTGGAAGAATACAACAACGACAATCCCACAGCCCCAGCCTGTACTGCGCAAAAAATGGACGGCGGCTACTCGATCAGCGGCACCAAAATCTGTGTGAGCCTGGCGCACTCCGCTGCACGCATCCTGGTGTCGGCCCGCGCGGGCGATGAACTGGTCGTGGCACTGGTGGACCCGCGCGTCGCGGGCGTCACTCTCAATGCCCAGATAGTCAGCACCGGCGAAACTCGCCACGAGCTGCTCATGAACAAAGTACAAGTGCCGACTGCGGATATTGTCGCCATCGGTCGCGAGGCCATAGCAGCGATGGAGTGGGCGCTGCAAGCCACACGCACCGCACTGGCGGCTATGGCCGTGGGCGTCTGCGACAAAATGATGCGCATCACTGGTAGTTACACCTCCGAGCGGGAGCAGTTTGGCCGTGCGATTGCCACCTTTCAGGCAGTGAGTCACCGGGTAGCGGATTGCTATATCGACGTCGAGTGCCTGCGCCTGGCGACGCAACAGGCGGCCTCACTGATAGACCAGGGGCGCCCCGCAGCTGAGGCGGTGATGATAGCGAAAATCTGGTGTGGCGATGTAACGCACCGGGTTAGCCAGGCCTCGCAGCACTGCCACGGCGGCACCGGTGTGGATCGCGATTACCCGCTGTATCGCTACTGCGAACTGGCACGGCAGATAGAACTGACCGCCGGCAGCAGTGCACGACTCATGGGAGAATTGGGGCAGGATATCTGCGCAAAGTATCTGGCGAAAGCCGGATAGCAACGACAAAAAACCCAGTGCAACCCGGGCCTGGCGTGTCGCCGCTGTCGTTTAAGCGTAGCCGTTGTCGCGAAACCATTTGATGGAATCTGTCACAGCCGTTTCAATCGGTGTCTGTGGCAGACCCAGTTCCTCTATCGCTTTGGCAGGATCGATATACCCGTGTTGCTGCACGTACATCGTATTCTTATAAGTGGTTATTGGCGCCTTGCCGCTCACCTTTGACCACATCTCCGCCAGTTTCGCTACCCGTAACATCACGCTACCGGAGACTTCATTTTTCGCCACATCGGGAACCCCGGCTATTTTACCGATCATGCTGAGAAGTTCCTTGTTGGGCATATTCCCCGCTTTATTGCCCAGGATATACGACTCGCCAATCCGCCCCCTCTCCATCGCCAGCACGTGGCCGGCGGCCACATCGCGCACATCCACGGCGCACACGCCGCCATCCCAGTAGTTTTTCATTTTCCCTTGCAGGGTACGCAGGATCATGGTGCCTGTGGGTGTAGGCATGCGATCACCAGGACCAAACGGCATCCCCGGCATCACCATGGTCACTGGCAACCCCTCACTGACCATACCTTTTACCATCTGGTGACTGACAAATTTGGAGAGGATGTACTCACTGCCCCAGGTCCAGCCATTGAAAGCCGTTTTCTCCGTCGCGTAGCCGCCATTTCCTACAATACCGATGGCGGCGACACTGCTGGTGAAAACGATTTTCTGAACACCTGCCGCCTTGGCAGCTTCCAGCATAGAGCGCGCGCCATCCACATTGATTTTGAAATGCAGGTCGGGATCTTTGGTCCAGACCGCAAACAGGGCCGCCAGGTGATAGAGCTGCTCAACACCCTGCACCGCCCTGACCAACGATGCGGAATCGAGCAGATTGCCCTCCACAAACTCTACATCCATACCGTTCAATGGCGAGCGGTCCTCTCCGGGCATTACCATCACACGCACGTCGTCGCCCTTTTCAAGACACAGGCGAGTTACGTGGTTTCCGATGAAGCCGGTAGCTCCGGTGATCAACACTTTGGGCATTATATTCACTCCAGGTGATAGATTTATTTTGCGGTATCTTACCAGCGATTGCGCGACCGAGCATTGCAGAATCGGTCATTCTCCGTAAACGCTGGACACCGCAAAGGCCATAAAGTCCTTTACAAAAGTCGAGGTGCCCGGAACAGTTGCGCACAACAGCGAAACATTACACACCCCATGGAGGACATCCTGATGTCAATAATTCGACCCTGCCTGCTGGCAACGAGCCTGGTACTCGCGAGCTTCGTCCAGCCAAGTTATGCCGCTATAGATGAAGAGAATGCGACACTGGTTGCGGTGGTTGCCGCTCGCAGTGACGGAGAGAAAGCGCGCGATAACGCCCGTCATCCGGCGGAGACTCTGGCGTTCTTCCGGGTAGAGCCTGGCATGACGGTGGTGGAAGGCCTGCCTGGGGGCGGCTGGTATACCCGCATACTGGCGAACTACCTGGGCGCGGATGGCACGCTGTACGGTGTGAACTACGCAGACCGAATGTGGCCTATGATTCGCCCAGCTAACCCGGAGTGGACCGCAGAGCGAATCGCCGCAACCACTAATTTTCCGACAGAGGTCGCAACCTATACCGACAACGGCATCACGGCGCAGGGCTTCACCTTCGAGTCGATTCCTCCCGAGGTGGTGGGCACAGTAGATCGAGTGCTGTTATTTCGCGCGCTGCACAATCTCAATCGATTTGAGCAGGATGCGTACACGCGTTCGCAGGCGCTGGAGGGAGTCCGCATAATGCTCAAAGACGATGGCCTGGTGGGCGTCGTCCAGCATCGGGCACCTGACACGGCCAACAGCAATGGGACTGACGGTAGCCGCGGCTATCTGGATGAAGCCGCAGTCATCTTGATGTTTGAGGAGGCAGGGTTCGAACTGGTAGCGGGCAGTGAGATCAATGCCAACCCGCTGGATCAGCCCGCCGCCGATGATACCGTGTGGCGTTTGTCGCCATCACTACGGGGCAGCGAAAGCGATCCCAAAAAGCAGGCGAAATTGCAGGCAATTGGAGAGTCGGACCGCATGACGTTACTGTTCCGTAAAGCGCAGTAGCACGCTCATTGGCGAGCACCTGCCGCAGGCTGGTAGCGAGCGTGCCAACGGTCATCCATCTGGATAAACTGTAAAGGGAGGCAAGCCACGCTTTCAAGCTCCGGGTGCTTACATCAAGGAAATCTCGGCCTCGCCGACAAAGGCACTCTGGTCTGGGGCGCTAGTAAACTGGCGGGGAACGATAACGAATGGCGTTACGTTCTGGCCCGCCGCTGCTTTAATGCGGTGGAGGAATCGGCCAGGAAGTCGACCTACTGGACAGTCATAGAGACTAACGATGCCAATACCTGGGTCAAGGTACGCGCCAAGATTAAGGGAAAGCGGGTAAACGTTTGTCAGAGGCGTTTGTCGCTAGAGAGCAATATCCGATTTTGGGGGTCGGATGAACACAACTCAGGCTTGCAACAATATAGGGCTTTACCCATCAATCTTTTGTCCGGTAAACAGCCAAAATACGCTATGCTTCCTCGAAAGAATAAGGGAGCGTCATGACCTCATTAAAACACCTGCTAAGCGACATTGAAGTGTCACCTGAAGGCCCGCGCATTGTCGCCATCTTCGATTTCGATGGCACCATCATCGCCGGCTATTCCGCCACGGCCTTTATCCGCGAACAGCTTAGACGGGGCGATCTGGCACCGCGACAGTTTGTCGAGCTGATGCGGGCCATGACCAATTTCGGGATGGGTAATATGGGCTTCTCGGGCATGATGGCCATCAACGCACAGTTTATGCGCGGCACCGAGGAAGAAACCTATAACGAGGTTGGCAAGGAGCTCTACACCCGGCAGATCGCGCGTCTGGTTTATCCGGAGTCCCGCGCACTAGTGGAGGCGCATCAGGCCAAAGGGCATACGGTGGCGATTATTTCATCTGCCACACCCTATCAGGTGGAGCCTGCTGCGACAGACCTGGGGATTGAACATGTAATGTGTACGCAACTGGAAGTAGAGGGCGGCAAGTTCACCGGTGGCGTGATCAGCCCTACCTGTTTCGGGCAGGGTAAAGTAGATGCGGCCGAAAATCTTGCACGCCAATACCGTGCCGATCTGGACAAGAGCTTTTTCTACTCCGACAGTCAAGACGACCTATTGTTATTAGAGCGGGTCGGCCATCCCAAGGTACTGAACCCCAGCCCCAAGCTGGATCGCATTGCCCGCGCACGACAATGGCCCATTGTGAAATTCGGCAGTCGTGGGCGACCCACCCTCACGCAGTTTGTGCGATCTGTGGCCGCCACTAGTTCTCTGGTGACCTCGTTTATGGCGGGCTTGCCGGTATACGCGTTGACCGGCTCGCGACGTGAATCGCAGAACTTTTCATTCTCACTGTTTGCCGATACTGCCACTGCGCTCATCGGCATGGATATCAAGGTAAAAGGCGAGGAAAACCTGTGGTCGCACCGACCAGCAGTGTTTGTGTTCAATCACCAGAGTAAAGCCGATGTCGTGATCGCCGCCAAGTTACTGCGCCGCGACATCGCCGGTGTGGGCAAACAGGAGATCAAGAAAGAGTCGCCCATTATCGGTATGGTCATGGAATTGGGCGGTGTGGTATTCATTGATCGTGCCGATGGCAAGAGTGCAATCAACACCATGAAGCCGCTGGTAGATGCGATCCGCAAGGACGGCAAGTCCGTGGTGATCGCGCCGGAGGGCACACGCACCGTTTCACCGAAATTGGCGCCGTTCAAAAAGGGCGCATTCCATCTGGCCATGCAGGCCGGCGTACCCATCGTACCGATCGTAATCCACAATGCGGGCGATGTCGCACCCAAGGGCGACTTCGTATTCCGCCCCGCTACAGTACAAGTAGACGTACTACCGCCTGTCGATACCAGCCGCTGGCGCGCAGAAACCATCGAGGAACATGTGCGGGAGGTACGCAATATGTTCGCCAGCGCGCTGGGCCAGCCAGAAGAGCAACCACAGGCAGTGAGACGCAAGGTAGCGGTAAAACCTGTCAGGTCCAAACTGAAGGCGAAATCCTCCAATAAATCTGCCGCCAGGAAAAAACCCAAATGACAGCGGGGCCGACAGGCATGTATCCAAAAACCAAATATGAGGTGCAAAACCCCTGGCCGAGCGGTGAACAACAGCAGGTGCTGTTTATACTTGATACCCGTAACAGCTTTGAACAGGAGCTTTTGCGCGACTGGATTTGCCATCACAGCAAGGCTACAACTGCCGAGATACCGAAGGTTAGCCTTGACCTGCGCGACGAGCAGCGCGGTATAGACAGTAAGCCGCTGGTCACCGCCCTGGATCTGCCTGAGGGGACTCTCGTTACGCCACTGCGGGTAACCTGGCTGCCCTCGGAGGAAGCGATCAATTCAGGGCCACGGTTACGCGATCTCGTGTTTGGTGATCCCCGCCATCCCAGCGCGGGGCGCGCACGTAAAATACTCAGAGAGGCGCCCGAGAGAATGCAACTGCTGCACGGGAAGCCGGACACGATCGCCAATCTGTATGCGCGTTTTGAACACGTGCATAAAACGGAAGGTAGCGATGAGAAACGCGCATTCGCCGACTTCGTTGCACGCCAGGCGGTGGTAGTGCTGGACCTCGCCGAACGCCAGCTGCAGGGCGGGCGCTACAAGGTGCCGCGGCAGGTGGCAGCCAGCCTCATGGCCAGTCGTGGGTACAATGAAGCGCTAGACAATCTCGCCGCGCAAAGCGGTACGCCGAGGGCGGAACTGGTGAAAGAAGCCAGCGAATACATGGACGAAATGATATCGCGCCCGCGGACGTTCTGGCTGGACTTCTATGCCAAGTTCAACAAGTTTTGCCTGGGTCTGGGCTATGAGGAGCAGATGGTTTACGTTCAGGCTGACGTCGAAAAACTGCGCCAGCTGGTACGAGAATATCCCTCTATGCTGTTGTGGACACACAAGACCTATCTCGACGGAATGGTAGTGCCCAAGCTGCTGTACGACAACGATTTCCCCATGCCGCATATGTTCGGCGGCGCCAATATGAATTTTCCGGGACTCGGTTTTCTGCTACACCGAGCGGGCGCCATTTTTATCCGGCGCAGCTTCCAGGACAACGAGTTGTACAAAACCACCCTGCGCCATTACATAGGCTACCTCATGGAAAAACGCTTCCCCATGAACTGGGCGTTTGAGGGTACCCGCTCGCGCCTGGGTAAGCTGATGCCGCCGCGCTACGGGCTGTTGAAATACACGCTGGAGGCTTGCCACGCCACTGACGCGCGCAATATTCACATCATTCCTATCTCTATCAGCTACGATTTGATCCGCGACGTAGAGGAGTATGCCACCGAGCAGACCAGTCAGGGGAAAGGCGCCGAGTCGCTCCGCTGGTTAATCGGCTATATCCGCAGCCTCGCCCGGCCCATGGGCAAGATTTACGTGGATATCGGCAAGCCCGTGGTGCTGGAACGAGCGCCAGACCCCGACGATAAACTGGCGCTGTCCAAGATTGCGTTTGAAGTGGCCGTGGAAGCGAATCACGTGACCGCTATTACCTTCCCCTCGCTGGTCACCATGAGTCTGCTGGGCGCAGCACCCAAAGCACTCACCCAGAGCGAGGTGCTCGCCGACCTGCGTGCACTGCTGCGCTGGGCGCACGACAGAAACCTGCATATCTCCAAAGATTTCGATCCGGCCTATGCCGACCAGTTGCCAAGTCTTATCGGTATCATGCTCGACGACGGCATCGTCACCCGCTATGACGAAGGTCCGGAGGTCGTGTACGGCATTGGCCTGAATCAGCAGGCGGTGGCGAGCTATTACCGCAATACGGTCATTCATTTTTTCGTCAACAAGGCCATCATTGAATTGGCGTTGCTGAAGGCCAGCGAAAATGCAGGACCCGACGCACTGGCTGTGTTCTGGGGCGAAGTGGATCAGCTACGCGACCTGTTCAAGTTCGAATTTTTCTATGCCCCTACCGAGGAGTTCCACCGGCAGATACGCGAAGAGTTGAATCGCTACAACAAGGACTGGAAGACGTTGTTGAGCCAGGGCACCATTGGCTTCACTCAATTGCTAAACAGCATGACACCCCTGGTAGCCCATGTGGCGCTGCTGATATACGCTGAAGCCTACTCCGTCGTCGCCGCGATGGCCGCTCGCATGGAGCACACAGAAAGCTTGGAGCAGGATGTCTGCGTCAGCGATGCCCTCAAGTTTGGTCGTCAGGCCTACTTACAGCGCCGCATCAGCAGCGAGGCGTCCATTGGTAAATTGCTGTTCAAGAACGGCTTCAAAATGTTACAAAGCCGACGCCTGACTGACGCTCGCGAACCCGATCTCGCCGCGCGACGGCTGGAACAATCGCGCCAGATACGCGATCTGTTGCGCCGACTGGATCTTATCCGCGCCATTGGTTCAGCCAGTCGCGGCAGTTAGGATGCATCCTTCGATTCAAGTTTACCAGCGCGGCAACTGACGCAGCCGGCTACAGGAGTAAGCACAAATGACAGAACTGAATGTTGCCGTCCTCGGCGGCGGTTCATGGGGTACGACGGTGGCATCACTGGTAAGCCGCAACGCACCCGTTACCCTGTGGGCGAGAAACCCCGAGACAGTGGCAGAGATCAATACTCATCACACTAATAGTCTCTATCTGCCCGACGCTACCCTGCCAGAGAAGCTGGTCGCCACCAGCGATATCGGCACGGCTGTGCATGGCGCCGATGTGATAGTGATGGGTATACCCTCGCACAATTTTCGCGCTGTATTGCATGAGATAAAGCAACACATACGCGCCTGGGTGCCGGTAATCAGCCTGACCAAAGGACTGGAGCTGGACACGCGTATGCGCATGACACAAATTATCAACGAGGTACTGCCGGGTCATCCGGTCGGGGTACTCACCGGGCCGAATCTGGCGAGAGAAATTATGGCGGGACAGGCGACAGCCAGCGTGATCGCGATGGAAGACGCGATCATCGTGCAGGAGCTGCAAACGGTCTTCAAGAGTGGTCTGTTTCGCATCTACACCAACACCGACATCATCGGCTGTGAGCTTGGCGGCGTGCTGAAAAATATCATCGCCATCGCCGTCGGCATGGGCGATGGCCAGGGTGCGGGAGACAATACCCGCGCTGGACTGATCACCCGCGGTCTGGCGGAAGTGACGCGGCTTGGCGTGGCCATGGGAGGGCGCGCCGAGACTTTCTCCGGGCTCGCCGGTATGGGCGATATGATTGCCACTTGTACCAGCCCGCAGAGCCGCAATCGCCACGTCGGCATTCAATTGGGCAAGGGTCGAAATATGCCGGAAATAATCAGCGAAATGGTAATGGTGGCCGAGGGAGTCAAGAGTGCGCCGGCGGTGATGGCGCTGGCCGAGCAATACGGCATAGAGATGCCCATAGCCCGTGACGTTTATCGTGTGCTGTCCGGCGACGCCTCGGCCAGCCGCGCATTTCGTGGCCTGCTCCGGGTGGAAGCAGGCGCCGAATCGGAGCCAGGCTAGTATGAAGGTAGTCAGAATAATTGGGCTTGTAGCCCTGCTCTTCAGCACCGGGACAACACTCGCGGGTGACGGCAGGTTCACCGCGCTGGCGGGTAACCCCGGTCTGCATTCAACCTCAGCCATCGTACTTGATTCAGCAGGCAATCTTATTTACGGCAAGGATGTCGACACGGTTCGGCCCATCGCCTCAATCACCAAACTGATGACCGCGATGGTCGTGCTGGATGCCGGACTGGATCTCGACGCGCAAATCATTATCGCTGAGGCGGATAAAGACCGTCTCCGCATGACGGGTTCGCGGCTGCCCGTTGACGCAACGTTAACACGCCATGAGCTGCTACTGCTCGCTCTGATGTCATCGGAGAATCGCGCCGCCGCCGCGCTGGGCAGAAGCTACCCCGGTGGCACAGAGCGCTTTGTCGCACAGATGAACACCAAAGCGGCCAGTCTCGGTATGGCCAACAGTCGTTTTGCTGACCCGGCAGGTCTCAATGCGGCCAATGTCTCCACGGCCAGTGACCTTGCCAAAATGCTGGATGCAGCAAACGAGTACCCGCTGATAACCGAGTCCACCACGACCACCGAGCAGACCGTGCACCCCTTCTCTCGTAGCGGCTCACTCACCTTCATCAACACCAACCGTCTACTGAAAAACGAGGCCTGGGACATCGAGATCAGTAAAACCGGATACATCAATGAAGCGGGGCGTTGTCTGGTGATGCGGGCAAATATCGGCGGCGAGGAAGTCTCCATCGTGCTGCTCAATTCTTTCGGCAAGCTGACCCCTTTTGGCGACTCCAACCGCTTGCGCAAGTGGATACTGGCCAACAGTTGATCCGGATGTTCACCACAGCCACAAGCACCGTGACCCACCGTCATCACACTGAAACACTGGGCCCACTTCGATGTCAGAGGACGCAAGTATGATCAATCGCCGCCAGGTTTTACAGTTGAGTGCCGGCCTGCTGGCGTCTTCGGCGCTACCGATCACGGCCTCAACGCAGATAACTGACGTCGTCGACCTGCCGCTGATACAGCGCACTGTTCCCAGTTCAGGTGAACTGTTGCCGGTGGTGGGTATGGGCACCTCTCGCACGTTTGATACAGCCGGAGATCCAGAGTCGCTGGCGACACTCACCGAGGTGATGCAACTGTTTTTTGCAGGCTCTGGCAAAGTAATCGACTCCTCCCCGATGTACGGCAACGCAGAAACCCGGGTCGGTGACGTATTGCGCGCGATGAAAGAAATGCCCCCGTTATTTGCCGCTACCAAAGCCTGGACTTCCGGTAAGAAACCCGGCATTGCACAGATGGAAGAATCTGCCAAACGCATGCATGTAAAGTCGTTTGACCTGATCGCAGTGCACAACCTGAAGGACTGGAAGACGCAGTTGGCCACGCTCAAACAGTGGAAAGACGCTGGTAGGGTGCGTTACATCGGTGTCACCACCTCGCACGGCCGCGATCTTGCAGCGCTGATGGAAGTCATGCGCAGTGAGCCGCTGGATTTTGTGCAGTTCAGCTACAACATAGAAGACCGCGAGGCCGAGCAGGCGCTGCTGCCACTGGCACAGGATCGCGGCATCGCCACCATTATCAATCGTCCCTACCAGCGTGGCTCCCTGTTCGGAAAGTCCCATGATCACCCCTTACCAGGATTGGCTGGGGAGCTGGATTGCAGTAGTTGGGCTCAGTTCTTCCTGAAATATATCCTCGGGCATCCAGCGGTGACCTGCATCATTCCCGCGACCGCCGTGCCCTCGCACATGGCCGACAATATGCGCGGCAATTTCGGCAGGGTTCCGGACCAGACGCAACGCGCGGAGATGCTGCGGATCTTCGAGACACTTCAGAATGGATAGCAACTCGACTTCAGGCGGATGGCTGCAACGCCTGCTGGCGCGAGCCTGCGAAATCGAACTCAGGGAAATACGCGCCACTCTGGTTTCGTTTCTATTGGTATTTTTGCTGATGGGCTCCTACTACATCCTGCGCCCGGTACGCGACGCACTGGCCAGCAACTGGACCGATGCGGAAGTGAGCTGGTTGTGGACTATTACATTCTTTATCAGCACCATCGCGGTGTCCCTGTACGGTGCCGCGATTTCCCGCATTCGCTTCCAGCGTCTGGTGCCCTCGGTGTATGGCCTGTTTGCCGTCAGTTTTGTCCTGTTTTACATCGGCGCAAAAATACTAACAGAACACACACTACTGGATAAGGCGTTCTATCTTTGGGTCAGCCTATTTAGTTTGTTTCATATCTCCGTGTTCTGGAGTTTTATGGCAGACACCTTTTCCAAACAACAGGCCACCCGACTGTTCGCGTTTATCGGCGCAGGGGCCAGCGCTGGCGGCATTATAGGACCGGCCACCGCGTCGCTGCTGGTGGGCGATTTTGGCACCGATGCACTCCTGTTGATTGCCAGTGCCATGGTGGTACTGACATTGCCGCTGGTGCACTGGTTGCAGCGTCTGAAAGCGACCGATCTCCATAATCAGGCCGTCGCACTGGATACCTCCAATCTCGCCATCGGCGGTAATCCCCTGGCAGGCTTTGCGGAATTCGCGCGCAGTCGCTATCTGCTCGGTATTGGGCTGTTCCTCTTTCTCTACACCGCTATCTCTGCATTCGTCTATTTCGAATTGAAGAACCTGCTTGATGTGTACGATGAACAGGCCCGCACACAGATCTGGGCCAATATGGATTTGGCCGTCAACAGCCTGACCATTCTCGTCGCACTCTTTGCCACCGGACGTATGGCCAAACACCTGGGTATTTCTTTTACTTTGGCGTCGGTGCCTGTAGTCATTGGGGTCGGTCTGCTGTTTTTGGCTGCCGCGCCGATGGTGAGCGTGGTAGTGGGCCTGCAAATCATCCGACGGGCGGGAAACTACGCTGTGTCGCGACCCGCTCGGGAAATGCTATTTACCGCGGTAGACCGGGAAACTCGCTTCAAGGCCAAACCGGTGATCGACATCGTGATCTACCGTGGTGGTGACATGCTCAGCGCCTGGGCCTTTACCGGCCTCACTCAGGTGCTGGGACTGGGGCTGGCAGCAGTGGCCCTGACAGGCGCAGTCGTTGCGGCGCTATGGGCTGTCACCGGAATCTACCTGGGGAGGCAGTTCAATGTGATGAATCCACCAGACGCGCCGCCTGAGGTTGCTCCCGCAGTTGAATAGTTGAGCCGCCGGACAATCCTTTCCACTCAAACTTGCACAGGCGATACCCACGACACCAGTACGGTTTATAATCAGGTCACCGTTTTATTAAAAAAGGTGACGTCATGGCAACAGCGGCTGAGTACAATTTGGGCCCCAATACCTTTCCCCGGGGATGGTTCATTGTGGCAGAGAGCTCGGAACTGGATAAGGGCCCGATGGCAGTGCGCTATTTCGGTCAGGATCTCGCGCTGTACCGAGGCGAAAGCGGCAAACCCGTAATGCTTGACGCCTACTGTGCACACATGGGTACCCACCTGACCGCCAGTACTAGCGCCATGATTGTCAAAAATGGTGAACAAATAGAAGGCGATTCTATTCGCTGCCCCTACCACGGCTGGCGTTATAACTCCGCTGGCGATGTGGACGACATTCCCTACCACGATGGCCCCTGCCCCAAATCCGCCTCTATACGTTCGTACCCGGTGGTAGACAACATGGGCTGTGTGATGGCCTGGTACGATCCGGACGGCCGCGAGCCCGACTACGATGCGCCCTTCCTGCCAGAGTGGGATGACCCACAGTGGGTGCGCTGGGAACTCGATCACCTTGGCGAACTACCCGTACACTCACAGGAAATTCTCGACAACATGGCCGACGTGCGCCACCTCGGCCCGACTCACGGCGCGCCCAGTGAGTACTTTGAGAATGAATTTATCGACCATATTATAGTGCAGCGCCAAGGCGGCCCGATGCAGCTATACGAGACCTACCTATACACCACCACTTGGTATACGGGCCCTGGCATACTGCTATCCAAGCAGGTCTTCGCTGGCAATACCATTTTTGAGCTGATTTCCAATACACCGGTGGATGATGGCGTCACCAAATGCTTCCACGGCTGCCTGTTCAAGGGTAGCGAAGCTACCGCGACTGATACAGACCGCATAGCGGCGAAACAGGCGCAAGCGGGTGCGCTGGAGGCTTTTGGGGCAGACTTCAACATTTGGGGCAACAAGCGCCCTGCGCTGAAGATTATGCAGTTGAAGACCGACGGGCCATTCCGCACCGGGCGCAAGTGGTACTCGCAGTTTTTCGCCGTGCCGGACGATGTAGCGGGAATTCAAGCTGAGCTCAACGGTATATTGCATACTGAGGGGATGCCTACGCCAGCGGATGCGAATCACGATATTGATGAGGGATTGCCGTTTTGACGGTAGGCTTGCAGTCTGATGGATAACCCGGGGACTTCAGGCGTGAAACAAATACTGTTACTTGTCCTGGCATGTAGCTTGCTATCGGCTTGCGCTACCAGTCCTACCGGGCGCTCGCAGCTAATGCTGATTTCACCGGAGTCGGCCATTGTTGAATCGAAGAAGGCTTACCTCAGCACGGTGGGGGAGTTGGACAAAAACCATAAGCTGCTGAATGATCCAGCGCTTTCCAAGCGGGTAGCAACCATCACGGGGCGACTGGTGACGGTGGCGATCGAGAAGTTTCCCCATACGGCGAAATGGGAGTGGAGTGTTGCGATCGTGGACGAGCCGGATGTCGTTAATGCCTGGTGTATGGCGGGGGGACGTATGGCTGTGTATACGGGACTGCTCGACCAGTTACACCTGACCGATTCTGAGTTCGCCCAAATTATGGGACATGAAATATCCCATGCGTTGGCGAATCACACGGCAGAGCAAATGTCAGGCGCTATGGCCACTACACTGGGTGTAGTGGCGGTTGGCGTGATGTCGGACAGACCGGCGATTGCAATGGGTGGCGCAGCGATGGCGGCGAAAGTTGCACTCAGCTTGCCCAATAGTCGAGCGGCCGAGAAGGAGGCTGATTCTATTGGAATGGAGCTTGCAGTGCTGGCCGGTTACGACCCCGATGCGGCAGTGTCGCTGTGGGAGAAAATGGCGGCACAGGGCGGCGCAAGCCCACCGGAATTTCTAAGCACCCACCCCGCACCGGGTAATCGCGAGGCGGCCCTCGCCGCGATGATCCCTGTGATGCGTCAGCTAAACCCGACCGGAAAACTCGCCGCGGTGCATACAGTCGAGATTGTGCGTTAGTCACATTGAAAAATCGGTCAGGGGATTGTCTGTGCGGGCAATGTTGAGTGTCACGATCGCCCTTGTCGCGATTTTTCTCGCAGGCTGCGGAACAATAAACCTCTGGCCAGATTGGCGTTTGAGGATAAGTCGTCACTCATCCCTTACCCGAATATCTATGGGGATCATGGCGCAATCGCTGACAATATCGGACTCCGAATCCAACGCCCATTCGGAAACGGAATAGCAACCGATACACGCAGCGGCAAACGGCTACCTGAACTAATTGTTCACGGTAATATTGATGAGCGAGAGCACCAACATCAAGTGACAGATCGATTTCATCACAGGGTGACACCTAAAAAGCAGGTATACCCGTTTGCGAGCGCCCGAGTATCAACGCGTGCACATCGTGCGTGCCTTCGTAGGTATTTACGACTTCCAGATTCACCATATGGCGCATCACGGGGTACTCGTCCGAGATGCCATTGCCGCCCAACATATCTCTGGCCTGCCGCGCAATCGCAAGTGACTTGCCGCAGGAATTACGTTTGATCAGCGAGATAAGTTCCGGTGCAATGCCCACGGTGTCCAGCAACTGGCCCGCGCGGTAACAGCCCTGCAGACCCAGGCTGATCTCGGTCTGCATGTCCGCCAGTTTCAATTGCACCAGTTGATTGGCCGCCAGCGGACGACCGAACTGGGTGCGCTCCATCGTGTAGTTCCGCGCCGCGTGCCAGCAGGCTTCAGCCGCACCCAGCGAGCCCCAGGCTATACCATAGCGGGCATTGTTGAGGCAGCCAAAAGGACCTTTAAGACCGTGAACGTTAGGTAACAATTGCCCCTCCGGCACAAAAACACTGTCCATGACGATCTCGCCAGTGACCGAGGTGCGCAGCGCGAGCTTACCCTCTATCTTTGGCGTGCTTAAGCCGGCCATGCCTCTGTCCAGGATAAAGCCGCGAATTTTGTCGTCATCCGTTTTCGCCCACACCACGAAGACGTCCGCTATGGGACTGTTGGTAATCCACATTTTCGCGCCGTTGAGCTGGTAACCGCCCTCAACGCGCTTTGCCCTGGTCACCATGCTGCCCGGATCGGAACCGTGATCTGGCTCGGTCAAGCCGAAGCAGCCGATCCATTCACCGCTGGCGAGTTTGGGCAGGTAGTGTTCGCGTTGCGCCTCAGTGCCGTAGGCATAGATGGGATACATCACCAGCGAAGACTGCACGCTCATCATTGAACGGTATCCGGAATCGACCTGCTCCACTTCGCGCGCGATCAGGCCATAGGAAATATAATCCACACCGGGGCAGCCATAACCCTCAATCGTCGAACCCAACAGGCCCAGCGCACCCATCTCGCGAAAAATATTCACATCGGTCTCCTCGCTGCGAAAAGCATCGCGAACCCGGGGCTGGAGTTTACCCTGTGCGTACTGCCGCGCGCTGTCGCGGACCATCCGCTGCTCCTCGGTCAGCTGCTGTTCCAGGCCAAACGGGTCCTGCCAATTCAGTTTCTGCCAATTGCTGCTTTTTGCCATGGGTATTTATCCTGGTGTGGCCGTCCCTCTGATTCAGGTACGGCTCGCTCGCATGTAAAGAAATTCCAGCGCCAGCGAGGCGCCGGCCAACGCGGTCAGCTGCGACTGATCGTAGGCGGGCGACACTTCCATCACATCGAAACCGACGATATTCAAGTCAGCCAGACCGCGCAGAATACGCAGTGCTCTGGACGTGCTTAGACCACCCACCACCGGGGTTCCGGTGCCAGGTGCAAAGGCCGGATCCAGAGCGTCGATATCGAAGGTTAAATAGGCGGGAGCATCCCCCACGCGCGCGCGAATCGCAGCGACAGTTTCGTCTACAAGTTGCTCATTGACCTGGTCGGCATTGATCACCTGAAACTCATGTTCTTGCCAATCATAATCAGTGCGAATACCGATCTGGATGGAGCGCTCGGTATCAATCAGACCCTCCCGTGGCGCGCGGTAAAACATACTGCCGTGATCGTACTTCTCGTGCTGGGCATAGGTGTCGGTATGCGCGTCAAAGTGGATCAGTGCCAACTTGCCATGAGCGGCAACATGGCCACGCAATAGCGGCAGCGTCACAAAGTGATCACCCCCCAGACTGATCAGGGTTTTGCCCGCCGCGGTGATACGCGCGGCGTGGGCCTCAACCTGCGCCAGCATGTCATCGCTGTCGCCGGAAGCAAATTGTACATCGCCGTAGTCGATAGCCTGCAGTCGCTCGTTCAGGCTAAAACTCCAGGGCCAGCGCTGCTCTTCCCAGCGCAGGTTGGCGCTGGCCTGACGAATGCCATTGGGCCCACTGCGCGCCCCGGCGCGACCACTGGTACCCAGATCGTAGGGGATACCCATCACCACCGCATCCAGGCCTACCCTTTCCAGGTCACGGCTAAGCGGCAAGCCCATATAGCTGAAAATATTGGCGTAGGTCGAGTCATCTGCCAATTTCACGGTCTTGTCTATATCATTGTTCACCGGTCCCTCCTGGTTTCTCAAAAAAAGTACATTCACTATGAGAGTGGCACTTTAGGCGTAATCTCATCACAGCGCTAATATGCCACAATATCGAATAGCCCCGCGTAGATAAACACATCGTCGTGTAACATCAACAATGGCTCGATTGCTACAACCGCGCGAATTGATCGGGCAAGTGACTACAGCCCCAATGCCGCCCGGTATTGTCGTCACGGAGAAAAATTGCATGGCCACAAAGCTAAATACCGAGCAGTTGCGCCAATTGGATAAGGCGCATTATCTGCACCCTTTCACCAATCTGAGCAAACACAGTCGCGACGGGGGGCGTATCATATCCCAAGCGGAACATGTCTATATTTACGACAGTGACGGCAACAAGATGTTGGACGGCATGTCGGGGTTGTGGTGCTGTAATCTGGGCTATAGCCAGACCAGTATCAAAGAGGCGATTTACGCCCAGCTGCAGCAGTTGCCGTATTACAATAACTTTTTTCAATGTGCCAACGAGCCCGCCGTGGAACTGGCACGCGCACTGGTGGAGGTAACGCCCCCCCAGTTTAACCACGTGTTTTTCACCAATTCCGGCTCCGAGGCCAACGATACCAATCTGCGCCTGGTACAACGCTACTATAGCCTCCTGGGTAAGCCCGACAAAAATCTTATCATCAGTCGCAAGAATGCCTACCACGGCTCGACAATTGCAGCGGCGTCACTGGGCGGAATGAACGCTATGCACCAGCAGACGCGCGGCCTCGATTATATCCACCACATCAACCAACCACACTGGTTTGAGGAGGGCGCCGATGAAGATCCACAGGACTACGGCATTCGGATAGCCCGTGAACTGGAGCAGAAAATAGAGGCGCTGGGTGAAGCGCGAGTGGCGGCGTTTATTGCCGAACCGGTGCAGGGCGCCGGTGGCGTCATCATTCCGCCCGATTCCTACTGGCCCGAGATCAAGCGTATCTGCCAGGAGCGCGATATTCTGCTGATCATGGATGAAGTCATCTGCGGCTTCGGACGCACAGGCAATTGGTTCGGTTGCCAGACGTATGACCTGGAACCGGATCTGATGACCTTTGCCAAGGCAGTGACCAACGGCTATCTGCCACTGGGCGGCGTAATGGTAGGGGACAAAGTGGCCGATGTTCTGCTCAGCCACGACGGCGAGTTCGCCCATGGCCTGACCTACTCGGGCCACCCGACGGTCTGCGCTGCGGGTATCGCCACGCTGAATGTATTGCGCAAGAAGAAGGTCGTTGAGGCAACGGCCCGTCATCTCGCGCCGTATTTTCAGGCGCGTTTGCAGACGCTGAGTGACCATCGCATCGTGGGTGAAGTCCGCGGGCTCGGCATGCTCGGCGCTGTTGAACTGGTACGCGACAAGCATTCACGGGCGCGGCTGGCGCCGCATGCTGCAGCGGCTGTGTACTGCCGAAACCAGGCCAATGCCGCAGGCCTGATGGTGCGCCAGACCGGGGATGCGATGATCACAGCGCCGCCGCTGATCTGTAATCACAGCGAGATCGACAACCTGGTGGCAATGCTGGGAACAGCGCTGGATCAAACAGCCCAGCACTACGGGGTTCATTGAAACTCGCAGCGCCACACAAGGTGTTAACGCCCGGTGAAAGCGATCACTGAGCAAACCGATGTCGCGTGGCATTGGCAAAAGCCACCAGCGAGAGCATGACAGGAACCTCAACCAATACACCTACCACGGTGGCCAGTGCGGCGCCGGAGTTCAAACCAAACAGACTGATAGCAACAGCCACCGCCAGCTCAAAAAAGTTAGAGGTACCAATCAGCGCAGCAGGGGCAGCGATATTAAACGGCACTCGCCAGAAATACGCCCATGTATAGGCGATAAAAAAGATGCCGTAGTTCTGGATAAGCAGTGGAATAGCGATCAACACAATCACCAGCGGCTTATCAATAATGGTTTGCGCCTGAAACCCAAACAACAAAACCACGGTCGCCAGAAGCCCCATGACGGAGATTGGTTTTATTGTTGCGGTAAAACTGGCGATGCGTTCATGAGCGCCATAACTATCCAGCATTTTTCGGGTGACATACCCAGCTGCGAGCGGAATCACCACATACAACACAACAGACAGCAGCAGCGTTTCCCAGGGGACAACGATATTAGTAACCCCCAACAGGAACGCTGCGATAGGTGCAAAAGCTACCACCATAATTAGATCATTGATGGAAACCTGCACCAGCGTGTAGTTAGCATCACCACGCACCAGTTGGCTCCAAACAAAGACCATTGCGGTGCAGGGTGCAACACCGAGTAGTATCATGCCGGCGATGTATTCTTTTGCCGTCTGCGGATCAACGAGTCCGGCGAACACAAGCTCGAAAAAGAGAATACCGAGCGCAGCCATGGTAAAGGGCTTGATAAACCAGTTAACCACTAACGCAATGCAAAGGCCTTTGGGCTTCTTGCCAACGCCCTTCAGCGAGGCAAAATCCACGTTCACCATCATCGGGTAGATCATCACCCAGATGAAGACGGCAACGACAAGATTGACGCTGGCATACTCAATGCTGGCAATAACGGTGAAAAGATCGGGCAGGACCACGCCCAGACCAACACCTGCGGCAATACATAACGCCACCCAGAGCGACAGGTAGCGTTCAAATAATCCCATGGGCGAAGCACTTTCAGACGTCATAGCAGTTCATTTTCAATTCTTTCTCGCAGCATTTGAAACGCCTCATCAAATGCCGCATCGATTGCTTCCTCACTACCTTGCGCTTTGGCAGGATCTGGCGTGCTCCAATGCAGCTTCTGGTACTGGCCCAAAAAAACCGGACATGCTTCGTTTGCAGCCTGGTCGCAAACAGTAATTACCAGGTCGAAGAGTTGATCAGAGAATTCATCCCAGGATTTACTGCGCGCCTCAGGCAGTGGCACGCCGTGTCGGGCCAAGGTTTCCAGCGATTTGGTGTGCACAAAACCCGCGGGGTGACTGCCGGCGCTCACGGCCTTGAGCTGCCCCGCACAAAGGTGATTGATGAGCGCTTCTGCGATCACGGAACGGCAGGAATTGCCCGTACACAAGACGAGCACAGATTTCATCAACAGCAACCCCCGACTGATTCGCGCTTTTCGGGCGCGCAAGACGCACCCTCACTGGCCGCTTCCTCAGCGCCAAAAAACCTGGCTTCCTCCATTGTCTTATAGGCTTCCCAGGCGATGCCTGCAGGATCCTCTACCCAGGACTTGTCAGATTTTGCGTAACAACAGACGGTCTCGCCCTCATCAAAGACGGATAGGTCGGCAGCCTGAAGGCGTTCTCGCAGTTCAACCAGCTCCCGATCCTCATCGACCTGTATACCCAGGTGATTCACACCCAGTTTGTCTGCCCGCGTGGAGATCGCAAAGTTGACACACGGATCGTCCAGCATCCACTTGGCATAATCGGATTTGGTCTTTGACGGCTGTTCACCAAACAATGCGCTATAGAATGTTATGGCCTGCTCGAGGCTATCAACACCGACGTGAATATGCATACGTTTCATGGGCTTTTCTCCTGTTTCCCGGTCACATCACAACAGTCAGCCAGCTCGATGATGGAGCAACCGCTATCCTTATCTTCATGAATACTGGCGAATTCATCGCTGCAGCAGTCCTTGACCATAAAGTTGATCAGATCGTGCATGGCATCGAAGTTCGCAGAGTAAATAATTGACCTGCCTTCCCGACGTGACTGAACAATACCTGCATAGGACAGGTGGTTCAGGTGAAAGGACAGCGTATTGTGCGGTGTCCCCAGCTTTTTACTCAGCTCGCCAGCCGGCAA
>TARA_B110000503_G_scaffold5505_1_pt1 | contig 22493 bp, 24 predicted proteins | sample TARA_B110000503 | Tara Oceans TARA_B110000503 (sample SAMEA4397472) | marine metagenome | biome: Polar Biome; feature: [SRF] surface water layer (ENVO:00010504); material: water (ENVO:00002006), including particulate matter (ENVO:01000060) such as... | depth 5 m | reverse complement strand
TTGTGTGCCAATTTATAAAGGGCTAGAGAAAACTATTGGTTAAACTCTCTAAAATTACTAAAAGTTAATTTTTTGTGACTTGATCTTATGGGGTTTATATCTATACCGCCTCGTCTTAGAAATCTTCCGCAAACCTCAAGCTTTTTAATATTGTACTTATGAGCGATATCCTTATAAATATTCTCAATACACTGCTCATGGAAGTCGCCCTTATCTTTATAGGAAATTAAATAACTTCGAAGCCAGCTAATATTAATAGTCGCTTCAGCTTTTATGTATATGTTTGCAAAATCTGGCTGACTTGTAACAGGACAAATAGATCGAAACCCAGTAAATTTAATCACATCAGACGCTTTTGTATTAATTTTTTTTGTTACATTTATATTGAGAGAAGCCGGTTCGGGATTAAATTTTTTAAGAAACTTTACCTCGATAACAGATTTAGTTAATTTACTTATATCTTTATTAATTTTATTGAGGACGTCTACCTCAGACTGGAATGATTTCTTATAAAAAGCATTTAAATACAACTTAAGTGACTTTGATTCAACTGTGAACTTAGATGAAGATAGTATTGTAATTTGAAGAACTTTGAGAACTGGGATTTTGTTTAGGTCTAAATAATTAAATTCATACGCATTCCAAAAATCAACACCGTAAGAATTGTTAGAGGCTTTTCTTTGTATGGGATCAAGTGCTTTATAACCAGAAACTTTTGTATCTATAGTCTTGCCAAGAAACTTTCTTGTCATTGTCTAATGCCAGTTCCTTTATTTAAAAGATATAAACAAGAACCCGTTAACACGCCAATAAAGGCAAGTATCATGCCCAGTGCAAAAGGTATTGAGACATCGCTGACCCCTAGCATGCCTGCCCTGAAAGTATTTACAACATAAAGCATTGGATTGGCCATAGATACAGCCCTCCAAAAATCTGGAAGAATATTAATAGAGTAAAAAACCCCGCCCAGATAAATTAGCGGGGTTAATACAAAGGTTGGAATAACCGATATATCATCAAAACTATCTGCAAATACCGCATTAATAAAACCCATCAATGAAAATAAAATAGATGTTAAAAAAAGAACCATCAAAGTTAATAAAGGGTTAACTACAGTAAATTCAGGGTAAAACAATAAACTAACGCCAAAGACAATAAAACCAATAAGACAGCCACGACAAACTCCGCCCATAATGAATCCAAGAAGAATCGTCCAATTAGGCATAGGTGAAATTAATAGCTCCTCAATCGACCTCTGAAACTTAACAGAATAAAAAGATGAAACAACATTAGCGTAGGAATTGGTAATTACTGACATCATTATTAAGCCCGGGATCATAAATTGAATATAATCAAAACCATCCATGGTTCCAATTCTTGGCCCAATAAGAGATCCAAAAATTACAAAATATAGAGACATAGTTACCGCTGGTGGAACTAATGTTTGTATCCATATTCTTAGAAAACGTCTTATCTCCTTAACTGTAAGGGTCCATAAAGCTACTGATATATTTCGATTATTGCTCATACTATTTTTTAACCATTTCGATAAATAATTCTTCTAATCTATTTGATTCATTTCTCATAGACTTAACTTTAATATTCAATGAGGTAAGTTCTGCAAATAATGCATTAATAGACCTTTCCTTATTAACTGCAACTACTAAAGTTAAAGGATCTTCTAACTTAAGTGGGAAGCCTTCTATTTCAGGAACTTTATCCAATGGAGACTCTAAATCGAAAACAAACCCCTGAACATTCAACCTGCCAAGAAGTTTTCTCATAGACGTATTTTCAACAATCAAGCCACCATCAATTATCCCAATATTTCTACATAGCTGCTCAGCTTCTTCAAGGTAGTGGGTGGTAAGAATTATAGTTGTTCCATTTTCATTAATCTCTTTTAAGAAAGTCCACATCTCCCTTCTCAGCTCTATATCAACACCAGCTGTTGGTTCATCTAAAATTAAAAGTTTTGGTTCATGGATTAATGCTTTAGCAATCATCACCCTCCTTTTATAGCCTCCAGAAAGTGTTCTTGCTTGATCGTTTCTTTTATCCCATAAGCTCAGTCTTTTTAGCATCCTCTCCACTTTAGGCAGTGCTATAGATTTAGGAATTCCGTAAAACCCGGCTTGAGTTACAACTATATCGATAACTTTTTCAAAGCCCGAAAAATTAATCTCTTGTGAGACAACGCCCAGCATTGTTTTAGCCAAGGCCATATCCTCATCAACATCAACCCCAAATATTTTTACCTTGCCGGCAGTTTTAGTAACCAATGATCCGATAATGCCAATCGTAGATGACTTTCCAGCTCCGTTAGGTCCTAATAATGCATAGAAGTCTCCCTCTTCTACAGAAAAAGAAATTCCTTTTAGTGCTTGAGTTCCACCAGGATAAGTTTTTTTGAGATCTGAGATCTCTAGAGCGTATGACATAGTATTTTACTTTATTTTATTTTTTTCAAAACCGACAACAAATACACTTAAAAGAATACCTAACAACAAGCCAACCCAAGCACTAAAGAAAGTAATAAATACTGCTATTAAAAGTGCTGATGCCATTTCAGAATTCTTTTTTGGAATTGCCATGGCAACATATGCACATGCAAAACCAGTAAGAATAAGAGTTAGTGTTAATGCCATTTGCATTAAAGGCTTCATTAAAGTTATAAACGGAAGAGTTACATATAAGAAAGGCAATCCCATCAAGTAATAAGAACTTAGACCATCAAATATAGATGGCATTTCTTTATGTCCTTTTTTCCAACGTTCAATAACGACAACATGAACTCCTGTCCATAAGGCTCCCTGAGTTGGGAAAAAGGGATTAACAAGCAATCCTAAGAAGTTTCTAACAGCCACAGAAAGATGGGATCTATCTAAATTGATATCTAATATTTCATCAGGTCTATTAGCTTGACCATCTTTAAGAACCTCAATACCTGTAATAAGATCACCAAAAAGCAAGGTGTAAGCAATAATTACAAGCGGAATTGCCTCAACAAACATTCCAAGAGTTGGCAGCCCGATTGATAAAGGAGAGGTTCTACTAAACAAAGAGGCCACATCTGGAATCCTAAAACCCCATTCAATGTCAAAACTAACTTCATTAAATATAAAGGCAAGGAAACCAGCTAAAACAAAACCGGGTAATAGACCAAGAGAGCCAACCCTTTTAAAGAAATTATTTTTTTTAGCCAAAACCTTAAATGGGTCTGAAAATGTAGTTATAACGCAAAGACCTATAGCAACTGTCATTGATATTGGCTGAAGCATTAGCTTATCCATATCTGTAACAAAAACTTGATAGAAAGCAGCTAAAGCTGCGCCTAATATAATTCCAGCTTTTAGGCCATTAGGAATTATTTCTACTAATTTCTTACCCCAGCCTGTAATGCCGAGGATAAAAAGCAATAAGGTAAATTCCATACATAAGGCAGCCATAAACTGGAAAGTTTCAACTTGATATACGCCATTAAATTGTCCTTTTGCTGCAAATGCAGCTATAACGATAGGTATTGCAGGAGTTACCCACCCAGGGGCCATTGGCTCACCAAAGAAAATTGGTCCTGATGCTATTAAAGTACCAGCAATAAAACTTAGGGCTACGCCCTCTTCAAAAGTTAGACCCAATCCCATGCCTATTGGGACTGCAGCAAATGCTGTTGCGCCGGAAATAACAAGACCTTGAAGAAATTCTCCTGCTCTAAATTTAGAGTGGATAAAAGGAATTCTTAATGTAAAAGGGCCCCATTTCAATCCATTGCTAGTTGTTGATTTAGTATTCATTTTGATAGCTCTGACATTCCCTCTTCTAATCCTTTGAGGGTTAGAGGATACATCCTATTTTCAAATAAGTCTCTAAGTATACAAACGGATGAGGTGTAATCCCAGTGATCATCAGGAACTGGGTTTAGCCATGCTAGATTATCAAAATGATCTGATAGTCTTTTAATCCACACGTGACCAGGCTCATCGTTCCAGTGCTCTATGCTTCCACCTGGATTAGTAATTTCATAAGGAGCCATTGTGGCATCACCAATAACGATAACCTTATACTCTGAAGAGTATTTATTGATTATATCTTGAACTAAGATTCTTTCCTGGGTTCTTCTAAGATTATCCTTCCAAACAGATTCATAAATACAATTATGAAAGTAAAAATACTCTAAATGCTTAAACTCAGTTTTGATAGCAGAAAATAACTCCTCGCAAAGCTTAATATATGGATCCATAGAGCCGCCTACATCAAAGAGAACAAGAACTTTTACTGTATTGGATCGCTCAGGAACCATATGAATATCTAAAAATCCTGCATTTTTAGCTGTGGCTTTAATGGTATTGTCCATATCAAGCTCTAATTCATTGCCCTGTCTAGCAAATTTTCTAAGCCTTCTTAAAGCCATCTTGATATCTCTTATGCCTATGATAATAGAATCATCTAGATTGCTAAACTGTCGCTGCTCCCAAACCTTAACAGCAGTTTTTTGCCCACCAGGGCCACCTACTCTTATTCCTTCAGGATTTTGACCTCCATGACCAAAAGGCGATGTGCCATTTGTGCCAACCCACTTATTGCCGCCTTCATGTCTTTTAGTCTGCTCTTCTAATCTTTTCTTGAATTCATCTAGAAGTTTTTCCAAACCGCCTAATGACTTAATCTTTTTAAGCTCCTCTGGGTCTAACTCTTTTTCAAATGCCTTTCTTAGCCAATCTTCAGGAATTAATGCTTGAAATACATCCTCTAGTTTTTCAATACCTTTAAAATAGATATCAAAAGCTTTATCAAATTTATCGTAATGCTTTTCATCTTTTACAAGAATTGTTCTTGATAAATAATAGAAATCATCAACATTTGCATAAACCATATTCTTTTCAAGAGCACCTAGTAAATCTAATAGCTCCCTAAGAGTACAAGGGACTCCAGCAGATCTAACGGTTTGAAATAAATTTATTAGCATTTATTTATTTGCTGATTCCCTTCTAGACATAAATGCCAATCTTTCAAGAAGTTGAACATCTTGCTCATTCTTTAACAAAGCGCCATAAAGAGGAGGAATTGCTTTTGAAGAATCGCTATTCTTTAGAATTTCATCAGGCAAATCATCAGATAATAATAGCTTCAACCAATCAATCAATTCAGAAGTTGATGGTTTTTTCTTAAGGCCAGGAATTTTTCTTAAATCAAAAAATATTTCTAAAGCTTCTTTTACTAGAGTTTTTTTAATTTTTGGGTAATGGACTTCAACTATCTTATTCATAGTAACTCTGTCAGGGAATTGGATATAGTGAAAGAAGCATCTTCTTAAAAAAGCATCTGGCAGTTCCTTCTCATTATTAGAAGTTAAGATGATTAAAGGCCTGTGCTTTGCTTTAATTGTTTCACCTGTCTCGTAACAAAAGAACTCCATTCTATCAATTTCCTGTAAGAGGTCGTTTGGAAACTCTATATCTGCCTTATCAATTTCATCAATTAATAAAACAACTTGTTTGTCAGACGTGAAAGCATCCCAAAGCTTGCCTTTTTTAATGTAATTTGCAATATCCTTAACCCTCTCCTCTCCAAGCTGAGAATCTCTTAGCCTGGTAACAGCATCGTATTCATACAGCCCTTGAGATGCCTTTGTTGTAGATTTGATATGCCATTCTATTAATTCCATATTAAGAGACTTCGCAACCTCAATAGCAAGCAATGTTTTCCCTGTACCTGGCTCTCCTTTGATTAAAAGAGGTCTCTCTAAGGCCATAGCAGCATTAACTGCCATGCTTAGATCTTCAGTAGATATATAATTTTTAGTTCCTTTAAATTTCATACGACATCCTTATTAGTAAAATTAATTGGCTAGTTTTTCTTCAGATTTTAGTATTTTAGTTAGTTGTCGACTCGAAGCAACTAAATTGGCATTTAAATCCCAAATATTACAATCTTGCTCAAAATACCCTTTTTGAATATCTGCTGCTTTGAAATCAGCAAAAAGAGTTTCGGTAGTTGGCATTTGTCTTATATGGGTGGTAAGCGTAATAGTAGGAATCCATCCTAGGGGACCATACTTATTAGAAACAACAGGGGGCAAGATATCAGAATAGAAAGATAGACAAAACTGATCAGGGATACCTCCGTCTAGCTTAAGAAAAGCTGAGCATCTTGCCGCTGCTAAATCAGCATTCCCCTCTCTATTCCACCAAGCATGATCAGGATGAACATTGCATTCAAGTTGTTTAATAAAAGACGGTGTAAAACCTTTAGATATTTTATCAAAGTTCATTTCAAGGTAACTATCTTTATCTAAAGAATGAAAAATATCTGGTAGAGGTGTAGCAAGTCCATCAAAACCCTTCATATGTTTAAAATCAGAACAGGTTCCTGTAAAAATAGCGCAAATTTTATTATTCTGAATTAGCTTAACAATACCTGAAGAACTACCTCGGGATATTTTTAAAATTTCAACATCAAGCAATATCTCTTTCTCTTCTATTCTACCTAAGTATTGAACTGATGAGCTAATAGCACAGCTATGGGGCAAAGATGATACTAGTGCTTTGTGCATAATAGCCATCAGGTAGCCACCATGAGGAGTATTTCCTACAAAGTAATTTGAATCAGGTAATAGTGAAAATTTTAATTTACCAGAGACATCCAATCTGAGAGCCTCTTGAAATTGATTATATTGATTCATGATTTTTTAATTTTAGTTCATAATTGATATTATTTAAAATTTATCAAACTCCCATGCATGAACTATTTGATATAGCTTGTAATTTTACCAGTGATCAATTCAATAAAGATCTAGATGAGACAATAGAAAGAGCTATCAATAACAACGTCTCAAAGTTTTTAATTGTTTCCGCATCACTAGGTGATCATAAGAAAATACAAGAAATATATAAAAAATATACATCTAATTGTATTTTTACACTAGGAACTCACCCTCATCATGCGAGCGAAATAAATGATGATGAGATTAAAAAAATGAGGGCGCTTATACAAGAACTAAACCCCAGTGCGATTGGTGAAACTGGATTAGATTTTTTTAGAAATATTTCAACATATGAAGAACAATTATTTGCATTTGATGAGCAAATAAAACTAGCAATAGAATTCAACAAGCCCTTATACCTTCATCAAAGAGACGCGCATGAGGATTTTGTAAAAATAATTAAAAAATATAAAAATGATATTAACAAGGGTGTTGTCCATTGTTTTACAGGAACTAAAAAAGCATTGGATGATTATTTAGAACTAGGCTTTCATATTGGATTAACTGGCTGGGTGTGTGATGAAAGAAGAAATGTTGAACTAAGAAAAACAATAAAAGACATACCGCGTGAAAGATTGTTGATTGAGACAGATTCACCATATCTAATACCTAGAAATCTAGAAAATAAGCCCAAAACAAATAGAAATGAACCTCAATACCTTCCGCATATTGCAAATGAAATTGCTGGATTAATGGGTATTACAAAAAATAATTTAATCGATATTACTTATAAGAATAGTATGGATTTTTTTAAATAAATACATCTTTATTTAGATTGAATTCTTCGCAAACTTCAACCATATCAACGCCTATCTCAGAAGCATTATGCTTAATATTTAAAGGTGTATTAGAAAACCTTGGCGATGGAGCTGGTTGATTAAAGCCATCGATATCTACGAATGCATCTCGACTTACATTATGATGATGATTTTTAGATTCTTCTAAATCAAGAACTGGTGTTACGCATGCATCAGATCCTGAAAATATATTTGACCACTCATCTCGTGTTTTTAAAACAACCTTTAAAGAGATAATCCTCTTAAACTCTGGCCAAAGCTTCTTGTTCATTTGATCGTTAAATCTCGGATCTGTGATATCAAGTTTTTCTAATAGAATTTTATAGAACTGAGGCTCTATAGATCCTACGGCTATAAACTTACCATCACTGCATTGGTAAGTATCATAAAAATGAGCCGCTCCATCTAGTAGATTTGATTCTCTTTTATCCTCCCATAAGCCCATATCATTTAATGAATAAAAAAAGCTCATTAACGCCAGACTGCCGTCAACCATTGATGAGTCAACAACTTGACCCTTACCAGTTTTAAGAGAGCTAATAAGAGCAGAGAGCATCCCTACTGCAAGATGCATTCCTCCCCCACCATAATCTCCAATTAAATTTAAAGGAGGTACTGGGTTAGAGTCTTTCCTGCCAATTGAATTTAAAGCACCTGTTAAACTAATATAATTGATGTCATGTCCTGCCTGAGAAGACATATCACCATCTTGACCCCATCCTGTCATTCGACCATAAACAAGAGATTGGTTTATAGAAAAGCATGTCTCAGGGCCAAGACCCAATCTCTCCATGACCCCAGGCCTGAATCCTTCAAAGATTCCATCAACTTGAGATATCAGTTTAAGAATTTCTGTAATAGTTTCTGGTTTTTTTAAGTCTGCGACAATTGATCTCTTAGATCTATTATGAATATCAAATTTATTATTTTGACCTTTTTGTTCGGGTCTGCTAATTCTAATAACATCAGCTCCAAGGTCTGCTAATAACATCCCACAAAAAGGGCCTGGTCCAATACCAGAAAACTCAATTATTTTAATACCTTTTAATGGACCCATTAGGTAATACTATTGGAAAACTTTAAATTTAACCAATAAATTAGGCAATAAAGTTAGTGATACTTTAAAAGCTACAAGCATGGCAATTGCAGTGAATATTCCAAAGAGCTTGGTAGGAAAGAAGTTAGAAAAAGCTAAAATAGAAAACCCAGCGGCAATGGTTGCTGCTGTATAAAAAATAGCACGACCGGTTGTCGTGTGTGCATTTGTTAAAGCTAAATCAATAGATTTAGTAGCTTTAATTTCTTTTTTATATCTATAAATATAATGGATTGTATTATCAACTGCCATCCCAACACTTATAGCTGCAACCGTAATGGTCATAATATCTAAAGGTATGCCGAATAATCCAAGCAGCCCCAGTACTGAAAAAGCTACAAAAATATTAGGCACTAAGCCTATAAGAACAATCTTAAATGATTTAAAGATAAGCAGAAGCATTAATGCGATAACTGAAAATACGATTAATAACGAACCAATTTGAGATTTAAATAATGACTGAAGCATATTATTATAAAGGACTGCTAAGCCAGTAATTTCATAATCACCCTTTTTGAGATTAAATTTGTTTTGAAGGTCGTAATCTATCTTCTCGAGAAGGTCTTTCCTGTTTAGATTCTTGGAAGACTCGTTAACTCTTGCTGAAATTCTAACAACTGAATCATCTGCATTGATATAGGCATATAGTAAAGTTTCTCTAATATCTTCAGGGAGAACTGATCTCAGTAAAGCTAACTCAAGATCATTAAGGTCCTTCCCATCGTTAATATCTCTAGCAAGCTTGATGCCACTTGCAACACTCAAGACCTTTCCAATTTCAGGTAATGATTCAAGATAGTCATGAATATCTTCTAATTGACTTAATGAATGAGCATTCCACCAATAGCCAGAGGCATTGCTGTCATCATCTTCAAATAAATCATCGTCGAATATATCATCCTCAATAAAGTCAGTAACTTCGATTGACTTAGGCTCATTGATAATAATATCCAAAGGAGCTGTACCGCCAAGGTTTAAATCTATTTCAAGCATTCCTTTATGTATTTCAGTGTCCTTAGCAAAGTAGTCAATAAACCTATTTTCAACTTCAAGTTTCGAGGCGCCATATAATAAAACTGCAAAAATAATTACAAAAGATATATTAATAAAAGATGAGTAATTTTTAGAGAAACTTAGCAAGCTTGAAGTTATCCTATGAAGGGAAAGATAGTCTTTTGTTTTAATAAATCCAATCAATGCAATTGCGCTTGGTAAAAAAGAAAAAGTAAAGAGAAAGGCTATAGATATACCAAAAGCCATCATTTTACCAAATTCAATGACAGGTTTTAAATCCCCTAGAAGTAGTGATAAGAAGGCTACAGCAGTTGTGGTTGCTGCAAAGAAACAGGGTAAAAACATTTGATTAAATGATTCTTTTAATGCATCCGTATAATCATCAGGTTTATTTTTTAGCTCATTTATTTTTACCAACACATGCACAGACAATGAAATGGTTAGAATTAGCAAAAGCGCAATAAAGTTTGATGAAACAACGCTGATCTTCCAATCCATATAACCAAGGAAGCCGGCTGTAACGAATGTAGTTAAAAAGGCATTAGAAATTGGAAGTAAAACAAACCATATATTTCCAAAAAATATATAAAGCATCAATGCAAAAATAAGAGCCACGGTAGTTCCAAAAAGAACAAGATCAGATTTTATATAGTCCATCATATCGGATGTAATCATCGTTGACCCACCCAAGTACAATGTAGCGCCATCTCTGTATTTATCTAAAACACTTCTAATATTACTTATCATTAAAGAATTAAGAGCAGCCTCTTTATCATTTAGCTCCCCAATTCTTTTATTAACTAAAACGAGGCGATCACTTAATATAATTTTATTATTTGATATTTCTGGTTCACTTGAATTAAGAGAATCCTGGATATCATATCTCTCGCTCATCAATAAATTGTATTCATCATTAGCTTTTAGGGATACCTGCATAGCTGTGATTGAGCCATCCCTACTTATAATCAGGTCTTTATAAATTGGGTTATTGATAATCTCTTCTTTGGCTAGTGCAAGATCAATACCTTCCGAGGTTAGGTCCTTTAAATTATCAGAAACTTCTGTAAGCCCTACTTTAGGCTGAAAGAAAATTGGAGCATCCATAAGAGACAAAACCGAATCTACTCCATCAATTAATATTAAATCTTTTTCTAAACTTAAGATCGTATCAAGTGATTCCTTGGAAAATAGCTCACCATTTGGTTCGTATGTAACGTATAGAAAATTAGAGTCACCAAATTCTTCCTCGGTCTCTCTATAAATTTTAAGTGAATTATCTCCCTCTAAAACAAGAGCATCAGATGATGCATCAAGTTTAAAATTAGAAATACCAAGCGACGCTATCACTGCAATAGTTAAGACACTAAGCAAAACCAACAGTGGGTAATTGATAACATTTTCACAATATTTTTTTATGTAGTTTTTCATTATTTTTTATTAGCGCAATCTGGGGATGATGGCGGAGTGGGGTTTAACTTAAATTCTTCGATATCGTAAGCATTAATTGACAATGCATGAATATTTTTCATAACTTCACTTAAAGATGAATATATATGCTTATGTCTCTGAATTAAGGTCATATTTTTAAAAAAATTACTTACTACTAGTAGTTTAAAGTGCGACTCAGAATCCTTTGGAACGTTATGCATAAAACTTTCATTTACAATATCAATATGGACGGGGTTGTATGATTTTTTAATTGCTTTCTTAATAGCAGATTCAATAGATTCTTTTGTCATATACGACTAATTATAAATGATTAGTGCTTGGTAGAGTTGGAGTTTATTGTTTCTATAATTTTAATTATAGCCTCCCATCGCGCCCACTCGCCCTCGTTTAAAGCTGATGCATATTCTGCAGCCCTTAGCATTGCGATGGTGACTGCCTCATCTCCATATTGCGATATTAGTGCTATTGCTGTTTGCTGAAGATCCGTATTCATCTAAGGAATTAAGAGGATGATAGAAGTTTAGTATTTTTTCTTTCAATGGATCCCCAATCAATTAACTCAAACATGCCATCGTTTGTTTCAACCAATGCCGTTATGGACTCAACCCAATCACCACAATTGTGATATTCAATTCCATTAATTAAACTAATCTCTGCCTTGTGTATATGTCCACAAATAATACCGTCAAAACCTCTTCTTTTGCATTCATCTGAAATACTATCTTCATAATCAGACATTTTATTAACTGTTTTTTTTGTAGCGTCCTTTAAGTACTTCGCTAGTGACCAGTACCCATAACCAAGTCTTGATCTAAAGAAATTTAAAACTTTATTCAAAGACAAAAGTAAGGTGTAAATTTTATCCCCCAAGATTGATAGCTTCTTCCCAAACCTAGTTACGATATCAAATTGATCGCCATGAATGATCAAGAATTCTTTTCCCAGATGCGTTGTGTATGTATGTTCTTCCTTTAACTCTATATTTCCTAACTCCAGGGGTTGATATATCCTTAAAAAATCATCATGATTTCCAGTTATATAGGTAACTTTAGTGCCTTTTTTTGCCATTGATAGGATGTTTCTTAAAACATTGCTATGCTCTTGAGGCCAATAAAGCTTTGACTTTAAGCGCCAGCAATCAATAATATCTCCAACGAGAAATAAATTTTCACAAGAGTGAGATTTTAAAAAGTTATATAGGTATTTAGACTGACATCCTTTGGAGCCAAGATGGACATCAGATATAAAGATAGATTTGTAGTCAGACATGGCAACATTATGTGTTACCTAAATATAGAGTCAACATTAAAGATATAATAATTTATGAATATTTTATGGATTAAAGATGGAAAAATTGGCCATGAAAAACAGGTTAAAATTCTTTTAGATGAACTAAAAAAATCTTTAGAAATTACAATATCAGAATTTATCATTCAGCCCTTTAGCGTTAAAAATTTCATCTTAAGCTTTTTTAATAGGCGTCTTGAAAACAAGGATAATTTTGATATGGTCATTGGGGCTGGTCATTCTACTTATATGAAAGTACTAAGTTTTAAAAAAGACTCTCAATCAAAACCTCTTTTAGTTTCAGTGCTAGTTCCATCGATTTCAAAAAATAAATTTGATCTAATATGCGCACCCTCTCATGACTCTTACAAAATTAAAAATACAAGCAACGTAATTTTTTATGAGGGCTCTTTAGCCAAGGTATCTCATGTTGACCCCAACATTGATATAGGAATGGTTGCTATAGGAGGTATAAATAAACATTATGTATTCGATGAGGCTCATATATCAAAGCAAATTGAATACATGCTATCAATACATCCGTCTAAGACCTGGTATATATTTAACTCTAGAAGAACCAGTCAACTGATGAACGATAAGTTACAGAAGATAGCTGATAAAAATAAAAAAACAGTCATTGTTTCTTATGATAACAAAGAGTTAAATTTTTCATTTGATGACACCCTATCATCAGCTTCCGTAAAATTAATATCACAAGATAGCGTTAATATGGTTTATGAAGCTCTCTCTTCAAAAGGCGAAACATATATCTTTGATATGGATTCTAAAAATAAAAATAATAAAGTAGTTAAGCAAGTAAATAAATTGGTAAAAAATAAACAGATAGGATTTATCGAGTACTCTGATTTAACTCCCGGGTTAAAGAAGATGAATCTTAAGACTCAAAATAAGTTCAATGAAGTTCATGCAGAAGTCGAAAAAGTAGCCTATAAAGTATTACAAAAATTACAACAATGAAAATAGCCCACCTAGTATTAAGTAATGTATTTGCAGGCATTGAGCAGCATGTAGATGAGCTTTCAATTTATCAGGAAAATACCTCTGATGTTTTTGTATTATGCAATCATTCCATAGCATCCCAATTTAATACTAAAAACGTTGTAAGCCTAAGTAACTTTAATAGGCGCTCTCCAATTGGCCTGCTAAGACTTGCAATTAAACTTAAAAAAATTGATGCTGATATTATTCATACTCACGGAAGTAAGACTACCAAGGCAGTGAACTTTATAAAGAAATTCATAAAGATCAATCATGTTTGCACAATCCATGGTATTAAAAAAAATACTAAAGTTTATGAAAAGGCAGATATTGCAATTGCGGTAAGCAATAAAGCAAAAGAATCATTAAATACTGATTCTATTGTAATTAAAAATTGGTGGTCTCCCTCTCTTCCAAAAATGATAGAAAATAATAAACAGTACGTTTTAGCTATTGGGAGACTTGAAAAGGTCAAAGGGTTTGACTTGCTTATAAAATGCTGGAAAGGCGTAGATAAATCACTCGTCATAGTAGGCAGTGGTAATGATCGAGATACATTAGATGCCTTAATCAAGGCAAATGGATTGGAAAGTAAAATTTCAATAATTGATGAGGTCTCCTCAACCAAGCTATTGGATTATTATAAAAATGCATCGCTATTAATCATACCCTCTCGTAATGAAGGTGGCCCTAGGGTAGCTTTAGAGGCTCTTCACTTAAAAATTCCAGTAATATCAACAATGGTGGGTCATATGGGTGATATTTTGCCTCATGAGCTCTTAGCTAAGCCGGATGACCAAGAGTCACTTGCTGCATTAATAACATTGTATGTAGATGATAAAACCATGAATCAAGATTCTATATTCAGATATGTAGATGAAGAATACTCATTAAGCAGTCAAGGGGATAAGACTTTAAAAGTTTATAAAGATTTACTCATGTCTTAAAGACGTTGCAGGATCTAATCTGGCCGCTCTCCTTGCCGGCCAAATTCCAAAAAATAGACCAACTAAAACAGAAAAAGTAATTGAACCAATGATAGCGCTAAAAGGCATGGCAAATGGCCAATCAAAAATTGAGGCTAAAAGAAAGAGAAAGCTTGTGCCTAAGAATACCCCAATCAAACCACCTATAAGGCAAAGCAGCATGGCCTCAACAATAAACTGAAGCATGATTGCTCGCTGTGTAGCTCCAAGGGCTTTTCTTAAACCAATTTCTCTAGTTCTTTCAGTTACCGAAACAAGCATTATATTCATAACACCAATTCCACCAACAACTAAACTTATTCCAGCTATACCTGCTATAAGTGCTGTAAAAATTCCTGTTGCTTGGTTTCGTAATTCTGAAAATTGACTATAGTCATTAATTCTAAAATCATTATCTTGTCCGGGGCCTATATTATGTTTCTGTCTAAGAATTTGCTCTATAGTCATCATTACATAATCAATATTAGCTTCATTTGAAATTCCAACATTAATACCATCAAGTCGATCGGTCCCAAAGACTCTTTGTGCAGCTGTTAGTATTGGTATATAGAACTCCTCATCAGGATTCTGCCATCCTGTTGAGCCCTCTTCTTTTAAAATACCCACAACCTCATAAGTAACACCGCCAAGGATGACATTTTTATTAAGGATATTTTTTACAGTCGTTTTAAGTTCCTTGGGAACCTTGGAGCCAATAACAATTACTTTTCTTCTTCCAAGATTATCATTCTCGTTAAATAACCTTCCATGTTCTAAGTCGTAACCTCTAACTTCAAAGTGAATTGGAAGATACCCTCCAACCCTGCCCCTCATATTTGAATTATTAAATTTAACCTGTCTATAACCTGACATAGTTGGTGATATTTTCCAGTTATGCTCTAGGTTTCTAGTTAAAGCTTCGGCATCTTTTATCACCAAAGGGTTGACGCCTATAGCAACAGCCCCGCTCCTTCTTTGACTCGGCTGAACGCTAAGAGTTCTACCTCCCAGATCATCAATGTCTTCTTCTAAAGCCTTATTTGCACTCGACCCTAATCCAATTACAGCTATAACAGCAGCAGTCCCAATAATAATTGCCAAAGATGTCAAAAAAGATCTAACAGCATTAGATCTAATTGATGAGATTGCAGAATATATAGACTCCCAAATCAACATTAGTTTATCTTATGCTCCAAAACTAAAGGATGCACTAACGCGTTCCTTGAATCGTTTTTGGTAATTAACTAAACTCATACTAGGTAAAATATACAATATATCTCCAGGGTTTAATCCATCAATAATTTCAACATTTGCAAGATCGGATAGTCCAATCTCAACCCATGTCAAGCTAGGACCATTACCAGAATCTTTTATAACAATAAATTTATTAAAGCTTTCGCCCTTAACTTTATTAATTAAAAAAGCATCAACCTTTTCCTTGCTCATATCTAGAAGAGCTGCGGCTGAATATATATCCTTTCTTGTTCTAAGAGACATTGTCGGTGCGCTCAAAGAAACACTCTTATTAAGAATTTGAATTACAACGTCTGTATTCATCCCAAGGAGAAGAAGGTTATCGCCATTATCAATATCAATTAAAACTGGGAATGTAGTTACATTTTGTTCAACTTTGGCTTTCGGCTCAATTTTTGAAACAGTGCCAAAAAACTCTTTATTACGATATGCGGATACCTTGATAGAAACCGATTGCCCTATTTCAACTTTGCCAACATCAATTTCATCGACCAAGGCCCTAACCCTAACTTTTGAAAGATCTGCCATAGTCATTAATATCGTTCCCCCGCCTACTGCTGATGTAGGAGATGAAATAACCTGTCCAACCTCTACCGGTCTAGAAATTACAGTGCCATCTATTGGGGACCTAACAATGGTGTCATCTAGAGCTATTTTAGCGTTCTCAAATGTAACATCTGTTCTTACTAGTGATGATTTTGCCTGTGCGAAATTTTCTTGAATATCCTCAAAATCTTTATCGGAGATACTACCTTTAGCATGAAGCTCCTTACCTCGCTCAGACTGAGATTCAGAATTTTTAAGCCTAACCTTTGAGGCCTCTAGATCTGATTTAGCTTGATCTAAGATATTTTTTGGCGTTCTTTGATCAATTTGACCAAGCATAGAACCTTTTTTTACATAATCTCCGACCTCTGCTCCTAAAAACAGTACCTCTCCTGATGCCTTTGATTTTATTTCAACTGATGAGATTGCTTCAATAACCCCTGAAGCCTCTATGTTTACCTCTAGCTTGTCAGGACTAACTTCTTTCTTTTTATAAAATTGGGTTTCACTAGAAGACTTTGATTCAGAACCACAAGAGACAAGGCTCGTTGTAATAACAATCATGCCAAGTATTTTATATAAATTTTTTGTATTATTTTTCATAGTTATATTTTTTTATCCGTTTCTATTAATCCATCTCTAATTGTTATGACTCTTTTTGACTGCTTAGCAATATCTTCTTCGTGGGTAATTAGTATTATTGTTTGGCCTTGCTCATTTAGTTCTTTAAATAAATTCATTACATCCTTACCTGTTTTAGAATCTAAATTACCCGTTGGCTCATCTGCAAATAATATACTTGGTTTGTTTACCAAAGCTCTAGCTATTGCAACTCTCTGCTGTTGACCGCCGGATAGCTCAGACGGGCCATGGTTAATTCTATCAGATAGTCCAACTTGATCTAATACAAATTTAGCTCTAATAGTTGCTTCAGGCATGCTTGTACCTGCATATTTCATAGGAAGCAATACATTGTCTAGCGCTGAATTTTTAGCTAGCAAATGAAATGACTGAAATACAAACCCAATTTCTTTATTCCTGATTCGAGCTAATGAATCCTCATCTAATTCGTTAACTAATTGATTGTTAAGGTAATATTCCCCACTTGTGGGTGTATCCAAACATCCAATGATGTTCATAAGAGTTGTTTTACCAGAGCCAGATGGACCCATTATGGATATAAACTCTCCAGCTTCAACGTTTAAGTCTATGCCCTTTAAAGCATGAACGGTTTCTGAGCCAACTGCAAATGATCGCTTAAGTTGTGTTGTTTTAATTGTCATTGAAATGAATTATATACAAGTAAAGTTTTAAGTACATTTATGCTTCTTATTTATAGACACAAGTAAATTAAAAAAATTTATATTATCAAGAAAATGTTAAAATTATCCCTCTAAAGCCTTGACGTACTCTAACCATGCTATGCCTGAGTCTTTAAATTTTTCACTATTACTTGCATCAATAAATGCATTCTTGGCATTTTTAATTTGCTTAAGTTCAAAATATGCTATTCCAAGCATTAGTTGATATTTACCATCATCTTTAATATCCAACCTTCTGATTCTATTTATTCCTTCGACAACCTCTGTCCATTTAAAAGCACTAAATGCAATATCTACATATTGTTTTGCTAATTTTATATCATCAGGACTTTTGTTTAATGCGCTCTCTAAGACAACTAGAGATCTGGATCTTTCTTTAGCATATAGCCATGAATCTGAAAGAAGGCGAGCATTAGCTCTCGTAAATAATATGTTTTCAGCGGAGATGGCATTTTCTAAGACTTTTGCTGACATAGCAGGATTTTTTCTATATAAATAGAAACTAGCTAAATTTGTGAATTCTTCTGGCTTTTCTAGCATTCCCTTCATATAACTTACCTCCATAGTTGCCAATGAAAGGTCATATTTTTCTAAAATATTATAAATAGCTGAAAGCTGAATATAGTACCTCTTTGTATCAGGTTTATTTAATAACAGTTCTTTTGCAGATTCCTCTGCTGAAATAAAATCATTTTTATTATATTCAATAGCAAACTTTAATTGGTACCAGTCTTCTCTAAAAGAAGATGATAGAGATATTGCTGTGTTTATATATTTATAGGCTAGATCAAAGCTTTTTTCAGTTGCATAAATAAGAGCTGTTAAGGCGTATACATTATGCATTCCCTGAACTGGCTTTGGGCTTGATTCGGCAGTATCAATAAAGTCTAATAATAATTTCTTAGCTTTTTCTATATTTTTCTGAGTGGCATAAAGTTGAGCAAGTGCTTGAACTAATGAGGTTGACTCGGCTAAAGGTAATGCTTTTTCATCATATGAAACTTGAAGTTTTAATATAGCCTCATCAAATCTTTCCTGTTGATAGAGAAAGAAACCAAATGTCCTTGCTATAACAGCCTTGTTGTAAGATCTAGACCTCCAATTTTTGTTATACAACTTAGATAATATTTGCTCTGCTTCATCAAATTTTTTTTCTTCAATTTTTACATCTACCCTTGTGAGCTCCCAATAAACACTTTCATCTAATACGTCTTCAGAAAGAGCATGCAAGGAAATAAAGAATATACAAATTATTAATTTATTAAATTTCATATTAAAACAACTTAAACTCTATTACCTGTGTTCCATCCTGAGGTACAGCAACTCCATTGACCACTTTAGGCTTAAATTTCCATTTCATTATAGCTCGCAGTGCGGCTGTATCAAAAACTCTTGGCGGTTTGGATTCCATAATTTTTGGAGATGATACAGACCCATCTGCATCAACAGTAAATTTAACTTTTACCCAACCTTCAACACCTGCTAGTAGTTCATTTCTTGGATATTGAGGGTTGATTCTTACTAATGGTATAACCTGAGAATTTCCACCTTGATTTTGAGGTCCTAAGAAAGCTCCCTTGAAGTCAGTTGGAACTGAAATATCTGGAAAGTCAATATTAAGATTTGGAGCTTGAGGTGGTGCTTGTAATTCAGGAGTGACTAAATCTGGTGGTGGTGGTTTTTTTGGAGGCTCGGGTTTGTCAGGAATAGTTCTAGATTTTTCTCTCAATGATGTGTCTTTTTTTAACCTTATAAAATCGACAACTCTAAAAGAATTTTCAGTTTTCAGTGATTCTGAATTTGGTTTAACAATGTATGCTAGCAATAAAAAAAATAGTAATGCTATAAGCAAGCCAATAACATGACCAAGATAATCTTTAATCATTCTCTGCAGCAATTGATATTTCAAGAACTCCTGCAAGCCTTATTTGATCCATTGTCTCTACCAACAAGCCAGTTTGAGAGGCTTTATCAGCCTGAATAATAACTGACCCTTCGGGATTCTCTGCTCTTAATCTAATTATATTAGGTCGAATCGCTCTCAATTCAACCTTTCTTCTATCGATATATATTTCATTATTTTCAGATATTGCTACAAGAATATTTCCTTTTTCATTTCTTTCAGCTGTTTGAGCACTAGGCCTATTAACTTCTATTCCAGATTCTTTTACAAACGATGTTGTTACAATAAAGAAGATAAGCATGATAAAAACAATATCTAGCATTGGGGTCAAGTCTAGTCCAGATTCTTCTTGATATATTTTTTTTCTTCTTCTCATAATTCGGCAATGATTGACTGAGATTTGCTATTTAAAACTGTGTAAGTTAAGAGACCTACTATACTAATAGCCATACCTGTCATTGTAGGAAGAGTAGCCTTTGTAATTCCAGATGCAAGAGCCCTTGCATTACCAGTTCCAAAGAATGACACAACATCAAAAACCTCAATCATTCCAGTAACTGTTCCTAGCAGGCCTAATAATGGGCATAAGGCAATTAAGATTTGAATAACATAAAAATCTTTATTTACAATAAATCTATAATCGCACTTTAGTGCTAAAAGATTATAGTCATACATATCATCATTTTTGATATTAGATAAGTCTATCTTATATTGATCCTGCAGCTCATTAATATCAAAAAATAAGTGTTTGAATTTAGCAAAAATAAGAACAAAAAGATAAATACTCATTAGGAATAAAATAAATACAACCGGACCACCAAGGTATAAAAAATTTAAATAAGTTTTAAAAATATCAGTTATCATTTTTTAATTTTACTTGCAACAATGCCAGATGCCTTCTCTTCAAGAAATGAAATTATTGTTTTTGAATAGTTTTCAGCATGTGCATGCATAAACAATAAAGGCGCAGCAACAATAAGACCAAGCATTGTTGTAACTAGGGCCTGTGAAATTCCACCAGCCATTAACTTAGGATCTCCTGTTCCAAACAAAGTAATGGCCTGGAATGTTTCTATCATTCCAATAACTGTACCAAGCAAACCAAGTAAAGGAGCTACTGTGGCAATTAACTTTATAGCCTTAACTCTAATTTCAATAGCAGGAGTAATGGATTGTATTTTTTCATCTAGAATTAACTCAAGAGATTCCAATGATTCGTTTAAATTTTTATTAGCAATTTCAATCAAGATCCCTAAAAGATTATCATCTTTAACTACATCGCTCTGTTCTTGATCTTTAATTTTTAGAAGGATATTCCTTAAAACATAAATTCTTTCACCAGCCAAGGCAACACCTGCCAATCCTAAAAGAATAATAACGTAACCCACCAAACCACCATCAGAAACTCTTTGTAACAAAGTCTTTTTTTGGATTAGCTTATCTAAGATAGCGCCTCTTGTTGGGTCAATATCAACGGTAAAAGTTTTATCAATTGTGTTTTGTAAATTTTTTAACTTACGCTTGCTAACTCCTGCTGGTTGAGATGGCAGGAATTCAACTTGATTTGTATCAACTAAGTGTTTTAAAAACATTCCTTCATGAGTAATTGAAAATGTTCCAATTCTCATAATATCTAACTGATCATTACTTCCATCTGCAGTAAGAACATTAGTTTTGAAAACTTTAATAATTTCAGCATTTCTTATTTCTTTTACAAGCTCAACCCATAAAGTTGATATATCTGATAAATCAGGAAGTTTTTTTGATTCTGCTAAATTCTTAAGAAAAATATCGCGATCTGGGTTATCTATATTTGTAATAGAGTTTTTAAATTCTCCTCTAGTCTGACCCGAAACTTGCTTTACAACACCAAACATCTCGCCTAAATTTCCTAATTTTAGAGTAAGTTTTTCCTCAAGCTCTGAAAGAGATTTTTCATTTTGATCAAACTCATTAATTAATTTTTTAGATAGCTCTTCAGCAAACTTCAAATCAGATTTAAGTTTTTTATTAATTCTCTTAAGTTCGGATAGTTTTTTTTCTTTAGTGTTAGCTCTACTAAAGTCAAATCTTTTTTCAATATCAATCTCAGACTGAATATTAATAATTAACTGTTCTAGCTTTGTAGGCTGGCTAACGACATCCTGCTCTTCTTGAGCAATTAATATAGAAGGGAAAATAAATAAAAAACAAAATAGTATTAAATATTTTTTCATTACGATCTCTCCACTGGAAGTTTAAGTAACTGAGGTGGGAGTTCTTTTCTAGCAATTTTTAATGCTATGACTAACTCGCTATCTAATCCTTTTTTCATTACCCATTGCTTATCTTTTTTACTAAACATTGCAGTATATTTACCATCAGAGGTTCTTGCATATAGACCAACTCTACCGAGTCTAAAGATTTCAACATTATATGAAGCACCGCCAACGTTTATCTCATCCCTATATGACTCAACAGTTCTACCGTATTCATTTTCTATCTGATAGGCTTCAAAAACATTCCTAAATTTTTCTGAAGTTGATACATTTGATTGCAGTAAAATATCTTTTAAATTGTCAATTCTAGATTTTCTCTCCTGCATGAGGAATGGAATGTCATCAGTGATAATAGTTTCAAGAGTGAGAACCATTTCTTCAAGTTTTGGTAATATTCCTTTATTAGTATTATCTAACTCTTCCATTTGAGAGTTAATAGATATTATTTCTAAGTTCTGAGAGCTTATTAAATCTTGAAGTTGTCTATTGTAAATATTTGTTAAATCTAACTGTTGAGATAAGTATTGAATATCTCCCGTTAAAGTTATTATATCTATATCAAGATTATCAATGCTTGATTGTCTTATAGCAGCAGCATTTGCCGAATCAGACTCTAGTGATATTGCCTTCTCAATAAAGATTTTATTGTCTTCAGTCGTTAGAACTTCTTCTTGGGTTTGAGCTATATTTATATTAAATAATGCTATAGCTAGAACCATAAATCTTGTAGTTTTCATATCTCCATCTCTTTGTTGTAGTTAATTATAAATATTAATACTTTAATTTATTAAAACTAAAAAAAATCCCCTCTTTGAGGGGATTTTTAAAAAAACGACCTAT
>TARA_B110000503_G_scaffold63073_1_pt1 | contig 22546 bp, 22 predicted proteins | sample TARA_B110000503 | Tara Oceans TARA_B110000503 (sample SAMEA4397472) | marine metagenome | biome: Polar Biome; feature: [SRF] surface water layer (ENVO:00010504); material: water (ENVO:00002006), including particulate matter (ENVO:01000060) such as... | depth 5 m | reverse complement strand
GCCAGTTCAGCGTCCAGAGTGCGTGCGAGAAGACGGTCCCCCCAGATCATCACAGCGCCGAGGGACGCAATCACAACAGTGGCAATAATGAATCGTTTCACAGGGGGGCGGCCGAAGGAATAAGAGGGGCCTATGGTAACAGTGGCTTCTACCACCTGACACTAAAAAGCCGCCTCCGATTGGCGAATGCCAGTCGACTGCGGCCTGTTGGTATGAGCCCAGTGGTGCGGGAGCGCATTGCGCGATTCCCTGCACCGGGCACTTCCCTCCATGGGGAAGTATGGCGGTATTAAACCGTATACCAAGGTGTGAATGACTGTGTGTCAGGCCACGCCTGACCTGCTGACGTTCAGCTCGATGGCTGCAATCACTCACAGTATTAATATGGTATGGATTGGGCAATTGCGCAAATTTTTACTTAGACTTTGTGCTTCTAACGAGGTGCTATCACCGATGCCGGCAACATCTTTACTGTTTGACGTTGGCGCGTACGATGCGTTGTTTTTGGCGGCTCCAGTCCCGGTCTTTCTCGGTATCGCGTTTGTCGTGCGCCTTCTTGCCCACTGCCAGAGCGATCCGCGCTTTAACCAGGTGTTGTTTCCAGTAGAGCTGGGTGCACACGCAGGTCAGGCCTTTCTGGGACGTGGCCTCGAGAATTTTCGCCAGCTCTTTTCTGTGCAGGAGCAGCTTGCGGGTGCGGGTAGGATCTGTCACGTAATGGCTGGAGGCGGTATCCAGCGGCAGGATGTGCGTGCCCAACAGCCACGCCTCGCCGTCTTTCATCAGTACATAGGAATCGGCCAGGTCAGCTTTACCCATACGCAGGCTTTTGACTTCCCAGCCACTGAGCGCCACGCCAGCTTCGAACGTATCCGTCAATTGATAGTCAAAACTGGCACGCCGATTGCGAGCGATGACGTTGCTGGGTGCTTTGGGTTTCTTTTTGGCCATGGCGCGCATTATACGGAGAAGGCCAACAGGGGAAAGCGAATCCTCATCTTTTCAGGCTTGTCAGGCTGGCTGGGCTACGGCACTCTGAGCCAATGATATTCCAGCATCCGTTCGTCAATCGTGGCTGACCCCAATACGCCACAGAGGTGGGGCAGTCGCACCACCTTTGTACTCGCCCTGTCGGCATCGGCAGTGGGCCTGGGCAACCTGTGGCGTTTTTCTTACCTTACTGGCGAGTATGGTGGCGGCGCGTTTGTGATTACTTATGTACTGTGTTTGTTTTTCATTGCCGCGCCGGTGATGGTCGCAGAGGTGGTGCTGGGCCGTTACGGAGGTCCCAGCCCGGTGGCGGCCATTCGGCGTGCCTGTGACGGCTCGCTGCGCTCACGCGGCTGGATGCTGGTCGGTGCGCTGGCCTGTCTCACCAGTGTGCTGATCCTGTCGTTTTACAGTGTGATTGCCGGCTGGGGCATGGCGTATGTTGGCTTTATGCAGACCGGTGTGTTCTCCGCTGCGCGGGCGGCGGAGGTGGGCGCGCACTTTGAGCAGTTTTTGGCTGAGCCAATGACGCAGGTTTACTGGCAGAGCCTATTCTTGCTGGTCACGTCAGGCATCATAGTGCTGGGCGTGCGGCGTGGTTTGGGCGTGCTGGTCTGGCTGGCCGTCCCACTGCTGTTCGCCATGCTGGTGTTTTTGATCAAGTATAGCTTCGATTACGGAGACATGGCGGCCACCCGGTATTTTCTGTTCTCCACGCGTCTGGTGGATTTCTCCGGCCAGTCGGTGCTGGTCGCGCTGGGGCATGCGCTGTTCACGCTGGGGGTGGGTGTGGGCACGGGGATCAGTTACGGTGCTTATGCCCCGAAACGTATTCCCATCGGGCGTTCGATTATGGTGGTGGCCGTGTTCGACACCGTTATTGCGCTGCTGGCGGGGCTCGCCATCTTTCCCATCGTGTTTGCCAATAATATGGAACCCAATGCCGGCCCTGGTTTGCTATTCATCAGTTTGCCCTATGCCTTTGGCAACCTGATGCAGGGGGAATTGGCTGGCGCAGCGTTCTTTGTGCTGATGGTATTGGCTGCACTGGGGTCAGCCGTAGCGCTGATGGAACCGGTGGTGGCCATGTTGATGCAACTGGCTCGACTGAGCCGCTTTACCGCAGCGCTGATTGTCGGGGCTGTGGTGTGGTTGCTGGGTCTGGCGGTGGTTCAGTCGTTTCAGCTGGGCGTGGGCCTGCAGTATTTTGGTCAACAAAACCTGCTCGGTGTTTTGGACGTCCTCACTGCGCGAATACTGCTACCTCTGGTAGCATTGATGATCACGCTGTTGGTCGGCTGGCGCCTGCGACCGGAAATCCTGAGGTTGGAGCTGGGGCGGGAGTCCGCCCTATTTTTCTCGCTCTGGCGCTTTCTGTTGCGTTATATTGCGCCGCTGGCCATTGCGCTGCTGATTTTTGCGCCACTTCTGTGAGTGGATTATAGCTACAGGGTAAAATCACAATCATGACAGTCATTAACCGCAGCGCCTTGTTGCCCTACAGTGCACGCCAGTTGTTCGATCTGGTGAGCGATGTGGAATCGTATCCCAGCTACATGGAAGGCTGCGTGGGCGCGCGCATTCTGCACCGCGACGAGCATCTGCTGGAAGCGCGTCTGGATCTGGCACGCGGTGGTATCAAACAAAGTTTCAGTACGCGCAATCGCATGTACGGCGTAGAGGAAATCACGCTAGAACTGCTCGATGGCCCTTTCGATGTGTTTGCCGGGCGCTGGAATTTTCGCGCGCTGGGCGACTCTGCCTGCAAAATGAGTCTGTATCTCGAGTTCAAATTTAACAGTACTTTGCTGGGCGCCGCGGCATCCCGCTTGTTCGATAAAGCGACTAACAACATGGTGGACGCGGTCAGTCGTCGCGCCACTCAACTCTATGGCTGATGCAATGAGCAATGACACTACAATAACCGTGGAAGTGGCCTATGCGCTGCCCCACAAACAGGCCCTGCTGGCACTTAAGCTACCGCTGGGGACCACGGCGCTGGAGGCGGCGCAACAGTCCGGTATCACCAACAAATTTGATGGAGTGGATCTGGATGATGCCACGCTGGGCATTTTTGGTCATGTGGTGGCACCGGGCCATGTTTTGCGCGAGGGCGACAGGGTAGAGGTTTACCGGCCACTCATTGCCGATCCGAAGGAGGTCCGCAAGGCGCGTGCGGAGCGCGCCAAAGCGCGCAGAGAACACGACAAAGCAGGGTAACCGACAGGTGCTAGGAGGAGGGGACTGGTATTCCTGGAGCGGGTTCATTCTCTTGTGGCGTGCTTACTTGCGACGCGCTGGTCGCCTCTGGTGATGCGCTCACTGCTGCGCCCCAGTCGGAGGGGGCGAGGTCACCGGACACGTTCACCAGCAGGTCGCTGTCAAACTCGACAGTCAAACGTGACTGACTCAGTACTTTTTTGCCATTGCGCTTGGAATACAGGTAGTCCCAGCGATCCTTGTTGAAGGTGTCTTCCACCAGTGGCGTGCCCAAAATAAACTTCACCTGGCGGCGGGTCATACCAGATTTGAGTTGCGCGGCCATCTCTGGCGTCACAATATTGCCTTGTTCTACATTGATCTTGTAGACGCCGGGAAAACCAACGAAGCCGCAGGCGCTAAGCGAGACAATTGTCAGGGCGATTAAAATAATCCGCATGGGATATAACTTCCACTTACTCTATTGGGGTGGCATCATACATCCACTAGTCAGAACAGAGAACCCCCAATCCCATGCCAGAGCAAAACCAGGAGTTACGCAAAGCAGGATTGAAGATCACCCTGCCGCGGGTCAAAATCCTGCAAATTCTTGAATCTTCAGATGATGGCCCGCAGCACATGAGTGCTGAGGATGTCTATCGGGCGCTTTTGACCGCCGGTGAAGACGTGGGTTTGGCCACGGTTTACCGCGTGTTGACGCAATTCGAGACGGCTGGGCTGGTCACTCGCCACAATTTCGAGACCGGGCATTCCGTGTTCGAACTGAACACTGGCGACCATCACGATCATATGGTGTGTATGAGCAGCGGTGAGGTGGTGGAATTTACCGATCCGGTGATTGAGCAACGTCAGCGTGAGATCGCCAAAGAACACGGCTTTGAATTGATAGACCACTCGCTGGTGCTCTACGTTCGCAAGAAAAAAGACCCTGTCTGATTCCCCCGCGTTAGCTTTCCAGCATTTCCCGCGCGTGGGCCAGCGTCTGCGCGGTAATTTTGACCCCGCCCAGCATGCGCGCAATCTCCTGTACTTTTTGTTCTGTATCCAGGCGGCATAGCCGTGTCTCTATCGACTTGCCGCCACTGGTTTTGCTCACCTGCAGGTGATGCGTTCCCTGCGCGGCGACTTGTGCCAGGTGGGTGACGCATAGTATTTGCGCTCGCTCCGCCAGCGTCTGCAGCAACTTGCCAACGACTTCGGCGACCGCGCCGCCAATGCCCACATCTACCTCATCGAATACCATGCTCGGTGCGGTGGCCGTATGCGCAGTGACCACACCGATGGCGAGACTGATGCGGGAGAGTTCACCCCCGGACGCAATTTTGCCCAACGCCCGGGGGGGCGCTCCGGGGTTGGTGCTGATGAGGAATTCCACTTCTTCGCTGCCGTGGAGGTGCGGGTCAGCGCTTTTTAGCGGCGTGAGGGCGATCTCGAACTGACACCCCTCCATCGCCAGTGTTGCGAGCACCACAGAAGTCTTTGTCACCAGATTTTTGGCGGCAGCGCGACGTTTTTTCCCCAGTTGTGCGGCGTCGATGGCGTACTGTCGGGCCAGTTCGATCATTTCCTGTTCCAGCTGTGACACGCGCTGGCCGCCATTTTCCAGGCCCCGCAGCTCTTCTTTGAGCGTCAGGTGCGAAGCGGGCAGTTGCTCGGGCAGCACCCGGTGCTTGCGGGCGACATCGTAGATACTCTCCAGGCGCTTTTCTACATCCGCCAGCCGTTCCGGGTTCACCTCCACACTGTCAATATGCTGTTGAATTTCGCCGTGGGCCTCGTTCAGCGCTATTGCGGCAGATTCCAGCAGCTCCCGGGCGCTGTTGGCGGCAGGGGTGGCATGGACGTCTGAGTTCAGCAGTTTCAAGGCCTGGTGTGTGCCGTTCTCCTGCTGCTCGCACAGTTCCAGTGCGCGGTGTGCCGCTACGAGAATGTCCTCGGCATTGGCGAGCAGGATCTGCTCCTGCTCCAGGTCCCCCAACTCGCTCTCTTGCAGGTTCAGGGTGTCGAGCTCTTCCACCTGGTACGCCAGCAGTTGTATGCGGCTGGTGTGTTCATCCCTGGAGCCGGCCAGGAGTTCGAGTTCGCGGCGTTTACGTAGCCAGTCCGAGGCGTGCTGCTCCACGCTGTAGGCAAGGGCCTTGTGCCCGGCATAGGCGTCCAATAGGTCGCGCTGTATGGGTTTGCGCAGCAGTGACTGGTGAGCGTGCTGGCTGTGGATATCAATCAGCATCGCGCCGAGCTCGGCGCAGTCCTGCAGGGTACTGAGGCTACCATTGATATAGGCGCGACTGCGGCCATCCGCCGTTACCACGCGACGCAGCAGGCACTCATCGCTGGTGTGCAGGTCGCGCTCGCGCAACCAGGCCACCGCCTGGGGTATCGCTGCGATACTGAAACTGGCGGTGATCTCGGCGCGTTCACTGCCGTGGCGAACGGCCTTAGGGTCGGCCCGGTCACCTAGGCACAGGCCCAGTGCATCCAGCATGATGGACTTGCCGGCCCCGGTCTCGCCGGTAATCACGGTCATTCCCGTGGAAAAGTCCATGTCCAGTGCGGACACGATGGTGTAATTGCTGATAGTGATTTGCGCGAGCATGGGAGATCTACTTGAGGTTTCGTCATTTATACCCTAGAAGGGAGGCGGCATAAACACTCTTGGCGTGAAAGCAATATGTTACTGCTACGGCTTTGTAATTATTCGCTGCTGTGATAAAACCCTAGGCGAGGCTTTACAGGTGGGAACCTATGGCAGCAGGGGCAATTTCAGAGCGCGCCAGTGTTTTGTTAAAGACGTTGGTTGAGCATCATATACGCGACGGTCAGCCCGTGGGATCCGGAACCCTGCTGCGATCTGCAGGCCTGCCGGTCAGTGCGGCCACTATTCGTAATGTGATGTCCGATCTCGAGGACCGGGGCTACCTGCACTCGCCCCATACCTCGGCGGGCCGCGTACCAACCGCTCTGGGGTATCGCCTGTTCGTGGATTCCCTGCTGCAAGTGCAGCCACTGGCGGATCAGGCGATGTCGGCGCTGCGCGCTGAGCTGAACCCGGATAAGTCGTCGACTGAACTGGTACAGGCGGCCTCGCTGTTGTTATCCAACATTACCGCCCAGGCCGGATTGGTCACTGTGCCTCGACAGGAAGCCAATCAACTGCGGCAGGTGGAATTTTTACCCCTTTCCGGCGAGCGTGTGTTGGTCATTCTCGTGGTCAACGAGCGGGAGGTGCAAAATCGCATTATCCATACCCAGCGCGCGTTTACCGAGGCAGAGCTGCGCGAGGCGGCGGCGATGGTGAACCAGCGCTACGCTGGCCAGCCGCTGAACCGCGTGAAAGAGCGAATACTGCGCGAAATGCAGGAGGCGCGCACCCAAATAGACAGCTATCTGGAGGCCTCACTGGATCTCGCGAATCGCGCGCTGGATCAGGACGATAAAGAAGACGAGTACGTGATGGCCGGTGAGTCTCGGTTGCTGGGCGGCGCCTCGGCCGAGGAAATGTTCGGGTTGCGTGAGCTGTTTGATTCTTTCGAGCAGAAGAAAGATTTGCTACACCTGCTGGAGCGCTGCACGCGCGCCGAGGGTGTACAGATTTTTATCGGTGAGGAATCGGGCTACGAGGTGTTCGGCAACTACAGTGTGGTCACCGCGCCCTATAACGACGGCACCCGAACACTGGGGGTGCTGGGAGTCATCGGTCCCACGCGTATGGCCTATGCGCAGGTGATTCCCATTGTCGACGTCACCGCCCGGATGTTGAGCTCGGCGCTGTCCAGTTAGGTATTTACGATTCACCCGTTGGCCTGATCGGGCCCGGGTTCACGCTGACCCATTTCCTATGCGCTGGTCTTGAAATAGCCCGTGTTGACCCCATATCCGCCTAAAGACTGGTATTGCGCGCCTGCATCTAGGTTGCGCGTGAACAATGCATACAGACAATGGAGTCCTAGTGTGACCAAGCAAGATACAAAACAGCCCGAGACTAACGAACAAGCTGAATCCTTAGAAATTGCTACGGATGCCTCCGAACCACTGGCAGAGCTGCCAGAAGAGGATGCGCTGGCCAATCTGACGGAGGAATTAGCCGTCGCCAAAGACGCCGTGCTGCGCGCTCAGGCCGATGCCCAGAATGTGATGCGCCGTGCTGAGCAGGACGTCGAAAAAGCCCGAAAGTTCGCACTGGAGCGCTTTGCTGCTGAGTTGCTGCCGGTGGTAGACAACCTCGAGCGCGCGCTGGAGGCGAGCTCCGGCGGCGATGAAGCTGTTAAGCCTATCGCCGAGGGCCTGCAGCTGACCCTCAAAAGCTTCCAGGATGCGCTGAAGAAATTTTACATCGAGGCGATCGACCCCGCCGGCGAGCCTTTTGACGCTCAGCTGCACCAGGCCATGAGCATGGTGGAAAATGCCGATGTGGAGCCCAATACGGTGATTTTTGTGATGCAAAAAGGCTATACGCTGCACGGCCGCTTGGTGCGACCGGCGATGGTGATGGTCAGCAAGAGCCCGGGCGGTACCTAATCCGGGCTGATTAGGGCCAGAGGAATAATTTGACCCTTGAAATCAGTCAAATAGGGCCAATATACAGAACAACGTTATTTGACAACCGCAGGTACTCCCTGCGCATACAGACTGGAGACAGAGAATGGGTAAGATAATCGGAATTGACCTGGGCACCACGAACTCCTGCGTATCCGTAATGGAGGGTGGCAAGCCAAAGGTAATCGAAAATGCAGAGGGTGATCGTACAACGCCTTCGGTGGTCGGCTATACTGAAGACGGCGAAATCCTGGTCGGCCAGGCCGCCAAGCGTCAGGCCGTAACCAATCCGCACAACACCGTGTTTGCGGTCAAACGCCTGATAGGCCGCAAGTTCAAGGATGACGTCGTTCAAAAAGATATCACCATGGTGCCTTACAAAATTATTGAGGCAGACAATGGCGATGCCTGGGTGCAGGTTAAAGACAACAAAATGGCGCCGCCACAGGTGTCGGCTGAAATCCTGCGTAAGATGAAAAAGACCGCAGAGGACTACCTCGGTGAGCCGGTGACCGAAGCGGTCATCACCGTACCTGCTTATTTCAACGATTCACAGCGCCAGGCCACCAAGGATGCCGGTAGAATCGCCGGCCTCGAAGTCAAGCGCATCATCAATGAGCCGACAGCGGCCGCATTGGCCTATGGTATGGACAAGTCTAAGGGAGATCACACCATTGCGGTGTACGACCTGGGCGGGGGTACCTTCGACATCTCCATCATCGAGATCGCCGAAGTGGATGGCGAGCACCAGTTTGAAGTGTTGTCTACCAATGGTGACACTTTCCTGGGTGGTGAAGATTTTGACATGCGGCTGATCGAATACCTCACCACACAGTTTAAGAAAGAGAGTGGTATCGATCTGCATAGCGACCCGCTGGCACTGCAGCGCCTGAAGGAAGCTGCCGAGAAGGCCAAGATAGAATTGTCCAGCGCGCAGCAGACCGAGGTGAACCTGCCCTACATTACGGCTGACGCCACCGGGCCGAAGCACCTTGTGGTCAAGCTGAGCCGCTCCAAGTTGGAATCTTTAGTGGAAGAACTGGTGACCCGCTCTATGGAGCCGGTCAAAATGGCGTTGAAGGATGCCGGTCTCAGCCCCAGTGAAATCGACCAAGTGATATTGGTAGGGGGCCAGACGCGTATGCCGATGGTGCAAAAGGTTGTCGCCGATTACTTCGGTAAAGAGCCGCGTAAGGATGTCAATCCAGACGAGGCAGTGGCTGTAGGTGCTTCTATCCAGGGCGCGGTACTGTCCGGTGACGTGAAAGACGTGTTGCTACTGGATGTGACGCCATTGACGCTAGGTATCGAAACGATGGGTGGGGTTGCCACGCCATTGATCGAGAAAAATACCACGATCCCTACCAAGAAGTCGCAGATATTCTCCACTGCGGATGACAACCAGACAGCAGTGACCATTCACGTGGTGCAGGGTGAGCGTAAGCAGGCTACCGGTAACAAATCACTGGGTCGCTTTGATCTGGCTGATATTCCGCCCGCGCCGCGCGGTATGCCGCAGGTGGAAGTGACGTTCGATTTGGACGCCAACGGTATTCTGCATGTGTCGGCCAAAGACAAGGCCACGGGTAAGGAGCAGTCCATTCGGATTACCGCATCTGGCGGCCTGAATGACGAAGACATCGAGAAAATGATCGCTGATGCCGAAGCCAATGCCGAGACTGATGCGAAGTTCGAGGCGTTGGTAGCCTCGCGCAACACCTGCGACGGTCTGGTACACGCTGCCAGAAAGACACTCGAGGACGCGGGAGAACACGGCACTGATGAAGAGAAGGCTGCCATCGAGGCCGCTATAACCGAGGCTGATGCGGCGCTCAAGGCTGACGACAAAGACGCCATCGACGCTGCTGCGGCCAAGCTGACTGAGGTTACTGGTGCCGTAGCGCAGAAGATCTTTGCCGCACAGGCGGCGCAGGACGAGGCAGCGGCCGGCGGCAGTGCTGAAGCCGGTGCCGAAGCTTCCGGCGGAGACGATGTGGTCGACGCGGAGTTCGAGGAAGTGAAAGACGACAAGAAGTAACGGCTAGCGCGCGTCGCCAGCGGGATGGACAGAGTGTCCATCCCACACATTGACCAGGACTATGCGGGACTTAAGTGCCCGCGTAGTTATTTCCATAAAAGCTGAAAAAAGCCCAAGAATTTATGTCAAAACGCGATTATTACGAGATTCTCGGTGTCAGTAAGGACGCCGATGAAAAAGACATCAAAAAGGCGTATCGCCGTGAGGCGATGAAGCATCATCCTGATCGCAACCCGGATGATCCGGCCGCTGAGGATAAGTTCAAAGAGGCCTCCGAAGCCTACGATGTTCTGACAGATGCCAGAAAACGCGCGGCTTACAACCAGTATGGCCATGCAGGCGTAGATCAGAGCATGGGTGGCGGCGGGGGTGGTTTCGGTGGCGAGAATTTCAGCGACATCTTTGGCGATGTGTTCGGCGACATCTTCGGTGGTGGTGGCGGGCGTGGTCGCGGCGGCCCACAGCGTGGCTCAGACCTGCGCTATACGCTGGATATTTCTCTGGAGAATGCCGTCAAGGGCACCACGGTTGAAATTCGTGTTCCCTCGCTGTGTAGTTGTGATACCTGCGACGGTTCCGGTGCCAAAAAAGGTACCTCTGCGGCGACCTGTGGTACTTGCGGAGGTGCGGGTCAGGTCCGCATGCAACAGGGATTTTTTCAGGTGCAGCAGGCCTGCCCGGCATGTCGCGGACGGGGGAAGACGATTACCGATCCCTGTGGTAACTGCCGCGGCCAGGGTCGCATGGAAAAAACTAAAACACTCTCAGTAAAAGTACCTCCCGGCGTGGATACCGGTGATCGGATTCGCTTGTCTGGCGAGGGTGAAGCTGGGCCTGATGGCGGGCCAGCTGGTGATTTGTTCGTGCAGATGTCCGTCAGGCAGCACCCGATATTCGAGCGTGATGGTAAAAATCTGTTCTGTGAGGTGCCTATCACGTTTGTCGATGCCGCGTTAGGTGGTGATCTGGATGTGCCGACCCTGGATGGTCGCGTAAAATTGAAGATTCCCCCCGAGACGCAGACTGGTAAATTGTTCCGACTGCGCGCCAAAGGCGTCAAGCCCGTACGCGGCGGTGGCGTGGGCGATTTGTTGTGCCGGGTGGTGGTAGAAACGCCAGTCAAACTCAACAAGGAACAAAAAGTACTACTCGAAGAGCTGCGCAGTACTCTGGGAGAGGGCGGCAAGGCCCAGTCTCCCCGTCAGACGAGTTGGTTTGAGGGTGTGAAGAGCTTCTTTGATGAGTTAAAACTGTGACCGTACGAATCGGTATTACCGGCGCGGCTGGACGGATGGGACGCACCTTGATCGAGGCGATCAGCCTGGCGGAAGGCCTGACATTGACCGCAGCCATTGAGCGCTCGGAAAGTACGCTGTTGGGCGCCGACTCCGGTGAACTGGCTGGGCAGGGCAAAAATGGCGTCGTGGTAGTTGATGCGCTGGCGAAAGTGATAGCCGATATCGATGTGCTGATTGATTTTTCAGTGCCGGCGGCCACTCTGGCTAACCTCGCGCTGTGCAGCGAGCACAGCGTCGCTATCGTTATTGGAACAACCGGCTTTACCCCTGAACAGCAAGGCGACATCGAGAAGGTTGCGAGCGTTATTGCCGTTTGCAAAGCCTCCAATTTCAGCACTGGCGTCAACCTGTGTTTCAAATTGCTGGATATGGCGGCGCGCGTCCTCGGTGACGATGTCGATATCGAAGTCTACGAGGCCCATCACCGGCATAAGATTGACGCCCCGTCCGGCACTGCCCTCAGCATGGGTAAAGTGGTGGCCGATGCCCTGGGACGCGATCTGGACAAAGTCGCCGTCTACGGACGCGAGGGTCAGACTGGCGCAAGAGCGCGTGACACTATCGGCTTTGCCACTGTGCGTGCTGGTGATATCGTCGGTGATCACACCGTCACCTTCGCCGCTGATGGTGAGCGCGTAGAGATTACTCACAAGGCCTCCAGCAGAATGTCTTTCGCCCGAGGCGCCGTGCGCGCCTCCGGCTGGTTAGTGGGACAGAAGGCGGGTCTTTACGATATGCAGGACGTTCTCGGCTTATAATGTACGAGACGGAATGAGCCCGCATTACCCGAGCACACCCTGCGGGGGATCTAATGCGGCCACATCCACGACTAACAAAATGTCGCACTGAATAGTCACAAGGGGAGCCCGTGATCGATTACATAGTCAACATCGAAGAAACCAACGCCTCAGCACTTCTCATCGAGGAATCCCACAAACGCCCCGTGGTGGTCGATTTCTGGGCCGAGTGGTGCGAACCTTGCAAAACCTTGATGCCTCTGTTGGAAAAAATCGCCAAGGAATACGAGGGCGCATTCCTGTTGGCCAAAGTGAATGCCGACGAACAGCAGGGTATCGCCCAGCAGTTGGGCGTGCGCAACTTGCCCACCGTGATGGTCATCCAGGACGGGCAACCGGTAGATGGCTTTGCTGGCGCGCAGACCGAGTCGTTTATTCGAGAAATGTTGGGGAAATACCTGCCCAAGCCCTGGGACGGTTTACTGCAACTGGGCGCAGAGGCGATCGAGCGGGGAGAGTATAACGAAGCCCTGATTCCCTTGCGGCAGGCGTGGCAGGATTCCAAACAGCAGCACGACATTACGCTCACCTATGCCCATGCGCTGATAGAATCGCTGCGTCTGGATGAGGCAGTTGCCTTGCTGGACGGTATACGGATGGCCGACCAGGATGCTGGCTACGAACAGCTGCGCGCACAGCTGGAGATCAAGCGTGAGGCGGCTAAATCTCCGGAAATTGAAGCGCTGGAGCAGCAGCTAGCAGACAACCCCAACGATTTGGACGTACGCTATCAATTAGGCGTGCAATACACCAATGCTGGGCAATTTCGCGAGGCGATGGAACAACTTGTCGCTATACTGCAAAAGGACCTGGATCATGGGAATGGTGCGACCAAGCGTATGCTACTGGACTCGATTGCCTTGCTGGGCAAGGGTGACCCGCTGGCTGTCGAATACCAGCGGAAACTATACAGTCTGTTGTACTGAGACTGCGTAATCCCCGGGTGGATCCGAAAGTTCGCGGTGTTTACCCGGCGGGCGAATGCGGTGGCCGCTCTGCTATTTTTTGGTAATAGGGTCTGGCACCAAGCAATATTTAACATTGGCGCAATCGTGCGCTGGTCACATTAACTCGGGCCGTGTTGGTCTGGTGAGTACTGGAGATTATCTATGAAACTGGGCTTTCTGCTGGGCTATTCGGGCAAGCAAATTCACCTGCCAATGGAGCTGATACTACAGGCAGAATCCATGGGGTTCGATTCGGTATGGACTGCTGAAGCCTACGGTAATGACGCTGTGTCCAGTGCCACGTGGATCCTGGCCCAGACCAAAAAGATCAAGGTTGGTACGGCGATTATGCAGATGCCTGCGCGATCACCTGCGATGTGTGCGATGACATCCATGTCCCTGCACCAGTTGTCGAGTGGTCGTTTTATTGCCGGGCTAGGTGCATCGGGTCCCCAGGTGGTTGAAGGCTGGCACGGTGTACCTTATGGCAAGCCGGTGACGCGCACACGCGAGTATATCCAGATAATGCGCAAGATTATGGCGCGCGAAGGACCAGTTGAGTTCGATGGGAAAGTCTACCAACTCCCCAACAAGGGTCCTGGCACTACGGGTCTGGGTAAGCCGTTAAAGTCTATTCTGGAAGGGTGTCCAGAGCTTCCCATTTACACGGCCTCCATCACACCTGCGGGTTTGGTCTGTGCTGGTGAAGTGGCCGACGGTGTGTTTCCCGTCTGGATGGACCCGAACAAATACAGTATTTTGGGTGATCATCTCGAGAAGGGCTTTGCCGTTGCGGGCAACGGCAAGAGCTTGAAAGATTTTGATGTTGCGCCTTTTGTGATGGTTGCTGCCAATGATGACCTCGCGGCGGCGTTTGACTCATTACGCCCGTGGCTGGCGTTGTACATTGGTGGTATGGGCGCTAAAGGTAAAAATTTCTACCACGACTATGCTACGCGTCTGGGCTATGGGGATGTGGCGACGCGGATACAGGATTTATATCTCATCGGGAAGCAGGAGGAAGCGACAGCGCTGGTACCCAACGAATTGTTGGACGAGGTGGGCCTGGTGGGGTCGCATGGCAGAATCATTGAACGACTCGCGCCGTGGAAGGAAGCCGGTAAGCGCGGTGAGGTGGGCTCCATGTTGTTGAATGTCGCCAATCCTGCAATTCTTGAGTTGTTTGCGAAGGAAATGTTGTGAGGAAAAACGCCAGCATTGCAGTGCGGGCGTTGACCGCGGTGCACCTGCAGGTATGCGGCAGTTGAATGGAAAATAGTGAAGTCTCCGTGGCGCAGGTAGAGACGCGAGAGCGTCTTGCCCGCGCCATATTGAATGGCTTTGAATCTTATTTTGCTGAGTTTCAGAATATTACGCTGGCCGCGAAGACGCGGTTTGAGAATGCGGATTGGCAGGGTATCCGGCATGCCTCCATTCAGCGCATTGACCTCTATAAGGTGAAAACGAACGACATTCTGGAGTACGTGGAGCTTATCGCGGGTGGTGATCTCAACGATCTCAATTTTTGGCGAGAGGCGCGCAAGCTCTACGCGCTATTGATTGACGGCCGCAACAATTTTGAGATCGCCGAAACCTTTTTTAACTCGGTTTACTGCGCGGTCTTTAAGCATCGTAAAATTCGTGATGAATACGCCTTTGTATTTTCACCGCATGGTGATATGCCGCCGGCGGATGTGAGTAAGGTGTATCGAACTTATCGTCTCCAGGGGTCACTCTGTACCCTGCTGGAGAGGTTGCTCAAGGATTTTGCCTTTTCGATTCCCTATGAAGACCTGGAGCGGGATATCCACAATATTCAGGAGGCGTTACTCAACAATCTTGCGCCGCACATTGACCTGAACAGTAACGACGCCGAGTTTCAAGTGCTGGGGCATCATTTTTTCCGTAACAAGGGTGCGTATCTGGTAGGGCGCATTCTTAGTGGTGGTCAATCCATGCCGATCGTACTGCCCATCCTGCACAATGAGGAGGGGGCTGTTTATGTCGACTCCATCCTGTTCGGTGCGGACATGGTCAGCGTACTGTTCAGCTTTACCCGCTCCTATTTTTTGGTGGATGCCACTATCCCGGCACAGTGTGTGTTGTTTTTACAACAGCTCATGCCCGCCAAACCCATATCCGAAATCTACAGTGCCATGGGTCATAACAAACACGGCAAGACGTATTATCACCGCTGTGCGTTTCGGCACATGACAAGCACCTCCGACCAGTTCAATGTCGCGCCTGGCATCAAGGGTATGGTCATGACGGTGTTCACTTTGCCGTCCTACGACTTTGTGTTCAAAGTCATCAAGGACAGGTTTACGCCGCCCAAAGACATGACGCGTGAGCAAGTGAAAGCCAAGTACACCCTGGTAAAACGATGGGATCGCGCCGGTCGCATGGCCGACACCCAGGAGTTTAAAAACCTGGCGTTTGCCAGGGCGCGCTTCTCCGATGAATTGATGGAAGAGTTGCGCAAGGTGGCGCCTTCTGTGCTTGAGGAGCACGGCAAAACCCTGATCATCAAGCATGTCTATGTCGAGCGCCGCATGACGCCGCTCAACCTGTATCTGCGCAGTGCCACCAACGAGCAGGTGGAAGCAGTGATGGATGAATATGGCAATGCCATCAAACAGTTGGCGGCAGCGAATATTTTTCCGGGTGATATGTTGCTGAAAAACTTTGGCGTGACAAGGCACGGGCGAGTGGTGTTCTACGACTATGATGAAATCGTACCGCTGACAGACTGTCATTTTCGCACCATACCCGCGCCACGGACGGAGGAGGAGGAGATGTCCAGCAAGCCGTGGTATTCGGTCGCCCCCAACGATATCTTTCCAGAGGAATTTGCGCTCTTTTTCTCGGGCAACCAGCGAGCGCGACAGGTTTTCGATACGTTGCACAGTGATATCTATGAAGCCTCCTTCTGGCAGGGACTGCAGGAGAAGATACACACGGGGCATGTTGAAGACTTTTTCCCCTATCGACGCGAACTGCGTTTCGATAGGTAATCCAATCCTGTGTCCCGGAGCGCCTGATGGCAACGATATACATGGTACGTCACGGTCAAGCTTCTTTCGGTGCCGAAAACTACGACAAGCTCTCCGATTTGGGCTGTCGGCAGGCCAGCGTCGCGGGCGAATATTTCCGTAACCACGGTATCCACTTTGACGCCGTCTACAGTGGTGATCTGTCGCGCCAGCGCGAGACGGCCCGGTTGGCCCTCGTCAGTCAGCCCACTGTGGTACCGCACCATATCGACCCCCGTTTTAACGAGATCCAGAACGAGGAGCAATTGACTCACCTGATACCGGAGGTGGTTAAACACAACCCGAAGGTGGCGGCATTGGTAGAAAACGGACTTGGCGACAGTAAGGACTACCAGAAAGTCATTGACGCGGTCTTTAATTACTGGGTGTCTCCGGCGTGCGACGATTCGCGGATTCAGAGCTGGGCCGAGTATTCTGGCAATGCACGCCAAGCGTTGGCCGATGTTATGCAGCAGCAGGGCAGTGGCAAGACTATCGGAATATTTACCTCGGGCGGCACACTGGCGACCATTGTCGCCCAGGTGTTAGGGCTAGGTGGTGAGCAAACCTACCAACTGTATGAGCCAATCTTCAACTGTTCTGTAACACAGTTATTTTATAGTGGGGCTAAAGTTTCACTTTCCGGTTTTAACGACTGCTCGTATTTACAGGTGCTGGGCGAACACAGCGGCGAAAAGCTTCTCACGTATCGATAAAGGGTGAGCGACTGATCTATGGATATATTTCTCGTCAGGCACGGGGAGGCTTCGGCCGGTTGGGGAGAGTCGCCTGATCCGAGCCTCAGCGAGCTCGGGCGACAACAGGCTGAAGCAGCGGCCAGGCAGCTTTTGCCGCACGTAGGCGAGGACTCACTATTAATTAGCAGTCCCTTGCAACGAGCTATCGAGACTGCCGCGCCACTGTCGAGGGAGCTACGCCAGCGCGTTCAGGAAGATGCGACGTTTCGAGAAATTCCCTCGCCGGTGCCATTGGCACAGCGCCAGGTGTGGTTGCGACAGTTTATGCAGCAGCAATGGTCACAACAGACGGCAGAACTGGAGATGTGGCGCAGCAAAGCGCTTCAGCAACTGTTGGAACTGCGCCAGACCACGGTCATATTTAGCCACTTTCTGGTAATAAACGCCGTCGTTGGCCAAGTGCTTGATCGTCCCCAAACACTGTGCTTTTCGCCGGCCAATGGTTCAATTACCCAGCTTCGTCTCACGGGTTCCCATCTGGAACTAGTGGTGCTCGGGGAGGAGGTGGAGACACACGTCAATTAGTCTTGGCGCAGGCGCAACAGCGATTCCTGTGCAGTGGACGCAACCAGCACACCCTCACGTGTATAGAAACTACCCCGACTGAAACCGCGTCCTCCTCCTGAGATAGGGCTATCCAGGCAGTACAACAAATGCTCGTCTGCCCGAAAGGGTTGGTGAAACCACAAGGCATGATCCAGGCTTGCCGACTGCAGGGCTTTGTCCATTACTGTGTAGGGGTGCGGGAGTAGTGCCGTCCCCAGTAAACCAAAGTCAGATATGAACGCCAGTATAGTCTGGTGTCTACTCAGTCCATCTCCCAGATCGCCAAGCGCCCGGAACCATATTTGCTGCTCCGGTTCCTGCGGCTGCGGGTTGAGATAATCACGCGGTTGTACTACTTTGCGTTCGATAGGCTGTGCGCCCGGCGGATTTATTTTGCCCGGGTTTTCTGCCGCCATACGCGACCACCGGTCAAAATCAGACTCAAGCGCTTCCGGTGGGGGTACCTGCGCCATGTCAAACTGGTGCGATAATCCTGATTCTTCAATGTGATAGGAAATTGAGGAACTAAAGATGGCGATGCCATCCTGCTTGGCGATAACGTTTCTGGTGGTAAAGCTCTTACCGTCGCGAATGGGATCCACATGGTAAATTATCTGTTTGCTGGGGTTTCCCGGTCGCAGGAAGTAGGCATGCATGGAGTGTACGAAGCGGGTTGCCTCTACCGTCCGGGTAGCAGCGTTCAGGGCCTGTGCCAGTACCTGGCCGCCGAAAACACGCGCTGGGCGTCTGGAACTCAGTCCGCTGAAAAGGTACTTGTCGAGCTGCTTGACCTCGAGAAGTTTAAGAAGTTTGTCTACATCACTGGCCACGAAGATACTCCTGGGAATTAGGTGTTCTGGTTTGCGACGCGCGGCAATAAACCGTTGAAAAAAATGTCAAAATAATCGATGGCGGCGCTGTCGATATTGTCCACTTTACGCCACTGTGTGAGGTGCATGGCGGCATTGATTGCACCGGCTACAAGCTGTTGGGCGACGTAGGTGTTCACAGTGCGCACGCTGCCGTCGTCCATGCCTGCATTCAAAAAATTGCCGAACTGTTCGTTTGCGTGGTCTGTGCGTTTTAGTATTTCACGCCTACGCTCTATGGGTAACGCAGTAATAGTGTTGTATCTAATCAGTGGCCCGACGTCAGAATTCTGCACATAAAATGTGCGACGACACGTCAACTCGGCTTTCTGCAATCCGCTACCCATGGACTGCGCTGCCTGAGCGTGAATCTTCTCAGTAATGTCCAGCGAGTGGCAGTAGCAGCGAAACAGCAGGTCTTCCTTGTTGTTGATGTGGTAGTAGAAGGCGCCTTTGGACACGTTGAGGTGCTCTGCGATTTCATCCAGCGACGTGCCGTTGAAGCCCTGTTTGTTAAAGAACAGGGTGCCTGTCTTCAGAAACGCGATTTTTTTCAGGCGATTTTGCTCCTCGCGATCAAACCCCTTCAAGAGCGCCACCTGTTCGTTCTCGTGGCTGATGTCAGCCGCTGTATATAACCCCTTGCCTGCAAAAATACCCCGGGCCAGTATATCCCACGCTTCTTCTGCCGTGGCGCTCACCTGATCCAGAGGAATACTGTGCAACCATGAGAATGTCCAGTCTACCGAGCCCAGTATAGCCCGTGTGGTGGCGCTGGGTTCACACTCTCTCAATGAGCCATCAACGATACCCTGGCGAATATACTCTCGCAGTCGCTTGAACATTGCGATGTAACCCGCTTCGACCTCTTGCCGGTGACTCCCCTTCAGTGCGGCAATTTCCAGTAGCGCGGCAATGTGTGGCCCCCGGCCCTCTTGGGCAGCGAGCCAATTTTCAAAGTTTTGCCGGAAAAAGGCGGACGTACGCGCCAGCGCTTCGGGATGTGTCGCTTCGATCTCATCCAGATTGTGGTGATGGTGCTCCAGAGCCACCATATAGCATTGGTAGATCAGGTCTTCCTTGGTTTTGACGTAGTAGTACAGGCTGGTTTTCGTTAATCCCAGACTTTCAGCGATATCTTTCAGCGTGGTCGCTCGGGAACCTTTGGAATTAAACAATTTTGCTGCCTGCGAGAGGATTGCCGCCCGCTTGGCGTCGTGCTGGACTGTACGATTGAAAGGTGACGGGTTGCGGCTCGTATTATGTGTGCTGTTTTCTGTCATGAGAGGGGCTCCTGATACAGAAGCAGCAGACCTACCGCTAATTCGATAATTCCAACTTTAAGTATTTATTTTGTTGCTGTCTACAAGGACCTGCGGAAGTTGGCTAGTCAGCTGTACCTAATTGAACATTGAGCCACTTACGGGAGCGAAAACGATAAGTCAATATTGTCGCCTTTATAGCGTAATCAAGCAGCATGACCGAGAATATCCAGTAGACGGAAAGTCCCAGCCAAAGGAAGGTAAGGGCTGGAATCAGGCGTCCAACTATGACACCGCAAAAGGTTGCTATCAGAGGAAACCGAGTATCGCCGGCACCACGTAAAGCGCCACCCAGAGTGAATTCAAACGCCATAAGCGGTTGGGCCAGCGCAATCATGTACATAAAAACTACGGTGAGGTGAACGACTTCCGGATCGTCGATCATAAACCACGCGAGACTTTCCGCGAACCACGCCAGTGCGATGGACAGTGTGATCATGGCAGCGAGCGCCATACGCAGAGAACGTGTGGCGGCTAACACAGCCAAATCGACTCTCCCGGCGCCAAGTTGCTGCCCGACCAGTGTGGCGGTCGCGATACCAAATCCAAATCCAATTACGATGGGAAATGCCACCAGGGTAATCCCGATACCGTAGGCGGCATAGGCGACCGTTCCGAAATGGGCCACGACGGCAAAAAAAGCCAGGAAAGCAATTTGAACAATGCCTTGTTCGATTACTGCGGGGCCACCGATGCTGATTATTTGTCGGCACACTCCCCAGTCCACAGCAAGGGAGCTAGCGGGTTTAAGGTTAAAGCGTCCACGCCACCAGGCAATGACAAAGGCGATGGTGACCAGTGCAGCGCCAAAGCTACCTCCCAGCGCGACCCCTGCAACTCCGAATTGCGGTATTGGCCCCGCACCAAAGGCCATGACATAGGAGAAGAACACGTTCAAGACAGAGCTGAACAGCAGATACCACAATGGCGTGATCACGTCGCCAGTCGCTCTGAGTGCCGTCGCCAGCAGCATGTTGATCGCAGCGAAAACGTTAAACAGACTCAGCCAAAAAATATAGCTCGCAGCGAGCGTGGTTGTTTCCTCGTCAAGCCCAAATACGCTGGCCAAGGCTTTCGGCGCGAGGACGATCGGTAGGCTGACCAAGGCTGCCAGCGTCACAGACATAATCAGAGATGTCCAGGACACCAGCTCAGCCTTACGGATATCCTGGGCGCCCCAACTCCGTGCAATCAGAGCAGTGGTCGCTACTGATATACCCATCATCAGAGCCTGTACCAGAAAGAATATTCGCTGACCGGTCGTAACTGCTGCGACAGAACTGGTACCCAGTTGCGCCACGATTTTGATTTGCATAAAGCCAACGGTGGTGAACAGTAGATTGGAGAGAATCGTCGGCCACGCCAAACTCCAGACACTACGGCTGGTAGACGTTGGTTTCTCGGGGGTGCGGGCTGACAAGTGAAATTCTCGCTGATGGGCTGTATATCTTACCAGCTCATGTCAGGAATAGGATGCTTAGCGCAAGTCGGCGCATTGCTTACGCCGAAAACATCCAGTGGTATGATCATTTACCATACCAGTGGCTTGCATATAGGCATACATAATAGTGGAACCCACGAAAGTGAAGCCACGCTTCTTCATATCCTTACTCAATTGGTTAGAAACCGGGGCGGTCGCCGGAACGTCTTGTAACGTCCTCCAGCGATTCTGTATCGGCTGGTTTCCCACAAAGCCCCAGATATAGCCCGAAAAACTGCCGTGTTCCTGCTGTACCTTCAAGAGGGCTTGGGCGTTCTTTCTTGCACCGTACACCTTCAGGCGATTTCGAACAATTTTGGGATCCAGCAGCAGCTTGTCGAGCTTTTTATCGCTGTAGCGGGCAATCTTTTGTGCGTCGAAGTTATCGAACAGTTGCCGATATCCCTCCCGTTTACGCAGGATGGTAATCCACGATAATCCAGCTTGGGCGCCTTCCAGAAGTAGAAATTCGAACAGGGTTTGGTCGTCCCGTATCGGCACGCCCCACTCTTTATCATGGTAGTTGACATACAGGGAGTCGTCCCCGCACCAGCCACACCGCTGTGTCATTGTATGAATCCCCTCTACACTTTGAGTATGCTGTCCACTCATACCCTTGTCTATGATTTTGGCTCGTTGGTGGCGGCTCAGCACAAGCTATGCGACACTTCGAATGACACTCCACAATGAAGATCAGATGACCGAGACAATCCTTTATAGCCGCATTGAACATGTCGGTTACCTGACGTTGAACAACCCTCAGCGCCACAACTCCCTCGGCCGGGAACAGTTGGAGGGTATTCACGAACGGCTTGATCAGATTGCTGCTGATCCGGAGGTGCGGGTGCTTGTGGTTACGGGCGCCGGTGAGAAGACCTTTTGCGCTGGCGCCGCTCTCCATGAGCTCAGCGACGGCCAGATTGACAATGACGCTTTCCAGAAAATGACTGGCCAACTGGCCGATCTGCCGATCCCTACTATCTGCGCTGTGAATGGAAATGTATTCGGGGGCGGTGCAGAACTTGCTGTTAGTTGTGATTTTCGTATTGGTATAGAAGGTTGTCGCATGCGTGTACCTGCGGCGGCTATTGGTCTTTGCTATCCGCTTTCAGGTATAACCCGATTCATTGAATGTCTGGGGGTGAGCGTGACCAAGCGAATTCTGGTCGCCTCGGAAGAGCTTGATGCGGATACTCTGCTGGGGATCGGCTTTCTGGATCATTTGGTGTCACCGCAGGATCTGGATAGTTTTGTGCGCGAGTATGCGCAGCACATTGCCGATCTCGCGCCGTTGTCAGTTCAGTCCATGAAACGCATTCTGCGGCAAGCCGCGGCAGGAGTCGTCGATCCAGCGCAGGTCAAAGCGTTAACCACGAAGTGTCTGAAATCGAATGATCTACAGGAAGGTTTCTCAGCCAAGCGAGAGAAGCGCAAACCTCGGTTCGAGGGCCGATAAGATGCTTAATTGATGGGCGCCAGTGGGCCGTGGCAAGTAAGCTGCCGGTCTATAGCCATCCAGGGCAGCCCAAGCTTGTCCAGCCATTTGAGCCCCGTGGCTTCAGTTTTTGGCCGCGCAATACTGGCTGCACTGCAGGCGGTGAGACAGTTTCCAGCGATGACTGTAACACCGAGTAGCCCCGGGATGGACTGGCCATCTATGGGGCTTAATGCGCGACCAAAACGTTCATCGTTCTGAACAAAGGCGTGCTCAAA
>TARA_B110000503_G_scaffold143328_1_pt1 | contig 22561 bp, 15 predicted proteins | sample TARA_B110000503 | Tara Oceans TARA_B110000503 (sample SAMEA4397472) | marine metagenome | biome: Polar Biome; feature: [SRF] surface water layer (ENVO:00010504); material: water (ENVO:00002006), including particulate matter (ENVO:01000060) such as... | depth 5 m | reverse complement strand
TTGGTATGAATACCCGTATCCACTACCAATCGGCAAGCTCGCCACATTTCATAGGTCAATTTTCCGAATTGTTCGTAAGGGGTGGTATACATACCCATTTCTTCGGCCAAAAACTCGCTATACAATCCCCAGCCTTCCCCATAAGCGGACAGATACAAGTCTCTTCTAAACTGTGGAATACTGTCTCCAAGCTCTGCATTCAAACTCCCTTGAAGGTGGTGCCCGGGTACCGCCTCATGAACCGTCAATGAAGGTAAAGTATAAAGCGGTCTACTCGGTAGATTGTAAGTGTTGACCCAATAATAACCCGGTGAGGTACTGCTAGCAGTTGTCCCTACATACCTACCACCCGTATATTTTGGTGCTATGGAAGCTGGAACCGGGGCTACCCCATAAGGCTTGCGTGGCAGGGTCTTAAAATACTTTGGCAGCTGCGCATCCACACGCTTGGCCATGTCTCGGGCAATCATCAATAGCTGGGTAGGCGTTTTGGCATAAAATTGATCATCCGTCCTTAAAAACACAAGAAAATCCTCAAAACTGCCCTTAAATTTCAAATCCTCGATGATTTCTTCCATTTGGTCCTTAATTCTCGCTACTTCACTCAACCCTATTTCATGAATGTCCTCTGCGGTATATTGGTTGCTGGTGGTGTAATAATTAATCCTATTTTGATAATACACTGATCCATTGGGGGTTTCAGAAATACCTAAAGTCGCTCTGGTTTGAGGTAAATATTCTTTTTCAAAAAAAGATTTTATTCTGATAAATTCCGGAATCACTTTCGTTTCAATGGCCACTTTTGCCACGGTCAAAACAGAATCTTTTTGACGCTCGTTTAAATCATGGGGCAAATCATTAAATGGTGTATAAAAATAACTCTCTAGATAGTCCCCTACAATGTGGTCATCATAGGTGGATTCATAACCTTTAAATATAACCTTGGGCTGTGAGAGACCTTTGAGCAGTCCTTCTCTCAAGTTGATCAAATGCTGATCTACAAAATCAGGGATGGCATTTAATTTATTCAAATAGCGCTTCACCTCACCGTGATTGTTCAATGATCTTACTTCATAATTAAGATTACTATGAAACCCTGCATCGGATAATATGGGATTTAAATACTGTTCATATTCAAAAAAATCAATAATATCCTGAAGGACAAAAGACAACAGTTTTGCTGAAATAGCTTGAGTTTCGGTTAAATGCGTTGAACCTATTAAAGAGAGCTCTTGAAGTAGTCCTCGTGCAAATTCAGCCTCCTGTAGGTAGTAATTCTTAGTAAAAAGACCTAAGGGGTAAAGCTCTTGATCGTAGCCTTCGTGAGCTTCATAAGTCTTAATGAGGGTTTCAAGACGCTTGGTATTATCAATATCTTCAGCAGGACGACAACTTAAGGTGATCCCCAACAATATAAAAATGATAGATTTAAAAGTATTCATAGTTTTTCTAGTTGAATGTCCATACAAAAATTAGTTATTTTTTTTATTCTTGATACCATCAAATAGCGTTAATAATTCGAAAAGATAAACTTTCCATAGTCCTCATCATGGTTTCGATAGTTTTGTCAGGTTATACCTTACCACTCATAAAAAATATCCAGAAGAACCACATTACAATTGTTCAATTAGCTAATTTCAAAGAATTGAAATGATCTCCATCATACAGGGTTCACCAATTATTGAATGAAAAATTATCCGAAAACATAAATAAAAAATAAACGATTGCTATGCTATTAAAATTAAAGTATAAAAAAAATTCATTTCCCGTATTTCTTCTTACGTTTATTTTGGCCCTATCATCCTGTGATTCCTCAAAAACGGATAAAAAACAACGCCCTGAAGATAATAGATTCACTCAAGTAGTCCTCACCGAAGGTATGGATGAACCCATGGAAATGACCTTCCTACCTGATCATAAGATCTTAATTGTTGAAAGAAAAGGTGGGGTGAAAGTGCTCAATGAGGAAACCAAAGAAATAAAGTTGATTGCAACTATACCCGTAAATACCAAATATAAAAACAAAGAAGGTCAGGTTCGAGAAGCAGAAGAAGGTTTAATGGGTGTCATAGTCCATCCTGATTATGCCATTAATTCATGGGTCTATCTATATTATGCAGATCCAGACACACCTCAACACGTGCTGGCTCGATGGGTCTTAAAAGAAGACTCCTTATATGCCGCGTCTAAAACGATCCTGCTTAAGGTACCCACTCAAAGGGAAGAATGCTGCCACACTGGTGGCGGAATGGTCTTCGATAAAGAGGGCAATCTCTATCTGACTGTAGGGAATAATACGGTCAATCCAAGACAAGGATCATCAAATTTAGATGAACGGCCGGGTTATGAGAATTCAGATGATCAACGAGCACCAGGAAATACCAATGACCTACGAGGTAAAATACTACGTATTCATCCTGAAGCAGATGGTAGTTATACAATCCCAAAAGGAAATCTATTTGCTCCTGGTACGGACAAAACCAGACCCGAAATATACACTATGGGTCACAGAAATGCCTGGAGACCTTCTTTGGATTCAGAAACTGGGTATCTATATTGGGGTGAAGTAGGTCCCGATGCATCAAAGGATTCAATATGGGGTCCAAAGGGTTATGATGAATTCAATCAGGCCAAAGGTCCAGGATTCTTTGGTTGGCCCTATTTCATTGCAAATAATTTACCCTATAATCGTCATGACCACGTTTTAGAAACATATGGGGATCCTTATGATGTGAACCATCCAGTAAATGAATCAGTAAATAATACGGGCCTCCGTGACTTGCCTACACCTGTGGTACCCGCCTTAATTTATTATCCCTATGGTATTTCAGAAACCTTCCCATTAGTAGGTAGTTCAGGAAGAAGCGCTACTGGAGGACCTGTTTTCAGAAAAGCTGATTTTAAAAATGGAGAAAGACCCTTTTCGGGTTATTATGAAGGAAAATGGCTGATCACCGAGTTCATGAGGGGCTGGATAATGGCTATCACCATGGATGAAAATGGAGATTATCAATCAATGGAGCGTTTTCTTCCAAATGAGAACTTTAATAGTGCTATCGATATGGACTTTGGTCCAAGTGGAGATCTCTATGTGTTGGAATACGGAAGTGCTTGGTTCAAAGGAAATGACAATTCAAGGTTAATACGCATTGAATACAACGCTGGTAACAGAAGGCCCATGGTAGCCGCCTCAGTGAGCCAATCAGCGGGAAAGGTTCCTTTTACTGCTGTATTCTCTTCCTCCGGAACTACTGATTATGATAGTTATGATCTGGATAATCTTACATACCAATGGAACATTGTTTCTGAAAATGGCATTAATGAGACATTCAATACCGCTGATCCTAGCTTCACTTTTGATCAGGCGGGCATGTATCTTGTAACCCTCACTGTGACTGACACCAAAGGGGAGAAAAACAGTGCTTCCTTAGCAATCACAGCAGGCAATGCTGCTCCAGTAGTGAGTATTGAGTTTGATTCAAGAAACAAAAGTTTTTATTTCGACGAAAAAGAAATTGATTACCAAGTTTCGGTGAGTGACCCCGAAGATGGTAATAGTTCAAATAACGATATTAAAGCCGATGAAGTCGCCATTACGTTTGATTATGTACCAGCAGGATACGATCCTATCGAAATCGCAGCTAAACAAAGTGGTGCCGAGTCAATGGCTATTTTGAACATAGGTAAAAATCTCATCGAAAAAAATGACTGCAAGTCATGTCATCAATATGACCAGCCGTCCATAGGACCTAGTTATGAAGCCGTAGCTCAGAAATACGAAAATAATGAAACCAATACAGAACTTTTAATTGGTAAGATCATCAATGGCGGTAGTGGCGTTTGGGGAGAACACGGAATGAGTGCCCATCCACAACTAAGCAAAGAAGACGCGCATAAAATGGTTAGCTATATTTTAAGTATGCTTGACACCAAGCCAACTTTGAATGTATTACCGCTTATGGGTACGCTTAAGCCCGAAATACCAGAGGGTGAAACGCTAAATGGTGGCTATCTCTTTAGGGCATCATATACAGACAAAGGTGCTGGAGCAATTGAATCTTTGACAAGCGCCGCTTATATCGCCCTTAGAAATCCTTCCGTTGATCCTCAAATGTCCGACTATCGCCAAGGTGTGCAGCTTTTGACGACGCCTAGAATAAGTTTTTTCATGGTAGGTAACGATGCGCATATTGGATTTAGGGATATTGACTTGACTAACATTGAGCAGATAGACCTTTTCCTACAAGTATCGCCTAGATCTGGGGCTGTCGGCGGGTCGGTAGAAGTACATTTGGATGATCCCAATGGCCCCATCATAGGACAGACAGGAACCGTTTTTCCAAAAGACGTTGGATACGGCCGGCCAGAGAAGGGTGTAGACATGATCACATGGAGAAGAATGCGTGCGGCTCAGGCGCAAGCAATAATTCAACCCACAACTGGCACTCACAATCTGTATTTTGTTTTCAAAAATGAAACCGCTAGTGCCGATCAAATCCTAGTTCATATAGATGAAATATTATTCATGAATCATACCGCTGACCCTTTGGTAACCAATTAACGGCAATCCTTAAAGGTGTTCTCAGGATCCAAAAAGCGGTGCATTATCGCAGTCATTTGGTCCTGATGGTGCTGAACTAAAAAGCCGGTCGACGTCCTCAGATAAGGATTCGACCGGCTTTTCTATTTCGCTTCTTTTCTGCGCTCCCTTACTCAGGTTTTGGAAGCAATACTTTCCTAGACAATCGGTATTTACCTGTTTTCTTATCGATTTCTATCAATTTGACTTTGATTATCTCTCCGACTTCCATGACACCGTCCATCTTCTCTAGACGTTCCCATTTGATCTCAGAAATATGCAGTAACCCATCCTTTCCTGGCATGAATTCTACAAAGGCACCAAATGGCATAATTGATTTGACCTTACCTTCATAAACCTCACCCTCTTCTGGCATCGCTACGATTCCTTTAACCCAAGCGGCAGCTCTGTCTAATACATCTTTATTCACTGCAAAGATGCTAACCAAACCACCTTTCGGTGTTTCTTCAATAACCACTGTCGCTCCAGTTTCTCTTTGAATTTCTTGAACAACCTTACCTCCTGGTCCTATTACAGCGCCGATCATATCTCTTTCGATGTGAATAGAAATAAGTCTCGGTGCATTTGGTTTCATTTCTTCTCTAGGCGCAACTAGTGTTTCGGCGATTTTATCCAGAATATGAAGTCTTCCAAGACGAGCCTGCTCCAACGCTTTCTCTAGAATGTCATAAGATAAACCATCCACCTTGATGTCCATCTGACAGGCTGTGATACCCAGTTTTGTGCCCGTTACTTTAAAATCCATATCTCCTAAGTGATCTTCATCACCCAAGATATCTGAAAGCACCGAATAGCGAGAACCATCTTTTTCAGAAATCATTCCCATCGCAATTCCCGAAACAGGTCCTGAAATCTGAATTCCCCCATCCATCAAAGCCAAGGTACCTGCGCACACTGTAGCCATTGAAGATGATCCATTAGATTCCAAAATATCAGACACAATCCGAATGGTATAAGGACTATCTTTTGGAAGGACTGCCTTTAAAGCTCTCATTGCCAAATTTCCATGACCTACTTCCCTTCTACCTGGCCCTCTATTTGGTCTCACTTCTCCTGTAGAAAAACCAGGGAAATTGTAATGCAAAATGAATTTGTTATAACCTGAATGCATGGCACTGTCAATCATTTGCTCATCCTGCTTTGATCCTAAGGTCAAAGAAGTTAAAGATTGCGTCTCTCCACGTGTGAATACAGCAGATCCATGTGCCCCAGGCAAATAATCTACTTCACTCCATATAGGCCTGATTTCATCTAATTTTCTTCCATCCAGCCTGATGCTGGTATCCATCACGCAATTTCGCACTGCGTCTTTTTGAACATCATGGTAATACTTACCGATAAGGAAGGAATCATAGGTATGATCTTCGGGTAAGCTTTCAATAAAGTCTTTAGAGATCGCGTCAAACTTTTCTTTTCTCAAATCCTTATTAGCAATACCTTCTTTGGCCACTGCATAACATTTGTCATAGCATTGTGCTTTGATCAAAGCATTGAGCGATTCATCGTTTTTTTCGTGATTGTAAGTTCGCTTTTCAGTAGCTCCGACCTCCTGTGCTAATTCCGTCTGTGCGATACACTGCAACTTTATAGCTTCATGAGCTACTTTTATTGCTTCTAACATTTCGGCCTCCTGTACTTCCTGACATTCTCCCTCTACCATCATGATGTTGTCAGCAGAGCCTGCGACTATCATCTCCAAATTGGCATTTTTGAGTTCGTCTAGTGTAGGATTAACAATATAAGCGCCATCTATTTTGGCAACTTGAACCTCAGAAATTGGACCGTTAAATGGGATATTAGATACAGCAATTGCTGCTGACGCCGCCAAAGCTGCGTAAGCTACGGGCATGATCTGCGGATCTGCGGATATTAAGCTGATCATTACTTGTGTATCGGCATGATAATCATCCGGAAATAAGGGCCTCAAAGCTCTATCTACAAGTCTACATATCAATATTTCATAATCAGAAAGCCTACTTTCGCGTTTTAAAAATCCTCCTGGGATTTTTCCTGCTGCAGCAAACTTCTCTTGATAATCAACCGATAATGGAAGAAAATCAACGTTGTCTCCCGCTTCTTTTTTTGAAACTACCGTAGCCAGTAGCATCATGTTACCAACTTTAACTACAGCAGAACCATCTGCTTGTTTAGCCAACTTACCGGTTTCAATGGTCACCGAAGTACCATTGGGCAATAAAAATGTTTTTTGCTTAAATGATGGAAGCATGTGTCTCTTTTAAGGATTAAAAAAATGAAAAATAGGGACCCCGACAGAATCCCTATTTGCAAAAATCTTACTTTCTTATATTAAGCTTGGCTATAATTGCTCTGTATCGCTCAATTTCATTCTTGTACAAGAAATCTAGAAGTCTTCTTCTTTTTCCAACTAATTTCAACAAACCCATGCGAGTTGAATGATCTTTTTTATTCACCTTAAGATGACCTGTGAGGTGATTAATTCGGTAAGTAAACAATGCAATTTGAGACTCTGACGTACCAGTGTCTTGCTTGCTCTCACCATATGTTACGAAAAACTCTTGTTTTTTCTCTGCTGTTAAATACATCTATAATAAATTATCTTTTCTTAACGCCTAATATCTACGAAACGCAAATTTAATAAGAGTAAACGTTAATACAAATCATTTATAACTTTATTTAGAAGATATCTTGTGTCTAAACTTATCCAATACCACTCTATAAAAATCAGCATCAAATAACCGGGCATCCACCCTAGCCTGCCTTAAAAAAAATAAACCAATAGGTAGCAGTATGATATCCGCAGACCAAACAGCATAAGCACCGTCTATGAATCCTGCCTTGGCCCATTTCTCACTTAATATTGTCACTACATAATAGATGATAAAAAAGAAAATAGAAATAATCACCGGAACGCCCAACCCTCCTTTTTTAATAATGGCTCCTAAAGGAGCGCCAATTAAAAACATCACGATGCAAGCTAAGGCCTGACTATATTTCTTATATTTTTCAATTTTATATCGATCCGTTTCCAATCTTAAATTTTCCATTCTGGATTTGCTGCTAGATACACTTACCTTATATGTTCTTGACTGCGACAAGGCCCACTGGACTATTAATGATTTCTGGCGGTTCGAAATAAATAGGGAGTCAAAATCTGATAACTCCATAAATCCAATTTGACTCATTCGATTTTCTGGCAATAAGTAATTGCCTCCCCTATTTTTAATGGCTTCTTGTCTTGTGGTAAGTGGCTTGTCTTCGATTACCAAACTATCCCAAGAAAACGCACTAATCAAATTGGCCCTTCCAATCGTATCCTTATCTACTACAAAAAAAGCACTGTCATACATTGTGGAGTCGCTTTGAATGCTATCTGATTTAATTTTTTCCGCACCATAATCAGCCCTACCAAAACGATGATACAAATAGTCTTTTGCGATCTTAAAATTGCCACTAACAACTAAATTTTGTTCTATAATCAAAGAATCTATATCTACTGTCAATTCAGAGATATTTTTCATTTGACGATTATTTTGAAAATATTCCTCTTGCGTGCGTTTTAAATCAAAAGAAGATAAACTAAAAACCATTTCCAATCTATCAAATCCAGTACGCTGAAACTGATCGACTTTATTACTTTTAGTTGGTTCTTGATAAAAATAATTTCCCTTATAAAGCTCCAACTTCAGGAAGTTATCGTCGTGAATGGTATACATCCTACATGAATCTGCAATAATGAGAAAATTATTACCCTCCTTCTTGGTGTGATCATAGATCATCACATCCTTTAATGATTTATTATCACTGAATTTTTCATTGGCCTTAATACTATAATTAGGGATGCCATTGTAGAAGACGCCTTTTTTAATATCAAGTGCCGGTTTTTTATGCTTAATATCATAAAGCAAGCTGTAAGCCTTCAGATTAGCCGCAGGCACGACATAATCGTTAAAAAAAAAGGCACCAAAAGACAAAACAACAACAAAGCAAAAAATAGGCAGCAACACTCTGGTAAGTGAAATTCCTGCGCTTTTGATAGCAGAAAGCTCGAAATTCTCTCCCAAATTACCGAAAGTCATCAAGGAAGATACCAAAACGCCCAAGGGCAAGGCAACTTGAAGCATGTTCAAACTGAAATAGAAAATAAGTTCACCAAAAACCATAAAGCCCAAATCTTTTCCGACAAAATCGTCAAAATATTTGAGCATGTACTGAACCAGTAAAATAAAGGTAGCAACGACAGTAGTAAGTACAAAAGGCCCAAAAAATGATTTGAGCATTAATTTATCAAGTCGTAACATCGTTCATCTAGCGATAAAACAGAGAAATAAGTGACGCGATAATAAAAAATCAGCCTCCAACTATTTCTTTCAAATCATGAATCAAACCCTCCCATAGATCGGACGTTTCATTATTGTCGATGTCCGAATAATCCGTAATGCTGATGTAAACTTCTTGAGTTAATTCATTCATTTCCAATTTAATTTCAATATAATTAGGGTCATCATCCCCAGGCACTTCAAATTCAAACTTAATATGGTGATTGGCCTTAATTGAAACAATTTTTGCTCGATTCAGCTCGCCGTCCCACAACATAGAATAGACCTTATCCTCATTGATATTGACATCATCTGCAAACCACTGAGAAAGCCCAGAAGCAGTACTGATATAAGGAAACAACATCTTTCTCGAAGCGTTGATACTGTACTCTCCTAAAAACTTACTTTTCTCCATATATAAAACTTTTTAGACAAGGTAATAAAAAAAAAATCCTAGATCACAATTAATGATAATTTGTTGTTAATTTGCGCTTCTTTTCTAACAAAGAACATCTATAAAAATGGCGAGGTAGCTCAGTTGGTTAGAGCACCGGATTCATAACCCGGAGGTCAGGGGTTCAACTCCCCTCCTCGCTACTAATATAACCATATTCATAAATTACCACGACCTCGTTAACAAAAAATAACAATAATTGTTTATTTTTGATAATAGCGCTTTCAATGGGCAGTCATTATTGCCCACTACTGAAACAAAGTTAGTTGGCTCTACTTCCATATCCCTTTTAATCTAGCTCCATTATCAATATTTCCCATCGCTCAGTAAGTGATACTACTTGGGCTTTGGCTTGCTCACAATCTCTATTGATTGCTGTTAATTTTTCCAAATCTTGGTAAATCTCAGGTGCTCCCATGGCTTCCTCCAAATTTTTAATCAAGGTTTCTTGCGCTTGGATTTCTTGTTCTATTGCCGCAATGTCACTTTTTGAAACAGTCTCTAATTTGGGCTTCACTAATTTGGTTTTTTCTTTTTCTTTTTCTTTTTCAGGCAGCGACAAACGTTTCTCTGGACGCACTCGCTGACTCATCCACCATTCATATTCATCGTACGTACCTGGATATTCTTTTAACTCTTGATCTTCAATCCACCAAATCTTATTGGCCACTTGCTTGATGAAATGACGATCATGAGAAACTGCCAAAAAGGTGCCTTCATACTGTTGAAGTGCCTGCACCAAAATACCGACAGAAAGCATGTCCAAGTGGTTGGTTGGCTCATCCAATAATAAGAAATTCGCTTCAGAAATCAGTGCTTTAGCCAAGGCTACTCGAGATTTTTCACCCCCAGAAAGCACCTTTATTTTTTTAAATACTTCCTCACCACTGAAAAGGAAACAACCTAAAACACCACGTAACTCCTGTTCCGACTTTCCCGTTCCTTCCTGTTTCAATTCTTCGACTAAGTCATTATTGATATTGAGTGCCTCTAATTGATGTTGGGCATAAAAAGACATCATCACATTATGTCCTGTTTCAAGTTTTCCCCGATGTGGCTCAACCCCTGCGATAATGCGCAAAACGGTTGATTTTCCCTTTCCATTTGCCCCAATCAAAGCGATTTTGTCGCCTCGCTCAATACCCAAGGTGGCATCTTTTAAAATATCCAAATTACCATAGGATTTACTAATGTCTTCGAGTCTTTTGACATGACGACCAGAGGAAGTCCTGAAATTGAATTTAAAATTGACCTGCATGTTCTCATCCACGACCGCATCAATTCGATCCATTTTTTGCAATTGCTTAAATTTGGACTGGGCCTGCTTGGCCTTGCTCGCTTTGGCTTTAAATCGCTCAATGAACCGCTCTGCCTCCTTTATTTTCTGTTGTTGATTTTCAAAAGCATTTTGCTGGACCTCATTACGAAGTTCTTTTTCCTCAAGATAAAAATCATAATTGCCTGGGTAGACATTTAATTTACCAGAATACACCTCCACTATCTTATTGACCGTACTATTGAGAAACGTACGATCGTGAGAGACAATAATATAAGCCCCTTCATAGCTTTGTAAATATGATTCAATCCACTGAATGGAAGGTAAATCCAAGTGGTTAGTAGGCTCATCTAACATCAATAATGACGGCTTCTCCAAAAGAAGTTTCGCGAGCATTACGCGCATACGCCATCCTCCGGAAAATTCCCTTAGCGGTCGTTTTAAATCTGTGGTTTTAAAACCTATTCCTTCTAGTAATTCCTCTGCTTTCGATTGAATAGTATAACCGTCAACCGCCTCAAACCGCTCTTGTAATAGAGACAAACGCTCTAATAATTTATCGGTATAGTTTCGTTCCATCTCCTTGAGAACCCCATCAATTTGATGTTGAAGATCTAGGGCCTCCTGAAAAGCCTGCATGGCAACTTCGAGAATGGGTTCATCACTTTGGTAGGAAAGCAAATCCTGATTCAGAAACCCTATGGTACTACTTTTGCTTTTAGAAATATTACCCGAGGCGAGCTCAATATCCCCTACCAACATCTTTAATAAGGTCGATTTTCCAGTACCATTAAGGCCAATTAGCCCTATTTTGTCCTTAGGGGTAATGAACAAGGAGGCGTCCTCATACAATACACGCTCTCCTAGGTAATAACTTAAATTATCAATACTTATCATGAATATTCAAAATCTAAAACGAGTGAGGATCCGTTAATCTTGGACCCTTTTCATCTTTTCAAAGCGCAAAATTAACCCTTTAAAGTTGTAACTGAAATATGATGGGTTAAAACAGAAAATTTTATCGGGTCTTTTGTTGCGAATGAACCCATTTTCAATTCAAGATCTTTCATTGTTTTCACCTGATATACCTGACCATTAATCGTAGACTATCTGACTTGGGCACATCAAAAAACATCGCCAAAAACCCATATCCTCTATTCCTATAAATGCTTAGCTAAATTCCTTTTTATCAAAAAAAGGATTGATAAAATAAGCCCATCACAACGTACGTAGCTAATTTATAAATACCTCAATTAGTTCAGTTAAATTCTATCTATTTTTTAAATAAACGTATAGGCCCAATAGATCAATAGCCCCTGAATAGGGAGTCGGATCAACGTAGGGATAATATATTTTCCCTTCCTGACAGCTAGTTGAAAATGGTAAATATTGGCAGGGAAAACGGCCATAAGTAAAGTGATAACCCCCATCGCCGCCAAAGACCTAGTTTCGCTAAATGGTAAGGCAATCGCGAGCATTAATTCAATGAATCCCACTATCCTGTTGATTTTCTCAGGGAAAAGCACCCACTTAGGGGTGATTTTAAGGAAGAATTCCGGACTCCGAAAATGACTTATTCCCGCAACAAAATAAAGAAGAGACATCAAGGAAAGTGAAAGTATTTGAGATAATGGCATAGGGAATTTAACTATGATATAAATATTCAATAACTAACAACGTACAATTAATAATATGATTATAGCAAGGACGATAATTTGTTTTACTGAACAGGTTGACATCCCTTATTATTGACTTATCATAACGAGTGATGGCCCCTTCAAAAGCTGTAAAAAACCGTCTTGGTTTTAATAAAAATCTATTACTGACGCGATTACACTTAATCCTCGCCGGAAAATTGATGGGATAATTAAGATTCACAAAATATCAATTAAATACGGCAAAACGTAATCAAACCATTAAAGGTATTAAAAATGATATCACAACTTATCACGGGGAGCTTCCGATCTAATCATAAGCATAAAAGCTATATAATATATCTTCTGCCTCTTCTATATTACCTTCATTAAAGCCAATTGATATAAATAAATTGGTAGAACTTTCTATGTCCATAAGTAAGGCTATAAAGACATAATCGAAAGGATAATCGCGGGGTACTGAAAGTAAATAGTACCCATTAAAGTCATCAATCTCGATATAATCATTCTTGACAATTTCATTTCCTTCATTGTACTCCAAATCGTCGGCTAGATCTAAAATGACATCCTCGATATTATCTTCATTAAGATCTTCATCGAACCATGGCTCAATATGGACAAATATTTCGGCATCACTGCTGATTGCAGAAAACTGGTCGCCATTATTTTCAGAAACATTAAAATCGCCTGCGACTTCAAAGCCTATTTCGTAATAATCCCACTCATATCGCTGTGAATAAGAGCTATAACTGATTATACAAAAAACATGCGTAAGTATTACGTTCAATAATAGTCTCTTCATTTTTGTTTTTATTTATTATTTGACACACAACTTGACTTTTTTCGGAACAATAATTTATAAAAATAAATTCCCTTATCAGAACACTGTATGACATGCTACTTCAATTGAAGTAATTTGATTTAGATATAATACTCAGTTCGAACAGAAATACGTTAATTACAAAATGATAATTAAATGAATTTTCTTTACCCTATTTCCCGGATATTTTTTTTATCGTTATTGACATCAATCAAGTCAATAATAATCATGATCTCGGGGGCAATGCCCAGTGATTTCTACCAAAAATTATATATTTTTTTGTCTACCGAGCAAACAGATAAGCTAACCAGCAATAAATAAACTTTGATGAAAAATAACTAACCGCCTGGTCAGCTATCTGTTTGGAGATCTACTTCCCAAGGAAACAAAATGTAATAACAAAGTAATCTCGGCATATGCCGAGATTGGTCCTGAATATAAACTATTAGAACCAAGAAATTTAATTTCGGATAGGCACCCTTATTGATTTTGACCTGATTCCATAGACGGCGACCTATAATTTAATTTTGCAATCAATTATTGTTTAGTTTTGAAAAAAAAATAAATTATGAAAAATTTGGTTGTCATCGGCTTAGCCCTAGCACTAAATGCTTGCGCAAGTACCCAAAAACAAGTTTATAAAAGCCAAGAGGACCTTACCTCCACCATGGGTTTATTCCTGGATTCGTTAATAATGCCTGATGGCTTCAACATTGAGGTGTATGCAAGGGTGAACAATGCGAGATCAATGGCAATGAGTCCAAATGGGACATTGTTTGTTGGAAACCGTAAAGGAGGTGCCGTTTATGCTGTTCAAGATAGAAATAAAGACCACAAAGCGGATACCCTTTACACGATTGCTGAAAATTTAAACCAGCCCAATGGTGTTGCTTTCAAAGATGGAGTGCTGTACGTCGCTGAAATTGATAAGCTATGGAGATATGATGACATAGAAGCTCATTTTGATGATCCCGTTCCAACATTGGTATATGATGACTTTCCTAAAGACAGTCATCACGGACCCAAGTTCATAGCTTTCGGACCGGATGGTAAGCTCTACGTGCCGGTAGGAGCACCTTGCAACGTATGCGAAACCAAGCCCGACACCTATTATGCATCCATTATCAAAATGGATACTGATGGCTCTCACAGAGAGGTCGTTGCCAGAGGCGTTCGGAACACTGTCGGACTAGCTTGGCATCCGATCACCGGTGAACTTTGGTTTACCGACAACGGCAGAGACATGCTTGGTGATGATATCCCACCCTGCGAATTAAATCGTCTTACTGTTGAAGGTGAGCATTTTGGATTTCCATACTGCCACGCTGGAGAAATCCTGGATCCTGAATTTGGAATTGGAAAAAATTGTGCGGATTACACTGCACCTGTCATGAAGCTCAATGCACACGTTGCACCTTTAGGACTTAACTTTTATACTGGTGATATGTTTCCTGCATCGTATAAAAACAAAATTATCATTCCAGAACATGGCAGCTGGAATCGTTCTGACGATGCAGGTCATTCAGGACACTTGCTGTCAATTGTAACGGAAGAAAATGGCGTTGGTGTGGCCTATGAGACTTTTGTTGAAGGTTTCCTTAATAAAAATAGCAACACTTCATGGGGAAGGCCTGTAGCCGTTCTAGTGTTAGATGATGGATCTGTTTTGATCTCGGATGATAAAAGTGGTACGATTTACCGTATGACTTATCAAACCAACTAAGAAAAGCTATCTTAATAGCCTCCAATGATACGTGACCATAAAATTCGCATAAATACTTGATAGAATTAAGGAATATAAGTAAGGCTTACCGACAAACTAAGGTACTTGTAAATGTTACAGGTACTATAAAAAAAGGATCTCTGGTTGCCATTGTAGGAATGAGTGGTTCTGGAAAAACCACCCTACTCAAAATAATTGCTGGACTATTGGAGCCCGATCTCGGGACCATCTATTTTCAAAATAAAAAATTAGAAGGACCTAAAAGTAAACTGGTTCCCGGACATGAGGAAATAAATCTTGTCTTTCAGGATTTTGCGCTTAAACTAAATATGTCTGTTGAGGAAAATCTAAATTACGCCTTATTAGGCTATCAAGAAGATTACAAAAAAAAGCGAGTCGATGATCTGATCGCCCTTTGTGGACTCGAAGAACTTCGTAAACACCAACCGCAAGAGCTTTCAGGAGGTCAAAAACAACGAGTAGCTTTTTCAAGAGCCTTGGCTAGCGAACCAGCAGTGATTCTAATGGATGAGCCTTTTAGCAACTTGGATCCTCTGACCAAACAGAGCCTGCTTATCGAAACTAAAGCACTTGCCAAAATAACCAATACCACCATTATCTTAGTGACCCATGACACCCGCGATGCCATGGAAATCGCAGATGAAATATGGGTACTTCAGGATGGCATCATTATCCAAAAAGGACGGCCTAAAGAAATCCATCAAAAACCTGCAAGCGCTGCCGTAGGACGGCTTTTTGGAATTATTAATCTCCTCAATGTGGCGCAAAGTCAGCGGCTTTTTCAAATAAATCAGGCCACTGGTATCTGGATGGGAGATGTCTACATTAGCAAAACGGGTCCTATCCAAGGGCTAATCAAAGACGTTATTTTTTACGGGACCAGTCACAAATTGATCATTGAAATTGAGGAGGGTCTTCAGTTAATTGCATTGGATGTCCAGAAGGAACTTAAAAAGGGTCATCGGATTCAACTTTCGGTCGCCACTGACAAAATCATTCTGTTTTAATCTATAAAAATGGTATGAATCTGAAATATTCGAAGATCACAAGACCCATTAAGTACTCATTGATCAGTTTATTTGGTGCGCTCGTTCTAGCTTGTCACACGCCTGAAGGTAATAAACAAGTAGGCTGGGACCACTACTCCCAAATTCAAGATACTTCCGTTAAAAAAATCTTACTTAAAGCCATATCAAGAGCCGGAGGATTGAATAAATGGAAAAAACTCAAGAAATTGACCTATCAAAAACATGGCACACTGTTTTTGCCTGACGGCTCTGTGGAATCAGCCAATATTCAGCTTCATCAATATACTTTTGATCCTTATTTTTCTGCCGAAATTACCTGGCGCGAAAACAATAATGACTATCGCATATTGTACCGAAGTGATAGCGCTCAACAATTTGAAAATGGCATCCTTAGTGACAAAGATCCTTCTCAAAGCGTAATGAGTGCCCTTTACGTGATCGGAATGCCCTTTAAACTACTGGACGAAGGGGTAAAACTTACTTTTCTAGGACACGATACGTTAAGAAATGGCCAGTCGGTTGATGTCATAAAAGCCAGTTATGATCCAATTAACAATCAAAATCATTCAACACAAGAAGATTGGTACTATTATTTTAATAGAAAAACAGGTGACTTTTCGGGAGCTCTAGTCTATCACCCACCTACCTACGCCTATATTGAAAACATCACCTTCAAGGATGACTTACCGATACGGTTTTTTGATCATCGGCAATCCTTTAGAACGGATGCCCATCGCAATATTGAATTCTTGCGAGCCGAATTTTATTATACTGACTATGAATTGGTTTTAGCAAATTAAATCGCCAATAAATAAGTTAAACCTCATTTTAACATCCAAGGAATGTTCAGTAGTTCGAGGAAATTATAAGCAAATAAAGTGCAAATAACCTCGTTTTACATCAAAATCATGGGATGGCTATATGATTATCCTAACCTTTCAAAACCTGCTTAAATTCGACAAAATCTATACCAATAGATTGATAGGTTTCTTTTTTATCAGCTAATGGTTTTGACTTTTCTTGAAAATCAACAGCACCTCCCAATGCCTGATTTACGACATCCAAAAACTTCACAGGATGAGCAGTTTCCAAGAAAATACCATGTTCTCCAGGCGCAAGCAGCGTACTGAGTGCCGCATAACCAATGGCGCCGTGTGGATCTAATAAATAGCCAAACTGCTCATAACAATCCTTAATTGTTGATAAAATAGCGTCGTCGCCCACATAATATCCAGAAAGTCGCTTGGTCATGTCCGAATGATGGTACTTAAACAATTCTAACATCCTTACAAAATTACTTGGTGATCCAACATCCATGGCATTGGCATAGGTCTGAATGGATGGTTTGGATGCATAAATTCCTGTCGTCAAATAATCGGGAACGACCTTATTTTGATTTGTGGCTGCTATAAATTTTTTGATAGGAAGTCCCATTGCCCATGCCCACAAACCTGCAGTAAGGTTTCCATAATTTCCTGATGGTACACAGAAAACTTGATCGTTTGAATCCACCTGTTGCATGGCATAAAAATAATAAAAGGACTGCGGAATCAGTCTTGCTATATTAATTGAATTGGCCGAAGACAAATTAAGTTCTTGAGATAATTCCTGATCTAAAAACGCCTGCTTTACCAGATACTGACAATCATCAAAGGTCCCTGCTACTTCATAAGCCGAGACGTTTCCTCCCCAGGTTGTCAATTGCCTTTGCTGAATATCGCTAACTTTACCTTTTGGATATAAAATCTTTACCCTAATACCCGGTAGATTATAAAAACCAGCAGCCACGGCACCGCCTGTATCACCAGATGTGGCTACCAAAATTGTAACCTCTCGATTTGATTGTTCGATGAAGTAAGCCATGCAGCGCGACAGAAAGCGCGCCCCTACATCTTTAAATGCCCACGTAGGGCCATGGTACAATTCCAAACTCGAAATATGATCGGTTATCTTCACTAAAGGGATGTCAAAATCAATGGTCTCCGATACAATTTGCGCTAAACGGGGCATGGGTATCTCGTCTCCAATGAATTTTGAAGCAATCATCAATCCAATTTCAGTTTTGGAGAGATGATTCAAGTTTTTTATCCAATCTGGATCCAGTCGGGGCAATATTTGCGGATAAAATAAGCCATTGTCTGGTGGTAGACTTTTAAAAACAGCCTGCTCGAAATTGACTTTATAAGATGGGTTATTGGTAGAATAAAACTGCATATTAATCTAAAATAATAGCTCCAGATGGATTGATATCAGACACAAAGGCTATTACCTCAATGTCATGAGAATGATAATATTTTTTGGCATTCCAAACAATTTCCTGAGTATTTTCATTACCTCTCAAAAAGCAAAACATACTCGGTCCTGATCCCGAAATACTGTAGCCCAGCGCACCGTTTTTCAGGGCCATTTTTTTCATTTCTTGAAAAAAGGGTATCAAAATACTCCTTACAGGTTCTACGATGACATCTTCTAGTGATTTTCCAATGCGATCATAATCTTCCAAAATTAAACCTGAAACTAATCCGGCAACATTGCCCCATTGCCTGACTGCATCTGATAGCTTCACCTCTGATTTCAGCATTCTCTTCGCGTCACTGGTCTTGACCTCTACTTGCGGGAAAATAACCACCACTTTCAATTCACTTGGATAAGGAATATTGAATACATCTAATGGTTGGCAGCTCCTCACAACCGTAAAACCGCCCAAAATACTCGGGGTCACATTGTCTGCATGCGCTTTTGTTGAAGCCATCTTCTCTCCCGCCATGGCGTATGAAATAAGCTCCTGCTTGGTTTTGGGAGTACCTAATAATTGATTAGCTGCAAAAACAGCCGCGGCCGCGCTAGAAGCACTAGACCCTAATCCACTACCGGATGAAATGTTTTTTTTGATCCTTAAGTCAAATCCTTTTCGAAGTCCCAGGTCATCTAGCAAGGCACTAATGGCGACTGTCGACACATTTCGTGTAGGGTCCATAGGTAAGCCAGAAACCCCTTCAATAGAAGTAATCACCAGCTTTTCATCTTTTCTTCGAGTCAAAATAAGTTCATCACCATAACCTTGCAAGGCAAATCCTAGGACATCGTAACCGCAACCGACATTAGCAACGGTAGCGGGTGCAAAAACTTTAATTGATTCCATGGCACATTATTGTTGTGTATTGGCAGCTCGCATTACGTCGGCAAAGATACCTGACGCTGTGACTTGTGCTCCTGCTCCTGCTCCTTTAATTATTAATGGTTGCTGGGGATAGCGATCTGTGTAAAAAAGTACAATATTATCTTTACCTTCCAATTGATAGAATGGATGCTCATTATTGACCTGAGAAAGACCTGTTGACAATTGTTTGTTTTCAAATATTGCCACATACCTCAGTTTGCTTTGCTGCTTGACTGCGGCTTGGTAAAGAGCCACGAAATGAGCCTCCTCTGCTGCTAATTTGGTGTAAAATTCGATCTCATTATTGGTGATTACGCAACTTTCTGGTAAAAATGACTTGCCTGACACTTCATCCATTTCAAATACATAGCCACTCTCTCTTGCCAAAATTAAAATTTTTCGCATCACATCTGCTCCCGAAAGATCCAATCTTGGGTCAGGCTCAGTATAGCCGGCCTCTTTAGCTTTTTTAACAATTTCTACAAAAGGGATACTGGTATCATAATGGTTAAAAATAAAGTTCAATGTGCCCGAAAGCACAGCCTCTATTTTATGAATACGGTCACCACTTTGGACCAAATCGCTTAAGGTAGAAAGTACCGGAAGACCTGCACCTACATTGGTTTCAAATAAAAATTGTGCTTTATATTTCCTTGAAAGTGCCTTCAATAAAGCATAATGCGCAAAGGTTTTCGTCGCTGCTATTTTATTAGGTGTCACAATAGAAATACTTTGCTTTAAAACCGCAGGATAGACGTCAGAAACTATCTCAGAAGCGGTTATATCAACAAAAATACTGTTTCTAAGATTCAACGCTATCATATTTTTCAAAAACAACTCTTGATCAAATGATTCACTGTACTCCAACCCATCAATCAATACCAGCGGATTGATCCCCGCATCATCAAACAACATCTTTCTCGAATTGGCAGCGCCAATGATCTCAAGGCTAATATTAAATTTATCTAATAAATATTTGTTCTGACTGGCAATTTGCTCCAAAAAAGCCTTCCCTACATTCCCCAGTCCAATAATGAATAAATTAACTTTTTTGATTTCATCATCAAAAAACGACTCATGTAAGGCATTGACGGCTTTCTTTAAATGTTTTTTCTCAATCACTACCGTGATATTTCGCTCAGAAGAACCCTGAGCAATGGCCTTAATATTAACCCCATTTTTACCAAGCGTATTAAACATCTGTCCACTGATGCCTACTTGATTTTTCATATTGGAACCCACTAATGCAACTATGGACAAATCGTTCTCAATTTCAATTGCATTGACTTTGCCTAAACGAATTTCATTTTCAAAAGCCGTGTTAATAACAGTAGCAGCATCTAATACATTAGAAGAAGAAATACCTACACAAATGGTATGTTCGGAGGAAGCCTGCGTGATGATAATGACACTGATGTTTTTTTGTGCCAGCGCATGAAAAAGTCTCGCTGAAAAATTGGGTATCCCCACCATACTACTCCCGCTTAAATTCAATAGACTGACCTCATCGATCGAAGAGATTCCACGAATGATACTCGTATCCTCCCAATAGCTTGTAATCTGGGTGCCCTCATCACGTAAATCAAAAGTGTTCTTTATTTCGATGGGTATGTTTTGCTCCAAGGCTGGTTGAATGGTTGGTGGGTAGATCACCCTGGCACCAAAATGAGAAAGCTCTAGCGCTTCTTCGTACGACAAGTGGGAAATTACGCGTGCATTAGGTACTAATCGAGGATCTGCTGTCATCAGGCCACTCACATTTGACCAGATCTCCAGTCGAGATACACGGAAAAAATTGGCAAAAAGGGCCGCCGTATAATCGGACCCTCCACGACCCAAAGTGGTAAAATCTCCTTCTAATGTCCCCGCAATAAATCCAGGACAAATGGTGATTTTTTTTAATTTTAAAACGATTTTTTGCGCTTTTTCTTTGGATAGCTGCATAATAACTATCCCAGTACCAAAACTATTTGTACACGTAATTATTTTTGTTGGATCGAGGTAGTCAAGGTCAACGGTCAATCCGGCCATATATTTATAAATAATTAAGGAGGATAATCGCTCCCCCATACCCCAGACATAGTCCCTTGATTTGAGGCTATTTTCTCTGAGTAAGTAGATACCTTTCAGTACATCTTCAAGCTCATTGATCAATAACTTAACTGCACCGATTACCCCACTCTGTTGCTTTACGGGAATCAACTCTTTGGTGATGGCTAGGTGAATTTGCTCAATCTCAATGACCAATAATTCATAACTACTATCTCCCTTTTGAGCATATTGAGCAGCACGAGCCAATTTATCGGTAATGCCTCCAACCGCTGATACAACCACGAATAACTCATCAGATTGTACCTTTTTCATGAGGATTTCAGCCACAGTGCGAATACTCTGTGCGGTCCCCATGGAAGTACCTCCAAACTTGAGTACGATCATGGTTATTTATTCTTTATATACGCGATAATCCATTCTCCAACCAAAGACGTTGATTGACTTTTCCGGCCGGATGCAATATCTTCGGTGACGTATTCTTGTTCAATTGATTTTTCTACTGCTTCTCTAATCAGTGCTGATTCTTTTGTGAGCTTAAAAGCATACTCAAACATCATGGCTGCAGAAAGAATGGTTGCCAACGGATTAGCAATGTTTTTACCTGCTGCCTGTGGGTATGACCCATGAATAGGCTCAAAAACAGAAGTGTGAACTCCCACGGATGCAGAAGGTAACAATCCCATAGAACCACTAATCACACTAGCCTCATCGGTCAGGATGTCTCCAAACATATTTTCAGTCACCATCACATCAAAATCTTTTGGCCACTGAATAATCCGCATGGCAGCATTATCCACCAACAAGTATTCTACTTGAATATCAGGATAATTTGGCGCCATTTCTTGAGCCACCTGACGCCATAAACGCGAAGTGGCCAGCACATTAGCCTTGTCTACTACTGTCAATTTCTTCCTTCGCTTACCAGCAAATTCAAATGCCAATTCAAGAATACGCACAATTTCAGCCCTCGTATATACGCAAGTATCGTAGGCCGTATTTCCATCTTCAGACCTTCCCTGAGGCTTTCCAAAATAAATCCCCCCTGTAAGCTCCCTAATACAAACAAAATCCACTCCGTCCACTAGCTCCGCACGTAAAGGCGACTTGTGAATCAATGACTTGAACGTAGTTAAAGGTCTGATATTGGCATACAATCCTAACTTTTGACGCATGTCAAGAAGTCCTTGCTCAGGCCTTACTTTTGCAGAAGGGTCATTATCGTATTTAGGATCTCCAATGGCTCCAAACAAGACCGCATCCGATTTCATACACAACTCATGGGTTTCAGCAGGATAAGGATCTCCTACTGCCTCAATAGCTGCTGCACCCGTTAAGGCAAATTCATAAGAAAGTTCATGTGAAAATTTATCGGCGATTGCCTTTGTTACGTTCAATGCCTGCTCAATAATTTCTGGGCCAATTCCATCTCCAGGAAGGACTGCAATAGTTAGTTTCATAAAATTTTATGCTAAAG
>TARA_B110000503_G_scaffold31186_1_pt1 | contig 22604 bp, 17 predicted proteins | sample TARA_B110000503 | Tara Oceans TARA_B110000503 (sample SAMEA4397472) | marine metagenome | biome: Polar Biome; feature: [SRF] surface water layer (ENVO:00010504); material: water (ENVO:00002006), including particulate matter (ENVO:01000060) such as... | depth 5 m | reverse complement strand
GTTAACACCATAAAAATAAACGCTTGCAGGGTAATAATTAAAATATGGAAAATTGCCCAGCCTAGCTGCAATGTTCCACCGAAAGCGCCCAAAACCCAACTGCCGCTCATATACATAATGGCAATTAGAATAAAGATCATCTCACCGGCATACATATTCCCAAACAACCTCAAGCCAAGCGAGAACGGCTTTGCTAGCAAGCCAACCAGCTCAAGCGCAAGGTTAATTGGCATAAACATAGCCTGAACAATTGGATTTTTTGCTGCAAACGGCTGCAATGTTAGCTCGCCTAAAAATCCAGAGATACCCTTAACTTTAATGCTATAGTAAATTATCATGCCAAAAACGGCTAAAGCCATACCTAGTGTGATGTTGGGGTCGGTAGAAGGCACTATTTTTTGAAAAGGCACTCCGCCCATCTCAAACAAGTGAGGAATAAAATCAACTGGTATTAGATCCATCAGGTTCATGAAGAAAACCCAAACAAAAATGGTTAGTGCTATAGGGGCAATCCAGGGGTTGTTTCCATGAAAACTGTCTTTTACCGTCCCATCTACAAACTCAACCATCATTTCAATAAAGTTTTGCATGCCTGTTGGCACGCCGCTCGTTGCTCTATTAGCAGCAAAACGAAACAAAACACAAAAAACCAGTCCAAGAAAAATTGACCAGCCAAGGCTATCTACATTAACAGCCATGAAACCCATTTCTGCTGCTTCTTGAGCATTATGAGCAAAACCCCAACCATGGTCTGTTTGACCAAAAGTCAAATTAGTTAGGTGGTGTTGTATATAGCTTGTTGATGTTATCTCTACACCGCTTGCCATTATTTTTTCTCAAACCCAATAAATTTTTATTTATAATTCAGTGCTTTCGCAGCACAAAACCACTGGACAATTATCATGGCGCCATAAGCAAAAAACAGAGCAGGGACATCCAATAATGGACTGATGAAGCCAAATGATAGCCCAAATAATAGGGCTGTAATCAAAAGCTTCCCTGCTTCCCCCTTCTGTATGGCGCTCAATATTTTTGGCGCCTGTCTAGCTCCAGCATACCGAAAGGCCAATAAAGAAAAATAGGCCTGTGGAACTATTTGTATTATTCCGCCAAGCAACACCGAATAAGAAATTTTTATGCTTAATGGGGCCACCACTACAACAAAAACAAACAAAATTAACATTTGTGTTTTTGCTATACGGCCTACTGGTGGGGCCTCTATGGTGATTCTCATTTATTACCAACTTCTTTCAGTAACAGCGCTTTGGTTTCAAAAAGCGCGGCAATTATAGGTAGTACCGACAACAGATTCAATACTTCTTTTGCATTAAACCCTGTTATCGCTCTATGCGTTTCTTAATACTCAGTATTTTTTTAGTTATTTAATATGGTTTAAAATGCCGTCCAGCTCGTCCAGGCTGTTGTATTTTAAAATTAGGCGGCCCTTTCCTTTTGCGTTGTGCTGAATGGCCACCTCGGCGCCCAGTTGGTCTGACAACTTCTCTTGCAGCCGCTTTATGTCTGGATTTAATTGATTCACGTTTGGGCCTTTTGGTTTGTCCTGTAACAAAAACCTAACATATGCCTCTGTTTGTCTGACCGTCATATTGTTAACAACCGCCGCTCTGGCAGCATCTAGTTGTACTTGTCCCTGTAGGCCCAACAGGGCTCTGCCATGCCCCATCTCCAAATCTCCATGCTCAAGCAGCTTTTGTACGTCCACCTCCAGTGCCATTAGGCGCATAAGGTTAGCCACGGCACTGCGCGACTTGCTTACCGCATCAGCCACTTGTTGCTGAGTAAGTTCAAACTCTTGCTGTAGGCGAACCAAAGCTTGTGCTTCCTCGATAGCATTTAGGTCTTCTCGCTGAATATTTTCAATAAGAGACATGGCTAGCGCTGCATCATCAGAAACGTTTTTTATTAAAGCAGGTATTATGTCGAGCCCTGCTAACTGTGCCGCCCGCCATCGCCTTTCTCCGGCGATAATTTCATAGCTGTCCGGGCCGGTGGGTCTAACAACCACAGGTTGCATGATGCCGTGTGTTTTTATGGACAAGGCTAGCTCTTCTAGGGCCTCAGGGTGCATGTCTCGACGAGGTTGATATTTTCCTCTAGCTAAAAACTCTACCGGCAGTACTTTCAGTGACTCTTGGTGTGCTTTCTCATGATTTTCAATTGCCTCTGTTTCGCGGCCAGCCGCCAACAAAGCATCAAGACCCCTACCCAAACCTTTTCTTTTAATCATGGCTTAACCTGCAATTTCTACGTTATGGTTTAATCTTCGTTTTACCGCGTCTCAGAATTTCTCCAGCCAAACCAAGGTAAGCGATGGCTCCCTTAGAGTTTTTGTCATAAATAAGGGCTGGCAGCCCGTGGCTGGGTGCTTCTGCTAAACGGACATTTCGAGGAATGGCCACCCGGTACACTAGGTCGCCAAAATGATGCGCTAGTTGGGCTGCTACCTCGTTCGATAAGCCGTTCCTTGGGTCAAACATCGTTCGAACAATCCCTTCAATTTTCAACCCCGGGTTAAGGTATTGGCTAATCTTTTTAATGGTCTTGATTAGGTCTGATAGGCCCTCTAAAGCAAAATACTCACACTGCATCGGCACAATAACTCCATCACAGGAAACCAAAGAATTTATTGTTAGCATGCTTAGAGATGGAGGGCAGTCAACTATAATAAAATCATAGTTATTTTTTATGCGTATAAGGGCGTATCGCAGCCGGCTTTCTTTATTTTTTAGATTTAACAACTCAACCTCTGCCGCTGCGAGGTCATCGTTTGTGGGCAAAACATCGTAGCTTCCGGAAAGGCTTCTTTGCACAGCCGCTTCCACATCAACAGCTCCAACTAAAACATCAAGCGTGGTAATCCCAAGACCTCCTTTGTTCACTCCGCTCCCCATGGTTGCGTTACCCTGGGGATCCATATCAACCAACAAGACTCGTTTACCGTAACCAGCTAAAGAGGCGGCAAGATTTATACTGGTGGTTGTTTTTCCCACACCACCTTTTTGGTTGGCGACGGTAAATATTCTAGTCAAAAGGGTTTCCTCGGAAGCGCCATTACGATAACTCTATTTCAATAAGGTGGCGTTTGTTGTTTACGCCAGGTACCGCCACATGATGCGAAGCAATGACCTTATAATGTTTTGGCAACATACTCAACTCTTGGTCTGGAAGTTGGCCTTTCATGGCATAAAGTCGACCCCCGCTCCCAAGCAAATGTTTGGTTTTTTCAACCATATCAGTCAGGCTTGAGAAGGCCCTGCTGGTAATAGAGTTAAAGGGTGTTTCTGTTTGATACTTTTCTGCGCGGCCCTGCACCTCATTGACGTTCTTTAAACCCAGTTGGTTTTTTACCTGAAACAAAAATCTTATTTTTTTGCCGTTTGAATCTAATAAAGTAAAGCGATGTTCTGGGTATAATATAGCCAAAGGGATCCCTGGTAGTCCGGCCCCTGTACCAACATCCAAAATATTTTTTCCCTTAATAAACGGCGCTATACTGAGACTATCAAGTAGATGTATTACAACCATATCTTCTGGATTGCGGATAGCTGTTAAATTATAAGCCTCGTTCCATTTTTTTAAAATTTCTAGGTAGTCTAATAACAGATTTATTTGTTGGTTTTCGACAGGCAGACAAAGCTCCACCATTCCTGCTTCAAGAAGGCTTTTTAGTTTGCTTCTCATGGTTTATGTGGTCTTTATTATTTTTGTGGCTAAGTTCTTTTTAAGATGAACCAATAATATGGAAACGGCTGCTGGTGTTATGCCGGGTATTCGAGACGCCCTTGCTAGAGTGGCCGGCCTAAGGGCTGAAAGTTTTTGTGTTGCTTCATTAGAAAGGCCACTAATTAAACTAAAATCAAAATCATCAGGAATTTCTGTATTTTCTTGTCGACGAAGCCTATCTATTTCATCTTGTTGTCTGTTTATATATCCGGCATATTTGGCTTGAATTTCCACCTGCTCCGCAACCTCTTTCGACACACTGGCGGTTTGATCAAACCCCTCAATGTCCCCATAATTTAATTCTGGTCTTTTTAATAAATCCAAAAGACTATACTCTCGAGTTAAAGAAGCCCCGGTTTTGTTTTTGATTGTTTGCGCCAGTATTGAATCTGGCTGAACCCAAGCGCCACCCAGGCGCTGCTGCTCAATCACAATTGCTTCTTTTTTCTCACAAAAAGATCTCCAGCGATTTTCACTAACCAACCCAAACCCTCTGCCCACCTCAGTTAATCGAAGGTCTGCATTATCTTGTCTTAACAACAACCTATACTCTGCTCTACTTGTAAACATTCTATAGGGCTCAATAGTCCCCATAGTAACCAAGTCATCAACCAAAACACCCATATAAGCCAGATCCCGTCCAGGGCACCACACCTCTTTTTCTTGGGCTATAAGCGCTGCATTTATGCCTGCCAACAACCCCTGCGCTCCAGCTTCTTCATACCCTGTGGTTCCATTAATCTGACCCGCAAAAAACAAACCCTCTATACACTTAGTTTCTAAAGAGTGTTTTAAATCCTGCGGATTAAAGAAGTCATACTCTATAGCATAACCAGGCCTGGTTATGTGTGCATTCTCAAAACCTTTAATCGATCTAACCATCTCCATTTGCACATCAAAAGGCAAACTAGTGGAAATACCATTAGGATAAAGCTCGTGTGTTGTTAGTCCTTCTGGTTCTATGAAGATTTGATGTGATTCTTTGTCTGCAAATCGCACAACCTTGTCTTCAATTGAGGGGCAATAACGAGGGCCCACACCCTCAATAACACCGGTGTATATTGGAGAGCGGTCCATACCTCCTTTGATAATCTCGTGTGTTGTTTTGTTGGTGTGTGTTATATAACAACAAATTTGTTTTGGGTGTTCGTGTGTTTTTCCTAAAAAAGACATAACTGGTTCGGGTTTATCGCCCCACTGCGACTCCAGACCACTAAAACTGACAGACCGCGCATCAATACGTGGTGGTGTTCCTGTTTTTAAGCGATCCACCCTAAAGGGTAGCTCACGCAATCTGTTTGCAAGGGTTGTAGATGGCTGGTCCCCTGCGCGCCCTCCTAAATGATTTTCTAGCCCTATGTGAATCTTTCCACCCAAAAAAGTTCCAACCGTTAAGACTACTGTTTTTCCAAAAAAACTTAAGCCCATTTGAGTAATAACACCAGTAACTCTGGCCCCCTCAACTATTAAATCGTCTACTGATTGTTGAAATATAGAAAGGTTAGGTTGGTTTTCTAGTGTTTTTCGAATGAACGCCTTATACAGTAGTCTGTCCGTTTGAGCCCGGGTGGCCCTTACAGCTGGTCCCTTTCTTTCATTTAAAACACGAAACTGTATACCGCCCGCATCGGCAGCATGGGCCATAGCCCCACCCAGGGCATCAATCTCTCTCACTAAATGACTTTTGCCTATTCCGCCAATTGCAGGATTACAGGACATCTGCCCTAGGGTTTCTATGTTATGTGTAAGCAAGAGGGTTTTTCTACCCATCCGCGCAGCGGCCAGGCATGCCTCTGTGCCGGCATGCCCACCCCCAATAACAATAACGTCAAATTTTTCTGGGTAAAACATAACTAAAAACCAATTGAGAAAATGTAAAAATAGGGTGTGCAGTATAATATAAATTAGGGGGGTTGTTCTAAAAAAACAAGGTGTATTACCATTGATACATAAATTATGTATATTGTTGTGTATGTGTATATTTTAAATATGTTGTTATTGTTATATAAGTTTAATTCTGTGTATAAAATAAATATATCCTTAGATATTAAACATATAAGGCAAATAAAAACCCCTTTATAAGCCAAGAAAAAGATGTTTCTTCTAACCCTAAGGTTGTGGACAATATAGTTGGTTATCCACAGGTATTACTAGGAGTCTTTTTATGCACAAAAAGATCCACAGGTTATTTTTTTTTCTTCCCGGGCGTAATCCACAGGTTATTTTTGTTTAATTTTTGAATTTTTAACTAAATATGGTTAGAAAATTAAAAGTATATGATTATATAGTTTATTATTCCGTTGATCTGTGAGGTTTTTTTCTTTAGAATCCGTGGCCCTTAGGGGTATTAGTTAGTTAACGGAAGCTTTAATCATGAAAAGAACATTTCAACCCAGTGTAATAAAACGTAAACGTACACACGGTTTTCGTGCCCGTATGGCTACAAAAGGCGGACGCGCTGTAATTAACCGCCGCCGCGCTAAAGGCCGCCAGCGCTTATCAGCATAGTTTTTCACCCTGTAGGGATTACCCCCTTAACCGCAGATAAGCCGTCTATTTTTAAAAACGGACACCCAGACAATTATGCCTGATGTTACTTTTGGTAGAGAAAAGCGACTATTGACAGCACAGGCTTTTCAGGCGGTCTTTGGTGACGCACAATACAAGGTTTCCCACCCCGGTTTTTTATTATTAGCTCGCCCTAACCAACTACTAAATTCAAGATTAGGAATGGTTGTGGCTAAAAAAAATATTCGGTTTTCTGTCGATCGAAATAGAGTTAAGCGTGTTGTGAGAGATTCGTTTCGTTTAATGCAACACAACCTTACCCCCATAGATGTTGTGTTTCTTGTTCGTAGGGGTATGGATAAACTATCCTCTAGAAATCAAACCGACCTTATGTTGGAAGCATGGAAAAAATTGCACAAAAACCTACAGATGACGCCGTGACAGTTGGCGCAGCGACCATGGTTCAAAAACTATGTATTTTCCCAATAAAGTGCTATCGGTTTGTATTAAGCCCTTGGTTAGGAAGTAATTGTAGGTTTTCGCCGAGCTGTTCTTATTATGCAGAAGAGGCTGTTACAGCACACGGTGTTTTTAGGGGTTTTTTCTTTACATTTTGTCGCCTCATAAGGTGCCACCCTTTTCACCCAGGGGGTTACGACCCAGTTCCCCCAATAGACCAAAAAAATCGGAAGAAATAAATATGGATTGGCAACGCTCATTTCTTATTGGCGCCATGCTGGTGGTGCTATACATGCTTTTTTTAGAGTGGGATGGTTTTCAGGAAAAACACAACCCCATAATAAACAACCCCACCCTAAATCAATTGGTGGTTCCGGAAATTCCAGGGGCGACTTATTTGGCGGAATCACCCGAAATCCCAGGGTCCACAATAAACGAGATTCCTTCTGTTTTTGTGGGCGGGGAAGCAACAACAGTTTTTCAAGACACACAAAACGAGAAGAGTGATCGGGTTATTACTGTTTCCACTGATGTGTTAACAGTTCATATTGATACCCATGGGGGGGATATTGTTAGGGTGGAGCTACTAAAACATCTAGCTGACACCGCCGACAAAGATACCCCATTTATTTTACTTAACAGCACAGCAACAACAACTTATATAGCACAAAGCGGACTGATTGGGGTTAATGGCACAGACACAAAAGAAGGAAGGCCTGTGTTTAGGGTTGAGGCTAACCACTACCAGCTAAAAGAAAACGAGGATTCCTTGCAGGTTCAATTAGTATTAGAGGAAAAAAACGTTAAGATTATCAAACAATATACTTTTAATCGTAGCGACTATCTTGTGGGGCTTGAGTACAAAATAACAAACCAGGGCAGCACAGCATGGAAGGCCGGGTTATATGGTCAAATAAAGCGAGATAGCCACGACCCTACGGTTGTTAGCGCTATGGGAATGAAACCATTTCTCGGGGCAGCCCTAACAAGCAATGAGAAAAATTATCAAAAATTAGACTTTGAAGACATTACCAGCAAGCCCTTTAAGGATAGCCTGTTGGGTGGCTGGGTTGCGATGGTTCAGCACTATTTTGTAAGCGCATGGGTGCCAGATCAAGACACTAAAAATAATTTTAATATTCGAAGGTTGGGCAGCCAAGACGTTTATATTTTAGGCTTCACCTCCCCGGAGATTGTGGTTAAACCAGGGGAGAGCGGCAACATTGGCGCAGCTTTTTATTCTGGACCAAAAGACCAGTATCGTCTAGAGGAAATAGCTCAATACCTCGACCTCACCCTAGACTATGGGTGGTTGTGGATGATAGCGAAACCGTTATTTTGGGTGCTTTATCAGCTCCACCAGTTTGTAGGAAACTGGGGTTGGTCAATCATTATGCTCACAATTTTGATTAAGGCAGCCTTTTTTCAGTTGTCAGCTAAAAGCTACACATCTATGGCCAACATGCGAAGACTTCAACCAGAAATGGTGCGCCTAAAAGAACTACATGGGGATGATCGTCAAAAAATGTCCCAAGAAACAATGAGTCTTTATAAGCGTGAAAAAGTAAACCCAATGGGGGGGTGCTTGCCTATTTTGGTTCAAATGCCGGTTTTTATCGCACTTTATTGGGTTTTGCTTGAGAGTGTTGAGTTGCGACATGCTCCTTGGTTGTTGTGGATTAACGATCTCTCAGTTAAAGATCCGTTTTTTGTGCTACCTCTAATTATGGGGGTTAGTATGTTTATACAGCAAAAATTAAACCCCACACCGCCAGACCCTATACAGGCTAAGGTGATGCAAATTATGCCTATAGCATTCACTTTTTTCTTTCTGTTTTTTCCGGCAGGCCTTGTTCTTTACTGGACGGTAAATAACTGCCTTTCAATCCTGCAGCAATGGATTATTACGCGCAGAATAGAGGGGGCTGGAACAAAAAACAAGACAGCATAGGCTTAGCTGTCTGTGTACAGGCTCCAGACGATTATCTGAGGGTTGAATATGTATTCATCTGCCGATCAGGACACAATAGCTGCGATAGCAACCCCGCCAGGAAGGGGCGGGGTTGCTATGTTGCGTATTTCTGGCCCTAATCTTGATATATTTATAGCTGGTATGCTGTCCAAAGAACTACAGCCTAGGCAGGCCGTGCTCGCAGATTTTTTGGATGCTAGCGGGGCTGTTATAGATCGGGGGCTTGCAATATTTTTCCCTTCGCCTCATTCGTTTACTGGCGAAGCAGTTTTAGAGCTTCAGGGACACGGCGGCCCTGTTGTCATGGACGTATTGTTGCGCCGCAGTCTTGAGTTAGGAGCTCGCACAGCTAGAGCAGGAGAGTTTTCTGAAAGAGCCTTTTTAAACGACAAGATAGACCTGATACAGGCAGAGGCTATCTCTGACCTTATTAGTGCATCCTCAGAACAGGCAGCCAGGTGCGCTGTACGTTCTTTGCAAGGTGAGTTTTCTAAGCAGATAGTCGCACTGGTAGAGACCCTTACTACGCTGCGCGTTTATGTTGAGGCGGCAATTGATTTTCCAGAAGAAGAGATTAATTTTTTGGCGGATCCAAAAATAATCACAGCCCTTGATTTTTTGCTGGAAAAGCTGTCTGAAATTAAAACTAAGGCACATCAAGGCGCTTTGATTTCCGAAGGAATGACTGTTGTAATTGCAGGGAGACCCAATGCGGGCAAGTCCAGCCTCCTTAACGCGCTTTCTGGTCGAGATAGCGCAATTGTTACACCCATAGCGGGTACAACACGAGACATTCTCAGGGAGCAAATCCATGTTGACGGAATGCCGCTACATATAATAGATACTGCAGGCCTTCGCGAAACAGAAAACGCAGTTGAAAAGGAAGGCATAAAAAGGGCGTGGGGTGAAATTGATTGCGCCGACAGAGTTTTGTTTGTTATCGATAGCTCTAATGAGTATTCGTTAGACCCCCAAAAAAATTGGCCAGAGTTTTTTGACCGGTATCCAAACCGCAAAAATATTAGCTTTATATTAAATAAGGTGGATATTTCTTGCTTGCCAACCGGTATATCAGGACAGGGCTTTCCTGTGATTGGGCTTTCGGCAAAACAGGGCTTGGGTTTGGAGGCCCTTACTGAGCACCTCAAGGACTGTATGGGTTATGCCGGCACCAACGAAGGTAGTTTTGTTGCGAGACGCCGACACATAGAGGCACTAATTAATGCCGAAGAGTTTCTTTTGTTGGGTCGTTCGCAGCTTCTTGTGGCTGGAGCGGGAGAGCTGTTAGCAGAAGACCTGCGTTTGGCTCAACAAGCTCTGACCCGTATTACCGGAACATTTACTAGTGATGACCTGTTAGGCCAGATATTCAGTAGTTTTTGTGTTGGAAAATGACCATTTTGATTGATTTGGTCACCAATAGATAGTGTCGCTTTTTTATAAACCCCGCTTGTCTTTTAACAAGAATTCCACAAACAATGATCAAAATATTAACAGCTTATCCACAGAAAACCACACAAAAATAACCATAAAGACACCTTTAGCCTGTTTGTAAATACAGTACGACCTCTTTTCTTATCTTGTTGTTTTAAAAGAGCATTATTTGCTCTTGTTCGTCTGTTTTATTTGTTAAAAATTGTGGATAACCCAGCCTTTTCTAGCTAGACTATAGTTTAGGTAAGGGGTTGGCTGGCAAGAATGCAGTTAGAGACACCGGTTAATATTTAGGGGGCATTGTAATTTGACTCAGGCTTTATGGGATAAGTGTTTGGGTTGCCTGGAAGAAGAGCTTTCCACGCAGCAGTTTAATACTTGGATTAAACCCTTAAGCCTAAAATCTTCGGCCGAAGGCGTCATTGTCTTGTTTGCGCCCAATCGCTTTATAAGAGACTGGGTTTTAGATAAATTTTTGTTACGTATTGCAGAAGCTTACCAGCAAATCAGCAGCGCGCGATGCAAAATAGAGGTTGTTACATCGGGCGACGCTCAGCCGATTACAAATAGAGCGCCAAAACAGGAAGCATTGCAGCCCCAAGCATTAATTGGCAGGCCGCTTCCAGTGACCGCCCCCATGCACAGGTTTCCTGCCCGCCCGCCCGCCAACACTGAAGGTGCCTTGAATCATAGGACCCACCTTAATGCAACATTTACGTTTGACTCTTTTGTTGAAGGAAAATCAAATCAGCTCGCTTTGGCCGCTTCGCGTCAGATCGCTGAAAACCCGGGCGGATCATATAACCCCTTATTTATTTATGGCGCAGTTGGTCTGGGCAAAACACACTTAATGCACGCGGTGGGCAACGAGCTGCGCCGACACCAACCAAACGCAAAGATCGTTTATTTGCATTCAGAGCGCTTTGTCGCAGACATGGTAAAGGCCCTACAGCTCAATGCAATTAACGACTTTAAGCGTTTTTATCGATCTGTCGATGCTCTTTTGATTGATGACATGCAGTTTTTTTCTGGCAAAGAGCGGTCACAAGAAGAGTTTTTTCATACGTTTAATGCCCTGCTAGAGGGCGGGAAGCAAATGATATTAACTTGCGATCGCTACCCAAAGGAAATTGATGGCTTAGAGGAGCGGCTCAAGTCCCGTTTTGGCTGGGGGCTAACGGTTTCTGTAGAGCCACCAGAGCTTGAGACCAGGGTTGCCATCTTGATGAAAAAAGCAACGCAAGCAAGGGTGAGGCTGCCCACCGAGGCCGCTTTTTTTATTGCTCAAAGGGTTCGATCCAATGTAAGAGAGCTAGAGGGTGCACTAAAAAGAGTGATAGCAAGCGCCCACTTTACTGGAAACCCAATCGGTGTTGATTTAATACGTGAGTCTTTAAAAGATTTGCTCGCCATACAAGACAGGCTGGTTACTATTGATAACATTCAAAGGGTGGTCTCAGAATACTATAAATTAAAGATGTCCGAGCTGTTATCCAAAAGACGCAGTCGGTCGATTGCGCGCCCCAGACAGGTTGCGATGGCCCTCGCAAAGACGCTGACGAACCACAGTTTGCCGGAAATAGGAGAGGCTTTTGGTGGTAGGGATCACACAACGGTCATGCACGCCTGCAGGAAGATTAAAGAGCTGCAAGAAGAAAGCCGCGACATGCAAGACGACATGAAGCACCTATTGCGTGCATTAACCACCTAATTTTTTGTAGCCCGCAAGCTATAGCGGGAGCGTTTAATTAATCTAAATTGGAGCCGTTAATAGATGAAATTCAGGATATCGCGAGAAGAGCTTCTAAAACCCCTGCAGCTGGTTATTGGTGTTGTAGAGAGGCGCCAAACCCTACCCATACTTTCTAATGTGCTAATCGTTCTTAAGGGCGTCCGCCTGTCCCTGACCGGAACCGACTTGGAGGTTGAGATTGTTGGCCACGCCACACTGAAGGCGGCGGCAGAAGACGGTGAAATTACTGTGCCGGCGCGCAAACTGATGGACATATGCCGAGCCCTGCCAGAGTCAACTGATATTGCATTTAATGAAAAAGATGGACGCATACAGATTGTTGGCGGCCGCAGTCGATTTACGTTGTCGTCCCTCCCCGCAAGGGACTTTCCCAGCGTAGATGATGGCGATGCGGGCCAGACATTTGTTATTGGCCACCTAGAATTAAAACAACTAATTAGCCGGACGTCATTTGCAATGGCGCAACAAGACGTGCGGTATTATTTAAACGGGATGCTTCTAGAGGTGAGTGACAACCGGGTCAGGGCGGTAGCAACAGACGGTCATCGGCTAGCTATGATGGACTCAAGCAAGCTGGAGATTGGTGGTGAAAAAATTCAAGCAATTATACCTCGAAAAGCAGTGATTGAGCTTTCTCGGCTCCTTTTGGATAACGGGGAGGTTACGGTTTTTTTAGGCGACAACCACATGAAAGTGGTTGCTGAGGACTTTCGCTTTATTTCTAAGCTGGTTGATGGAGCATATCCAGACTATGATCGAGTGGTTCCCAGGGGGGGAGACAAGCAAATGGTAGGGCTGCGCGAAGACCTGCGAAGCAGCTTTGGTCGTGTGTCTATACTGTCCAATGAAAAATACCGCGGGGTCAGGCTTGTTTTAGCAGCAGGCCTTCTAACATTGGTGGCCAATAACCCAGAGCAAGAAGAGGCTCGAGAGGAGGTTGCCGTAATTTATGACGCCACAGAACTGGACCTTGGCTTTAATGTTAGCTATATTATTGATATCCTTAATATTTTATCTGGCAAAGACGTATGCTTTACTTTTTCTGATGCAAATAGTAGCGTTTTAATCGAAGATCCTGCGCACCAAAACGCTGTGTATGTTGTTATGCCCATGCGCTTATAACTTTTAAAAAGATTTTCTTTTATGTTTCTAAAAAAGCTTGGTATACATGGCCTGCGAAATCTATCTCATAATGAAATATCCTTATCCCCAACCTCTAATTTTTTTTATGGCGCCAATGGTAGCGGCAAAACAAGTCTTTTGGAGGCAATCCACGTGCTGGGCCGAGGCCGCTCATTTCGCTCCCGAACTCTAGAGCCCATAATTAACGAGGAAGAACAAGCATGTACCGTTTACGGGCTGGTGCAAGCCGGCCGCTCCTCTATATCCTTAGGCGTAACGCGATCTCGAGCAAGAGAGTTTGAGTTTAAGATGAATGGCCAAAAAGTGAATAGCGCCTCCTCGCTTGCTGACGCTATGCCGCTTTTGGTTCTCAGCGCTGACACTTTTCGACTTTTGGATGCTGGTCCGCAATATCGTAGACAATATATAGACTGGGGTGTGTTTCACGTGGAACACCCATACAGAGGCTTGTTGCAAAAGCTTAAGCGCGCGCTTAAGCAGCGGAATTCGTTATTGCGATGTGATAGAATAGATATAGATTGTTTGAGCGTATGGGATATCGAGTTTGTTGAGCTAGCAGAGCAGATAGATCGGTATCGCAAACAATATTTAGAGAAATTAGTTAAAAAAATCCAATGGGTTATAGGTGAAATTACCGAGCTAGAGGGCTTTGAATTTAAGTATTTTCCCGGCTGGGATGCGGCAAAAACACTATCAAACGTGTTGCGCGCAGACCGGCAAAAAGATGTACAGATGAAAGCTACAACCCATGGCCCCCAAAGAGCAGACCTGAGGGTAACGTTTAATATGCGTCCGGCCAATGAAGTGTTGTCTCGCGGACAAGTAAAGATAGTTATTACCGCAATGCAGGTCGCACAAGGCTACTTGTATCAGGAAATGACAGGGAGACAGTGCCTTTATTTGTTAGACGACCTCCCTGCCGAGTTGGATCTTTCTCATAGGAAGAGCGTGGGGGGCTTATTATTTAGGCTGGGCGCACAAACCTTTGTTACCGGGGTCATTAAAGAAGACTTGGTAAGCTCTTGGCCTATCGAGGACGAGCATGTGAGCATGTTTCACGTGGAACATGGCCATATCGTTCAAGAGTAAACTTCAATACTACATGGTCTCAATTTAGGATGCTTTTATGACTAAAAATAAAACTTACGACTCAGGTAGCATCAAGGTGCTAAAGGGCCTTGATGCGGTCAGAAAGCGTCCGGGCATGTACATCGGAGATACAGACGATGGCACGGGCCTCCACCACATGGTGTTTGAGATAGTTGACAACTCCATTGATGAGGCTCTGGAGGGGTTTTGCTCAGAGGTGGTCGTCACGATCCATCAGGGTGAGTCAGTAACAGTTTCTGATAATGGTCGAGGGGTGCCAACAGAGATGCACGAAGAAGGAGTTTCTGGCGCCGAAGTGATCATGACAGTTCTTCATGCCGGCGGAAAATTTGATGAAGATAGTTATAAAATTTCTGGTGGCCTTCATGGCGTAGGTGTTTCTGTAGTCAACGCGCTATCAAAGGAGCTTACGCTGACCATTAAGCGGGGCGGGCAGATACATGAACAGCACTATAGTCATGGTGTTCCGCTGGCCCCACTAAAAGTCATTGGCGATACAAAAGAAACCGGGACCGCCGTTCATTTTGTGCCCTCAGCTGAAACGTTTACTAACATTAATTTTCATTATGAAATATTTGTAAAAAGGCTCCGCGAGCTTTCTTTTCTAAATTCGGGCGTTCGAATTGTCTTAAAAGACGAAAGAACAACAAAAGAAGACATTTTTGAATATGAGGGAGGCTTAAGAGCCTTCGTTGAGTATCTAAACACCAATAAAACAACTATAAATAAAATCATGCACTTTTCTATGTTTCGTGACGACGGTGTTGGCGTAGAGGTTGCTCTGCAGTGGAACGACACCTACCAAGAAAATATACTGTGTTATACCAACAACATTCCACAGAGGGACGGCGGAACGCATTTAGCCGGCTTTAGGTCGGCCCTCACAAGAAGCCTGAACACGTATATAGAAAAAGAAGGCATGGGAAAGAACAACAAGGTCAACACGACAGGAGATGACGCCAGAGAGGGCTTAACCGCAATTGTTTCTGTCAAAGTGCCCGACCCTAAGTTTTCTTCTCAAACCAAAGAAAAATTAGTGAGCTCTGAAGTTAAGTCAGCGGTTGAGCAGGAAATGGGAGGACACTTTACAGACTACTTGCTGGAAAACCCCCAGGAAGCTAAAAGCATAGTGCTCAAAATGGTTGAAGCGGCAAGAGCGCGGGAAGCAGCACGCAAGGCTAGAGACATGACTCGCAGGAAGGGAGCCCTTGATATTGCTGGGTTGCCTGGGAAGCTCTCAGATTGCCAAGAAAAGGATCCAGCTCTGTCAGAACTGTATCTTGTGGAGGGCGACTCAGCTGGCGGCTCGGCAAAGCAAGGAAGAGATCGCAGAACCCAGGCTATCTTGCCGCTAAAGGGTAAAATTCTGAATGTTGAAAAAGCCAGGTTTGATAAGATGCTATCTAGCGTCGAGGTTGGAACACTCATAACAGCGCTAGGCTGTGGCATAGGCGCCGCAGAGTTTAATCCGGAGAAACTTCGTTATCATACGGTTTTGATAATGACAGACGCTGATGTCGATGGGTCGCACATACGCACACTGCTGCTAACTTTTTTCTTTAGACAGATGCGTGAGCTCGTAGAGCGTGGCCATATCTATATAGCACAGCCACCCCTGTATAAGCTCAGCAAAGGAAAACAGGAGCAATATCTAAAGGATGACGCAGAGCTCACTAGGTTTTTGACCCAGTCAGCCTTAGAGGGCTCCAGCCTCCATGTTACTGCTGGCGCGCCGGGCATTAGTGGAGGCGCTCTTGAGGCGCTAGTGGAAGACTATCGTCGTGTTATGGGGACCATAGAGGGCATGTCTCGGGCATATCCAGTAGAAGTTTTAAAGGCATTGGTTTTTCTTCCCCCCCTAGATGCAGAAAAATTAAAAGACAGGCTCTCAGTAGAGCGCTGGGGCCAGCAGTTGACCGCGGTGCTAGAGAAAGACAAAAGATCAGGCAGCAAGCTGTACAGCACAACTGCTGAGCCGCAGGAGGGGAGCGAGGGCTTTATCCCTAAAATAGAGGTTACCGCTCATGGCGTGCCTTCTGGCTATGTTTTTAGGCAAGACTTTTTTGCTTCCAGAGAGTATGCGGCAATCATCTCTCTTGGCGTCCAACTGCAGGGACTGCTAGAAGAAGACGCCTATATAATGTCTGGCGACACAAAAAAACCAATAACCAGTTTTGGTGAAGGCCTTGACTGGTTGATGGGGGAGTCGCGTCGTGGGTATAGCATCTCGCGCTATAAGGGGCTCGGTGAAATGAACCCAATACAGCTATGGGACACAACCATGAATCCAGAGACCAGGCGAATGCTCAAGGTTACCGTTGAAGACGCAATAGCCGCCGATCAAATGTTTACTACCCTTATGGGCGATCTGGTTGAGCCGCGCCGTGATTTTATTGAAAAAAATGCTTTATCAGTAACGAATTTAGACATTTAAGCTAAACTGAAACGTCAATGCTTTAGAGTTTTCTGTGTAGATTCGATCACATTTTTTACATGCTCCATTAGCAACCGACTATCATCGCCACTGTTTGTCTCGATGGGCTCGCCAATAGAAATATGTATTTGTCCGGGCCGCTTGATAAAGGCGCGAGCTGGCCAGCAGTAGCCAGCATTGTGAGAGATAGGAATAATTTGAACTCCAGCGGCAATTGCTAGCGCCGCACCACTTCGTCCATAACGACCTATTTCTCCAAGCGGCAATCTGGTGCCTTCAGGGTAAATTAGCACGTTTTTCCCAGAGGCTAGGCGCTGAAGACCCTGGGATAAAATTTGTTTTAAGGCTTCTCTTGGATTGCTTCTGTTGATAGCAATGGGGTGCATAAAATATAAAGCCCAGCCAAAAAAAGGAATCCAAAACAACTCTTTCTTAAGAATCGTGCTTACGGGCCTTAACAGTCGCTGGAGATAAAAGGTCTCCCAGCCAGACTGGTGTTTGCTTAGTATTACGCAAGGGGTTTTCGGGACATTCTTTAGACCATCAATGCGCAAGGTTATCCCACAGCTGACATTTAACCACTTGACGATCAAGGCGTTAGCTAGAGTAACAACATTATGCCTTGCCCTACAAGGGAGAAACATACCAAAAGAGCAGGCAAATGTACCGAAAAATGTCAAAATTGTAACGTAAATAACGTAAAATAGCAGCGATCGTGTAAAAGCAACAAGCGTGCTCATAAAAAAGTCTCGGCGCAGAGATGGTCCGCTGCTTGCGCTAAATCGTCAAAAATGTTTGCTTGCTGCAAAACAACCTCTTTTTGCTGGCGTAGCATTTTTTCTGTTTCTGCTCCTTTGCCCGTACGCACCAAAATAGGCATACACCGATGTGTTAGGCCGGCCCTCAGATCACGAAGGCTGTCTCCAACAAAGGGAACCCCGGCTAGGCTTGTAGCCCATTTTTTCGCTATCTGATCCAGCAGGCCAGACGCTGGCTTTCTGCACCCACAAAGATCTTCAGGGCTGTGTGGACAATAAAAAATTTCAGCGATGGTGGCGCCGAAAGGCAGCAACAACCCAGCCAGTTTTGAGTGCATTTCATCAAGAGCGCCTATATTGAATAAACCACGACCCAACCCCGACTGGTTGGTGGCGATAACTATGGTATAGCCGGCCCGGTAAAGCCGAACAATTGCGTCAATACTTCCCGGAATGGGCAGCCACTCTTCAGCCGTTTTAACATAAACGCTAGAGTCTTGGTTAATAACGCCATCTCGATCAAGAATAATAAGTTTGACCATAAGGGGGGGTGCTCGCTATATAGAATCTTGGTTTGATGGCGCCAACAATGAAATATCAGCCACCTCAAGAAACAGGTTTCGTAGTTGGCGCAACAAAACAAGACGGTTGTTCCGTATGTCTTGATTGTCAGCCATCACCATAACATTATCAAAAAAATTATCTACAGGCCCCTTGAGCTGGGATAAAAGCTTTAGCGCCTCAGTGTAAGATTTTTTGTTAAGGAGCGGACGAAGCTGTTTATCAAGCCGTATTAAGAGTTCCGCAAGGGCTACTTCCGACGGCTCCACCAAGAGGGACGCCTTCACCTTTTTTGATAGAGCTGCCGCCCCCTGTTTAACAAGAATATTTGAAACTCGTTTATTGGCAGCGGCTAGCGCCGCCGCCTCAGGCTGGACGCTGAAACAATGAACTGCATTTACTCGAAGATGAATTTCAAGAGGGCTTTTAAGGTTTCTTGCAGCGACAGACAGAAACACCTCAGTTGAGATTTTTTCATCTTCATACCAAGACTTAAAGCGCTCAATAACGTAAGTAAGCACTTGCTTTATTGTGTCCTCTTTAGCGGCCAGGCTGCCTGCTAGGCGGCCATACTGAGACGCTGCAATCGACAGCGCCTCATAAAGATCTATGTCAATTTTTCGCCCAATAATTATTTTTAACAAGCCAAGGCTTGCGCGACGAAGAGCAAAAGGATCCTTAGAGCCAGAAGGGGGCTGACCAACACCAAAGATGCCGACCAGCGTGTCCAGGCGATCAGCTAAAGCTAAAACAGCTCCGGTGGCTGTCAGCGGAAGCGCGTCGCCTGCAAAACGAGGCATATATTGCTCTAATAGCGCCTCAGCAACCTCTGGGTGTTCCCCGTCATTAATGGCATAGTAGCGCCCCATGACGCCCTGCAGGCCTTCAAATTCACCAACCATTTCGCTCACCAGGTCCGACTTGGAGAGCTCGGCGGCCCTTACGGACAAAGAGACGTCTGCCCCCACAATTGGCGCCAAAAATTGCGCAAGACCAGCTAGGCGCTCTGTCTTATCATAGACAGAGCCGAGTTTTTCTTGAAAGATAACAGGCTTAAGCAGCGCACGCTTCTCGGCAAGAGTGGTTTTTTTATCGGTATCGTAAAAAAAAGCAGCGTCCGCTAGACGCGGGCGGATAACTCTTTCGTTTCCGCTGATAATTTCTAAGGGTTTTTCGCTATTAATGTTGGAGACCGTAACAAAAAAAGGAAGCAACTCCCCAGTTTTGTTTTTTACGTGAAAATACTTTTGGTGCTCGGTCATTGAGGAAACCAATACCTCGGGCGGGACAACAAGAAAGCGCTCCTCAAAGCGCCCCAGAAGCGGTACGGGCCACTCGGTCAGGGCGGCCACCTCATCCAACAGGGGCTCATCAATAACAGCTATCCCGCCAGCCTTTATAGCTGCGTGGCTTACACCAGACCGAATAAGCTCTTTTCGTTCAGAAAAGTCAGCAATAACAAAAGCGCCGCGGAGCGCCTCTTTGTAGCTTGCTGGAGAGGTAATAACAACATCTCCCCTGCTATGAAAGCGGTGCCCTTGGCTTGTGTTGCTTGAGGTTAGCCCCATAATTTGAACCGGGAGGATATTTTCGCCAAACAAAACTAAGACCCAGTGTATGGGGCGAACAAACTCATAAGGGTTTGCCCCCCAGCGCATTTTTTTTGGAACAGGCAGAGCAGCAAGAGCAGCCTCAATAATTGAGCCTGCTAGCTCACTTGTTTTCTGTCCTGGCTTGTTGGTGCGATGACACAACTTATCTTGGGTGCCGTCGTTTTCAATTTTGCCGGACAGAGCCCCTATGGGGAGGTGGTTTTTGACAGCAAAAGCTTGAGCTGCGGCGGTTGGGCGGCCGTTGGCATCAAATGCAATTTTTGCCGGCGGCCCCCACACAACCAGATCTTTGTTGGGGGCCTGTTCGTCAAGATCTTTTAGAAGAACCGCTAGCCTGCGGGGCGTGGCGAAAACCTCAGCTTCTTTAAAGTACAGAGAATACGAACTAAATTGAGAAACCAGCTCCTCGCGAAAGGCCTGCGATAACGAGAAAAGCGCTTTGGGGGGCAGCTCTTCTGTGCCAATTTCAACTAAAAAATCTGCGCTCATTTTTTAGCCTCTTTGCTTTGCTGGATAACTTTGGTTGCTAGCTCTATAGGGGCTAGAGGAAAACCAAGGGCAAGCCTAGAATCAAAATAAGTTTTTGCTACGGCCTTGGCCAAAGCTCGAATCCGCAAAATATATCGCTGGCGCTCGGTGACAGATATCGCATGGCGGGCATCTAGAAGATTGAACGCATGAGAGGCTTTAATGACCATTTCATAGCCAGGTAAAGGCAAGCCTTTTTCTACAAGCCTTTGGCATTCATGTTCCAGGGTATCAAAGCTTTTAAGCATAAAACCTACATCAGCTTCCTCATAGTTATAAGCCGACATTTCTACTTCGTTCTGGTGAAACACATCACCATAAGTTACTTTTCCTGCCGAGCTGTCTGTCCACACTAGGTCATAGACGCTATCAACACCCTGCAGGTGCATGGCAATGCGCTCAAGACCATAGGTGATCTCGCCAGCAACAGGAAAACATTCGAGCCCGCCCACTTGCTGAAAATAAGTAAACTGAGAGACCTCCATTCCGTTTAGCCAAACCTCCCAGCCGAGACCCCATGCCCCCAACGATGGCGACTCCCAGTTATCTTCAACAAAACGAACATCATGAACGGTTGTGTTGATTCCTAGCATTTGCAGCGAATCAAGATACAGGTCTTGGAGGTTGTCTGGCGAAGGCTTGAGGACCACTTGAAATTGATAATAATGTTGCAGTCGGTTAGGGTTTTCACCATAACGTCCGTCCGAAGGCCTTCTGCACGGCTGTATATAAGCCCCATTCCATGTTTCTGGGCCAATAGCACGCAAAAAAGTAGCAGGATGGAACGTGCCCGCCCCAACCTCCATATCTAGCGGCTGCAAGATAACGCAGCCATGGCGAGACCAAAATTGCTGCAAGGCTAGGATCAGCCCCTGAAAGGTGGAAATATCTTGTTTGACTTGTGACACCTAGACCATCCTTTAGAACGTAAAGCACATGATTATAAGGCCGCAAACCACGAATAGTAAGGGGTTAGCTGCGCAAATATTAGAAGGGGTTATTGAGGCAGGCTATTGGAGGCATAAAAAATAGGGCTGAGCCATTAATCATTAAAAAAGCTATGATAGAATCTAAGTATGTTTGACGATCAAACAGGAGGGTTAGCAGGATGCATACATTTACTATTTTTGGCCATCAGGCGTGCGGTTTTTGTCGCCAAGCAAAGGCTGTGTTGGAGGCTAAAAGCTTAGGCTTTAAATATGTGGATATTCATGAAGAAGGCATCAGCCCTGGGGCTTTAGAAAAAACAATAGGCCGCCCAGTAAGCACCGTACCACAAATTTTTCATGGTGAGCTGTACGTGGGGGGATATCAAGAGCTAATAAAGTATTTAGCCAAAGAAAAACTGACATAGAGACATCTTTTTGGGCCGCAGCTAGTATTTTAAAGACGGCAGCCACGTGGCTATAGACGGCCAGAAACAAAGGAGAAGCATTAATAAAAGCTGTATGCCGATAAAAGGCACAACCCCTTGATAAATATCTTTTGTCTTTACTGCTTTCGGCGCAACACCGCGAAGGTAGAACAAGGCAAAACCAAAAGGGGGTGTTAAAAATGAAGTCTGCAGGTTGATAGCGATCATGATGCCAAGCCATATCGGGTCTAGCCCCATACCAAGAAGAACCGGGCCTACAACCGGAACCACAATATAAGTTATTTCTATAAAGTCGAGGATAAATCCGAGAAAGAATATTATCACCATTACCGCAAAAGTGGCGCCAAACAACCCTCCGGGAATATCACTTAAAAGGCTCTCAATCAGCGTTTCGCCGCCAAAACCACGAAACACCAAAGAAAATACCGCGGCGCCAACCAAAATAAGAAAAACCATAGCGGTCACTTCGGTGGTGGTTTGCGCCACTTCTTGTAATCGACCAACAGACAGTCGTTTCGAGCTGAGAGCCAACAAGGTTGCAGCAAGCGCACCAACACCTGCAGCCTCAGTTGGTGTAGCTATGCCCGCCAAGATAGACCCCAAGACAGCAACAATTAAAACTATTGGGGCCAGAAGGCCCTGCAAAAGCTGTAAGACAGAAACCGTGGTTTGTTTTCTTGGCGGAAGTCTTGGTGCAAGATGAGGCTTAAGGCGTGTGATGACCAGTAGATAGACAACATACATTGCTACCAGCATGAGCCCTGGGACGACGGCCCCCAAAAAAAGATCCCCTACGGAAACTGTTTTGGGTGCAAATATACCTAGAGCGAGCTGAGACTGCTGGTAGGCGCTGGAGAGAATGTCTCCCAGCAACACCAAGGCAATAGAAGGCGGGATGATTTGTCCCAAGGTCCCTGTAGCACAAACAGAGCCAGCCGCTAAAGACGGAGAATAGCCCTGCTTCAGCATGGTTGGCAAAGACATGAGGCCCATAGTGACCACTGTGGCACCAACAATCCCAGTGCTTGCTGCTAGCAACATTCCAACCAGAACAACCGATATTCCTAGGCCGCCCTGAAATCTGCTGAACAACAAGGACATGTTGGCCAACAGACTTTCTGCTAGGTTGGATTTTTCTAGCATGACGCCCATGAAGATAAATAATGGCACGGCTATCAAGGTGGTGTTGTCAATTATGCCATAGAGGCGATT
>TARA_B110000503_G_scaffold141829_1_pt1 | contig 22632 bp, 20 predicted proteins | sample TARA_B110000503 | Tara Oceans TARA_B110000503 (sample SAMEA4397472) | marine metagenome | biome: Polar Biome; feature: [SRF] surface water layer (ENVO:00010504); material: water (ENVO:00002006), including particulate matter (ENVO:01000060) such as... | depth 5 m | reverse complement strand
CTTGGAACTCCTCTCTTGGCAGGCCCTGGTGCGATTGTGGCAACAATGATTTATGTTCAACAAGCTGAAACTGGAGCGCAGCTCTTAGGGCTGGGTATTGCAATAGTGGCAGTTCACTTGATTATCGGTATTGTTCTGATGACTTCGACAAAAATCGTTAATCTAATTAAAGATGAAGGCGTAACACTTTTGGCTAGCATCGCAGGTCTTCTACTTGCCGCAATTGCTGTTCAAATGCTTGCAAATGCAATTAAAGCATTCGGTGCAAATTAGCTAGTAATTCGCTTTGTTCGAGTTCGCTCTCTCTTTATCCGTGGTTCTGTGCTCTTGCCTGCAACTTTAGTCGGCGCAGTTTTTGGCCTTTCACTCTGAGCAGCACGGGCTTTAGTCATACGTCCAGTTGAACCTATAGGGATATTGAGCATTGAGTAGAGATGATCCGATGAAGAGTATGTTTCTAGCGGCTCAGCAAGTCCAAGAACGAGAGCGGTATCAATCATCTTCCAGCGGGCTAAATCATCCCAGTCGACAAATGTAACCGCAATGCCATCTGCGCCGGCTCGAGCAGTGCGTCCAATACGGTGAACGTAGGTCTTCTCATCTTCAGGACATTGATAATTAATAACGTGTGTAATTCCCTCAATATCGATGCCACGTGCCGCAACATCTGTTGCAATCAGGACATCTGATTTGCCGGCTTTAAAGTCATTAAGGGCTTTTTCGCGAGCGGATTGTCCAAGATCACCATGAATGGTGGCAGCCCGAAATCCGCGTTCGACTAAATCATCAGAAGTCTTTTGAGCCGTGCGTTTTGTACGACAGAAGACGATTGTTGGACCGCGTCCCTCTGCTTGAAGAATTCGAGCGAGCATTTCAATTTTATCCATGGCATGAGCCCGGATTACATGTTGCTCGATTCGTGAGACTACAGCGCCTTCGTCTTCATTATCTTGCGTGCGAATATGAACTGGTTGATTCATGAATCTTCTTGCTAAGGCGATGATGTCACCAGGCATGGTTGCCGAAAAAAGCATTGTTTGCTGACGTGCTGGTGTGCTTGTAAAGATCTTTTCAACATCAGGCAAAAATCCAAGGTCTAACATTTCATCTGCTTCATCAAGAACAACTCTCGAGACATGTTTTAGTCGAAGCTGACCTTGGCGGTAGAGATCGAGTAAGCGACCGGGTGTTCCGACAACAATTTCAACGCCGTTATTAAGAGCCTCGATTTGTGGTTCAAATGCCCGTCCTCCATAGACAGCCAGCGTACGAATTCCACGGTTAAAGGAGAGTTCTTCAATATCTTTTGTTACCTGTACACAAAGTTCACGAGTAGGAACAACTATCAAAACTTGTGGGTCGCCTTGATTGGCAAGGCCAGCCCAATCAGAATCATTTGGCGCGATAACACGCTCGATAACAGGAATACCAAATGCGAGGGTCTTACCTGTTCCAGTTTTTGCTTGGCCAATGACATCGCCGTCAGCCAGAGCAATTGGCATAACCATCTCTTGGATAGGAAACGGAGATGTGAACCCATGTTCCTGGAGAGCTGCAATAGTTTCCTTACGAAGTGGAAGGTCTGCGAAGGTAATACTCACTTACACAACGCCGAAACCGACGCGACGCTCTGCTGGTTCGCCAATTTCGACATAGCCGATCTTGTCCGCAGGCACGATAATTTCATGACCCTGCACATCTTGCAGAATTAGTGGAGATTGCGCAGTGAGTGCAGCCGTCACTGCAGACTTAATCTCTGCAGGGGTCGAAGGGCAATCAAAAGAGAGTTCACTTCCAACGTTGGTAATTGAGATACGAACTTTTGACGCTTTTTCAGATTTCTTTGAACTCATGCACCTATCTTATAAGTTAAGAGTCGGTACGGGGAAATCCAGAAATGCCTCGCCACATCAGGTTTTCTACAAGATCGACGGCCTGTTTACGCGTGAGTTTGCTGTCGCGTTCAATCCAATGTCGGGCGGTGACTTGAACATATCCAATCAATCCAACGCCGAGCATCATTGCAGCTTCCCTGGGAAGCCCGGTGTCATTTGAAATCACGCCGGAAACAGCGGCGGCGCAGTCATATGTCATTCGATTGAGGCGCTCACGAACTTGAGGTTCAACGTTCATATCACTTTCAAAGAGAAGTCTAAAAGCTTCTCCTTCATTCTCTATGAAATTGAAGTAAGCCTCGATTGTGACGTGCACGCGCTGCTCATTATCGGGAGTGGAAGAGATTGCTTTTTGAATTTCAAAGACGAGTGAATCAATATGCAAATCAAGAACAGCTAGATAAAGATCTAACTTTGAAGGAAAGTGCTGGTAAAGAACGGGCTTACTGACGTTAGCTCGATCTGCAATCTCATCCATTGCTGCCGAGTGATAGCCAGCTGCGGTAAAAACTTCGAGGGCAGCGGCAAGTAAAATTGCACGACGTTCATCGCGAGGTAGGCGCGATTTATCTGAAGGCGAATTATTTGCATGTGCGATTTCTGTGCTCATTCTGCCAATCGTACTGAATTGGCGACGAAAGGCACAGTACGGCAGACTAAGCCGTATGAAGACGCCACCACTTGTTACGCCTGGTCCAGCTCTGACCGTTGATGAAGTGCGTCGATATAGCCGTCATCTCATAATTCCCGATGTAGCAATGGCTGGGCAGCAGCGCCTCATGAATTCAAAAGTGCTCTGTGTTGGAGCTGGAGGCCTTGGATCTCCAGCCCTCATGTACTTGGCTGCGGCCGGAGTCGGAACTCTAGGAATAGTTGAATTCGATACTGTCGATGAATCAAATTTGCAGCGTCAGATAATTCACGGTCAATCCGATATTGGTAAAAGTAAAGCTAGAAGCGCACAAGAAAAAATTGCGGAAATCAATCCAAATGTAAAAGTAGTCTTGCATGAGACTCGTCTCGATAACTCGAATGTAATGGAAATATTCGCACAGTACGACATCATTGTTGATGGAACTGATAATTTTGCAACGCGCTACTTGGTAAATGACGCATGCGTCTTACTCAAGAAACCATATGTATGGGGATCCATTTATCGATTCGATGGCCAAGCAAGTGTTTTTTGGGCAGAGTACGGGCCTTGCTACAGATGTCTTTACCCAGAACCACCACCTCCCGGAATGGTGCCAAGTTGCGCCGAAGGTGGAGTCCTTGGGGTGCTCTGCGCAACGATAGGTTCGATTCAAACCACAGAAGCTATTAAGGCGGTAACCGGTATCGGCGAACCACTCATCGGTTCCTTGATGGTCTATGACGCTCTTGAGATGTCATTTCGCAAGATCAGAGTTCGTAAAGATCCGCTCTGTCCAATTTGCAGCGATAATCCAACTCAAACTTCTCTGCTTCCAGATTATGAAGCATTTTGTGGAACTCTCTCCGATGCTGCGCAAGTAGCAAGTAGCGGCTCAACTATCACAGTGCAGGAACTTAAGTCGAAAATCGATGACAAGTTAGATTATTACTTGATTGATGTCCGAGAGCCAAGTGAATATGAAATCGTAAGTATTCCAACTGCTCATTTGATTCCTAAACAGGGTTTTATCGATGGCAGCGTTCTTGCATCCTTGCCACAAGATAGACCGATTATTCTTCACTGCAAGAGTGGAGTTCGCTCTGCCGAGTGCCTTGCAATACTTAAGAGCGCGGGCTTTACCGATGCATCTCATGTATCAGGAGGAGTATTGGCTTGGGCCAAGCAGATTGATACATCGTTACCGGTGTATTAGTGCAGAATAATTATCAGGGCTATCGGTTGTTACTCGTACATGCTCATCCTGATGACGAGACAATTAACAACGGAAGCACAATGGCCTTGTATGCCTCACGAGGAGCAGATGTCACTTTGGTGACTTGTACTCGTGGAGAAGAAGGTGAAGTACTGATTGCAGATCTTGCACACCTGGCTGCACATATGACAGATACTCTTGGAGATCACCGGGTAACAGAGCTCGCTCATGCGATGAAAGCGCTGGGAGTCTCAGATCATCGATTCCTCGGTGAGGGTCAGAATAAATATCGGGATAGCGGAATGATGGGAACCGAACCGAATAATCACTCTGAGGCATTCTGGAACGCCGATTTTGAAAGAGCAGCAGGTCAACTTGCCGCTGTGATTGATGAGGTAAAACCCCATGTATTGATTACCTATGACGAATTTGGTGGGTATGGACACCCTGATCACATTCAGGCTCACAGGGTTGCGATGCGAGCATCCGAGGTGTCTACCTGGGATATTCAGAAAATATATTGGAACGTCATGCCTAAATCTGTTATTCAAGAGGGTATTGATGCAATGAAGAAAATCGGTTCTGATTTTATGGGTGCAGAGAGTGCAGATGACTTGCCCTTTGCAAAGGACGATTCATTTGTACACGCCATGATTGATGGAAACGAGCATGTAGAGAAGAAGATGCAGGCCATGCGCGCACATGGAACTCAAATTGAAGTTGATGGACCCTTCTTCGCCCTTTCAAATAATCTAGGTTTACAAGTGTGGGGAAATGAGTATTACACCTTGGTTAAGGGCTTAAAAGCTTCCCTACTTAACGATAAAGGCTATGAAACAGACCTCTTTTCGGGAGTAGAACTTTCAGAATGAAGTTTCTCTTTTCGATTTTTCTTGGAATCGCAACTGCTGTGGCTGCGACTCTGGCCCATCAAACGCTGCCTCCGCTGGGCGTAATCTTTGGAATTACTTCAACCTACCTCGCGCTATGGTGGCTCGGACGATTTTATGGAAAGCGTATCTACAAATTTTGGGCTCTTGTTGCGTGGATCCTTGTCATCGGGCGAGCGGGTTCTTTCGGTGTAGGCAAAGAACTGCTAATTCAGGGCGATAATCCAGGAAGCGCCTTGTTGTTACTAGGATTTGTAGCAGGAGTATTAGCACTTCTGCGAAGCGTTTAATTTATTTCCAGCGCCAGCTCTGCCCTTCTTTCCCATCGCTTATTTCTAAACCAGAATTTTCTAGCTCCTCACGGAGCGCATCGCTCTGAGCCCAGTCTTTATCTGCTCGGGCTTTTTCTCGCGCTAGTAGAAGATCCTCAAGTTCTGGCGTGAGAGGTGCAATTTCTATTTCTCGATCCAAATCTAAAGCTAATACGTGGTCTGCAAATATAAAAAGAGCCCTCTTATCTAAAGCTCCAATTGTTGAATCCTTTTCGATAGATCGCAGGCGTTGCATCGCGCGAGGCGTGTCTAGATCGTTGGTCAACGCATCACTGAGCTCTTGATCAAATTTTTCCTCGCGAGATTCTCCCCAGTCTGACATCAAGGTCCGCCACTTTTTAAGAGTTGCGTGCGCCGCTTGCAGAGAATCCCAGTTCAAATCCATCTGGGACCGATATCGATTTTCTAGAAGACAGAACCGCAGAGCTAAAGGATCTAAGCCTTTTTCTATGAGATCACTTAAAAGCACTACATTTCCGGCGCTCTTAGACATCTTGCGTCCTTCAAACAATAAGTGTTCGCCATGCACCCATGTTTCAACCGTTTCGGTTGATGTAAGCGCATTTGATTGAGCTCTTTCGTTCTCATGGTGAGGAAAACGTAGATCTATGCCTCCGATATGAAGATCTACAGATGAATCTAAAAGGGAGATAGACATTGCGGTGCATTCGATATGCCATCCAGGAAAACCAGCTCCCCACGGTGAATCCCAAATCATTTGGGTTCGAGAACCAGCTAACTTCCAGAGCGCCCAGTCTGCGTGGAAGCGCTTGCCGCCTTCTTCAGTAAATTCATATCTGTGGCCAGGTTTGAGTTCATCGAGTCTATTTCCACTTAAAGATCCGTAGGACTTAAAAGAGGTGGAATCAAAATAAACGGAACCGTCACTACCCACGTAGGCATAATTCATCGTAATCAGTTTCTCGATTGCATCAATCATTTCGGGCATAGTTTCGGATGCGCGTGGATAACCATCGGCCGCGATTACATTCAGAAGTGCTAAATCTTTGTGAAAACGCGACTCAAATATACGAGCGATTTCAAAAGGATCAATTTTTGTTTTTTGTGATTCGGCAATAAGCTTATCTTCGCCAATAGAATCTTCCGACATATGCCCGACATCGGTGATATTTTGAATCAGTCTGACTTCCAATCCGGTCATCTTTAAGGTGCGATGAATGAGATCTGATAAGAGAAAAGTTCTTAAATTTCCAACATGTGCATCCCGATAGACAGTTGGACCACAGCAGTACATCGCAACAAGCCCATCTCTTCCTACTATCGGTTTCACAGTCCGAGACATGGTGTCGTAGATGTGAAGTTGACCTGAAGATGTGCCGCGACGATTGAAGACTGGAATTATCCGCAGATGAGCTGCCTCATCTGGGTTAAATGAGATTAACTCACCTCGCCGATTTATTAAGCTTGCCCCTGTCTGAAGGACTCCCACGATGTCTCGAAAAGCACCCTGCCCATCGTGAAGTCTGATGGTGACTCTTTTGCCCACTGCATCGGCAATCTGAGTGCGCAAGGTCATGGAAGCCATGCGGTAACGATAATCGTGCAGGGGCTGCCTTGCAGGGTTAGAATTGCGCCCTACCGTAGACAGGCTCCTGGAGGACTCTTCGTGACATATATAATTGCTGAACCGTGCGTTGATGTGAAAGATAAGTCCTGCCGCGAAGAATGCCCCGTAGATTGCATTTACGACGGTACCCGCATGCTCTACATCCAGCCTGATGAGTGCGTTGATTGCGGTGCGTGCGAGCCTGTATGCCCTGTCGAAGCAATTTATTACGAGGACGATGTTCCTGGGCAGTGGCAGGAATATAAAAAAATCAACACAGAATTCTTTATTGAAATCGGTTCACCTGGGGGAGCATCAAAGGTCGGGGAAACAAATACCGACCATGCCGATGTCGCTGCTCTTGCGCCAAAAACTTCCTGATTTTCCTTGGGACCTACTGGCTCCCTATGGTGTAATCGCTCACAAGTATTCGCAAGGAGCAATTGATCTCTCTGTAGGAACTCCCGTTGATCCGACGCCTGATTTTATTCAAAAAATTTTTACCCAGGCCTCTAATTCTCCGAGTTACCCAGTTACTGCGGGCACACTTGAATTGCGTGAAGCGATTACACAATGGGCACAGAAGACACTTGGAGCTACAGGTGAATTCGCAGTAATGCCACTCATTGGTTCCAAAGAATTTGTGGCCTGGCTTCCGACCTTTCTAGAATCCAAAAAAGTTCTCTATCCTGAGATTGCTTATCCAACGTATCTCGTTGGCGCACTATTAGCGCAATCTGAAGCAACGCCGGTTGGAATAGATGCAACGTTATGGCCGCAGGCAGATATGGCATGGGTAAATTCGCCATCGAATCCAACTGGTCAAGTGCATACAGAGGAAGAGTTGCAAGGCGCGATAGAGTGGTCACGAAAGCATGGCAGTGTTGTTGCATCGGATGAGTGCTATTTGGAATTTGGAGATTCCGTTCAACCACATTCAATAATGAAGTACACAGATGGTAATAATAAAAATATTTTGGCAGTCTTCTCACTCTCAAAACGCTCATCAATGGCTGGGTACAGGGCAGCATTTGTCGTTGGAGATTCAGCGCTCATCGCAAAAATTTTAGAAGTACGCAAACATGCAGGGATGATGGTTTCTCTGCCAGTACAGAAAGCTATGGTTGCGGCGCTTTCTGATGATATCCATGTCGCAGAACAGCGTGCCCGATATAACAAGCGTCGCGCTACCTTGATTCCGGCCCTGAATGCTGCAGGATTTGATATCGAACATTCAACTGCGGGACTCTATATATGGGCAACTCGTCATGAGAATTGCTGGGATTCAGTCGCATGGCTTGCAGGAATTGGCATTATTGCAACCCCAGGCATCTTTTATGGCGATTTAGCAGCCTCGCATATTCGTATCGCACTGACAGCTACCGATACGCAAATCAGCGATGCTGCTCAGCGGATACTCGCAAAGGCAGGCGCATAAGTGGCCCTTGGAATTCTCCTTGTTGGCGGAATGGGAACTCGCCTTAAACCCCTTACTAATGAATCTCCAAAACCAATGTTGCCTGTGGCAGGTTTACCAGTAACGGAACATCAAATTCTTGCAGCAAAGCGCGCAGGCATACATACGCTAGTTTTAGCTACTTCATATCTTGCTGAAATATTCACTCCGTACTTCGGGGACGGCTCTCGTTGGGGGATGAATATTCATTACGCAGTAGAGAAAGAACCTCTCGGAACTGGCGGAGCTATCCGCAATGCAGCTGAACTTCTTGGACGCGATGAACCGATAGTCGTATTTAACGGCGATGTGTTAAGCCGTCATTCAATTGCAGATCAGATTGCCTTCCATGACGCTCACGGAGCGGATGCGACCCTACATCTAATTGATGTAGAAGATGCTCGGGCATTTGGTTGCGTACCAACTGATCCACATGGTCGCGTCACTGCATTTCTTGAGAAGATGGATAACCCAGTTACCAACTCCATCAATGCCGGTTGCTATGTATTTAATCCAGCAGTTATCGATGAAATTCCGCTTGGCGAAGTTGTGAGCGTTGAACGAGAAACGTTTCCACACCTTGTCGCTAGTGGCCGTCCTGTATTTGGATATAAAGAACAGGCTTACTGGCTCGATGTTGGAACGCCTGCTGCGCTCTTCAAAGGATCGAGAGATCTCATCGACGGTGACTTTCATACAATGGCGGATACAGAGATTGCCCCTGGCGCATTGATCACTGGCGGTACATCGATTGGCGCGCGGTGCGTCATCGGAAGTGGGGCAGTGATTGAGGATTGCATCATCGGTGATGATGTGAGCATTGGGAGTAACTCAGTACTAAGCCATTGCTTTATTGCCCACGGAGCCATAATTACCCTAGAGACTAGAAAAACAGGGCGGTATCTCTCGAAAAATCTCGATTTACCAATTTCTTTGTAGAAAATTACCTTTCTAAGCGAGTAATTTCGCAAAAGTCCCTGCCTCGGGGTTGACTCAGAGGGATTACACGGGTGTAATTTACTCCTAGAAAATGTATTTCATAATGAAGTACTCCCTAATGACTTGAGGAGAATCGCATATGCCGATCCGTCCAGAAGGAACATCGACTGGCAAGCCATCAGCTCCCACTGCTGGACCCACTATCCAACTAGCCAATGGAGAGAATATTGAACTCTCTTGGCAGGAGCGCTCACTATGCGCTCAGACCGATCCAGAAGCTTTCTTCCCTGAGAAAGGTGGCTCAACTCGTGAAGCTAAGCGCGTATGCCTCTCATGCGATGTTCGTCAAGAATGTCTTGAATATGCGCTCGCTCATGATGAGCGATTTGGAATTTGGGGTGGTCTCTCCGAGCGCGAGCGTCGCCGTCTGAAGCGTCGCCCTGCGTAAGCATAGGCACATTATTCACTTCGTAGTTTCAAACGATAAGTTTCACTTATGAGTATGCAACGCGTTACTGCAATCCTCGTTGTTCATGATGGAGCTGCATGGTTGCCTGAAGTCGTTGCATCAATTGCTTCCCAAACACGCTCAGTAGAAAAACTGCTTGCAATTGACACGGGTTCGATAGATTCATCGACAACCTTACTTAAGGGCGCTCGCATCCCAGTAGCGACCCTCGACAGAGATACTGGGTTCGGAGCCGCCGTTGCATATGGAGTCAATCAACTTCCATCGTCAATTGAAGGTGCCGAGGAATGGTTATGGATTCTTCATGATGACTGTGCACTTCATCCAGAAGCACTTCAACATTTGCTCGCTTCAACAATCAATCGCCCCAATGTTGTTATGGCGGGTCCCAAGTTATTAGGTTGGCATAATCGAAAACATTTACTAGAAGTTGGCATCAGTCTTACAAGTAATGGGGCTCGCTGGACTGGCTTAGAGCAGGATGAATATGACCAAGGTCAGCGCGATGGAATTCATGAAGTATTAGCCGTCAGCACAGCAGGTGCACTGATAAGGCGAGATATTTTTGAGGAGCTTGGAGGATTTGACCAGAACCTCGAACTTTTTAGAGATGATATTGATTTTGGATGGAGAGTCAGAGTTGCGGGCCATTCGGTAATTATTGTTACGGATGCAATCGGATACCACTCAGAAGCTGCTGCCTCAGAACGCAGAGATGTCGACGTCAAAGGAGCGCTCTTACACCGTCCTCACCTGCTTGATCGTCGCAACTCAGCATATGTACTTCTTGCAAATTCTGGTCTGATCTCACTTCCTTGGTTAACGCTTCAGATATTTGCTAGCGCGCTATTCAGATCTGCCGGTTATCTCATCGCAAAGCTACCTGGATATGCAAGCGATGAAATACTTGCTATCGCCTCACTCATAATTCATCCTACTGATTTGATTGCTGCGCGAAAGTTTAGAAAGAAAAGCAAGTTTATTTCAAGTCGTGTAGTAAAACCGTATATTCCATCTCTCCTTGTTCAATTTCGCAGCTCACTCTCAAAAGGTTTTCAAGTCATTCGAGAGAAATTTATTCCTGAAAGAGCCACTACGGAGTTGCCTGTAATTAGCGATCTTGAAGTCAATGATGAAGAGGATTTACTGGTGCCAACTTCAACACGCTCTTGGACAGTTCTTTTTGGGCGTCCCATGGTTCTGGCAACAATATTTATTGCTGCAATCACCATCGCATGGGCTCGACATAGATATGGCCCGATTGCTGGGGGCGCCCTCGCAGAGTCACCACAGAACGCGAGTGATTTATTCAAACTCTATATTTCAAGCTGGCATGAGATAGGCATGGGTAGCGGCTTGTCGACTCCACCTTGGGTGGCGTTACTTGCAAGTGCATCCATTCTGACATTTGGCAATGTTGCCTTTTTTATCACAGCGCTCTTTTTACTTGCCCCATTTATCTTTCTCTATTCCGCGCATCGATATTTAAAGAAATATACGGACAATGAGTGGCTTTCGGCGGGGGCATCTCTGCTCTACGCTCTTTCTCCAGTTGCCATTACTGCAATTAATACAGGAAGACTAGGCATCATTGTTATGCTAGCTCTTCTGCCGATTTTCTTTGGACAATTGCGTAACTGGGTAGAGATTGATGCCCAATCGTGGAGAAGAATTTTTGCCTACTCACTCTCTATATGGCTCGTCTATGCCTTTAATCCATCTGTCTTGCTCATTGTTTTCATCGCCGTAATCTTTGCCCTAGTCATTGATTTCAAGGGAGCAGGAAGAGATTTTAAAAATCCAATATTCGCATCTCGAGTGTGGAGACGGTTTACCATCCTGCTTATTCCTTTTCTGCTCTCCGCTCCTGGATCATTCGCATCAATCATTCATCCCTCTCGATTGCTAACAGAGATAGGTTTTAGTATTTCAGGCGGTGGGCCAAGTCTTGCAATTCTAGGAAATCCTGGCGGTCCTGGTTCGCCTCCATGGTGGTGCCTAAGTCCGATTGTGCTCATTCTGTTGGTGACCTTCTTCTCCAGCACTGCTGCTCGAAAATTCTCTTATCAAGGAATTATTTTCCTCATATCTGCAACGTTAATCAGTTCACTTCTTATTCCGGCTAATGGTTCGGCGATGTCAGTTCCCGTTTTCTCAGGAACCTTCTTGGCTATTGCAACTCTCTTCTCAGTTACTGCAGCTGTTGTTATGTTTAACAAGATTCGATCTAGATTGCAGAATTCACATCTTAATTACCGACATGTTTCTGTTGCTGCAGTTTTACTACTCTCAGTCACATATTCTGCGTCATCTGCATTTTGGCTTATGACAGTTGGCGCCGACTCACCTTTAAAGAATTCAGCGTCGAGGATTCTTCCAGCTTTTCTTGCAATCGAGGAAGATGCAAAGACAGTTATATTGCGCCCCTTGCGCCATAGCGGTGAAGTTTCACTCTCCTATTACATCTCTCGAGGTTCTGAAATCACGTTGGGCCAACCAGATGTAGCGCCACCAGCGGTGCCAGTAATTTCTCGAGCGATTGAAGGGTTGGTTGATAACACGGGAATCACTTCCAGCAAGATACTTTCTGATCATGGAATTAAGTATGTGTTCCTCAAGAATCCGGTAAGTCGCGAGGTAGTTCAAACCATTGATGGATTGGGCGGATTCAACCGAACTGCGGCTACAAAAGAGGGAATTGTTTGGAAAGTTTCGCAGGATACAGGGCGACTCAATTTTGTAGATTATTCTGGGCAAGAGTCAGTGCTTCCTTCTCGGGGTGTCAGAACCTATGTTCCGGCACCAGGAACCTTGACCCTTACTGAAAATTACAGCCGCTCGTGGCAAATATTTCAGGATGGTTATCGTTTGTCAAAGATACAAGGTCCATCAGGCCTGCCAACTTTTGAAGTTGCATCAGGTGGGGAAGTATTAATTATTCACGATGGCACATTGAGAAGAGCTTGGATCTCCTTCTTCCTTATAGTTTTTGTTGCAACTATAGTTTTTGCATTGCCATCCGGTCGCCGCAAATATGATATTGCACAATCGGAGCTCGCATGAAAAGACAGCGCCTTGCACTTTTAGCTCTCATTCTCGTTGGAGTTTTCTTTTTTAGTAGCGTCTTTAATGTAAGCGTCTCAACAAATGAGTTCAGTCAGTCATATCCGGCTGTGGTTTGCCCACCTAATACACCTGGGCTCGCAACTGCGATTTCACTTTCATCAGGAAAGAGCCTTATTAGAAAAACGGGCACATCATCGATGCAGCCATATTCTGTAGGGTTGACTCGCTATGCAATTAAAGCTCAATCTGCCGTTATTGAAGCCGGAGAAGTTACTCCTTTGGTGTGGCAAGTAAAGAAAGGAGTTTGGGCTGGCTCAGTTCCATGTAGCTCACCTTCTTCTTCGCAATGGTTTGTTGGTGCAACAGCAGATGTAACCTCCAAAGGATCCCTGAGAATAGTTAATAGTGGTTTGGGTCGAGCCATTGTAGATATCAACATTTATACTGAGAATGGCCTTCTAACGCCCAGGACTATTTCGATGAAGGCGAATACTTACACTTCAATTGGCTTACCTTCTCTGGCTCCAGGTTCACGGCGAATTGTAATTCACCTTGTTCCTAGGTCCGGACGTGTCAATGGTTTTGTTGTTGATGAACGCGGAAAAGGCTTGCAGAGCTTAGGTGGCGATCTAGTTAATTCCACGGGAGAGCCCACAAAGAATTTACAAATTCCTGCAATTCCACATCCAGTGGGAAGGAACTCCGGGACGCCTCATGTTTTGAGGCTCTTAGTCCCTGGAGATATTGATGCGAGAATCAGCGCTGAAATTAGAACTGTTGATGGCACATTCTCACCTATTGGAATCAACGGTAAAGTCATTCGCCATTCAAAGGTGGTAGAGATTCCAATTGATTTCACAATGCAATCTGGAACTTTTGCTCTCTCTATTGAGTCAGATCAACCAATACTTGGCTCCGTATTCTCAAAGACACAAGCCAACGGCAAGAATGACTTTGTGTGGAGTACGGCTGCAGATAATCTAGCCGAATTCACGGTTGCAACTACAGGGTTGTCACCAAACCTGGTCTTCACGGGTGGGTCCATTAGAGTTTCCCTTGGCTTGACCTTTACAAATGGAAAGAAGAGCTCTGTGTTGATTACGGGCGAAGATATTGCTACCTATAAAACTCCGGATCGGGTCGAATCAATCTCATTCATGCGCATTTCATCTGGAACATCTGGAGCTGCCCTTATCTCGTCGAAGAGTGGTTATGGATATATCCCATTGAATCGAGGCAGTGTCCTGACTAAATCTTCGGTGCCATCATCAAATATTCGAGTGCTCAATCCCTAACTTTTACGACCCTTCCTAGTAACCTTAATGACATGAATCAACAGGTAAGGACGGGTCGTGCATGTTCGCGTGTGAGCTGTCGTGCGATTGCATCTATGACCCTTACTTATATTTATGCGGATTCGACTGCAGTCCTAGGACCACTTGCTACTTTTTCAGAGCCACATGCGTATGATCTCTGCGATAAGCACTCTGCACGACTAACTGTTCCCAATGGTTGGAACGTTATTCGCCAGTCACAAGAAGTTGATGCGCCAGGCCCAAGCCATGATGACCTAATGGCAATTGCAGATGCTGTGCGAGAAGCAGCACACGCGGTGGCCCCAACCATGGAATCTCCAGTTACTTCTACAACTACTTCACACTCAAGCGTAGGTCGTCGGGGCCACCTACGAGCGGTACCTTCATAATTTCTCATTAAGGTACAAATCTCTTTACGATACTCACATGACGTCATCAATTTTCAAGGCATACGATATTCGAGGATTGGTTGACAGCGAACTCACTGAAGATTTTGCATTTTCAACAGGCGTGGCCGTCGCACGTTTTCTAGAGCAAGAGCGCGAACCTGGCACTATCGTTGTTGGAGAAGATATGCGGCCCTCATCGCCTAAGTTAGCCAGCGCATTTTCAGCTGGGGTAACTTCTCAAGGACTTGATGTGATCAGAATAGGTCTGGCGTCAACAGATATGTTGTATTTTGCCTCAGGATCATTGAATATGCCAGGAGCAATGTTCACTGCAAGCCATAACCCAGCGGCCTATAACGGGATCAAGTTATGCCTGAGCGGTGCACGCCCCATTGGTAAAGAGTCAGGTTTGGTCACCATTGAGAATTTCGTGAACCAAGGAATGCCAATGGCTCTACGCAATGTGGGCATCGAGAAGAATAAGATAATGCTTGAAGATTATGTGGATTACCTCTTAACCCTCCTTGACCTTTCTGAACTTCGCCCATTAAAGATTGTCATTGATGCAGGAAATGGCATGGGGGGATATACCGCTCCGGCAGTTTTTAAGCGTTTGAACGCAGAAGTAATTGAGATGTACTTTGAATTAGATGGAACCTTCCCTAACCATGAAGCCAACCCAATAGAACCTGCCAACCTCATCGATCTTCAGAAAGCAGTTAAAAAACATGGCGCAGATATTGGCCTGGCTTTTGATGGAGATGCGGATAGATGTTTCTTAGTCGATGAGAAAGGAGATTTAGTTAATCCATCTGCACTGACTGCGCTCATTGCAAGTCGCGAATTAAAAAAGAATCCTGGTTCAAACATTATCTATAATCTTATATCCTCGCGAGCAGTCAAGGAAGTCATCGAAGAAGAAGGTGGTACCGCGATTCGTTCCCGGGTAGGACATTCGTATATTAAGAAATTAATGGCTGAAACCAATGCAGTATTTGGGGGAGAGCACTCAGGACACTTCTATTTCCGTGAATTCTGGAAAGCAGATTCAGGAATGCTTGCGGCGCTCCACGCAATCGCAGCACTTGGAGAAAGTAATATATCGATTTCTAAACTATTGAAACCATTTAATCGTTATTTCTCAAGTGGAGAAATAAATTCAACGGTAGATGACGCTAAAGTTGAGATGGAAAAAATTGAATCTATCTATGGACCAAAACAGGGAGTTGAAGTAGACCACCTTGATGGCCTCACGATAAATGGCGATAATTGGTGGTTTAACCTTCGCGCCTCAAATACGGAGCCACTCCTTAGACTCAACGTTGAGGCTTCGACGGCGGCACGTATGGATAAGGTTCGAAATGATGTACTTAACACGATTCGTGGCTAAGTCTTTTTATCCTTTTCTAGCTACTTCCACTAACCTATGCTCATAGCCGACTAGCACAGTAGAGCCCTACGCCGAAGGTCAAGCGAAGAGAAAAACAGCCGTTTTTACACTAGGGAGAAATATTTAAATGACAACCGTTACAACTATTCCGAAGCACGATATTGCAGATGCATCACTTGCTGCTCAAGGTCGCAAGAAAATCGAATGGGCAGAGCGCAATATGCCTGTACTCGCTCAGATTCGCGAAAGATTTGAAAAATCACAGCCCTTTACTGGAGTCCGTATCTCAGCGTGTATGCACGTGACTACTGAGACAGCAAATTTAATGCGAGTTCTAAAAGCCGGTGGAGCTGAAGTTACTCTTTGTGCATCAAACCCACTTTCGACTCAAGATGACACAGCTGCTGCATTGGTACACGAATACGGAATTTCAGTATTTGCACGCAATGCTGTTGATCGTGATGGTTATTATGCACACATCAACGCAGCTCTGGATATCGAACCACATCAAGTTTTTGATGATGGATGCGATCTTGTCAACACTCTTCACACAACTCGAAAAGAGTTACTTCCAAATATTGCGGGTGGTTGCGAAGAAACCACGACAGGTGTTATTCGCCTCAATCAAATGGCTAAGGATGGCGCTCTTACTTTCCCTATGATTGCCGTCAATGACACGGATACAAAGCATATGTTTGATAACCGTTACGGAACAGGACAGTCAACACTTGATGCGGTATTCCGTGCAACGAACTTTTTGCTCGCAGGACGCATCGTTGTAGTAGCTGGCTTTGGTTACTGCGGTAAAGGTGTAGCAGAACGTGCAAAGGGCATGGGCGCAGACGTAGTTGTAACTGAAATTGATCCAACAAAGGCTCTCGATGCGATGATGCAAGGCTTCCGGGTCATGCCAATGGTTGATGCGGCAAAAGTTGGCGATGTCTTTATTACTGTGACAGGCAATCGCGACGTACTTCGCGACGAGCACTTTGCAGTCATGAAGGATGGAGCAATTATGGCCAACTCTGGCCACTTTGATATTGAAATTGATGTCGCATGGCTTGAGCAAAACTCAGTGAAGAAGAATGCAAAAATGCGCCATCAAACTGATGAGTATGTAATGGCAGATGGCCGTCGCCTACTGCTCCTTGCTGAAGGAAGACTTGTAAATCTGGGAGCTGCAGAGGGCCACCCAGCATCAGTGATGGATATGTCGTTCTCAGATCAAGCTCTTACAGCTGAGTACTTAGTGAAGGAAGCGAAGAACCTGTCAGCGGGAGTTCACGAAGTTCCTACATATATTGACAAAGAAGTTGCCGCACTGAAGCTCAAATCAATGGGTGGGCGTATCGATGTACTAACACCTGCTCAAGATATGTACCTTAATTCTTGGGAGCACGGTTCTTAAATGACACTGGTTATGGTCGTCGATGACGATCAAGACCTTGCAGAAATGCTTGGAATTGTTCTCACAGGTTCAGGCTTCGATGTAAATCTAGTTAATCGAGGAGACGAGGTGCTGGAGGTTTTTAGAAATAACCCTCCAGACCTTGTCTTACTTGATGTTATGTTGCCGGGCATCGACGGCATCGAAGTATGTAGATTAATAAGACTTGAATCTATGGTCCCAATAGTCATGTTGAGTGCAAAAGGTGAAACCCAAGACATTGTCCGAGGGCTTGAAGCTGGCGCTGATGACTATATACAAAAGCCCTTTCGTGACAAAGCAGAGTTAATCGCTCGAATTCGAACACGCCTACGCAGAACTAATGCAGATGTAGTTGGAATTCTTGCAATTGGAGATCTTTCAATTGACGTCACCGCCCATGAAGTCCATCGTGGCACAACGCTCATTCAATTAACGCGTCTTGAATTTGATTTACTAGTAGCTCTTGCAAAAGATCCTGGGCGCGTGTTTACTCGCGACGCACTTTTGAGCGAGGTATGGGGTTATCGCCACAGTACCGATACCCGATTAGTTAACGTGCATGTTCAGAGGTTGAGATCCAAAGTCGAACATGAGCCTGAGAATCCTGAAATTGTCATGACCGTTCGTGGAGTTGGCTATAAGGCGGGCGGCCCAGCATAAAGGGGCTTATCTGCGATGAAGGGAATACGTCAGGCTTTAAGGCAATCCCTTGCGGTTAAAGTCATTCTCTCCACAGTGCTTCTCTCGCTGAGCGTAATTTTATTAGCTGGTTCTGCTCTTAATTCCCGACTCTCAGATGGAATTAGATCCGTCAGCCTTACATCAGCAATAGCAGAATCTCGTTTTACTTTTTTTAATGCTCAATATCAAATGCTGCTCTCACAGGGGGAAACTCTCGAAGAGCGAAGGCAGATTATTGCAGATCTTGTATTAAGTGCCACAACCAAAGGCGTTAATGAAGCGCAACGGGAAATGATTTTTCTCAAAGCTCCTAATGGAAACAAGAGTGCCATCTCATTTGAAATGTCGTCGAGCATGATTAAAGTTTCTTCGGTTCCAGCAGAACTTCGAACCAAAGTTCAGGAAAATACCGAATTGCAATATCAATACGGAATAGCTAGTTATACTAGTGGAGTCAAGGGAAACTCACTCTTCGTCGGAGAAAGAATCAATATTCCTGGCGGTGGCCGTTATGAAATGTACCTTGTCTTTTCTCTGAAAAGCCAGACTGCAACGCTTGACCTAGTCCGAAACTCCTTATTTTTAACCGGCTTGGCACTACTTGTTTTAATAACAATGATTACTTGGCTGGTGCTACGACAGGTTGTTCGTCCCGTACGAGATGCTGCAAGAATCGCAACTCAATTTACAAAAGGTGACTTTAGCCAGCGCATGAAAATAACATCTCAAGATGAAATATCGACTCTTGCGCATTCTTACAATGAGATGGCTTATTCCATCGAACAACAAATTTCTCGGCTTGAAAACCTTTCGCGGGTACAACAACGTTTTGTCTCTGATGTAACTCACGAGCTGCGAACACCCTTAACAACTTTACGGATGGCATCTGAAGTCATTTATAACCAACGAGAGTCATTTGATCCATTCGTCTCACGAAGCTCAGAGCTCCTTGCGGCTCAAATAGATCGCTTTGAGAAGCTACTGGAAGATTTGCTTGAAGTAAGCCGATTCGATGCGGAAGTCGCGGTACTTGAAGCTGTCAATATCGATGTAATTGCCCTAGTAAATCGATGCGTAAGAGATTTTGGGCCGGGAGAGAACCACAATAATGCGCTCATCAATGTCGTATGCAAAGATTCCTCAATTCACATCAGGGCAGATGTAAGACGAGTGGAGCGTATTATGCGCAATCTTTTAGCCAACGCGCTCGATCATGCTGATGGTAAAGAAGTTGTGGTCACTATCGTTACCACAGAAACCGAAGTCGCAATTGGAGTCCGTGATTACGGCTCAGGTCTGGATGAGTCTGCTCTCATTCGAGTATTTGACCGATTTTGGCGCGCAGATCCATCCCGCGCTCGTTTTCGTGGAGGAACAGGCCTTGGACTTTCCATCGCCTTAGAAGATGCCCGCCTTCACAATGGAGAACTTGATGCCTGGGGTAGACCAAACAAAGGTGCACATTTTGTTTTAACGCTGCCTCTCATAGCAGGATCTTCAATTCAGGCAAGACCAATTTCGATTACGCCAAAAGATTTCCACCAGGAGAGTTTTTACCTCTAACTCACCACCGTTTTTGAGCCATGATCTTGGTATGCGAAGCATTCGTTCACTTCAAGAGATAATTTTTCCAAATAGATGTTTAGGATGCTCGGCGCTAGGTTTAGAAATATGTTCAAGTTGCAGAGGCAATTGGCATCCCCATATCTATCGAACCTTTTCTTCATGGCAGCCACATTTCCCTATTTATTCGGCAGTCTCCTATTCAGCCATTGCTGGCAAAATTTTGCTCGCGGCAAAAGAAAATTCATTAAAAGTTGCTGATGAACTTATTTTGCAGGCTCTCAAACACTCGTTGCGTAGCTGTATTCAAGAACGTGGAATCGGTTTTTTAGTACCCATCCCTTCAAGAAAATCGGTAGCACGTAAGCGAGGCAGACAGTTCATCAATGAACTAACGTTGAGCCTGTCACAAAATTCACATCTTGCGTATTACGAGAATCTGACACACATTCGAAAAGTCCAGGATCAATCCTCCTTAGATGCTAAGGGCAGATATGCCAATCTCGATGGTTCCATGCGTTCCCTGAGATATCTCAGTGGAAGGGCGATATTGATTGACGACCTCGTCACAACGGGGGCAACGCTCTCTGAAGCCGCGCGAGCCCTACGCATACAGGGCATCGAGGTCGCAGCTGCCGTAACAGCATGTGTTGCAGAACCCCTACGATAAGGGGGTTGATTTAGCGCGTGGCAGTAGAAAAACGGAAGGCGGACCGATGGCTTCAATAATCGATCGAATCATGCGAGCTGGCGAAGGCAAAATCCTTCGCGACTTAAGCAAGATCGTCGACAAGGTCAACGGTTTTGAAGGAAGCATCTCCTCCATTTCAGATGAGCAACTTCGGGCTAAGACCGATGAATTTAAAGCACGACTGGCGCAAGGCCAGACCTTAGAGGACTTACTACCAGAGGCATTTGCCGTTGTTCGTGAGGCCGCTAAGCGCACCCTGGGGCAACGACATTACGATGTTCAGCTCATGGGTGGAGCAGCCTTGCATCGTGGAAATATTGCAGAAATGCGCACGGGCGAAGGTAAGACTCTTGTAGCAACTCTTCCTTCATATCTGAATGCACTCGCAGGGCGCGGGGTCCATGTTGTCACTGTCAATGATTATCTTGCAGAACGCGATAGCGAATGGATGGGACGTATTCACCGCTTTTTAGGATTAAACGTTGGCGTTATTCTCAACAGTATGACGCCGACAGAACGTCGCGATGCCTACTTAGCCGATATCACGTACGGCACAAATAACGAATTTGGTTTTGATTATCTACGTGACAATATGGCTTGGTCGCTCGAAGATTGTGTGCAACGTGATCACTTCTTTGCTGTAGTCGATGAAGTTGACTCTATTTTAATTGATGAAGCGCGAACCCCACTCATTATTAGTGGGCCCGCTGATAAAGCCACCAAGTGGTACCTCGAATTTGCAAATATCGCATCAAAATTACAGCGAAATTTTCACTACGAAGTAGATGAGAAGAAGAAGACCGTAGGAATTCTCGAAGAAGGTGTCTCAAAGGTTGAAGAGCTTCTTAAAATAGAGAATCTCTATGAAGCTGCAAATACAAGTCTTATTGGCTATTTAAATAACTCAGTCCGCGCAAAAGAGTTATTCAAGCGCGATAAAGATTACGTTGTTATGAATGGCGAACTTCTCATTGTTGATGAGCACACGGGCCGTATGCTTTCAGGACGACGCTATAGCGAAGGGCTCCACCAAGCCCTCGAAGCCAAAGAACGCATAGAGATTAAAGATGAGAATCAGACCTTAGCTACTATCACGTTGCAGAACTACTTCCGCTTATACAAAACTATCTCAGGCATGACCGGAACTGCGATGACTGAAGCTTCAGAATTTCATCAAATCTATAAGTTGGGTGTTGTTCCTATTCCAACTAACCGCGATATGCAGCGTATTGACCAGGCGGATCTTGTTTATAAATCAGAAGTCGGAAAGTTTTCCGCAGTAACACGTGACATTGCTGAACGTCATCGCAAAGGACAGCCAGTCTTGGTTGGAACCGTGAGCGTTGAAAAATCTGAAGAGCTATCGGCATTTCTTAAGAAGGCAGGGGTTCCTCACGAAGTTCTCAATGCTAAGCATCACGAACGTGAGGCCTCGATCGTTGCCCGCGCAGGAGTTAAAGGCGCTGTAACGGTTGCAACAAATATGGCAGGACGCGGAACTGACATCATGCTCGGAGGAAACCCAGAGTTTATGGCTGACTTCGAGCTACAGCGACGTGGAATGTCACCAGTTGAAAATGCAATTGAATACGAAGTGGCATGGCCCGCAGAAATTGCAAAGCAGAAGGATGCGATTGCAAAAGAACACGAAGAAGTAGTCGCTCTCGGTGGGCTTTATGTATTAGGTACAGAGCGCCACGAGTCTCGACGTATCGATAATCAGCTACGAGGACGATCAGGTCGCCAAGGTGACCCAGGCGAGTCTCGTTTCTATCTTTCCTTGCAAGATGACTTGATGCGCCGATTTAACTCAGGAATTGTTGAGCGAGTTCTTGCTGCAGCGGGACTTCCTGAAGATGAACCTATTGAATCGAAGATGGTTTCCAATGCAATTCGTTCTGCTCAGACGCAGGTAGAGGCGCAGAATTTCGAGATTCGTAAGAATGTTTTGAAATATGACGATGTCATGAACCGTCAGCGAGAAGTTATTTATAGCGAACGCCGTTTAGTTCTAGAAGGCAAAGACATCGGCGAGCAAGTTTCAGACTTTATGGGCGAAACGCTTTCAGCGTATGTTCGTGCCGCTGCCCAACAAGGATTCGGCGAAGATTGGGATTTGGGGCAACTTTGGACTGCTCTTAAATTAATCTATCCAATTTCATTTACTCCGGAACAGATTATTACTGAAGTTGGATCAGCGTCGGGACTGGATATTGAATTTCTTGAAGCGCGTATTCTCGAAGATGCTGCAGAAGCCTATAAAAAGCGCGAAGACGATCTTGGAACCGATGTCTTACGTGAGCTAGAGCGTAAAGTTCTGCTCTCGGTATTGGATAGAAAGTGGCGAGAGCATCTCTACGAAATGGATTATCTGCAAGAAGGTATTGGTCTTCGTGCAATGGCTCAGCGAGATCCACTCGTTGAATACCAACGAGAAGGCTATGAACTCTTCTCAGCGATGATGGATGCGATCAAGGAGGAGCTAGCAGGCTTGGTCTTTAATGTTGAAGTCACCATAGAAGTCGACGGCTCGCAAGTGAAGGCAGAAGGCGTAGAAGAGAAGCCAGCGCAAGCCCAACAACTCAAGTACACAGCAGCGGATGAGAACGGTGTTCTTCGATCGAGTGATGTTTCACGTAATAGCCCATGCCCTTGTGGGTCGGGTAAAAAATTCAAGCGCTGCCACGGCGCTGCCTAAATCATTCTCAAGGC